>JACXTT010002732.1_pt1 | contig 27711 bp, 20 predicted proteins | sample 9270951 | NCBI WGS metagenome assembly JACXTT01 (sample SAMN15532306, study PRJNA645909) | rock metagenome | isolation source: weathered quartz diorite | place: Puerto Rico | collected 2017-06-21 | reverse complement strand
ATGGGGGACGAGTTGGAAGCGCTGGCGGTGATAGCACCTGTCGTCCTGCTGCTCGAAGACCTGCACTGGGCCGACACTTCCAGCGCAGACCTGCTACGACATTTGGGCCAGCGCATCGGCAATATGCGTTTGCTCATCTTAGGAACATTCCGGCCCGAAGATGTCGAACTCAGCCAGCACCCGCTGAAGAATTATAAGCGGGAGATGCAGGCGCATAAGTTGAGTGAAGAGATCGCGCTCGGTGCGCTGAGCGAGGAGCATCTGCAGAGTTATCTCGACATGCACTTCGCGCCCCACGACTTCCCGCATGAGTTCGTGGCGCTGCTTCAACGTAAGACCGAGGGCCACCCCCTGTTCGCCACCAGCCTGGCGCAGTTTCTCAGCGAGCGTGGCGATATCGCCAAGGTGGATGAGCGGTGGACGCTCACGCTCCCGCTTTCGGAGATGGACTTAGAGGCGCCGGAGAGTGTGCGCAGCCTGATCGAGAAGAAGATTGAAGCACTTGGTGAAGACGACCGACGCACGCTGCAATACGCGAGCATCGAAGGCGAGGAGTTCACCTCGACCGTGCTGGCCAAGTTGCTCGGTTTGGACGAGCTGGACCTGGAGGAGCGCCTGGATCGCATCGCCCGGACGCATCGGCTGATCGAGACGCTTGGCGACGAGGAATTGCCCGACGGCTCATTGGCGATACGATATCGATTCGCCCACGCACTCTACCAGAACGTCCTCTATGGCAGTCTGGTCAGCAAACGACGAATGCTGTTACACCGGCAGGCTGGGGAGCAATTACTCCTGCACCATGGCGTCCAAGCGCCACGCGTCGCCACTCACCTCGCCATACACTTTGAGCGCGGGCGGGAATTCGGGCGCGCCACGGAATGGCTCATCCAGGCAGGCGAGAACGCTTCCAAGGTCTATGCCAACGCTGAGGCCGCAGTGCACTATGGCCATGCGCTCGGTTTAATCGGGAAACTTCCGGCTAAGGATCAGGGCGAAGTGCAAATGACCGTGCTCCAGAAACGCGGGGCGGCCAATCTGTCCGTGAGCCGGTTCGATCAGGCGGTGGAGGATTTCAGGCACATGTTTGATCGAGCGCGCGCCATCGGGGCGCCTGCGCTCGAACATGCGGCGCTCAATGGGCTGGCCAACACGCTCTTTTTCTCTCATCGAATGGATGAGATGCCCCTGCGTGCCGATGAGGCTTTACGCGCAGCCGAGGCGACCGGGAGCGAGACCGCGCGGGTGGAGACAATGGTGCTCATTGGGTTGAAGCACATGTGTTACGGGGAACTGGCCGAGGCCAAGCCCTTGCTGGATGAAATTATCCAAATCGGGCGGTCGCTTAATCACAAACCAGCGCTGGTCGGCGCACTGGCATGGCGCGGGGCGTTGTATTTCTTCCAGTCAGAGTACGAACGTGCTGAGAAAATGCTGATTGATGGTCGCCGTCTCGCCTCAGAATTGCGTGACGGCTTTAACCTTCTTGTCTGCCTCTTCTTCCTCGGTCTGCTTCGAGGGAATCTGGGGCGGATGTCGGAAGCCCTCGCCACACTGAACGAGGCGATCGAGATGGCCAAGCGCAACGGCGATCACTTCTGGATGGCGCGCCTGCCCAACTGCATCGGTTGGATCCACCGTGAGCTGCAGGATTTCGACCATGCGCTCGAGCGTGATCAACAGGGCGTTGAAGTGGCGAGGGAGGATCATGTTCTGGAAGCCGAGAGCAACTCGCTGATCAACATTGGAATGGATTACCTGCATACGGGTGAGCAGTCAAAGACGCTTCCGGCCTTCCATGAGGTCGAGGCCATCTTTCAGCGCGACGCTTGGTTCCGCTGGCGCTACAACATTCGACTTCAAGCCGGGACTTCCGAGTACTGGCTTTCGCAGGGGAACTTGAAGCAGGCCGCCGAGTATGCTCGGCGGCTACTCGATACCGCGGCGTACCACGAAGCCCACAAGTACATAGCGGTCGCGCATAAGCTGCTCGCCCAGGTCGCCGAAGCGCGCGGTGATTTAGCCGGGGCCGAGGCAGAGCTACAGATCGCCATCAGCCAACTGCGCGCCTACCCCGCTCCGCTCACCGCTTGGAGGATCCATGGCGCGCTTGGTCGCTTGCGGTTGAAGGCGGGCGACCATCAGTCGGCACAGGAAGCCTTTATGCAGGCGGAGACCATCGTACGCATGATCGCAGGCAACGTCCATGAGGAGAAGCTCCGCGCGACCTTCCTAAATTCCGCCGCGGTACAAGAAGTACTCACTGGTGCTAAGGGTGATTTTGAGTCGAGTGCAGTTTAGTCGCTCTTTTGCCCACCTACCTTTGCTGCTATCCGGACCGAACGGTATGATAGTTATTGCGATGAACACGCGAATGATTTTTTCCGCTCTCCTGATCCACTCACTACTTACCATTCCCGCTTGGACCGTGGCGCTACGGCAAGACGGACCGCTCACGAAGACCGAACTCATCGATTTGCTCCGGCAGTATCGCGAGAAGAAGCTCTCCCAGGACGATGTGACAGGCCAAATCGAAAGACGCGGCATCCAATTTGAACCGGACCGCGCGACCACGACGGAGCTGCGAAAGGCAGGTGCGACCGACTGGCTGATCATTGTCACGCTTGAGGCGAACAAACGCCGTAAGGAAGCTCTTCAAGGTTCTGCGCCCCTCACGCCAAGCCCGGCAAGTTTTGATCCTTACCCCGAAAAGGGTGACCGAGACATCGAAGAATCGATCCGCGGGGATGAAGGCCTTCCTTTTCTAGATCAGGTACGGGCTCATGCCTTGGCCTACGGGCGAGAGCTGCCCAATTTTCTCGTGAAGCAGGAGGTCAAGCGCTACGCTGACCCCACCGGCACGCGGCAGTGGCATCTCCAGGACAACTTGTTCGTCGACCTTAGTTATCGCGCCGACCGAGGAGAAAGCTTCAAGCTCTTAAGCGTCAATGGAGGACCGGCTCTCACCAGCTACGAGGATCTCGGTGGATCAACTTCCACCGGTGAATTCGGCTCGCTCCTGATCTCCATATTCGCGCCCGAATCCAAAGCTGCATTTGCCGAAAGGCGTTTGGACAAGCTCCGGGGGCGAGGCGTGCGCGTCTATGCTTATACAGTCCTTCGGGAGAATTCGCGCCATTCTATCACCGACAAGAACGCCAACCAGACTATTGTATCCGGGTACCGGGGGGACCTGTGGATCGATGAGCGAACCAAGCGCGTGCTGCGGATAGAGACGGTGGCCGACGAGATACCCGCCGGCTTCAGCATCAATTTGGCGGAATCAAACATCGATTACGACTGGGTGAAGATCTCCGACCGATGGTTTCTGCTCCCCGTCCGGGCCGAGGTTGTTCTCGGCCGTGGCCGGGAGCATTACTTCACCCGGAACGTCATTGATTTCAGGCTCTATCGGAAGTTCGAGGCCAAGTTGGAGGTCGGAGAGCCGAATTAATGCAATATACACCCCACGTCGAGCGACACTTCACTGCTCCTGAGATTGTTAGAGATATCGTGATCGGCATGTCGGACGGATTGACCGTCCCGTTTGCGCTTGCTGCCGGGCTCACGGGCGCGATTAATTCCACCGGTATCATCGTAACCGCAGGACTGGCGGAAATCGCCGCCGGCGCCATCGCCATGGGCCTGGGCGGCTACCTCGCCGCCAAGAGCGACGCAGAGCATTACCAGAGCGAGCGAGCGCGTGAGCAACTGGAAATCCGCGAGAGGCCGGAAGTAGAGGAGAACGAAGTGAAGGAAGTATTTCAGTCTTACGGACTCGCCGAAAAGGAAATCGAACCCTTGGTCCAGGCGCTGCGAGAACGCCCGGAGCACTGGATTGATTTTATGATGCGGTTTGAATTGGGCCTCGAGAAGCCGGACCCAAAGCGCGCCCGCAAGAGCGCGGCCACTATTGGTGGCGCCTATGTGGCCGGCGGGTTCATTCCCCTGGGGCCTTACATCATTTTGTCGAGCGCGAGAACAGCGCTTCTATTTTCCATTGCCGTCACGCTTGCGGCATTGACGACATTCGGTTTCATCAAGGGTAAGTTTACCGGGTTGGCGCCTCTCCGAAGCGCGCTTCAAACCGTGCTGATCGGCGGCCTCGCCGCGACCATCGCTTTCCTCATCGCGCGGGCTATTTCCTAGGATTCTGGTCCTCATCCTTCACACAATTCGTAACCCAAGGCCGCCTTCTCCGGCATAAACATGGTCGCCTGGTGCCTTCTCTAACATCTGACGTCAAGCCGCTGTAAGCGTCGCCATCATCAGAAACACAACCTACCGCTGGTTACGAGGCCTGTAGGAATGAGTCTTGCCGCATCGAGGGAAGGGGAGATGAATCAAAAGCCCTCTCGTGCTGCTCCGCTAGGGTTGCCTCAGGGCGCGGATCTCAATTAACAAATATTTAAGATCGCCGAAACGTAGACTTAACCTGGCCCGCCATATACTTCGGTATTCATGAGACAATCAGTCAACGGGCTGCCCGCCCACGCCGATAGGGGGCAGATTTTCAGTTCCGGGTCTGCCCCAACAACCCCATCTTTTTCCGGGAAGGAGGAAGGTAAGAGCATGGAAGAACCAAGAGGAAACTGTCGCTTGCGCTTCCCAAGGCTAGCCGCTGTGCTTGGCATATTCTTCATTCTTAAGGTTGCGGCGCTGGCCCAGGTTGATCAGGGGCGCATCGTGGGAACGGTGTTTGATCCCGATCGCGCGGTTGTACCCGCCGCGGCGATAACCGTCAAGAATGAAAGGACCGGCGAGGAGCGTACGACAACTACGAATGACCAAGGATCCTATGCGGTTGCCGCACTCAAGCCTTCGATCTACACGGTCAAGGTGAGGGCTCCGAATTTTGCGCCCACGGAATTTACCGGCGTGCAGGTCTCTGTGGGTCAGGAGTTCAAACTCGATGTAAGTCTGAAGCCGACCCTAAACGTTGAAACCATTACGGTAACCGCGGGCACAGAAGCCCTGATTGATACCAGCTCGGCGCGCATGGGGGCCAACGTGAACCCGCGCGAGGTCGAGGGTTTGCCCCTCAATGGCCGGCAGCTCTCGCAGCTCTATTTGCAGGCGCCAGGATCGGTGAACACAGGTTCTGGAACGTTTGTCGACATCCGATTCAGTGGTCGATCGAACGAGCAGAATGCTATTCGCTATGATGGTATTGAGGGCTCAGCTATCGTCGACGCTAACCCGGGCAATTTCAATGGCGAGATTAGCTCGCCCTTCCGGCTTCAAACCAGCCTGGAGAATGTCCAGGAGTTCCGCGTCGAATCGAACAATTATCCGGCTGAATACGGTACCGGGACCGGCGGCCAGATCTCGGTGGTAAGTAAATCAGGCTCGAATCGATACCATGGCTCGCTGTTCGAATACCTTCGAAACGACGCGGTGGACGCACGCAACTTCTTCGACCGGGTCGGAAAGGCGCCGTTGCGGCTCAACCAGTTCGGCGGATCGTTCGGCGGGCCGATCATCAAGGACAAGTTCTTCTTCTTCGGAAGCTACGAGGGATATCGGCTGCGCTCGGGCATCAACATCGTCGAAGCGGTCCCGAGTCTGGCCACGCGCGCTCGCGCGGTACCGGCTATTGCTCCATTGATCGATGCATTCCGTGGGCCCGGATCGTTTATTGTTCCAGGCGCTTCGACCAATCCCGATTTCGATATCGCGCAACTGACCTCGAACGTCCAGGTCAATGAGAACTCCGGGAGCACGCGCTTCGACTACAAGATTAATGACCGCTACTCCGTCTATGCCCGTTATTTTCGAGATCAAGGCAGCAACAGTCAGCCGGAAGGGGTGACCGGTCGTCGGTCGAATTACCGAGCTGTCACGCAGAATGCAGTCGTCGCCCTTCAGGGCGCGCTCAGCCAGACCGTGACCAATGAATTCAAGGTGGGTTTTAACGAGGCACTGACAAGAGTCAACGGCTCGGCGCCAACCGTCAATGGCATCGACCTCTCGAGGCTCACCATCAACATTACGGGGAGCGTAGCCAACAACGGGATCCCCGGACAAGGATCAACCTCGGGCGTTGCCGTGCCGGGGGGACTCATTCGCGGTACGAGCGCCTTCAATGGCAGCGGTTTCCCGTATACGCCCTACTCGCTCTCGATCATCGACAACCTGAGCTTGCAGAGGGGTACTCACAGCTTGAAGTTTGGGGGCGAAGTGCGCGTCGTTCGCTTGTACACGAACAGGCTCGGCGGGACGACCTATAGCTATTCGAACCTGAGCGATTTTCTCGCCAACCGAGCGCTGCAGATTCAGTACGTAGCTGACCTGAGCGATCCCAGCCCCTTCAATAATGGAGCAACTGGAAACCGCCTGGCCAAGCAGCAATACTACGTGGGCTATGCCCAAGACGAGTGGAAGATCAAACCGAACCTGACGGTAAATTACGGATTGCGCTTCGAGTATTACTCGCCCCTACGAGAGGACCGAAACTTGGATGTGATCTTCGATACCGTCAATGGCACGCTGCTCCCGCCGAATAGGAACTTTTACAGATCCATGCCGACCTTCGGACCTCGATTCGCCATCGCTTGGTCGCCCAGGTACGGCAGCACAGGATTCTTCGGTGGCGGTCGGACGGTGGTACGAGCCGGCTTCGGGATCTATACCGGACCCGGTCAGACGGAAGACCAGATCCAGCCCATCGAGAGCGACCGCATCCAGTTGACTCAGGCCGGCGGAGCGTTCCCGATCGATCTCGCCGCGGTGCGCGCCAACTTCATTGCAAATCCGAACAATCGCCAGTACCAGCCGCGTGCATATGCCCCCGAATACAGTATTCCCGAGCGCATTTACCAATACAGTCTGTCGATAGAGCAGCAACTACCCTATAACCTGGTGCTGACCGCGGGTTACGTGGGAAGCCAGGGCCGCAACCTGTTTCTGCGGAGTATCACCAACCGCATCATTCAGGTGCGAACCAATCCAAACCCCACCGGAAACGCCATCGTCATCCGCCAGTTCGACATAGTCCAACCGGATGGCACGGTGCTGAAGCCCTTTGCCGAAGTTGACATTAAGACGAGCGGCGGGTACGACAGTTACAATGCCTTGCAGGTGACCCTTGGACGCCGATTCAACACCGGGCTAACCCTGAATTCGCAATACACCTACTCGAAGAGTTTCGGAAACTCCTCCGGGTCGAACGATGCTCTCACGTCGGGCAATCCGGCCGATTTCAACTACGATAGAGGCTTCAACATTTTCGACGTCCGCCACTCCTTCAACGTGAGTGCGCTCTATGCACTCCCAATCGGCAAGGGCCACTCTTACCTCGCCGACCTTAGCGGAATTGGGGAGGCCGTTCTCGGGGGATGGGAGATTGGGAGCATCATCAATGCGCGCAGCGGACTCCCGTTCGACCTCCGCGTGACGCGTCCCGATGTGGCATATGTGGACGCTGCCGGTAACGTGTTCAATACCCCTGCGGCCGGGCGCACAGCAGTAATCAACACTCCGGGGGGCGGAGCTTCACGTAATGTGCGGCGTCCTGATTTCGTCCCGGGTGCTAATCCATTCCTAAGCAACGGCTACCTCAATCCAGCGGCTTTTGCCATTCCAAAACCCGGAACCTTCGGAAACCTCGAACGAGGGCTCCTGCACGGTCCTAATTTTGTCCAGTTAGATTTGATCGTCACCAAGCGATTCCCGATCAAGGAATCGGCCAATGTCGAGTTCCGCGCGGAAATGTTCAACCTCCTCAATCACGCGAACTTCGCGAATCCTCCTGCTACACTGCCGAATGCGTTAGGCACCGGCACTAACCAGATCCAACCGGGGCAGCCCTTCACGGCGGCGGCAGCAGGCAATTTCGGCGTGTTCAGTCAGACGGTTGAACGCACGGTCGGGTTGGGGACGCAGCGACAGATTCAATTCGCTCTCCGGTTCAATTTCTGAACCATAAACGCTCTCCTCGTGGCTGTTGCAGGAACTCAACGGCCGAGTTGGAAAATCCGCTCTCGGGCGGTCGACAACAGCTTGGAGCGGGTCTGGGGCTTCGCCTATGGCGGCGAGACTCGGACATTAGATGTTCACGTCCGCAGACTGCGAATGAAACTAGGTGAGGATCAAAACCATATCGAAACCATCGTCGGGATCGGCTACCGATTCAGCGGATCTGCCGCAGCCTCGATTGGATCCGCGCCTAACCTTTCAAAGTGATCGTACAAATATCGGTAGTCACTCGCGAGAACTGAGCGCTGATGTGACGACCGTCGGGTTCCACAGATTGGCGAGTTGAGCTTTATTTTCGAACCGGCATCCTGTAAAAATTATTCGCCGGTCTTATGAAACGCTCCATCCTGATCATCGAAGATGACGCGGAACTAGCGAACCTCATCAAGTATAACCTTGAGCTTTCGGGCGAATATCAGGTGAAAATCGCCCTGAACGCCCGGGTGGGTCTCGAGACTGTTTCCAGGCGGCGGCCGAGTCTCCTCATCCTCGACATCAACCTGCCGGAGATGAGCGGATTCGAGTTATGCCGAAAGTTGCGTTTGGAAAAAAATACTACCCGCTTGCCGATCATCATGCTGACGGCGCGCACCAGCGAATCAGACAAAGTGCTCGGCCTCACGCTTGGCGCCGACGATTATGTAACTAAACCCTTCAGCCTGCGCGAGCTCGAGGCCCGGGTTCAAGCGCTGTTTCGCCGGTCGGAGGGACAAGAGGCGACGGGCGCCATTTACGAGGATGGAACGCTCCACATCGATTCCCAGAATTTTTTGGTAAAAGTCGAGCAGCAAGAAGTCAAGCTCACGCGCAAGGAGTTTGCTTTGCTTTCGCTGCTTTCGCAGAGTAAGGGACGGACATTGACACGCGATTACTTGCTCGACCGCATTTGGGGTTTGGAGTATTACGGTGACTCCCGCACGCTCGACGTGCACATCCGGAATCTTCGCAAAAAATTGGGCCGCGACGATTACATTGAGACCGTCATCGGCATTGGCTATCGCTTCAAGATGCCGATGGGAGCCGTTTCCGGCGCCGAGTCGTAAACATCGAAGCTAGCAGTGAAGCGGGTACTCTTCATCTGCGCAGAAAACGCCGCGCGAAGCCAAATCGCCGAGGGCTTGCTTCGTCATTACACAAGCGATCGCTTCTTGCCCGCGAGCGCCGGAACCTTTCCATCGGAGGCGCACGCGCTGGCGACTGAGACGATGCGCGATCCGGGCATTGACATTTCCCAGTACCGCTCGAAGTCGGTTTTCGATCCTGAAATCAATGAGGCGCCATGTCTAGAGATGTGAGATCAAGAAGGATGAATCTGCGGGTCGCATGGACCACGCTGGTGATGGGCGGGATCTTCGGCGCCTTCGAAATACTGAAAACGTTGCTTCTGCCGGACATCACGCTCTTCGAATCCCATGTCCTCTCTACGATCCTGGTCGCACTCATCGCGTTCGTTACGGCTCAATACATCCTTCACAAGCAAGAGCAGTTGACCGAGGCAACCGAGCGCTCGAACCGCCTGCTGCAGACCCTCCTGGCGGCCATGCAGGAGGGAATCCTCGTCGTAGATCGGGAGGCGCAGGTTGCACTTTATAATCGGGCCGCCGAGCAAATTTTCAATCTGTCCGCGTCGCCCAATAGCCGGCCGAAGCTGACGGATCTCACCGGCAATCCGGCGATCAACGAGGCTTTCAGGCGCGTGATCGAGCAAGGCGTCGTTGCGGAGGAGCGGTTCGAACTTCAAGGCCGGGAGCCGCGCCGTTTCCAAGTCACCATTGCGCCCCTTCAAATGGAAATGGAAAAACCCATAAGTGCAGTCGGGGTGTTCGTGGAGATCACCAAACTGGAACGGCTTGAACGCGTCCGTCGTGATTTTTTCGCCAACCTATCACACGAGCTGCGAACTCCTCTCACCGCCATACTGGCTCACGCCGAAACGTTACGCCATGGGGCGATGGGTGACCGCAACAACAGCTTGAGATTTCTTGAAGCGATCTACAAGCAGGCGCAGCGAATGCATTTTCTGGTTCGCGACATCACCGATCTTTCAGAGATCGAATCGGGAACGGTCAGATTGTCCCTCGAAAAGATCGATCTGCGGTCGCTGGTCGAAGATGTAATCGCCCTAAATCTTCCCCGCGCCGAAGAGCGAGGCATCGGCCTCCTCAACGTTGTTCCTCCGGAACTGACAATCACGGCGGATGCTTCCCGTCTTGAACAAATACTGAATAACCTGATCGACAATGCGGCCAAGTTTAATCGACCCGGCGGAACGATTTGGGTCAGCGCGCTGCGTCAAGAGGACGATACCGTCTTCGTAGCCGTCAAGGATACCGGGGTTGGAATCGCCCTCGCGGATCAACCTCGCATATTCGAAAGATTCTACCGTACTGACAAGTCGCGCTCCCGGAGTACCGGGGGGAGCGGACTCGGGTTGGCTATCGCCAAGCACCTGGTGCACGCGCATGGGGGTCAACTGACACTGGACAGTGAACCAGACGTCGGTTCCGAGTTCACATTCACGTTGCGGGCCACACCAGGTAATTCTGGCTCGCAGTTTCTTCCTGCGCCCGTGGACGATGGTCACGACGCGAACGAGCCGGCTAGTGAGCTGTTAGCCACTCCTCCCGGCCGGACGCTAATGGCTTCGAGCTCACCGAAGCCTTAAACATCCCCTGTTTCTTTCTACGCAAAACTACCTACTGCACGCCTGAGACACTTCCCTTGGCTTGCCCACTAATCGGAAGTATCGTATTAGGTCGTCGTAAGATCGTGGCAGGCAAATGGACGCGCGGCCAGGGCCGCGAGCCCGCAACAGCGGTTGAAGATGAGATCGAGTCTGCGGGGAATCCCTTTTCACTATAGCGGCCCAACCCCCAAAGACGGGAGGGGTGGAAAGTGACCAACCCTATCAGAATCCTTGTCGTCGACGACGATGCAGCCATGAGGGAAGTGCTGGAGACGCGCCTGCAGGAATGGGGCTTTGATGTTCGCCTCGCATCGGATGGCAATGAAGCAACGGGGTTGGTTGTCTCATACAACCCTGACATCGTGATTTCCGATGTGGTCATGCCCGACCTGTCAGGCCTGGACCTCTTGCGGTGCCTCAAGACCGGCAACGACGGGCGCCCGGTCGTGCTCATCACGGCGCAGGGAAGTGTGGAAGACGCAGTGGAGGCGATGAAGCTCGGCGCTCAGGATTTCGTCACTAAGCCCCTGGACTATTCGAAACTCAAGGCCATTCTTGATGCCGCCGAGCGGGACATGGTCTTGAGACGGAAGTCCCGGAAGGTGGCATCTCAGCTCGAGAAGGGAGTCGGTTTCGGCCCGTTCGTCGGCCGGACCAAGCGGATGCGGGAGATCTACGAACTCGTAAAGACTTTGGGGAGCAATGACGCTTCGGTGCTGATCACGGGAGAGAGTGGCACGGGAAAGGAGCTCGTGGCCCGCGCCATTCACGATCTAAGCGCACGCTCGAAAGGCCCATTCGTGGCCATCAATTCTGCCGCCATTCCCGAAACCCTGATCGAGAGCGAAGTATTCGGTCACGAGAAGGGAGCCTTTACGGGCGCCATCGCGGTCCGGGCAGGTTGTTTCGAGATAGCAAACGGGGGATCGCTGTTCCTCGACGAGATAGCCGAGATGCCTACACCCTTGCAACCCAAACTCCTTAGGGTGTTGGAGGACGGGAAGGTGCGGAGGTTGGGGGGTCGGCAGGAATTCACCTTCGATGTTCGGGTGATCGCCGCAACAAATCAGGAGCCCAATACTGCGGTCGATCAAGGAAAGCTGCGCAGGGATCTTTACTACCGCCTGAATGTCTTCACCGTCGAATTGCCGCCCCTTCGAGAGCGGAAGGAGGACATCCTTCTCCTCGCTCAGTCTTTTATCATTGAGTTCAATCAGAAGCATCAGGCCAGCGTGATCGCACTCCGGGACGAAGCATTGGAAATGCTTAAGAACTACCCATGGCCGGGTAATGTGCGAGAACTAAGAAATGTGATGGAGAGAGCCGTCATCGTGGCTCGAGGCGACTGGATCGAAGCCTCGCACCTTCCACCCTACCTCCAGAAACCTGGAACCGAGGCCGACGCCAAGATCGTACTGCCTCCGGGAACCACAGCCGCGGAAGCCGAAAAGGAGCTCATCCTGAGGACGCTGAAACGAGTGGGAAACAATAAGGCGGAGGCGGCACGCCAGCTCGGCCTTGACGTGAAAACCATTCGGAACAAATTGAAGTCCTATGGAATGGATGAGCAATCCGAATGAGGATAGCCACAAAGATAACTCTCGGTTATGGGACCCTGATCGTGCTGCTGGTTGCCATAGTCGTGTATCACGTGTCCCTCATCCATCGCGTCGGTCGCATCAGTACAAATCTTTCGCAGATTAACTTCCGGGCGGAAACCATCTCCCTCAGAATGCTGCGCGAGCTGGATCAGCTTGAAGAATATACGGATAAATTTTTTGTCAGCCGCGATCCCGGCTATGCGGCCAAGCTAGCGGAAGTTAGGGACGTCTTTGACAACGATCTGCATGAATTGATCACCCTGGGCCGCTCCGCAGAAGAGCGAGCTGAGTCCAACCGGATCGCCCAACTCTGGGAGGAATACAAGTCAGAAGACTTGCGCCGGGAGTCGGCCGTCGGGCCTCGCCTCCCGGCGGAGGAGCTAGAACGATCGCGATCGTCCCTGACAATCCAGTTGGGCTATCTGCAAACCCGGACGCAGAGGATCTTCGGGTTAACCAGACAGGCCATCCAATCGCAAGTGGAGCAGGCGGCTGGAGCAGGACTGCAGGCAGAGCGCGTATCCTGGGGTGCGGCACTCTCCGCACTGGGCCTGAGCCTGGTCGTGTCGCTACTTATCGTGCGTTCGATTGTGAAGTCATTAGATCACCTGACAGAAGGAACTCGCGCTATCGCTGAGGGGAACTTCTCTTACCAATTGGATGACTCGCGTGACGATGAATTCGCACAGCTTGCCGAAGACTTCAACACGATGGCACGCCGGTTGGAAGAACTCGATCAGATGAAGAAGGATTTCGTATCACACGTATCGCACGAGCTCAGGGCGCCCCTGGCCTCGATTCAGGAAACCAACCAATTGCTCCTCGAACAGATTCCTGGCCCGTTGACGGAGAAGCAAAGACGCATGCTCGAGCTGAACCTCCAGAACGCGAAGCGCCTCGCCTCCATGATCGGAAACCTGCTCGATCTTTCCAGACTGGAAGCCGGCGTGATGGACTATTCGCTCGAGAAACACGATCTGATCCCGCTGATTCGTGACTTAGTGGCGGAATTCGAGACGCGGACCCAGGAGAAGAACCTGAGCCTCGAGGCAGAGCTGCCATCGAGAGCTCTGATGGTCGAGTGTGACGCGCATCGCATCGCCCAGGTGATCAGAAATCTCCTCGACAATGCATTGAAGTTTTCGCCCGCGAGCACGACCATCCGACTGATCGCGCAGATTGAGATGGAGCCTCCGAACCACATTCCCGAGTATCTAAAAGAGAGAATCCTCAGTCTCGCGGATGGAAAGGGGTTTGTTTTGGTGGCGGTCTCCGATGGCGGACCCGGCGTTCCCGACCCTCACAAGGAGCGGATCTTCCAGAAGTTCCATCAGGTGAAAGGTAGGAGGCATAGGAATGCGCAAGGTGTAGGACTAGGCTTGGCAATCGCCCGGACGATCGTGGAGGCCCATCAGGGAGCCATCTGGGTGGAAGACCTTCCGGAAGCGGGAAGCAAATTCAATGTTCTGCTCCCACTGGAAGCGGCCCAAGAAGAACTTGCCCCTCGGGCGTCGGCACCGCTATAGAGGATCATACTTTGGATGAAGGCGAGAATCTTAGCGGTAATACTGCTGGCCATGAGCTTGGTTGTGGCTTCGTGCAGGAAGAACCCTCGTCCGGCCGTGCCAACCAGCCCGAGCAACTACCAACTGGGGGAGAGATACTTCGATACCGTTGACTATGCCAAGGCAGCGGAAGCATATGAAGAATATCTCCGTGCAGATCCAAGTGGCCCCAACCAGGACCGCGTCTTGTTCAGACTAGGCTTGGCCTACTCCCTTCCGGAGAGTCCCGCGCGGGACCTTCCGCGGGCGATCAGGACTTTCCGCCGCCTGATAGCCAGCTTTCCTCAGAGTCCATACAAGGGCGAGGCCGACCTGATCCTCGCACTCCAGGCCGCCGCCGACAAGTTGCGGGTGGATGTGAGAGAGCGAGACGATCGCATCAGGGCTTTAAATAATGAATTAGAGCAATTGAAGCGGATTGACATGCAGCGGCGTCCTCCCCGTCCGCCGAATTGATTCGGAGGGAGTGAGGTCCCGCGAATTTTGGTGAAGAAGGCGGGCTAAACGGTTGAGAACGCCTCGAGCAGCTCGCATGCACGCGCTGGTTTTTCTAGCAATTCCCCGACTACCTCGCTCCATCCCCAAGGCCCTGGCCGAGACGGAAATAGGGCGTGAGGGAGGGTATTCCGGAACGCTGCCGTCTGGTCCTCGCCACCCCGTTTGACGATCGCGCAAAGCTCGGCCGCCAGCAGGAGCGGTAAATCGTTGGCCGCGTCTCCCAAGGCCAAACTATGGAAATGGGGATACTGACGTTCCAGCATGCCGATGAGGATGACCGCAGCCCTTCCCTTATTGCTGGGGCCAGTCAAGTGATAGAAACGCCCGCCAGCCGACACGAAGAGACCTGCCTGCTCCAGCTTTCTCACCACGAATCGTTCCAGCTGGCCATCGCTCGAAAGAATTTCGAACGGCTCATCATACTCGCGGCTGGCTGCACGCTTCGCCGCTTCGAGTTCCAAGCCGCATTTCTCGGCGATCTCTTCTAACGTCATATCGCTGAAGCCCCGTATCGGGAGTCCCGCCTCCTCCCGGACGCTTCGCATGCGGCGAATGATCAAATCATGGGGCCAGCCCATTTCCACAACCCAATATCCGTCTCGCTCCTTTGCCGCCGGTGGCGCATAAGGGAGCCAGTGCGGAGGAATAAAAACCGCCCCGCCGTTCTCGGAGATGAAAGGATCTCTAACTTCCGCCAGGGTGCGAATCGCTTCAATCTCCGCTCGGGTCTTGCTTGAACAGAAAATAACCGGCCAGCCGCGCAACCGAGCCTCATCCAGGGCATGGCGAGCCGGCTCGAACGAATAGGTCTCGTGATCGAGCAGGGTCCCGTCCAAGTCCGTCAGGATGGCGATCCTTGGCTCGGAATCAGTTTCACAAGATAACGCCATTATCCCTCGTTATCTGCTTGCACGGCCGCCCGCAATTGGTCGAAGAAATTAGGAAAGGCAGAGGTAATCCGGTTCCAATTCGGAATCAGCGGCACACCCAAAGGATCGCCTAGAAAAGCCTCGGCAGCTTGCTTGATCGCTCGTGCGAATGCAGCCACGGCCGTTTCTTCCACGTGGCGATCAAACTGCAGCCCGTTGATCTGCGCGTCGGCATGATAGCGATTGACCGAGTCTTCCGCCTCTCGCACGTACCTCGCGAGTAGCGCATCCAGAACCCCTTTCGTTAATTCAATTCCCTCCGCGGCCATTGTCCGGAAAAGATTCTTCGCAATATCGACGCTCATCTTCGACAGACCTTTTCCCGGGTCGTCCGGAGAGAGCTCCTGGTGCTTATGCTCGTAGGTCTCGCAGAGTTCGGCTTGGCAGACGCGTTGAATGGCGCAATTCCTATATACTTCCGCGAGCACGCCAACTTCCAGGCCCCAATCACCCGGTATCCGGTTAACTCCTGCCAGATTGGCTTTCATGGAAAACTCGCCAGCCAGGGGATATCGGAAACTGTCCAAGTAGCGCAGAAAACCGCGCGCCCCTACGATCCGCATGGCCGAACGGATGAGCGGCGAGACCATTAGCCTCGTCACCCTTCCGTGCATCTTTTCAGTCACGCGAGCGTAGTATCCCTTGCAGAAATCGAAATCGATAGTGGGATTTACCACCGGATAACAGAGTCGGGCGAGAAGTTCGCGCTGGTAGTTCACGATATCACAGTCGTGTAAGGCGATTACGTCGGATTGCTGGCTTGCCAGTACGTATCCGTAGGCTATCCAACACGCCCGACCCTTCCCCTCGACACCTACCGGAAGATCATCCGCTTGTAGCAGCTGAAGGAGCTGTTGAATTTGCGGCCCATCGTTCCAAATGATGGCGGGACGAACCGGCAGCCCGCTGAAAAACTCCTTTGCGTGTTCGAACTCCTTCTCACTCGCGCGGCCTAAAGAGACAACAATTTGTCTCAGGTAACGCACCTTTCGCAGCTCCTCCAAAATGCGCGGAAGCGCGGGGCCCCCAAGTTCGGAGTAGAGCGAAGGCAGAACCAGCGCGATCGGGCGATGCCGCGAGTATTGGTAGAGTTCCGACTCGATCCGTTCCAGATTCGTCGGCCCGAGTCGATGCAGCGTGGCGATTATTCCGGTCTGATAAAAATCACCCATGCATACCTCCCGCGCCTAACCTTCGATACCCTCCGAGATAAGGGTCCATGTGCTCTGCGGGCACCTGACCAATCCTGAACGAGCCGAAGAGACTCCTCTGGCGCCGCCACAAGTTAACCTGATCCGCAGTGATGTCGCTGCTTGGCACTCCTCGACTATAGGTCAACCATCACAGCCACATCAATCGAGCCAGCCGGCCTCCTGTTAGGTATTGTTACGGATAACGACCGGTTCGATGAGTCTAACCTGGATGGTTTCCTCTCTTGCGAATCGGGCCTCTTTTCCCTTTATCGTGAAATCAACCTTGCGAGAGAGGGGCTGAGCCTTGATGGGGTAGCTACCCGATTCAGTATCCAGTTCGCGGAACGCCAGCGTGATGTGCGCCGCCCCGTGAAGCGTCGTCGACCGCTCGACCTCGATGACTTCACCGCGGACGCGGCTTCCGAGCGGAATCGCCAGCTCACCTCTGACAACAAGCGGTTCTTTGATTTTGAGCCAGAACTCCTGGCCGGCGGCCACCTGATCGCTCCGCAGAGTTTGTTGCAGCTCTCCGCGCAACACCGTCCCGGCACGAATAGAAATCGTGCTCCCTCTCACCCATCCTGCTCCGCCCAATCCCTTTTCCGCGCGCCCAACCCTGTCTGCCATCGTTAAACCACCGACGATCATCATGCAGCCTGCGACCAAGAAGGAACCCGCTATCAAGACTCGCCCGCTCGACATAGCCTTCACCTCCTGTCGTCGTGGCCTGATCCTGATCAGCCCCTCGGCTGGATCACAAACTAAGGCCTTATCGGCTGACATTGACATTGAATTGAGCCTGCACAGCGCTGCTGCGCAGATCTCTTCTCACCTGCTCAATCGCGCTCTTCATTTTCTCGCTAATCCATAATCCGCTCATAGACTGCAGGAACTGATCCGCGGCCTGAACGTCCCCCTGAGTGACCGTCACCGGAGCGGAGGCGGTCATGCTCTGCACCACCGGAGTGAAGCGATTGAGAAGTTCGCGTGCCTGCAGCAGCAGGCGATAATTCCTCAAGAGAAGCAGCGTCGCCTCCGTCGAATTTTCGTTATAAAGCTGGATATATCTCTGTCCCTGAGCCGTTCGAGCGAGCACTCTATCCCTTAAGCTGTAAAGCGCATCGAGCGTCGTTTGCGCGCCGGCAGTCCCCGCGAGCGCAGTCGACGCAGGACAACTGACCACTTCGCATTGGGTAAGGTCTAGTGTTAGTCCCAGCTGGGACAGTACATTTTGAATAGTGTTCGCGTACCCGAGATTGCTCGCTCCAGTGCCGCTACCCCCGAATAGCAGACCCACTATCTGGTTGTTCACGTTGAGCAGGGCCGCGCCCGAATCGCCGGGATTCGAAATGGGACCGATGCCACACGTGCCATCCGCTTGCGAAACTATTTGGTCCTTGAACGTGAGCGTTCCCCCGCAGTAACCCCCAACTGCTATTGTGGCGTTTACGAGGATCACCTTGGCAAAAGTCAGCCCGGTCGTCCGCCCGCTCTTCTTTACACAATCACCTACGGCGACGGTCCCGGGGTTGGTGGACGGTGTTCCAACGTCTCTGATGGTAGAGGAAGTTTGAATAATCCCGCTCTGAACAAAGGCGGCATCCACCAGGTTATCCATGGAAACCAGGGTCACTAACTTGTTGAGTGCGCCAATGGGAAATAAGCCACTCGATGAACATCCATTGTCCTGAATGCTTCGTTCGAGCTGCTGTAGCCCTGGCGATCCGTTTTCGCACAAGGTTCCCGAGACGGCGGCAGCGACATGATTGTTGGTGACATAGCCCCGCAGCTTCATCTGCTGGTCGCACGCCACGAACCCGAGTGTGCCCGAATAGCATGGATTCACATTGCTGGTAGACTGCCCCATCGGACTGGGCAAGGACTGCTGGTCAGAGTGACAAGGGGCGCAGGAACTTCCCCCGTTGTGGGCTACGATCTTGTCCGTGAGTCTCGTTGCCACTGGAATTCCTTCGAGCTGTGGCGGAACAACCGGGCGGGGAGCGCTCTTATCCACCAGGACGACAAACGCCGGTTCCTCGTCTTTTATTCCGATGCCGATCCCGAGTACCCCCGGGACCTTCATAATATCGGCCTCGTGGCGTCCCTGGATTTGCACCATCCGCGCCATCTGTAATTCGGGGATGCGGCCCGAGCCCCTTTGGCGGGCGCCCGGACTGCCGATGAAAAACATAAGTGAAACAAGGGTAACAAGGAGCCAACCTGTCGATAATCCACGTATTCTTATGCTCATTCGCCTCGCCTCCCCATACCTTGTCAAAGCATCTGCTCAGTTCGGGCGCGCCAACGGTTCTGGATAGAACCTGACTCTTCCCTCATGCGTCGAAGAGCGGAATTCAATCCTTTGCGAGCAAAATTCGATACTCCGATCCTGAGGGCGCCGGCGGATTAACGCCCTAGTGCACGTCTCCCTCCAACAACCTGCGAGCCCGAAATGCACGGACTTTCTCTCGGAGTTCAACGCGCCATTCCGTCTTGGTCGAAGGTGTTTCAGCTTCCAGTTGGCGGCGCGTGCGGAACACTCTGACCCGCTCCATCACCTCCCTGCGCCAGCGGAGTCGCATTCGCTCATCCGCAGAGGGGATAATGTTGGCCTGATGACACAATCCATCGGCAAAAGGAATGACAATGGATGGCCGAGCTGCGTCCTGCCAATAACTTTCTGGCTCCGCCCGTGTTCCAGCTACAATTGCGCCTTGAGAGAGTCCCATAGTCACTTACCTCCGATCAATTTTGGTCCACAACTAGGACCTGCCCCACTGCTATTGATCTCCAGTTCGAGCCGTCGTACTCCCTCCAGCAGGGGCGTTGAGCCCTCGACTGACGAGTACTCTGACTTCGACCCGGCGGTTCATCTTTCGACCTTCTCGAGTCTGATTATCGGCAACCGGACGAATCACGCCGTAGCCCAGCGGCGTGACGATACGCCGCATGGGGACCATGTGGTCCTCAGCGAGATAGTGCACCACCGCGTCCGCTCGAGCCTGACTGAGGGTTCGGTTGAGCTGCTCATTGCCATCGGATGAGGCGAACCCAGCAACTTCGATGACGTAACCGCGTTCCACCTTCGCCGTCTTCGCGATCTCGTCGAGATCGGTCTTGGCTTCAGGCGTGAGTACTGTGCTGCCTGCCTTGAAGTGAATCGTCACGCTCTTGCGCTCTTCAAAATCATCGAGCGCGGAAATACGCTCATTCGTCTGGTTAACACCTGCGACAGCAGAGTCGGCGGTGTCCTGCGCCGCCTTCGCTCCACCGCGCAGAATGTTCGAGACCTCATTGAGTTCGGCTACTTCATCCGAGAGCCTTTGCGCGCTCTGCTCCGTTTGGCCGACGCGGGTTTCTGTATCGCCTACGCGCTTCTCCACGGGCACCACCCTGGTCTCTACTGTGCGTGCCACGATCAAGTCTTGGTCGGAGAACCTGATCTTTTCGGCCAATAAGCTGTTGGAGCTATCTTTGCGACCCTCCACCTGGACATGCAGGCCCGGGATCAGGTCTGTTTGGGAATATTTTCTTGCCCCGCGAAATGGATTACTCTTTCGCTCTTCTATCTTGGTGATGTTGGTAATCCTGATAGTCTGCTCGGACCCCGTAGAGTCACGCATCGTGATGCTATCTGCGCCGTGCTGAACGATCGAACCTTCCATTTTAACTTTCGGCTCAGACGGCATTCCTCCGGCTGATGGGACATTCGCCGAGGCCAGACTCTGCAAGGCAAAGCCCAAGCATATCGCTATTGTCGTTACAATTTGCGCCCTTTTTTTCATGATGGTTTGTCTCCTCCTGAACTGGTGAACGTTAGGTATGCTTGCGGCGGCCGATTGGTCACCGGCTGCCGCAAGCGCGAGCTTTTTTGTTCTTATGGAATCGTGATTTCCTTGTCTAGCACCATGCCGATCGCTGTGCCCGAGCGAACTTCAGCCTCATTTCCTTTCGACAGCAATGCGCCGGCCGTGCCAGCACCAGCACCAATGATCGCGCCTATGCCTGCGCCCTTACCTCCCCCAGCCAACGCGCCGATAATCGCACCAACTCCGGCGCCGCCCCCGATGAAGACTACATTGCGCTTGGTAGTTGATTTCCCACTGACCTCCCCTTCATTGCTCACTGTCTGACCCTTCGCATTCTCTAGACTGGTCAGCGAGCCGTAGATCGGGTAAGACTGCAGCTTCGATGGAAGCTCGAGGCTGTAGAACGTGACGGCAATCGTCCCGTGGCGCCTCCGTTCGGCCCGCGTCACCGAAGTTACTCGACCATATACCGTGCTTCCGACCGGCACTACTTCCGTTCCGCCAATCACCACGGGGGCGGTGACATTGGCGGTGAAAGTATCTCCCTGATGGGCGCTGCGCGAGCTGAGCGCCTGGTTCATCTGCAGCCGGAAAATCGTCCCCACGGGTACCAGTGAGGTAATCGTCGATCGCCTGCCAGCCGGGCTCGTTGTCTCACCTGGATTCTGCAGGCCAAGTGCCACAGTGCTTGCGAGTGAGAGAATCAGAGCCAAAGTCATTGCCTGAGTCGATCGTCTCATATTCAACTTTCCCTCCGTTTCCGAAGTGGGTGGATTCCAGCCCGGTTCCTACCTCTTGTTCCGGGTCACTAAGTCGTAAACGAGCCCTGCAGCGCCGCCTGACAGGGCGCCAATGGCCGCCCCTCTCCCGCCGCCTGCCAACGCACCGATGGCGGATCCGGCACCGGCACTGCCAGCGATAATCAAGGCCGAATGCTTCCACGAGCGTTTATGAGGCCTTGTCGTCGTCACTACTCGCTCACGCCGCACCGCGTTCGACGGAGCAACTACCCTCTTCGCCACTGCATTCTCAGTCGCCGGCGGGTTCTTCAAAGTCTCTTCGTTGAACGCATTGCCGGGTTCGGATTTGAGGTAGGCTCCAACGAAGCCCCCGGCAAGAAAGGTAACCAACAGAATTGCAGCCACTATCAACTTCGATGTGGTAGCTGGTGTCATAAACTCAACCTCCTACTCCAACCGTTCGGGAAAATTCCCTCCCGGTAATTTCCGTCGAAACAGTCGTCCCCGCAGGCGAGGTAGTGGCAAGATCTGTGCCACCCAGCGACCGCTTTCTAACTTATTGCAAACCAATCAGATGATAGATGCCAAAGTGTTGGATTGCTGGCACGGGGAGGAGGATCATCGGGGAAATAATCCCCGCTCATATCCGAGCTGCGGGGAAGCGAAGTAAATGGGTCAAGCTCTCCCTTCGCGGCTAATGCCCGATTCTGAGAGCCATCCCACGATTCGGAGCAAAGATTGGATGGTTTAAGTGTAAGGACCGACGATCTATAACCGCAATATGGGAGATGGCAAGTGCCTGCTCCCATCGAATGCGCGAGGCTTACTAGTCGCGCGGTGCTAGACGGGAAATAGAATCAGCTTTGCCGGCTCCGTAGAGTTATCGACTCCGCCGAAAATAATGGTGAGCTGTCCGGGTTTTAACTCTACAGCCAAGGCGCTGGTAACCCAGTGGTCGCTAAGCTTCCACTGGCGCCCGACCCGCCCTTGAAGATCGACCGCAATGACACCGCCATTCACTCCCAGAAGAACACTCGGCCGACCACTTTGGTTCAAATCGGCGAAGGTCATTTTCTCTATGGCATTGGGCGTTACTGGCAGAGTCCAGAGCGATCCCCCTTGGGAATCCCAGGCGTGTAACATCCCATCGAGCGCGACGGCGAAGATCAATTCCTCACCATCAACATCGAGAATCGCAGGCGACGTATACACGCTGCCGCCCACGGGCTGGGGCCACCCACGGACGGAGCTCCCATCCGACGTGCGCACGGCGTATACCGACGGAGTGTAGGTCCCGCCGACTACGGCTACATGCCCATCGTTGCCCAAGCTGGTGAAGACAGGTTGGGAAATGGGGTGCTGTCCGACCGCCTGGCGCCATTGGAGACGTGGCGCTCCATTCTGCCCGTCGAAAACAAAGAGATATAGCGTTCCGCCGGCCACTGTGAATCCGTTACCACCGCCGACGGCGAGCATCATGTGGTTGCCTTGCCGGTAGAGTGTAGGGGAGGACGCGTAGAATTCCCCCAAAGAAAGGGGGGAGCCAGGAAACGGTTGTCCGTCGGCGCGCCAAATGTAAATCTTCGCCTGGCCCATGTATTGATCCGAGGGCACGACAATCTCTGGTTGACCGTCCCCATCCAAGTCCGCGATCTCAGCCCGTCTCTGGAAGAAGTTAGCCACTGACTTTTTCCAGAGTATCTTGCCGTCTCCGGTCAAGACGTAAAAGGCATGTCCATCCGCTACCAAGACCTCGGACCTGTGATCCCCGAACAGGTCAACCACAGCCGGTGGAGTCGGTGGCAACTGGCCGGCCGCTTCTCCTATTCGGATCGGCCAGCCTGGCAAAGGCTTCAGATCGGCACTGAACGCCGATACCAGACCCGCGGAAGTCGAGTCAGAGGTTTCCGGTACCGACTCATTGGCGGAAACCACGATGTCGGGGCTCCCATCTCCATTAAGGTCTCCGACCGCAGGCGTATTCACGTAGAACTGGCCGACGCGGGCCACTGAGGGGCTGAGGGATTTAAACTGCGTGTTCCCGGGTGTGCTATTTACTACAAAAATCAAAAGCAGTGCGCTCGGGAGCGTATAATGAGCAACAATGTCCGCTAGTTTTCTGATTATTGTACCCATTTGCTCTACTCCTGACCGCCTTCGATGTTGCAGGTGAAGGCTCAATCCAACTGATCGCCACTCCGTTTGTCAAGACAACACTATTGTGTTTGTTTGGATGCGAAATGTTCGCAGGCGATATGCACAGCAACCGACTTCTGACTATCACTTCACCACGATCCTCCGGCTGAATACGAGCAATTCTTGTACCAGCAGTCCGCCGGCTCTCTGGGCGCGGCTTTTCTTCAATCATTTGTTGAATTTGATTGCGGGGCCCTCGCGTTGGCGAAGCCGAGCGTTTCAGGGAGATCTGCTCTGGCCCACAATTCGGATGGGAAATGCGGGAGGAGAAAAAGAACAAGAAAACAAAAGAGACTAGGCTAATGACAATGTCTCCCAATTCGGTAGATGGGTTGTGAAATTATGTTTCTGGGGCTGGCGGAGCCGAAGAGAAGAGTTAACGAAGGGCGCGTTTCCTATTTAGGGGGGAGTTTAAAAGTGGAGATCCAGAGAGGTTTGTGCTCCGGCCTATTGGAGCTTAGAGTCCACTTAAGGCAGAAACGCGCCCTTACAGGGACAGGCTCGACCTCGACCCTTATCTTCGAGCTGTCCCGCCTTACTATGAGCAAGATCTGTGCCGAGCGAGCTCTCAGGCCATCTCCTAGATTTTGAAGGCAAATGAGGATCGGATGAAAGTTTATCTTGACGACATCGGCCGGATTTCAGGAAAAATTTCCTCACTTTCTCCCTTGTCAAACGTGCGAAACTTTTCGTCATCTCGCCGATTTGAATGTGCCGTCACCGTTGCCAAGCATCACTCGCAATGTCACCCCATCCAGATCCAACACGGCCAAGTCGAGCCGACCATCGCCGTTGAAGTCGCCGAGCGTGATTGAGGACGGCGACGCCGTCACTGCGTACTTCTGGGGGCTCTTTAATTGCCCGTGCTCATCGACCTGCCAAACCGAAATCTCCCCAGACATCAAGTTAGCCGCGGCCAGACTCAGCCTTCCAGCCACCAATTCGTCTGACACCAGCGCCACCGGACCCTCACTCGCCGCCGATCGGCGCAGCACGGCCAGTCCCCTCGACCCATTCACTTTCAAGATGGTCAGATCGTTGGACGTGAAGTTGACCGTGATTACCTCTGGTCTCCCGTCACCATCAAAATCGCCAGTGGTTAAACCAATCGGTCCCTCGCCCGCTGAAAAATTCCCTGCCCTGATAAAGGTGCCATTTCCCTTCCCAAGTAGAAGCCACACGTCGCCGGACCCGAAGTTGCTAACTACCAGATCCAGTAGACCATCTCCATTGAAATCGGCGGCGGCCATCGCGCTCGGTCCATTCCCTACCGCAACAGCCTGGCCGCGGTCAAAAGTTCCATCGCCCCGTCCTCTCAATATTCGAATCTCGTTGTCGCCCGAGTCGGCGACCGCCAGGTCGGCATTGCCGTCGCCCGTGAAGTCATCCACCAATACCGCGCTGGGCTTCGTCCCCACGCCGATCGATTGCGCTCGCTGAAATGTCCCATCTCCGTTACCCATCAGAACGGACAGGTCATTGGACAATTCATTAACGGTGACCAAATCCATTCGCCCATCGTGATTGAAGTCGCCGATGGCCATAGCGCTCGGACCTTCTCCCACCGGCACGGACTGGCCCGGTTTGAAGGTCCCGTCACCATTGCTGATTAGTACCTTCACTTGGTTGTTCCGGTAATCGGTGACGAACAGACCCCGGTCCCCCGGATCCTTCGTCGCATTAGCTGATGAATGTGCGCTGCCGTCGCCTCCGGTCTTGAAAACCACGCTGGTCGCCATGGACCGGTTGGTGGCAAACTTTATCCCAAATTCTGAATGGATCTTGGGATCACGCAGGTCACGCCTCAGCGGCTCGATGGCGTTCTGCAGTCCGGCGCTGCCTACAGTCGTGAATGATCTGATCAAATCATTAATCTGCTTCAGGTCGCTCAGGTGAGCCAGCGCTTTCCCTTGGTTTACGATGGCTGCAATTGCCGGCTTAAAGTTTTGCAACAGGCCCTGTGTCCGCGAAAGGAGAGAGGCATTGGTAAGCATGATGCGCACCACCTCCGGCGAGGACTGATAGAACGTGCGCGTATATTGCTGGCCTCGAGCGGTTCGCGCCAGTACTTGATCACGGAACCGATACAACAAACTCAGCGTGTCGGTGGCATCAGACATTCCTTGAGCCGCAGCTGTAGCCGCACAAGATCCGCCGGTTCCACCAGTCCCGGCTTGCGCGATGGTGAAGCTCTGGGTACCGATGGAGATCGTTCCCACGCGAGCTACGTCCGCATTGGCCGTCACTGAGTAGTTGACGGTTCCGCTTCCTGTGCCGTTATTGCCTCCAGTGATCGAGATCCAATCCGCATTGCTGGTCGCCGTCCAGTTACAGCCGGCCCCGATGTTCACACTCACACTGTCCGCGCCGCCGCCCGCGGAAAAGGTTTGGTTCGGTGGGGCGAGCGTTGGACTGCAGGCGGCATCCTGATTGACTGTGAATGTTCTCCCGGCGATGGTCATCGTGCCGGATCGGGCTGCGCCAGCATTGGCGCCCACGGAATAGTTGACCGTTCCGATGCCGCTCCCGCTGCCGCCAGAGGTGACATTGATCCAACCCGCATTGCTGGTCGCCGTCCAGTTGCACCCTGCGCCCGACGTCACATTCACTGTCCCGGACCCTCCGCTCGCTCCGTAGGGCGCGTTGGTTGGGGCAATCGAGTAGGTGCAATTGGGCGCGTTTAGCTGGATTGTCACGCTGTAGCTGCTCGCGCCGGCAGAATTCACGGCGACGACGACTCCATTCCCCGAGTCGCTGAAGGTCTCTCCCGCGATCCACATGGCGCCCGCGTCATTCGGATTGCCATTTCCGTCCGGATCTACAACCTGGGCCTGGCGATCGCTCAGTAGGGTATTCACTTTGTGGATAATGATCGCTTGTCCTGGCAGCGTGGCGTCATAGCCAATGAAACGTCTTGCTTCCACGGTGTAGAACTGGGTAGACGATCCCCCGATCGGGATCTGTGCCATAAGGTAATCGCCGGTAACGAGGGGCGGCTGCTCCAAACGCTCGATCGTGATGGTCTGGCTGCTTCCCTGAGCGGGAACATATTTGCGAGCTGCAGGAATCCAGCCGACCAAATCCTTGTGGTAGGAGATCGCATGCACCCCGACACAGCTGAAGTTGGTATCATAGGGAGGACAGTTGCCGAAGGTATTACTCATCATCTCCCAACGAGAGTCATAGGTGTTGCCATATGGGCCCGACGAGTGATCAAACCCGAAGCCATGCCCCATCTCGTGCGCCATACTGGCCTGGTTTCCATAACCCCATGTCGGTAGCCACGTGACACCGTAAGTTTTTGTCTGTCCATCCCGGTTTAGATTCCAACTCCCTCCATATGAGTAGCCATCGAGATCTTCATTGAATGCCAGGTTAATTCCCACAAAACTCGGGAAGAACACGTCCGCATCCGCAACGCCCGTGGCATCATTGACTAATCTGGAAAAGTCGACATCCACGATCCCGTCGCCATTCATGTCGTAAATGTAATATGACCTGGGCTGGGGCAGGTTGTACCAGCCGACGACGGTGCTGCCGACCAGATTGATTGTGTCGAAGGACAGTTCTCTCCAGTAATGGTCCATTCCCGGATACTGCGACCCCATCAGCGAGTTGAAGTATGAAACGTCTCTGGGACTGACGTTGGCGGCATCTGCGAAGCGGGACAATATAGTCACCCACCGCTGAGGACCCGCAACAGTTGGACGCACACCCGCTGCCACAGATTCTATGTTCTGATCTTCGGTTTGGATCGACTCGACCAGGAATTTCTGCTTCTGGGCGAGCGCCCCAGGCAACCCCGGTGTCCGCCATCCCGCGATCGCAACGCGCTTGCGATTAAGCCCTAGCGGCCCTCCGAAGGGCTCGGTCACGAGTGGATCGATTTCGAGACGAGTCCATCCACCATGATCGTCGATCAACACCAATTCGTTCTTGGGAGGAGCGTCGGAGCCCGGGGCCCCATCCCCCCAGATCACCTGCATCCACCCTGACAACAATTCTCGTTGCGGCGCGGCCTGCTGATGTGGTCCGAGCCACATCAGCATTAGTGACAAAACAACGGCTGCAATCCAAATCTTTGCGAAGACTTTCCGCATAGGCATTGTCCACCCCATCTGGCCATCTCCCGACTGGGAGGTGAATTACTCGGTCCCCCTCCGGTGAGAAAACCCGCAACTTGGCCTGACGGAAAAAGTCGTAATTCTATGTCGGGAAAGAATAAGACCGTGAAAACTTGTCATCAGGACTTGCTACGAAGAGCCTCACAAATTCAGGAGGTGAACCCCAAATCACGTAGCATGGTCGAGGGAAATTCACTTCAGGAAGCAACTAACTTGGGTAACCTCCGGGTCACCCAAACATCTTAGGCTAACAATACCCGAACGCTTCCGATTGTCAAGCCGTTCGAGTCATGGGGTGGAATAAAGATGTGATTCTTGCGGAGGAATTCTTCGCCCGCCCTCGCGCCGCGATCGGCTGCCCTCGTTGAGGCTCAGTACATTCGCGATCGGTCA
>JACXTT010002731.1_pt1 | contig 27712 bp, 29 predicted proteins | sample 9270951 | NCBI WGS metagenome assembly JACXTT01 (sample SAMN15532306, study PRJNA645909) | rock metagenome | isolation source: weathered quartz diorite | place: Puerto Rico | collected 2017-06-21 | reverse complement strand
TAGGAGTCTGGACCGTGTCTCAGTTCCAGTGTGGCCGATCACCCTCTCAGGCCGGCTACCGATCGTCGCCTTGGTAGGCCATTACCCTACCAACTAGCTAATCGGACGCGGACCCCTCCTGTGGCGAGAGCCCTTGCGAGCCCCCTTTGATCTCTCGATATCATGCGGTATTAGCCAGAGTTTCCCCTGGTTGTTCCACACCTCAGGGCAGGTCATCCACGCGTTACTCACCCGTTCGCCGCTCGACTATCCCTTGCGGGACGCCTCGCTCGACTTGCATGTGTAAAGCACGCCGCCAGCGTTCATTCTGAGCCAGGATCAAACTCTCCAGTTGAACTGTACTGTCTTGCGACAGCGTTAACTAAAAGTCTGATTCCATAGCACCAATCGTGAACGACTGATGTTTTGTTATTCGGTTCGTATTGCTACGAACTATCTTTTTGAGATCGCTGCAGGTCTCGCGACCCGCAACTGATTCTCGAAAGGAATCACGTTGTCTTTCTTGCTTTCCTATTCAGTTGTCAAAGAACCGACTTCGTCGAAAGGGCGGCTAGATTGCCAGACCCCCTCGTCCGTGTCAAGCGAATTGTTTTCAGTTTCTGAACCCAATCCGTTTGACCCGGACACCGGTATCCACGTTGTTGCGTTGGCCTGGAAAGATCGTACTGCTCAAGACGCCGGGGTTGAGGAGTGTACTGCCGGCTCCCTTCGCGTGTCAACGACGTCGCGTCGGGAACTCGTACAACCTGCTGCCCTGCCTTGCTATTCCAACCACTGCTTCGTGCGCTTCAAAGACCGCGACGCTTTCGCGCCAAGGACCCGCACTAACCATTCACCCTCTCGCACTATTCCGCGATTTTGATGTTTCCTGGCCGCTGCACAAAGTGTTGTGCAGCTGGTGGTTACCGCTTCGGTTGTGAAAGAACTACTCCCCGCGTTTGGGACCCGTGACAACGACTCCCCCCAGGGTCCTATTCCCGGTTTTTGGAAAGATCAGCACGACAATCGAAAGGAACGAAATGAAGAGTGCGAAATCAAATGACAGCGGTCGATAGATGAGCTTCACGCGATGTTCGCCAGGAGGCACGTGGAACCCGACAAAATGACCACGCACGGGCTCGATTCGTCCCGCCACGTCATCGACGAAAACACGCCGCCCCTCGCTCGGCTCGCTCGACTCGACAAATGCCGGCTTCGCTGTCTTAACGTCGAGAAAAAACGTCGAGCCAACCCGCCGTGTATTCACGGATCCGCCATCGACGGTAAACCGTGCTCGAGCATTCGCATTCTCGAACAGCCGTCCATCGCGTCCGTCGTAGACCATTTTCCACTTGGCGCCGAATGACTCACCCGGCTCAGCCAATAGAAATCGCACATTTAGAAAGTCGATCAGCTCATGATCAACATCGCCCACGCGCAGCACATCGAACTGAGTGTTTTCCAGTGCGATCGGCCGGAGCAGCTCTACGTACCATGCGAACGCCATCGGATCGGATCCACGGATGTCTTCCACGCCGTATTGCGCTGAGGCGTTCGGAAGAAAGGTCCAGTCGTAGCCAACGATGCGGAACGGCTCAGCCGGCGCTCGTTCCCGGAGTGCGAGCATGATCGGCAGTTCTGGCTTGTAGTAACGGGCATCAACCAGCGCGTTAAATCCGGCGTTGAGGGCGAAAAGCTCGATCGTCGTGAGAGCAACTGCGGCGAACGCAAACGATCGACCAGGCACGAGGCAGAACAACAGGACCGTGGCCGCACCGATGAGATCCACCGGCGTCTCGACTCCCGGCCGCAGTCTCCAAACATAGATGGCCAATCCCGCAACGAGGAGCGCGAATGGCGCAATCACAAAGCGTGACGGCCGGCGATCGACCCATAGCGCAGCGGCCGCTGCCACGAGAAAACAAGCGACGAATCGGAACTTGTCATGAGCCGTTACATCCAGCAGCGGCAACGCACGGAAGACCCTTCCAGCAAAGGACCAATTCATCGCAATCAGGAAAATGATTACTGCGGAAACGATCCAGGCGCGCTCGCGCGCACGGGCCGATTTTGCAACGATGATCGCAATAGCGAGCACAAGCGGCAGGAGCCCGACATAAGAAGAAGCGATCGAAAAATAGTTACTGATCCAGTTCCAGTTGTGCCGCGCCGGATTGCCGAAGCCATTCGGGCTCACGAGGGCCCAGAGCACCGTCAGGCGATACGTGTCACTGTGAGGTCCCGCGTGCAACGACGCATAGCGCGCGCTCAACGGCACCTGCAGGGCTGACAAAATCCACGCCGGCGCTGACAACCCCACACCTGCGATCGCGCCCCACAGCGGCAAGCGAAACCGCCGCATCCAATCGCGCCGGTCGCCCGCCAGCGCCAATTCGATCGCCAGCACCATCGCCGCGCCCATCGCGATGTGCAGGACGCTCTCCGGATGTCCGCCCGCCATCAAAGAGGCCACGACGAGCGCGACGAGCACCCGCCCTTTGCGGGACGGCTCATCGATCGCAAACAGCAGTGAGAACAGCGTCGCAGGTAACAACGACATCACCGTGCCGGACGAGTAGTACAGGTTGACAGTTGATCCGATCGAGAATGTGTAGGTGCTGGCAGCAAAACACGCCGCCGCATCACTCGCGCCGTACCGCTTCACGAACAGATACGAGAACAACAGCGAGACGAACAGCTTCAGGCCCGCCATCGCCACGATCTGCTTTGGCAGCGGAACGATCAGAGTCATCAGAAAGAATGGCGAGAACGGCGCCGACTCGCCATTGCCGAGGAGCGGATACCCCGAGAATGAATACCGATTCCACAATGGGGCTCGCAGATGAAAGAGCTCTTCCCGCGCGACCTGCATCCACGGCAGAAACAACTTCACCGTATCGTTGGTCAGCGGATTCCGAGGTTGCACATCGCCAAAGATGCCGCGATAGGGATAACCGCGCGCAACCTCATCGACGGGCACCGGCAGCTTCGACGTAAAAACCGCGCCGTGTAGAAATCCGAGCGTCAGTGAAAGCAACAGAATCACGATTCGCCACGGAACTGCCGCGATCCACCTGCGCACACAAGCAGTGAGCAGCAACGCCGGCCCAATCACTCCCGCCAGCGTGACTGCAACCATCACTTCAGACTCTCCTCGAGCTTCTTACGCAGCAGCTTCCCTAAGGGTGAACGAGGAATCGAGTCGACGCGATGAACGGCACGAACACGTTCGAATGGTGCGACCCGTCGATCAAACTCCTCGATCAGCATTCCCAGCTCGCTCGTAACCGCAACATGAATCACGTGCCCGAGTCTCTCGTCGGGAACGGCGATCAGCGCCGCATCGATATCTCGAACATCCCGCAGAACATCCCGGAGGATTTCGTCGAGGCGTTTTAGATTGACGAGCTCCCCTCCGACCTTCACGACATCTCCGGACCGCCCTTCGATCCGCAGAGTGCGACCCTCGACCGCGCCCAGATCGTCCGAAACAAACCATCCGTCGATCTTCGGATCGATGAAACCGTCCGGCGTGGCGTAGCCGGTAAGAAGAGAGGACCCGGAGAACGCAAGCCGCCCGTCCGGCTCCACGCGCGCCTCGAGATGATCGAGCAGTTGCAAATCAGGACTCTCGTGCTCTGCCGTCGCGACTTGTGAACAGCACTCCGTCATCCCATAGCTGGGCATCAACGGCCAGCCGAGTCCACGCCCTTCGTCATACGTAGCTCGCGCCAACGCGCCTCCGCCGACGACAATCGCACGCAACGCCGAGGGCGCACGCAACCCCATGCGGATCAGATCGACGACCTGCGCAGGCACGAGCGACGAGAACGCTGCTTTCTCGCACGCTGCTGCAAATGCACGCGGTTCCCAAGGCAACTCGAGCACATGTCCACCACTGATCGACGCGCGGGCCCAGATTCCAAGGCCACCGACATGAAACGCCGGCAGCACGCAACACCAGGTCTCTCCGCCTCGCACGTCGAGACGCCGGTTTACCGCGGCGGCCGAAGCGAGCAACGCCTGCTTGGATAAACCGACGAGTTTCCAGCCACCCATGCTGCCGGATGTGGCGATCCAGACATGACCAGGAAGCTCAGGCGCTGCGGCGTGAATCGACTCGAGCACACGACGATCTTCGGCGGGCAAGCGCGGGTTCAGCAGGAGGTGAGACTCGCCGCTCGTGAAGTCGATCAAGTGAGCCGCCTCCATGGCAGCGACTCGATCAGCTCGTCGAAGCCGATTCCGGTTCCCTTCGGCGGTTTCAACCTTGCCCCCTCGCTCTCGATCGTTTCGAAAAATGCATTGCGCTCGTACACGACATGCGTAAACAAGCCGCACACGCTCGAGATGTTGTACGAAGCCGCCGCATACGCAGCAAAGAACTGCCCAATCGCATGATCCATATAAGAAGTGACGACGATCTCGCGCGCCGACCGCGGCATCTCCTGGATCGCCGGTTTCACCACGAGCACATCCACGCCGTCTTCCGCGAACTCGCGGTCGAGCGCGAGACGAAGCGACGTCATCTTCCTCAACATCCGCCACGTCTTGGCGTCATAGACACAAGGATCTTCGACGAAATCGATCCGCTCCTTTGGAAGACGCTCGGCGATCCCGAGAAACTGCGCGGCCGTCAGCTGCGCGTTGAAGTCGATCCGCAACCGTACCCGCTCGGGCAACGACTCGAGAGACTTTAGTTTTGCGACATCGAACTGAGGCGGAGGATCCGCTCCCGGCCAATGGCTCGGAGGAATCGTCAGCCCTTCGAAGAGACTGCGCGATTCGGCACGCGCGTGTGCGTCGAGCGCTGCGAAATCGAGCGACCGGCGCGTAAGTGGCGTGGTCTCTCCGCGCCTTAGCAGGTGCAACTGTTCGCTGAGTGTCGCATCGCCAAGTTCCGGCCACGGATGCACATCCGCCACGCCACCATCCACGCGGATGAGTGCTCCTTCACGGCGTCCATCGCGCGCAATCGCGCTCAGACGCCGCTTCGGAACGAGCTCATACCGCCAGAAATAGCAGTCCATAGGCCCACTGAAGCATCCCTGCGAGCGCGAGCGACTTGTTCAATGCGCGCCCGCTTCCGCGCCACGACTTCACGATCACAACGATCGCAAAGGGCAATGCAATCAAGGTAGCAATGCGGCGCAGAACCACCGCGGCCACAAATGGCGCCAATGCGAGCAACGCGATCTCGATACGCGCGAATGTCTCGCCGAAACGCACGACGGTCGTCCGCTTGTTGCTTACGCGATCGCTCGCGACATCACGCAAATTGTTGATGACGAGCAGCACCGTCGCCAGACAACCGACGCCCGCGCCGGCAATCGTCACCTCACGCGTCCAGCGCAGCGTCTGCACGAGATACGTTCCACCAACTGCGATCACGCCAAAGAATGCGATGACGAAGGCTTCACCCAGCCCGTGATACGCGAGCGGATACGGGCCGCCCGTGTAGGCATACGCCATGAGAATCGAAGTAACTCCGATCGCGAGCAGCGGCCAGCCGGCGTGCAGGATGAGCGGCACTCCACACAACGCTGCACCCGCGAGACAAACCCAGGCGCCGCGCATCACGGCATCCGCGTTCAACAAACCCGCGGACGTCACGCGCACCGGCCCTAGCCGCTCGCTCGTATCAGCTCCCTTCTTGAAATCGAGAGCATCGTTGATGAAATTCGTCGCGACCTGAATGAGGATCGAGCCCATCAACGTACACGCGAACAACGTCCAGTCGAGCGGGCCTCGCACGAGCGAAGCCCCAACCATGACCGGCACCACTGCCGCCGACAGCGTCTTCGGACGAGCTGCGAGGATCCAGGCGTTCACGGGAATCGCGGGAACTTCTTGAAGTCCGGCTTCCGCTTCTCGATGTACGCGTTACGCCCTTCCTGCGCCTCTTCGCTCAGGTAGTAGAGAAGCGTCGCATCGCCGCCGAAGTCGAGCAGACCGATCTGACCGTCGCAGTCCGCGTTCATCGCCGCCTTGAGGAAACGCAAAGCCATCGGCGACAGCGCCAGCATCTCGCGGCACCACTTGAGCGTCTCTTCCTCCAACTGCGCAAGAGGCACGATGGTGTTCACGAGCCCCATGTCGAGCGCCTGTTGCGCGTCATACTGCCGGCAGAGAAACCAGATCTCGCGCGCTTTCTTCTGACCAACGATGCGCGCGAGGTACGACGATCCGAGCCCAGCATCGAACGAGCCGACACGCGGTCCGGTCTGGCCGAAGCGCGCATTGTCCGCGGCGATCGTCAAATCGCACACGACGTGCAGCACGTGCCCGCCGCCGATCGCAAAACCCGCAACCATCGCGACGACAGGCTTCGGCATGCTGCGAATCTGCTTTTGAACATCGAGAATGTTGAGGCGCGGAATCTTTTCCTTGGGGTCGACGTAGCCGCCCTTGCCGCGCACCCGCTGATCGCCACCGGAGCAGAACGCCTCCGTCCCTTCGCCGGTGAGGATGATCACGCCGATGTCGGAGTCATCGCGCGCGAGGTCGAGCGCCTCCTTCATCTCTCCCACCGTCAGTGGACGAAACGCATTGCGCACCTCGGGACGGTTGATCGTGATCTTCGCAATCCCGTCGATCGTGCGCTCGAACTTGATATCAGTGAAATGTTTGATCGGAGTCCAGATCTCAGCCATGAGACGAGACGCTATGTCATTCGGCGAACGCGCGCAATTGTGCGCCGAACTCTTCCGGCTTCTCCCACGGAACGCGATGCGCGGCACCCTCGGCGATCCACAGCTGCGCATTCGGCAGCATCTCGACCGCGCGCCGCGCTTCCGCGACATATTTCGAATCGCGGCTGCCAGCCATCCAGAGGACCGGGATCGTGATCTCGTGTGCTCGGTCAGCGATCGACGGCAACACGACCGGCGACCATTCACGAAGCTGTCGCGCGAGCTCGGTTCGATCGAAATCAGCCTCTCGACGCGGCATCGCATGACCGCCGAAGATTGGTTGCGCATTCCAGTCGCGCATGACGCTGTACCACTCGCCACGCTCGAAACGCTCAGCCCAACGCTCATCCTGTGCGCGGCGTTGCGCGACATCGCCGTCGAACGAAATCGCCGCCGAGACGATGATGGCGCGCCGATACTTCGCACCGCTCACGAGTGCACGAAGCGCGAGGCGGCCTCCGAGGGAGTAGCCGAGGAGAGTGTCGCCTGCCGTTGGAATCTCAGCGAGATCAGGAGTTGTGACGACGAACCCCGCGTGCCGGAGAAACGCCCAGTCTTCGGGAAGCCCGAGGAATCCATGCAACGCAGTGATCACACCCATAGTTCGTCATACCTCGCCCAGAAACGCCGGGAAGCTTCGCCGTCGGGCCGCAGCTCGGTCACATCGATGCCGAACATCTCGCTCCACTTGTCGAAGCGAAGATCGTGTTCATTGATCACGAGCCGGCGATCTGCTGCTGCCACGCGTTCAAAGATACGCCCTCCGCGGTTGTTGATGACCACGATGCGGCACTGCGCGTCGAGTTGCGGCACGATCCAGGGCGCGTTGAGATCGTAGAGCGCGGTGAGATCGCCCACGACGGCGACGTTGTTGGCGTCTGGCGCGCACCAGCCAAAGAACGTCGAGAGCTGGCCGTCGATGCCGTTCGCGCCGCGGTTGGCTTCGTATTCGAAGCCGCGATTCTCGCGAGTGGCGGCGAGGTCCCATTCGCGAATCGGGAGTGAGTTGCCGAGGTAGATGCGGGATTTCTCCGGGAGCGATCGCGAAACCTCGCGCAGCATCGCGAGCTCCGAGTGGGGCTCGTCGTCGAGGATCGACGCGATCCGCTTCGACCGTTCCCGGTCGAACGCGTAGAGAGATTCATCGCGCTTGCCGCTCAGTTCAGGCAGCGACTCGACGGAGTAGGTGCAGCCGCGCGTTAGACCCGTAAATGGCAATCGCGTGAAGTGCAGTATTTCCGTCGACTTCGTCTCGAGGTCGCGCCAGTAGCGAAACGTCGGCACGTTACCGATGCGGATCACACAATCGAATTGGCCGCGATGCAACGTGCGCTCGTTGTGAATCGCGATGCCGGCCAGCTCCTCGCGAAGGCCGGAGAGCGGCTCAGCGTAGACAGTGGCATTCGAGCGGAGAACGAACTCGCGGACACGAGAGCGGTCTGACTCATTCAGGCCGCCGAGAATCAGGAGAACCTTGCCACTCGCGACTTCCGGCGGAGCCACAGGCGCCTCGCCTGTCGCAGCACAGGCGGGGGCGCCTGTGCCCCCACCAGACAACGGCGCAACATCTCCATCGAGCAGCGGCTCGTCGAATTCCACGTTGACGTGTCGCGCACCGTACATACCGAACAGATTCACCTGATCGATTGCCTGCGGTGCGCCCGTTCCTCGAAAGCGTTCCGGACGATCCGCGGTAATGACGAAGAGCGGCAATCCCGAGTAATGCGCCTCCACCAGCGCCGGCAGCAGTTCCGCAGCCGCCGTACCTGATGTCGTCACGACCGCTACCGGCGCGCGCTGCAGTTTCATTCGCCCCAACGCGAAAAACGCCGCAGACCGCTCATCGACGAACGTCCAGGTCTTCACGTCACTCTTCGACAGCACCGCGAGCAACGGAGTATTGCGCGAGCCGGAGCAGACGCAGAACTCGCGCACGCCCTCCGCGCAAACCTTCTCGATCACGGCACGAGCTCGCGCGATGTTGCTCATGCGACTCCGAACAGTGACTTCACCTGTTCTCGCTTCTGCCGCAACTCTTCGAACTCACGTTCGAGCTTGCTCTCGACGAGCAGCCCCGCGCCGGAGCCAACGCGAATCGCATCACGCGTCCACTGCAGATTGCGAATCGCCACGAGCGCAAGCGAAGAACGATCCTCGCGTTCGATTCCGAAAGGAGCACCAAAGGTCCGGCGCTTCACGCCGCGATCGGCCTCGCGCAGCCAGCGCTCTCCCGCTTCCGTGCGCGGCCACACGCCAAGCGCAGCAGTGGGATGAAGACGGCGCACCATTTCCGCGAACGACATCTTCACATCTCCGTTGACCGCGCTCTCCCGAAAGAAAATCGGGGTCGCGAGATGCGCAATCGTCGGCAACTCGAGCACGCCGAGGGCTCCCACCTCGATGTTTCCAAACGGGGCGAGCCTCCGCACGATGTCGTCGACCACCATCCGGTGTTCGCGCAATTCCTTCGGATCGGAGAGCAACTCCGAAGCGCCAGCGAGCGGGCGCGTCCCCGCAAGCGCCATCGTCGCGTAGCCGCCATCCTTCGAACGGAAGAGCACCTCTGGCGTCGCACCAATGAGCCCATGCGATTGATACGAGTAACCGTACGCCCACATGTGCGCCGGCAGCGACGACAGGCGATCGAGAAAGTAGCGCCAGTGGCCCGCGCTCATGCGTCCGCTTTCGAACAGCACGGGGACGATCTTGCGAAAATCGCCGCGCTCCATCGCTTCGATTGCCGATGTGAACAGAGGAGCAAACTCGCCGAGCGACGGTGACGACCACTCCACCGATGGTGAGGCGCCGCCTTCGAATCGCCCTGCGAGCTCGTCGAAGCGCAATTCTTCCCACGTCGCGGGATGGCGCCACGGATGCGGATCATCGAGAAAGAAGTCGGCAATGAAGAACGCCGGGCGCGACGGCTTGCGCATCGGTGCCTGCTCGAATGGTCCCCATCCGACGAACAGCCTGCCCGGTCCTGTCTGGATGAAGGCGAAGTCGCGTTGCATCGCCGCGAAATTGTATGAGATCGTCGCGCGCGCCGATGGCCAACGCTTACCAGGGTCCCGATCCGTCGAAGATCCGCAACATGTTCCGCGAGATCTCGCCGGGCTACGATCGCGCGAACACGGTGCTGTCGGGTGGCATCCATCATCGATGGCGCAGCAGGGCCGTGCGCGTCTCGGGCGCGAAGAGCGGTGACACCGTTCTCGACTGCGCCACGGGCACCGGCGACCTCGCCATCGCCTTCAAGAAGAAGGTGGGCAGCGGCCGCGTCGTCGGAACGGACTTCGTCCCCGAGATGATCGAGCTGGCGCGCAGGAAGAGCGCGTCGGTGGAATTCGAAGTTGCGGACGTCACGAACCTTCCGTTCGACTCGAACACGTTCGACGTGGCGTCAATCTCCTTCGGCATCCGCAACGTGGGCGATCCGCGCAAAGGCATCGCGGAGCTCGCGCGCGTCGTGAAGCCCGGCGGACGGGTGATCATCCTCGAGTTCGGGCAGCCGCGCAGCCGCCTCTTCGGCGCGTTCTACGATTTCTATCGCAAGCACGTCCTGCCGCGGCTCGGCGGCGCGCTGACCGGCAATCGCGATGCGTACGACTACCTCGAATCGTCCACAGCACGTTTCCCTTCCGGCGAAGACTTCGCCGCCATGATGCGCGAGTCCGCGGCGTTCAGCGGCGTGACGTACGAGCCGCTGACATTCGGAATCGCCTGGCTCTACCGCGGCGTAAAGTAAACTTCCCCGCTTTATCCGTGCTCTTGGCAGGACGAATCATGACGATCGAAGTGTACAAATTCGGCGGCGTTGCCGTCGGCTCACCTGACGCGATTCGCGCCGCACTCGGCCACATCCGCCGCGGCATCGAACAACCGAAGAACCACGTGGCAGCCGTTGTCTCCGCGATGAACGGCGTCACCGACATGCTGCTCGCCGCCGCGCATGCGGCACTTCGCGGCGATCGCGAATCGGCTGCAAACTCCGCGAGCGCGTTCTACGAACGGCATGCAGCGCTCATCCCCGAGCTCATCAAAGGATCCGCGCGCGCGAAAGCTCTGCGCGAGCATCTCACCAAGGTCACCGACGAGATGCGCTCGATGACGGACTCGATCGCCGTGCTCCGCGAGCTCACGCCGCGCGCACAAGACGCACTCGTCGCCCGCGGCGAACGTGTCCTCGCGCGCTTCTTCACGGAAGCCGCGCAGGACGCAGGCATCGACGCGGTCTACGTCGATGCCTACGACATCATCCCGACGGAACGCCGCCTCGACAGCCTCTGGCCCAATCTGAACAAGTGCGAGCGCGCCGCAAAGAAAATCATCGCGCCTCTACTCGATGCCGGCCGCGTCGTCATCATGCCCGGCTTCCTCGGCAGCGGTCCTGATGGCGAAGTCGTGACACTCGGACGGGGCGGCACCGACTTCTCCGCCGCGATTCTCGCGCGCTCGCTCACGGCGAAATCCGTCACGCTGTTCAAAGAAGTCGACGGGCTCATGACCGCCGACCCGAAGAGCGTGCCGCAAGCGCGCGTGCTCTCCGAGTTGCACTATCGTGAGGCAGCCGAGCTCGCGTACTACGGCGCAAAAGTTCTCCATCCCCGCACGATGATTCCGCTCGTCGATCGCCGGATCCCGCTCTTCGTGCGCAATACCTTCCGCGATCGCTATCCGGGCACACGGATCGCGGACGACGTGAAGCCGGGCGACTACCCCGTCAAAGCACTCACCGCGATTCACAAACAGGCGCTGATTGCCATCGAAGGCAAAGGGATGATCGGAGTCCCCGGTGTTGCGGCCCGCGCGTTCAGCGCGTTGTCGAATGCTGGCCACTCCGTCTCGATGATCAGCCAGGCATCGAGCGAGTCGAGCATCTGCTTCGTGGTTCCCGAATCGGAATCGAAGCACGCGATCGCCGCACTCGAGACGGCGTTCCAGCTCGAGCGCAAGCTCAAGCTCGTCGATCGCATCAACGCCACGAAAGAGATCGCGCTGATCGCAGTCGTCGGACTCGGTATGCGCCATCGTCCGGGCATCGCGGCGCGCACGTTCTCCGCGCTCAGCGGCGCACGCGTCAACGTCGTCGCGATTGCACAAGGATCATCGGAGCTCAACATCACGATCGCAGTCACGGAAGAGGATGCGGCGCGCGCACTCGTGGCGCTGCACGCGGAGTTTCAGCTCGAGAAACTGCATCCGCTCGCCGATGTCTCCGGCCGCGAATCGAAACTCACGCTGCTCGGTTTCGGACAGATCGGCCGCGCGCTCGCCCGGCAAATCATCACGCAGGAACCGCACCTCCGTCAGGAACTAGGACTCGATCTGCGCGTCATCGCCATCGCGGATCGCTCCGGTATCCGCATCGAAGAGAAGGGGTTCAAACCCGCGACGCTGAATCGTGTCGCAAAGCAGAAGGAATCGGGCGGCAAGCTGTTCGATCGCAAATCGCCGCTCACGCTCCCGCAACTGCAGTCGATGATGCAAAAGGAGCTGTGGCTTCTTCCCGCGTACCGGCCGATCCTCGTCGATCTCACTTCCGACGAAACCGCGCCACTGCTGCAGGAAGCGCTGGAGAACGGCTTCCACATCGTGACCGCGAACAAGAAGCCGCTGGCGGTGCCGCAGATCGAGTACGAGCGCCTGATGCAGACGGCGAAAGATCGCGGCCTCGCACTTCGCTATGAGGCGACGGCGGGAGCGGGTCTGCCCGTGCTTGACACGCTCGCGAAACTCGCCGATGCCGGGGATCGCGTCGAGACGATTCTCGGATGCTTCTCCGGCACGCTCGGCTTTCTGATGACCGCGCTCGAAGACGGCCGGAAATTTTCCGAGGCGGTTGGCGAGGCGTGGAAGCTGGGGTATACGGAGCCCGATCCACGCGATGACCTCTCGGGAATGGATGTCGCGCGCAAGGCTCTGATCCTCGCGCGCACACTCGGCCGCCGCGTGGAGTTGAACGAGATCGCGCTCGAGCCGCTCTTCAGCAAAGAAGTGGATGACAAGGATCCTGCGCGGTTCATCGAGAAACTACGAACACTCGACAACGACTTCGCGAGGCGCGCCGAGAGTGCGGCGCGCGAGGGCAAAACGCTGCGTTACGTTGCGAAGATCGGCCGCGACATTCGCGTCGGCATCGAAGCGGTACCGAAGTCGTCGCCGATGGGCGGACTGCGCGGGACCGCGAATCAGGTCGCGATCTATTCGAAGCGCTACAAGACGAACCCGCTCGTCGTCACCGGCCCCGGCGCCGGCGCCGATGTCACCGCCGCGGGTGTGCTGAACGATATCGTCGCAATCACGATTCAGGAACGGCGGCGGCGATGACGACGGCCACCGCGTTCGCACCGGGATCCATCGGCAACGTCGGTCCCGGCTTCGACGTCCTCGGTCTCGCCGTCGACGGCATCGGCGACCGCGTCACCGTAACGTTGACGAGCGACGCCGCGCGCGTGGAGGCAATCACCGGCCGCGATGCCGAGCTCGTACCGCTCGATCCCCAACAGAACGCTGCAGCCATCGCCGCGATCGCATTCCTTCGTGCACATGGCGACAGCCGCAACCCGATCGTCTCGATCGACAAGGGACTGCCGCTCTCCGGTGGACTCGGCGGATCGGCAGCATCGAGTGTGGCCGGCGCTTACGCCGCGGCACGTGCGATGAGCCTCGAGCCAACGCCCGTCGAGATCATCGCTGCCGCGCTGGAAGGCGAAGCGGCAGTTGCGGGACGTCACCTCGACAACATCGCCGCATCCGTTCTCGGAGGTCTCACGATCTCGCGCTCGGTCGATCCGATCGACGCGATTGCAGTTCCGGTTAAGGAAGCGTGGTGGGTTGCGGTCGTCTCGCCGAACGTGCGCATTCGGACGAAAGACGCGCGATCGATTCTCCCGATGGAGTGGGAGCGTGCGGGATGGGTGCAGCAGATGGCCAACACCGCCGCACTGACGCATGCCTTCGCAGCGGGAGATGGCGAGCTCCTGAGCCGCGCGCTCGATGATCGCTACGCCGAGCCTCGACGGGCGTCGCTCATCCCGCACTTTCATGATGTGAAACGCGCAGCAGTGCTCGCCGGCGGGTTCGGCTGCTCGATCAGCGGCTCGGGGCCAACGGTGTTCGCCATCGCGGCCAACGAAGAGGTCGCGAAGAAATGTGCTGCAGCAATGCAGCAGGCATTCGGCGACATCGCATCGACCGCACATGCCGGACCGATCGCGCGAAAGGGTGTTCGATGAACAGCAGTCCTGGAGAAAGAGCACAGGCGAGGGCGCCTGTGCCCCACCGGCGACGCTTATGAACAAGAGTCCTGTGGGGCGACAGGCCCTCGCCTGTCAAAAGGACAATCGATGATTCTTCAGTGCATTTCGTGCAAATCGTTGTATTCACCCGACAAGATCCGCTACACGTGCGACTGCGGCAACCTGCTCTCCGTCGAGCGCGAGACGCTCGGTGGAAATCCGAAGTTGTTCGATGAGCGCCGCGCATCGCGCAAGGCCGTCGACCAGAGCGGTGTGTGGCGCTTCCGCGAAGCCGTCATCGACATCGACGAGTCGCGGATCGTCACGCATCCCGAAGGCTCGACACGTCTGTACGAGCGCAACGGCATCTTCTTCAAGCACGAAGGCGAGAACCCGACAGGCTCGTTCAAAGATCGCGGGATGACGGTCGCGGTCACGCAGGCCGTCCGCCTTGGCGCAACCGCGATCGCCTGCGCATCGACGGGCAACACGAGCGCATCGCTCGCTGCGTACGCGGCACAGGCCGGCCTTCGCGCGCTCGTGTTCATCCCCGCCGGGAAAGTTGCCGCGGGCAAGCTCGCCCAGACGCTCGCGTACGGCGCGACGTGTCTCGCCGTGCGTGGCGACTTCGACGCCGCGATGTCGCTCGTGCGCGAAGCGTGCGATCGCCTCGGCATCTACCTCGTCAACTCGATCAATCCGTTCCGCATCGAAGGGCAGAAGACGATCGTGTGGGAGCTCCTGCAGGATCTCGAATGGAACGCGCCAGACTGGATCGTCGTCCCGGCAGGCAATCTCGGCAACACGAGCGCGTTCGGCAAGGCGCTCCTCGAGGCACACGCCGCGGGCTGGATCAAGACGATGCCGCGCATCGCATCGATTCAGGCCAGCGGCGCGAATCCGTTTTTCCAGAGTTTCCGCGAAGACTTCGCGCAGCGGCATCGCGTCACGGCAGAAACGATCGCGAGCGCGATCCGCATCGGCGATCCCGTCAGCTACGAAAAGGCGATCACCGCGATCCGCGCCACGGACGGCGTCGTTGCCGAAGTGACGGATGAACAGCTGATGGCCGCAAAGCGCGAGATCGATCGCATGGGCATCGGCTGTGAGCCCGCGTCCGCGACGACACTCGCCGGCGTGCGCAAGCTCGGACTCACCGGCCGCATCGTCTGCGTCCTCACCGGTCACGTCCTCAAGGATCCTGATGCGATCCTGAAGAACGTACCGAAGGAGCAGATGATCGAGATCGAGCCAACGATCGACGCCGTCGAGCGTGCCGTCTCAGCGAGCCCACGGCCGTAGCACGAAGTGCTCAGGGGTCGCCGTTTGCGACTCGCGCACACTGCGCACGAAGCGCCTGCGGTTGAGATGCCGCAGCGCTGCCTGCACGGCGCTCTTCGACAGACCGGTGTCGCCTGCGATTCCCTGATGCGAGACGCGGATGCTCTTGGTCTTCGCACCATGGGTCCTCGTGAACAGATAGAGATAGACGAGAAACGCAGAGGGGGCACGATCGTGCCCGACGAGATCGAGCAGCAGCGTCTCCACGATGTAGCGGTCGAGGCGTATCTTTTCCGTCGCTATAGTGAATGCAACTATAGCGGATATTCACATCCTCGACAAAGACGAAGGCCGCGCCTACATTGCGGGCCATGATCAAGCAAATCAAATTCGTCGCCATCCCGGTTCGCGATTACGACAAGAGTCTGGCCTTCTTCCGCGACAAGCTCGGCTTCAAGGTACTCACCGACCAGCACTTCGGCCCCGGTCTGCGTTGGATCGAGATGAAGATCGGGAAAGCAGAGAGCGGAATCGCGCTCTTCACGCCGCCGGGTCAGGAAGACCGCATCGGCAAATTCACGTCGATCTCATTCGAAACGGAGAATGTCGAGAAAACCTACGAAGAGCTCTCCGCGCGCGGCGTCGAGTTCGTGCAGGGGCCGAAGAAAGAGTCGTGGGGCACGTCTGCGATCTTCAAGGACATCGACGGCAACCAATTCGTCCTCGGTACGAAGTAAAATAAAAGGATTGTGAAGAGACTCGCTTTGCTCGCGGTCCTCGTCCTTGCTTGCGGCCACAACGACGCACCGACGAATCCTCTGGCGGTCACCAGCACGGGGAAACTCGTGGGCCTCGTGACGATCGGTCCGAACTGTCCAGGCCCCACGACGACGAATCCGTGTCCGACACCTCCGTCGGCCTACGCGTCACGCAAGGTCGAGGTCTACGACGGCGAGCGTGAGAAGCTGCTGAACACCGTCGACATCGACAATGGCGGTTTCTATTCGATCGATCTCCCGCCGGCCAACTACACCATCGATCTCAAATCGAACGGCATCGACAAGAGCGCGGACGTCCCGAAGAAGGTGACGATCAAGGCGAACGAGACGACGCGAGTGGATATCTCGATCGATACGGGCATCCGGTAGCTCCGCGAGAAAAGAAAAAGGCGGACCGGAGTCCGCCCTCTCGCACGAAGCGCCACGTCACTACGCTGTCAGGTGCTTGTTGACCAACGCAGTCATCTCGAACATCGAGACCTGCTTCTTGCCGCCGAAGATCTTCAGGAGCTTGTCGTCGGCATTGATCATCCGCTTGTTGGTCTGGTCCTGCAGCCCGTGCTTCTTGACGTAATCCCACACGCGCTTGGTTACTTCACTGCGGGGAATCGGATCGCTGCCGACGATCGCCGCGAGATCGGCGCTCGGCTTGACCTCGGCGGCGAGGCCTTTTCCGCCGCCTTTGGATCCTGAGCTCTTCTTTGAAGTCGTCGCCATTACTTCTCCGTCCTCTCCAAGTTTTCAGCGATTCTGCTCTCGCACTGGTCCGCACGTCAAACGAACACGACAGGAATACGCCGCCGTCATACGCTGTCTGCTGTCTTCTACCTGACGCACATGCCACTCGTCACGATCGATCGCTTCACCAGTCTCGCGGCCGCAAATGTCGCGCGCGCGACGCTCGAGGCAGAAGGAATCGAGGCATTTCTCGCCGATGAAATCGAATCGCAATCGCATGGCGGCGTGCGGCTGCAGGTCGCGCGCGAGGATGTGGAGGAGGCCCTCGACATTCTTCGAGATGCGCACATGAACGTGCGCGAAGAACCGCCGGCGGCCGCCGATTGGGACGAGACTTGCCATCGCTGCGGGTCCGAAGAAATCTACCCCGTGGTCAGCCGGGCGCAGGCATACGCACGCGCGCTCGTGATCTCGATGTTCAGCGGGATCGCGGTGCAGATTCTCGCGTACGGCGCGCGCCAGGCCGGTCTGGACATCGCCCCGCGCCTGCTGAACGGCGTGTTCCTGCTGATGCTCGCGGCGCCGCTGCTGACCGCAGTGTGGATTGGATTGTCCCCTCGCATGACCTGCCGCAACTGCGAGGCGACCTGGCGTGGGAAGCAGCCGACCATTTGACGGCGCTGTCCGTATGGTAAAAAAGAACTCCTCATGAACAGGCTTGCGCTTCCCATTCTCCTCATCATCGCTGTCGCCATGCCTGCATTCGCCGGATTCAACGGCCCGATTCAGGAGAGCATCGCGCTCGCGGGCGGCCGCAGTATGAACGGCGTCCATGGACAGGTCACGATCGAGTCGCTGCAGTTCGACTTCTCGCGCGCATTCCTGCCGCGCACCGAATTCACGTGGGGCTTCGCGCCGTGGTTGATCGAGGAGCCGGATCACTTCCTCGTCGCATTCGGACACGGCGGAACGATTCACACGAAGGCCGTTCACCTGTCGATCGGCGTTCGCCATCACTTCCGCGACGCGTCTGCGAACATGCGGCCGTACGTCGAGATCGGCAGTGGTCCGATGTGGTCCGACAAGCCAATCCCGGTGGAAGCCTCGCGCTTCAACTTCGACTCGTACGGGACGGCCGGCGTGACGTTTCACGCGCGCAACGGCTACGCTCCATACGCGGGCATCCGCTTCCAGCACATCTCCAACGGCGGCTACAAGGCGGATCGCAATCCCGGTTTCAACATCACAGCCGGCGTATTCGGAATCCGCTTCGTGCGATAGACTCCCGCGCCGTGATCCCGATTCTCTGGATTCACGGATTCCCTCTCTCTTCGGCGATGTTCGAGCCGCAGAAGCGGATCGCCGGCTATCGCCACCTTTGCCCTGATCTGCGCGGATTTGGATCAGCGGCGCCGCCAGCCGGCGAAACGTCGATGGCGAGCTATGCGCGCGATCTTCTCGCGTACCTCGATCAGGAGAACGTCGAGCGCTGCGTCCTCGCCGGCTTCTCGATGGGCGGCTATGTCGCGATGCAGTTGCTGCGGGACGCTCCCCAACGATTCGCTGCACTTCTCCTGCTCGACACACGAGAAACAGCGGACACGGAGGAAGGACGCGCCAATCGCCTGCGGCAGGCCGAAGAAGTCGCGCGCAGCGGAACGAAGTCCGTGATCGACGCGATGCTGCCGAAGATGGTGGCGCAGGAATCGTTTCGCGACGAGGTGCGGCGCATCATGGAGACGGCATCTCCTGATGGAGTGATCGCCGCGCTGCACGCGATGGCCTCGCGGCCGGACTCGAGCGAGACCTTGCGGAACGCGCAGCTGCCCGCGTTCGTCATCGTTGGCGACCGTGACGAGATCACGCCTCCGCGCGATGCCGAGCGCATGGTTTCGCTGCTCCCCAACGCGGAGATGGCGCCGATCGCACGCGCCGGACACATGGCGAACTTCGAGGCGAGCGAACAGGTCAACAACATCATCGCCGCCTTCCTCGCGCGCGCATTTCGCGGCGGCCATCTGTGATGTCGCAACTGTTCACGCCGTACACGATCCGCGGAGTCACATTCAGGAACCGGGTCTTCGTCTCGCCGATGTGCCAGTACTCCAGCGAGCACGGACTCCCAAACGAATGGCATCACGTCCACCTCGGCAGCCGCGCTGTTGGCGGCGCAGGCCTCGTGATGGTTGAGGCAAGCGCCGTTTCGCCGATCGGCCGCATCACCGCGTGGGACAGCGGAATCTGGTCCGAGGAGCAGGCTCGCGCATTTGCTCCGATCGTGAACTTCATGGAGTCGCAAGGTGCCGTCTCCGGAATTCAACTCGCGCACGCGGGACGCAAAGCATCCACCGATGTGCCCTGGCGCGGCGGCCGCCCGATCGTGGCGGGGGAGCATTCATGGCCGACGGTCGCCCCGAGCGCATTGCCATTCCGCGAGAGCGATCCTCTGCCGCACGCGCTCACGCCCCAGGAGATCGATGCAATCATCGAGCAATTCGCACGTTCGACGGAGCTCGCCCGCATCGCAGGATTTCGTGTCGTCGAACTTCATGCCGCACACGGCTACCTGCTTCATGAGTTTCTTTCGCCATTGTCGAACGCGCGCGACGATGAATACGGAGGCTCGCTCGAGAATCGCATGCGCCTGCTGCTGAGAATCACGGAAGTGGTTCGTTCACGCTGGCCCGAGGATCTTCCACTGTTCGTGCGCATCTCGGCGACGGACTGGGCCGGCGACGGCTGGGATGTCCAGCAGTCCGTCGAGCTCTGCAAGAGACTGCGCTCGCTGGGTGTGGATCTCATTGATGTCTCGAGCGGCGGACTCGTACCGCACGCGAAGATTCAATTGGGACCCGGATATCAGGTGCCGTTTGCTCGCGCGATCCGGCATGAGGCTTCGATCGCGACCGGTGCTGTCGGTCTCATCACGGAGCCGGAGCAGGCGGAAGAAATCGTTGCGAACGGATCAGCTGATGCCGTGCTGCTCGCGCGCGCCATGCTGCGTGATCCGTACTGGCCGTTGCATGCAGCGAGGAAACTCGGCGACAAAATCAAGTGGCCGGATCAATACGCTCGAGCGATGAGCTGAGAAACTCGAGTGCCCACGCCTTCGTCGCAGCGACGCGCTCGCGATCGAGTGCCGGCAGCGGCAACGCGCCATCACGCTTGCCGAGCTTCGAGCCATCGGGATTGAACACCAGAGGCAGGTGTGCGTACTCCGGCGTCGGATATTCGAGCGCGCGCTGGAGCGCGATCTGGCGCGGCGTCGATGAAAGCAGATCGCGGCCGCGCACGACCTGCGTCACGCCTTGCAGAGCATCGTCGACGACGACGGCGAGCTGATACGCGAATACGCCGTCGGCGCGACGCACGACAAAGTCATCGGCCTTCGCCTCGATGCGGCCGCAGAGCCGGTCGTCGAACACGATGACATCATCCGATGCCCGGAAACGAATCGCACGCGCCACCCGGCCCGGAGGGAGACCGTTCCGGCAGGTACCCGGATAGATCGGCTCACTGCCAAGAGGCGCAGACGCTGCGCGCTGGAGATCGGAGCGCGAGCATCCACAGTCGTAGACGAGCTTCTTCGCGCGCAGCACCTCGAGAGCCTTCTCGTAGAGCGCCGTTCGCTGCGACTGATAGACGACCTCGCCATCCCATGGAAGGTCGTACCTCCGCAACGTCTCGAGAATCTCTTCCGCTGCTCCAGGGACGACGCGCGGCGCGTCGAGATCCTCCATCCGCACGAGCCATCGACCGCCCTCACGCTTCGCGAACAAGTAGGAGCCGAGGGCGGCGACGAGGCTGCCGAGATGCAGCGGTCCTGTTGGCGATGGAGCAAAGCGGCCGGCTACTTCCACGAGATGTCAAACGTGCAGGTGCGATCGCCGTAGCACTGGCACTCCAACTCGACGACATTCACGTTCGTGCCGCCGTGCGATTCGACGCAGCCTTCGAAATAGCCAACTGCACTCGTGCAGAACACTGGAGAGAACGTGCGGTAGTCCGTGTAGATCATCCGACCCGCGGTCTCGCCTTTCTGCTCGTAGGTGTTCTTGCCGAAGTCCTGGAACTGCGCATGCAGCAGCGCGGAGTGACGGAAGAACTCGTGGTTCGCCTTGCGGTCGAGCAGCTTGTAGGTCGTCGATAAATTGATGACGGCCGAGTAACGACCGAGCTCGCGCAGCAGAGCGTCGGGCCGGCCTGCGCCGAATTGGTCGGCGACCGCGCGATCGAGCTGCACCAGCCATGCGAACGGAAACCACGACGTCGCAAGGATCTTCTGGCTCAGCTCCTTCTTCGCATCCGGCGGAAGACGCTCCAGCACCTTCTGCACATCGTAAGGATGCTTGTCGCTGATCCACTGCAGATGCGACTTGAAAATGCCGCCCTTGAGTCGTCCGGGCGTGAGCACTTCCCGGGGCTGTCCGACCTTCGGCATACGTCTCCCCCGACACTCACTACTTCACAATTTGAGGACCAGCTTCGTCATGTCGTGCTGATTGCCGTCGGGATCGGTACCGTATCCTTCCTGCACGTACGACTTGAAGCCGAGCGTCTGCAATGTCGCGACGGCATCGGCTTCGAGATCCGAAATCAGCATCGAGCAGAGATGCCGCAGCCCGTTCTCGCGTCCGATCGTGATGAAGTGATTGACGAGCAGCGTGCCGAGACCGACACCGCGCCAGGAGGGGTCGATCATCCACTTGACACGGCCGACGAGGCGGAGCGGTCCGCCATCGCGCCGGTGCAGCGTTGCATCGGCGACGATCTTGTTGCCGTCGACCGCCAGCAGCGGGAAGACCTTCGAGTAGTCGATATTCTGACCCCAGCTCTCGATCAGCGAACGATTGTCGATCGGATCCCACGCGAAGCGGCGATACGCTGCCGGCAAGTTGTGGAAGAACTCATAGAGCGCATCGACATCGCGCTCGGTGAATGGACGAAGCATGATCCGGCGTCCATCGCGAAGGGCCGCCTGCTGCGGATAATGGTGAGGCATGTTGGATCGTTCTCCCGATGCAGAAGTCGGCGGAGATTAAATCATGAAAGTCCGCATCATCCTGGTGGAGCCTCACGAGGCGGGAAATGTCGGCGCGGCCGCGCGCGCGATGAAGAATTTCGGCTTCAACGATCTCTGGATCGCAGGCAAACGGCCGCAACGTCTCGACAACATTTCCGAATGGTGGGCCAAGGGCGCGACCGATCTTCTCGAAACAGCAACGCGCGTTGAAACACTCGAAGAGGCGCTCGCCGATGTGCATCTCAGCGTCGCCACCACCGCGGTTCGCGCGCGGCAGGTCTTCGAGCAACTCACCCCGCACGAGGTCGCGGAGCTCGCGGCAGAACATCTCAATGACGATCAAACGCTCGCCATCGTCTTCGGCCGTGAAGAGTTCGGCCTCAGCGGACGCGAGATCGCAATGTGCCGCCGAACTGCCGCCATTCCGACCTCTCCTGCATTTCCCACAATGAACCTCGCGCAATCCGTCGCGGTCTTCTGCTACGAGCTTGGCCGCGGTTTGCGGCCTGCTGTGAAAAAGCAGGAGCCCGCACCTTCTCATCTGCTGCAGGTCCTCGACGAGCGCGCCCGGAGACTCTTCAACGAGGCGAATGTGTTCGGCGAGCAGAACCCGGATCGGGCGTGCGCGGAGCTGCAAGCACTCGCTGGACGTGCAGTCTTGACAACTCGCGAAGCGTCACTCCTGCTCTCCGTCGTTTCGCACCTCCAGAAATTTCGCGAAAAACCGTAGAAAACCGTTGAAATTCGCGCGAAACGTGCGTACATTGCGTCGTCTTTTCCCGCGACTCGCGGACAAAAAAATTAAAGGAGTTACGACGAACCCATGGCAGCAGGCCCAATGACTAAATCGAAGATCATTGCTCATCTCGCCGAAACCGCTGAAGTCTCGAAGAAGACGGCAGCCACGATGCTCGAGGCGCTGAGCGACCTCGCGTACAAGGAAGCAAAGAAGGGCTTCACCGTTCCGGGACTCGGAAAGCTCGTACTCGTGAACCGCAAGGCGCGTATGGGCCGCAACCCGCTCACCGGCGCGGCAATCAAGATCCCGGCCAAGAAGGTCGTCAAGTTCCGCGTCGCCAAGGCGTGCAAAGACGCCATCCTCGGCGCCAAGAAGTAGCTCGGGCGTTTTCGCTCGCAGCAGCAGCTCTTAGGAGAAGTCTTCTCCTAAGAGCTTTTCTTTTTCAGTTCTCCGTCATCCCGAGCGTAGTCGAGGGACCCGGGTGGAAGGGCGGTACGCGACTTGAGTTCCGTGCCGCACTCCCGCCCGTATCCCTCGACTTCGCTCGGGATGACGGGGTCTTTTTTCGAATCACTTCGTGAGGATGTCGAGGTGCCGCAGCCACATGCGGGCGACCTTCGTCTTTTCACCAGCGTGCAACGGCAGGCTAACCAGCAACAGCACCAACAAAGTGAGCGCGGGCGGGACGCCCGATCACTGCGGGCGAGACGCCCGCTCTCCAATCGTGCCGCGGCATTCTCCGAAACCGACACGCAGGCCGTCGCGCTCACACCACGCGCGCATGATCACTTCGTCGCCATCTTCGAGAAACTTGCGCTGCTCGCCGCTCGAAAGCTCCAACGGTTCCGTGCCACGCCACGTGAGCTCGAGCAGACAGCCGCGCGAGTCTTTCGTCGTCCCCGAGATCGTTCCGCTGGCCAGCAGATCGCCCGGCTGCAGATTGCAGCCGTTCGACGTGTGATGCGCAAGCATCTGCGCAAACGTCCAGTACATCTCGCGGAACGTGCCGCGGCTGACGCGCTGCGGCTTGTCCATCTTCTCGCTCCTGATCGAGACCTCGACGTTGATGTCGAAGCCCAACCCGGACGGCTGCAGATACGGCAGCGGCTCCGGATCTCCCTCGGGCCGCGCGAACGGAGGAAATCGGAACGGCTCGAGCGCATCGAGCGTCACGATCCACGGCGAGACCGTCGTCGCAAAGTTCTTCGCGAGGAACGGGCCGAGGGGCTGGTACTCCCATGTCTGGACATCGCGGGCGGACCAGTCATTCACGAGACACAACCCGAAGATGTGTTCCTCCGCATGCTCGACCGGGACGGACTCGCCGAGTGCGTTGCCACTGCCGATGAACGCGCCGATCTCGAGCTCGTAGTCGAGACGCCGCGACGGTCCGAACCGCGGCGGCTCGTTCGCGTCGTCGCGCGTCTGACCCGATGGGCGATGAACCGGTGTCCCGCTGATCACGATCGAAGACGCGCGCCCGTGATACCCGATCGGAACGTATTTGTAATTCGGCAGCAGCGGATTGTCCGGACGAAACATCGATCCGACATTCGTCGCGTGATGAATCGATGCGTAGAAATCGGTGTAACCGCCGATCGCGAACGGCAGCAGCATCTGCGCATCTTTACGCGGCAACAGATGCCGCGCGGCCCGATGGCGGTCCGCGGCCCCCTCGCTCAGCAGTTCCTGCAGCCGGACGCGGAGCTCACGCGACGCCGCGCGTCCTTTCGCGGCGAGCTGGTTCAGTGTCGAGCTCGCACACGCGTCCTCCTGAATGAGTCCGTCCTCGAAACAACCGGCAAGATCGAGAATGCGATCGCCGATCGCAACGCCGATGTGCGTGTGCCGGCCCGCGCGAAACACGCCGAACGGAAGATTCTCGAGCGGAAAATCGCTCGCGTAATTCGCTGACTCGATCCACGATTTCAGAGCCACCCTAACTCCTTCAAGTCATGTACGGGCTCTTCGAACGAACAGGAGCCGAATGAGATCGCGAATTCGTTTCTGACGCGCGCCAGGTCATCCGTCGCGATCCGCTGACCGCGCCATGACGCTGCATCATCGCTGAATTCGAACGCCCGCGCATCGGACTCCAGCAGGATGTCACGCGCATGTTGCGGGAACGCGGCGGCCAGAAAGACATTCACGAACCCGTGCATCGTACCTGTCGGCGCGTTTGGCTCATACGTGAGCGGCTTCACACAGCGGATCGGATGATGAAGCCCTGCCGTCGCTTTGAACGGAAGTCCCAGCTCCGCACAGTGTTCGATGAACGACGCGACATACTCCGCGTTCGGGAAGGCGTCGTGCGTCACACCGCCGGTACGGATCTTTGCGCGAAGGCCTTGCTGCGCGAGCTCGTCGAGCTGCGCGAGGCCGGTTGCTTCGACGTAGACCGTGTTCGCGATGTGCGGACGAGGGTGTCCGCACTCCTCGTATTTCAGTTCGAGAACGTCGTTCTCCGCGATGCCCAGCACGCTCTTCGGAAAATCGGCGGGTACTTCTGCCATCTTCGCCGCGGGCACGACGAAGCGGCCGAGCATCCACGCGAATTCACCGCGTCGATACGCGTCGTAATTGCGCACCGCGTCCGTCATCGACAACGCTGCGGGAGGAAACAGTCCCGCGTAGTCGATCAGGCCGGTGAAAAGTGCTTTCGCAGACTTTGCCAGCATTTCCAATAGTCACGCTGCCGTTGCGGCGCATCCATCGCGCTCTTCGCAGGGCGAAGCACATGCCGGCTTTCGAACATGAACGCCAACGTGTCGCCGAGGTACCTGGGTTCGAGGTTCGCGCCGGAGGCCTGATCGAAGGTCGCAGCATCGGGACCATGTCCCGACATGCAGTTGTGCAGGCTCGCACCGCCCGGCAGGAACCCCTCGGCCTTCGCATCGTAAATGCCGAAGATCAAGCCCATGTATTCATTCATGATGTTGCGATGAAAGTATGGCGGCCGGAAGGTGTGCTCCCCCACCATCCAGCGCGGCGGGAAGATCACGAAATCGACGTTCGCCGTTCCTGCGATCTCCGACGGCGACGTGAGCACCGTGAAGATCGAAGGATCGGGATGATCGAACGAGACCGTGTTGATCGTGTTGAAACGCCGCAGATCGTATTTGTACGGCGCGTAGTTGCCGTGCCACGCAACGACATCGAGCGGTGAGTGATCGATCCGCGCCTCGTGGAGCTTGCCGAAAAATTTGGTCACGAGCGTGAAGTCGCCTTCGCGATCTTCGAACGCGGCAACGGGAGTGAGGAAGTCGCGAGGATTCGCGAGACCATTCGCACCGATGGGACCGAGATCAGGGATCCGAAGCAGCGGTCCGTAGTTCTCGCAGATGTAGCCGCGCGAAGCTTCGGATACATCGACACGAAAACGAATGCCGCGCTGAATGACCGCGATCTCGCCCGGCTCGACTCCGAGCACGCCGAGCTCCGTATGAATCGTCAACGATCCCTGCTGCGGAACGATGAGCAGCTCGCCATCCGCGTCGTAGAAGAAACGATCCGCCATCGAGCGGTTCGCGCCATACACGTAAACGGCGATCACATCGTTCGCGCAAACGGGCACGAGTCCATCGACGAAGTCCGTGTCGCCGACCGGAAAGGGATCCCAGCGGATCTGATTCGGCGTATCTTCGAGCTCGCCCCACAGCGCGCGCAACGGCGCGAACGGCTCGTGATGCACAGCGGGACGGATGCGATACAGCCACGAGCGGCGATTGACGACTCGCGGCGCAGTGAACGCCGTGCCGCTCAGTTGCTCCGCGTACAGACCGTGCGCAACATGCTGCGGCGAGTTCTGCCCGACCGGCAGCGCGCCCGCCACCGCCTCGGTCGCAAACTCGTTGCCGAAGCCGGAGAGATAGTTCGTCATTCGCCGCGCATCATTCTTGTCCAATTACAAGTTTCCCCTGCGCGCCTGTTCGGCCTCGATCGACTCGAACAACGCGCGGAAGTTGCCCTTTCCAAATCCGCGCGACCCTTTGCGCTGGATGATCTCGAAGAACACCGTCGGACGATCTTCGACCGGCTTCGTGAAGAGCTGCAGGAGATAGCCCTCCTCGTCCTTATCGACGAGGATTCGAAGATTGCGGATCTCGTCGATCGGCTCGTCGATCGTGCCGACGCGGTCCCTCAGCTCCTCGTAGTACGTGTCGGGAACGGAGAGAAACTCGACACCGTTCGCCTTGAGCTTCGAAACCGTCTCGATGATGTCGCCGCAGAGCAGCGCGACATGCTGCACACCGGCACCGCCGTACCAATCGAGATACTCGTCGATCTGGCTCTTCTTGCGCCCCGGCGCCGGCTCGTTGATCGGGAACTTGACGACCTTGTTGTCGTCCGACATCACGATCGACATCAGCGCCGAGTATTCCGTTGAAATGTCCTTGTCGTCGAAGGTGATGTAGCGTGAAAAGCCCATCACGTTCGAGTAGAACTCGGCCCACTCGTTCATCTTCCCCAGCTCGACGTTGCCGACGATGTGATCGACGACGAGCAGTCCCGTGCTCTCGCCTGGAATGTCCGCCGGGGCGTATCCGGGGAGGAACGGTCCCTTGTAGTCGCTATAGGAGACGAAGGTGTGGATCGTGTCACCGTAGGTGCGGATCGCGGCACGGCGAATGGTTCCGAACTCGTCGCTGACATCGTGCGGTTCGACCACGCCCGTGGCACCGCGGCGAACTGCCTCCTGGAACGCGAAGTCCGCATCCTCGACCTGCAGCGCGATATCGATGACACCGTCGCCGTGCTTGCGAATATGCTCGGCGCCCGGATGATCGGCGCGCAGCGGCGAGGTGATCACGAAGCGCACCTTGCCTTGCGCGAGCACGTACGAGGTCGCATCACGATTGCCCGTCTCGAGTCCCGAGTAGGCGATCTGCGAGAAGCCGAAGGCCTTCCGATAGAAATAGGCCGACTGCTTCGCGTTGCCGGCGAGAAACTCGACGTGATGGATCCGCTTCAGTTTGAGCGGGTCCTGCTCGCTCCGTGGCTCGCGCGCTGCGACGTTCGTTTCAACTGCGGTCATGTTTTCTCCTCAGTAGCGAGTGACGAGTGGTGTTCTCATTCTCAGTAGCGAGTGACGAGTGATGAGTGATGAGTGGGTCACTCGCCACTTTCCTACTCGTCACTTCCTTCTCAGTAGCGAGTGACGAGTGATGAGTGATGAGTGGGATCACTCGTCACTTTCCTACTCGTCACTTTCCTACTCGTCACTTTCCTACTCGTCACTTTCCTACTCGTCACTTTCCTACTCGTCACTTTCCTACTCGTCACTTTCCTACTCGTCACTTTCC
>JACXTT010002730.1_pt1 | contig 27712 bp, 26 predicted proteins | sample 9270951 | NCBI WGS metagenome assembly JACXTT01 (sample SAMN15532306, study PRJNA645909) | rock metagenome | isolation source: weathered quartz diorite | place: Puerto Rico | collected 2017-06-21 | reverse complement strand
AAAGGTTTCGTCGGAATCGCCACAAGCCGCCCGCCTCTGAGGATGTATCTCTTCGAAGCCCGTTCGCTCGCGTAACGGAGTTGATCGGCAATCCCAAGGTCTTTAAAGAGTTCCCCCAGCCGGGGAGTATTCTCGAGAGCGTTGTTTGGCCCGGCCTCGATGAGCCATCCGTTGTCACTCTGCGTCCGCATCGTTCCCCCGGGTTCCGAGTCCTTTTCGAGAGCGACGACCTCCACGCCCATCCGTTTCAGCCGGAATGCGGTGGAGAGTCCGGAGATGCCCGCGCCGACAATCACGACCGGTTCCCTAGCCGGCATGCAACTCCGTTCGCGGGGGGAGGTGGCGCCGGCTGGAGCTGGCGGCTACAAAAGAGTGGATGCCTGTCTCGTCCTGCGAACGCGGGCTAAAGCCCGCGGCTACAAAAGCAAAGGGTGCGTTCGGCTGACTGACGCGCCGGCTGAAGCCGGCGGCTACAAAAGAGCGGACGCCCGTCTTGTCCTGCGACCGCAGGCTAAAGCCTGCGGCTACAAATGCAAAGAATGCGTTCGGCCGACTGACGCGCCGGGTGAGGATCCTCATGGCAGGGTGTTCAAATGTTCCTGAGGACGAGGCCGGCGAGGCATTCGATGAATTCGGGCGACTCGTTCAGTGCCGGCATCATCTCAAACTGTGCGGCGCCGAGGCGTTTCGCATCGAGGCGCGCCTCGATATTGATCTCGTGAAGAGTTTCGATGTGCTCGGTGACGAAGGCAATCGGCACGACGAGAAAGCGCCTCCTGCCCCGGGCCGAAAGGCCCTCGAGCGTTTCACGCAAAGAGGGCTTCAGCCACTCCGACGGGCCCACTCTGCTCTGATAGCAGAGAACGGCCGGTGACTTCCACCCCCCCAGAGCCATGACGCGCTCGAACGTCCCGATGATCTGCTCCTGGTAAGGATCCCCCGCAGTGATCAGGCTCAGCGGCACGCCGTGTGCGCTGAAGATGAGGTCGATCTCCGACGGGTCGCGGCCCGAAAATCGTGAAAGCGCCGAGGAGATTCTCTCCACGATCGCAGCGATGTAGCGGGGATTGTCGTGATACGACCGGATGGATTCCGTGGCCGGGGGATCGTAGTTCATTTTTTCACACTGCCGTTTCCATTCGCGCAAGCTTGAGCCCGTTGTTGCGGCGGAATACTGAGGGTACAGAGGAAGTAGAATGACCTTCCGTACTCCCGCATCCCTCAGTTTCGGAATCACTTCCTCGGTCAGGGGATGCCAGTAGCGCATGGCGACGTGAACCGACGCCCGGAGGTGTGGGTTAAGCGCCGCCTGAAGCGCGCGCGCCTGGGCGAGTGTGAGATCTACGATCGGGGATTTTCCTCCGATCTCCCTGTAGTGGTCCGCTACCTTCCTCGCGCGGCGCGAGGCAATGTAGCGCGCGAGGGGCTTGCGCGCCAGGCGCGCTCCGGGAAAGTTGATGATATCGGGATCGCAGAAGAGATTGTAGAGAAAGGGCTCGACGGCTTCGAGCGAATCGGGCCCGCCGAGCTGCAGGAGGACGACGCCGATCTCCGTGCCGGGTGTCAAGCCCAGTCCCTGGGGATCCGGAGAACGCTGAGCAGGTCCGCTTCCCTGGAACCGGCAGGAGGCTCGTGGGAGTAGGCCCATGCCGCATGAGGCGGGAGGGAGGCGAGTATTGAATCGGTGCGGCCCTGCGTTTCTAGTCCGAAGAGGGTGCCCCGGTCGCAGACCAGGTTAAACTCAACGTACCTCCCTCTTCGGAGGAGCTGCCACTCTTTTTCCTGCTCTCCCCAGGGCTCATTTCTCCGGCGCTCGACGATGGGAAGATATGCCCCAAGAAACGAATCCCCCATGTCCTTTACAAAGAGAAAAAACAGGTCAGGATCCGATCTCTGGTAGTCAAAAAAAACGCCGCCGACCCCGCGCGATTCACCGCGATGGGGGATAAAAAAATACTCATCGCACCATCTCTTGAACTTTGCGTAGTAGCCGGCGCCATGCCTGTCGCAGACCTCTTTCAACGTGCGATGAAAGTGCCGGACATCCTCCTCCACGAGGTAGCAGGGTGTGAGGTCGGTCCCGCCTCCGAACCAGCCGTCCCCGTCAGCGAGCTCGAGATAGCGCAGGTTGAGGTGAACGGCGGGGACGAGAGGGCTTGAGGGGTGAAGGATCAGCGAAATGCCTGTGGCTGAGATCCGCTGGGGGTTGACCTGAAGCCGGGCCGCGGCCGCCGAAGTGAGGGGCGCCCCGATCTCCGAAAAATTCACAGCCGCTTTTTCGAACAGCGCGCCCTTCTCGAGAACGCGGGTTTCACCTCCTCCCTGATCCGGATGCTTCCACCGGCCGCCCCGGAATTCACCTTTTCCGTCGGCTTCCGCCAGCGAGGAGCAAAGGCGATCCTGAAGGCCGCGGAAGTATTCCGTCGCCCGCTGCCTGAGCATCCCTGACGGACTACATTCCGCGGAGGATGCGATCGAGCTGTTCAGCGTGTCCGGTCTCTTCGACAATGAGTTCCTCGATCTTGATCTTCAGTCCGATTTCTCCGACCTCCTCCGCCTGCAAAGCCCGCTCGCGATAGTTCTGGACGACCTGGCGTTCCAGCTGAAGATCATATTTCAGCATCGCCTTCACCTCCCTCGGAGATTTGTACTGGGTGGGCACTGTTGTGGGCTTTCCTCCGAGCGCGGCGATCTTCTCCGCAAGGAAGATTGCATGCTGCATTTCACCCGTGATCTCAGGGGTCAGGAACTCGCGCAGTTCCTCGCCCTCCCATCCCGTTGCCGTGGACGTCTGAAACAGGTAGAGTATCGACGCGCCGAGTTCGTTTGCGAGGTCCTCATTCAATCCCTCGATAAGCGCCTTCCTGCCGGTCATTGCTTCTCCTCCTTATGATGAACGGTGATTCGTCAATGATATGCAACGCTTTCTTCACGGACCGCGCGCACGAACTCACGCGCGTGGTCGACGGGGGTATCGGGGAGAATGCCGTGGCCGAGATTGAAGATGTGGCCCGAGCCCTTCCCGAAACCCTCAAGGATCGTTCGTACTTCGTCCCTGATCCGCCCGGGAGCGGCATAGAGAACCGCTGGATCAAGGTTTCCCTGGAGTGCGACGCGGCCGCCTACGAGCGATCGCGCGCGGCCGAGATCGAAGGTCCAGTCGAGCCCGACGACCTGGCAGCCGGTCGATGCAATCTTCTCGAGCGAGTGAGCGCAATTCTTGCAAAAGACGAGAATCGGGACTCCCTGCCGCTTCGTGAGTGCGATGGTCTGCTCGATATACCTCAATGAAAAATCCCGGAACGCGCCTTCTGTCAGAACCCCTCCCCACGTGTCAAAAATCTGGATCGCCTGGGCCCCGGCTTCCACCTGAGCGCTGAGGTGTGAGGCGACGGCAACGGTGAGTCTCTCGAGGAGGAGATGAAGCAGGGAAGGACAATCGTAGAGCATCTGCTTAATTGTTCGGAACGATTTCGAGCCGCCGCCCTCTACCATGTATGAGGCAAGCGTCCAGGGCGAGCCCGAGAAACCGATCAACGGCGCGCGCCCGCCGAGCTCCTTTCTTGAGAGTGAGATCGCGTCCATGACGAACTTCAGGTCCCGGGATGGGTCGGGCGTTTTCAGGCCGCCGATGTCGGCAGCAGTGCGGAGAGGAGCGGTGAAGCGGGGTCCGCCTTTCCCCTCATCGACGATCAGCCGCATCCCCATCGCTTCGGGGACGACGAGGATGTCGGAGAAAATAATTGCCGCATCGACCCCCAGCTCATCGACGGGCTGGAGCGTGACCTGCGCGGCGAGCTCCGGTGTCTTGCACAGGGTGAGAAAATCGGTTTTTGCGCGCACCTCGCGATATGCCGGGAGGTATCTCCCTGCCTGGCGCATCATCCATACGGGGGTGCGCGGCGTCCTCTGGCGGTTGCAGGCCAGAAGGAAAAGGTCCTCACTCATCGAGCGATCGATTCCGGGGGAAGAGAAGGGCCCCGGCTGATGCGGCCGGCGCAGATCCTGAGCGACAAACATCTGCGATCGATTTGACCATTGACTCGATGGAGGATTCGGCCGGAATAATATCCGCCTGAATTCCGTATCTGTTGATCGCCGCCGCAGTGGCCGCTCCGATCGCAGCGATCATCATGCGGGGCCGCATCTTCATGATCTCCTCATCTGAGAAGATCGCCGCGAAATTTGTGAATGACGACGGGCTCGTGAACGTAAGGATGTCGACCCCCCCTTCAAGAAGGAGCATTCTCACCGAGCGTTCATTCTCCGGATGGGGCCTGTGCGTCTCGTAAACGACGACCGAATCCATGCCGGCGCCGAGGCGGTCGAACCCCCGCGCCAGCGTGTCGCCGCCGAGGTCTCCCCTCGGGAAAAGGAATCTCTTTCCGGCGAGGTTCTCACCGGCGATCGCCCGGGCAAGATCGGCTGCCGTGAACCGCTCCGGCATGAGCGTGACGGGAAGCCCGCATTCGACGGCCGTCCGCCCGGTTTTTTCTCCGACGACACACACGAGCTTGGACCGCAGCTGATCCACAGAGTGTCCGCGCAGGGTCCACCTCTCGAGGAAGTAGCGGACGCCGTTCTCGCTGGTAAAGACCAACCCGTCGTATGAGGCGATAGCGTCGATGGATCGATCGCAATCGTCGTAGGAGCGAGCCGGCCTGATTTCGATCGTCGGGAACACCACCGCGGTACCGCCGTAGCGCTGGATTTCCCGGACAAGTTCACCGGCTTTTGTCTCCGCCCGGGTCACGAGAATCGTTTTCCCCGAAAGCGGCGCCAGGTATTCAGGCATCGTGCACCTCATGGGGCTCTGTGGATCTGGCCAGCTCCAGGAGCTCTTTCCCTCCGCTTCTGAGAAGAGCGCCGGCCAGCTCCTCGCCCAACGATTCGCTTCGAGCAGGCTCGCCATGGCTGGCCCCGCGGATGATTCTTCTTCCGTCAGGAGAACCGATCATAGCATCGAGACAGAACTGCCCCTTCTCAATCCGGCCATATGCGCCGATCGGGACCTGGCACCCTCCTTCAAGGGCTCTGAGCAATGCCCTCTCTCCGGCGGTCGAAGCGGAAGTATTCTCGTCGGAAAGCCTCTTCACGAGATCGAGTACACGGTCGTCGCCGTCGCGGACCTCAATCGCGAGTGCGCCCTGCCCGGGCGCCGGGAGCATCCGGTCAAAGGGGATTGTCTCAGTGATGCGCTCCGCGACTCCAAGGCGAACCACTCCGGCTTTCGCAAGTATGATACCCTCCCAATCAGATCGGTCGAGCATGGAGAGGCGTGTGTTCACGTTTCCCCGGAGATCTGCGATGCGCAGGTCCGGCCTCCAGCGGAGGAGCTGGCAGGTTCTGCGGAGGCTCCCCGTCGCAATCGTGGCTCCCGCCGGGAGCCGGTCCACGCTCCCTACGGTTCGTCGCGGATGCGCGATGAACACATCATGCGCGTCCTCCCGCTTCATGACGGCGCCGAGAGCGAGTCCGGGGGGGAGTACGGTCGGGAGGTCCTTCAGGCTGTGGACGGCCATGTCGATAGTGCCATCGAGCAGAGCCTGCTCTATCTCTTTGGTGAAGAGCCCCTTCAGCCCGAGCTTCGAGAGGGGTATGTGCGGAGCGGCATCGCCCGTGGTGCGAATCGTCCTGATCTCCACCGAGATGCCGTCTCGCACTTCGGCCAGAGCCCCGCGAACATGATCCGCCTGCCAGAGGGCGAGCTTGCTCCCCCGTGTTCCTATGACGACCTTTATGCGCTTCATCGGGAATCCCCTTTATCGAGGCCAAAGAGGTGCCGCACGAGATGAATCTTGTCGCGCAGAGTCGCTCCGTCCCCGTTTTCATGCCCCGTCTTCAGGTTGACGGTCGGCGCATGCAGGATCTTGCTGATGATGCGTTTGGTCAGGTGGTCAAGCTCTTCCCGCTCACCGGGGGAGAAGCGGTTCAGATGCTTCTCGACCTCGGAGCGTCGGATCGTTTCCGCGTGCTCCCTCAACTGCTCGATTGTGGGATTCACCTCGAGCGACGCGTACCATCGCTGAAATCGTACGAGCTCTTCGAGGATGATGGTCCTGACCCTGGGAACCTCCGCTTTCCGATGGACGAGGTTCTTGTCGACAATATGGTTGAGCGCGTCGACATCATGGAGAAAGACGCTCTCGATGGAATTCGCTTCCGGATCGATGTTTCTCGGAACGCCGAGATCGATGATGAAAAGCGCCCTGTTCCCCCGAAGCTTCGCAGCGCGGCGAAGATCCTCTGCTTTCAGGATGAATCCCGGCGACTCGACCGAGCTGATCACGATATCGGCCCGCTCGAGCTCCGGGAGAATCCGATCGAACTCGATCACTGTGCCGCCCAGTCCGGCGGACAACGCTTCGGCGCGTTCGCGCGTCCGGTTGGCGACGAGGAGGGTGCCGATATTCTTTCCGGCAAGGTGTTTCGCGGTCAGCCTGCCGGTCTCGCCGGCTCCGATCAGAAGCGCGGTTCTCTTGGAGAGATCGTCGAAAATCTTGGATGAGAGTTCGGCTGCCGCATAGCTCACCGAAACCGCCCCTGTTCCGATTTCGGTTTCGGTGCGGGCGCGTTTACCGATCCGAAGCGCGGTGTCGAAAATCCTGTTCATCACAGAACCGGTGGAAGAGACCCCGGCCGCAAGGGCGTAGGCTTCCCTGATCTGGCTGAGAATCTGGAACTCTCCGAGGATCATGGAGTCGATTCCGGATGCGACGTTGAAGAGGTGCTTGACAGCGTGGAGGGACTCAATCGAATAAAAATTCGCTTCGTTCACCGAGCCCAGGGCGCCTTTGTACCCCGCAAGGGTCCTCCAGAGGGGCTCGCCGTTGGACGAGCCGTCAGGCTTCCGGTAATAGAGCTCGGTCCGGTTACAGGTCGAGACGAGAACACATTCCGGAAAGCGGTCCGCTTTCAAATCGGAGAGCGCATCGCGGGTTTCCTGCTCGGAAAACCACAGGCGTTCCCTCACCTCGAGCGGGGCGGTCCTGTGATTGATTCCGAGGGAGTAGAAGTTCACGACTCAATAGAACTTATGAAAACTGCTCAGAAAGACATTAATCACCGTCATCGACACCATGGCCGTAGCGAAACCGAACATCGAGAGGACCATCATCTTGCGCCCGTGCCATCGCCTCAGCCGTTTCGCCGAAAGCCCGGCGGCATAGATAAACCAGATTGCAACAGTTCCGAAGAGTTTCGGATCCGCGTACGATACTCCTTCGGGAACCTGCGGAAGCCAGATGAGCCCCACGACGATGGCGATCGTCAGGAGGAGAAAGCCGAGGACGGTGGCGCTGAAGCTCATCCGCTCGAGCGTTTCCAGATTTGGCAAACGCTGGTAAATAACTCCAAATTGACTGGATTTGATCTCATGGTAGAGCATAAGGTACAGGAACCCGTAGACCGCCGAGATCGTGATCGCTGCATAGCCCAACAGCGCGCTTGAGACGTGGAGTCCAAGGAGATTGCTCCTGAGAATCGGCTGAACCTCCCTCACTTCTTTGATCATGAGCGAAGAGATCAGCTGAAAGAAAAAGGGGAGAATCAGAATAAAGTATCCCGTGGATTTGATCCTCAGCCTGAATTCAATGTACGCATAGACGAGTGTTACCGTAAAAGCGAGCAGCGAGAGGAGTTCGAAGACGGAAGTGATGGGTGGATGGTGATACTCGGCTGTCCGCAGGCCAATCGTGAGTCCGTGCGTCAGGAGGGTGAACATCAGCAACGGAGTGCGCAAGCCCTCGGCCGCCCTGAGACCGCTGAAGAATGCTTTGCCGTACGCCCAGATTGTCCCGAAGTAGAGAATGGGGAGGAACACATCGAGCAGATTGATCAGAGTCGGCATCAACGGAGAGGACGATTGTGATTCAAGGTACCGAAAAACCGAGTTATTATCAAGGGTTTGGCCTTGCAACTACTGCGTGTCTTTACTATATTATGATGACTTTTAACGAATTCCCGCCGATGCAAGAAATCCTAAAGTATATTGAGAGCAACAAGTCGCGTTACCTCGACGAGCTGAAAGAGCTCATCGCCATCCCGAGCATCAGCACCAATCCTGAGAATAAAGGTGATGTCGTTCGCTGCGCCGAATGGATCTCGGGACATCTTCGGAAAATCGGAATGCAGCACGTTGAGGTTTTTTCGACGAACGGGCATCCGATCGTGTGCGCCGAATCTCCTCGCGTGCCCGGCAAGCCCACGCTCCTCCTGTACGGCCACTACGACGTCCAGCCGGTTGATCCGTTGGAGCTCTGGACATCCCCGCCCTTTGAATTGACCAAACGGGGTCAGAATATCTATGCGAGGGGGACCGCCGACGATAAAGGGCAGGTGTTTATACACCTCAAGGGGATCGAGGCGTACATCAAGAACATGGGAACGCTTCCCATCAACCTGAAGGTCATCATTGAGGGGGAAGAGGAGATCGGAAGCGAGCATCTTGACTCCTTCGTGAGCGCTCATAAGGAGCTCCTGAAAGCCGACCTCGTGCTTATTTCGGACACATCGATGTTCGCGAGGGGCGTGCCATCGGTCTGTTACGGTCTCCGCGGCCTGAGCTACATGCAGGTGGAGGTGACGGGACCGAACAGAGACCTCCATTCCGGCTCCTTTGGCGGATCGGTCCACAATCCCATCCAGGCGCTTGCGGAGATCATTGCCCGGCTGCACGATAAGGATGGACGCGTTATGATTCCCGGTTTCTACAAAGACGTGAAAGTATTGACTCCAAAGGAGCGGGCAGCGTTCAAATCGCTCCCATGGCGCGATACCGACTATGCAAGGGGATTGGGTGTCCGCAGGCTCCACGGCGAGAAGGGATTCACGACCCTTGAGCGGCTATGGGTTCGCCCCACGCTCGAGTGCAACGGCATCTGGGGAGGATTCAGCGGCGAGGGGGCGAAGACGGTGCTTCCGTCGAAGGCGTACGCCAAGATTTCAATGCGGCTTGTCCCGAATCAGAGCTCCGCGAAGATCGCAAGGCTGTTCGAAACGCACATAAAAAAGATCGCTCCGCCGACCGTGCAGGTGAAAATGACCTTTCTTCATGGGGGGGAACCGGCGCTTACGCCCGTCGAAAGTCCCGGCGTCCGCGCAGCGGCCGCTGCGCTTGAAAAGGGATTCGGCAAGAAACCCATTTACCAGCGCGAGGGCGGATCGATTCCGATCGTGGTCGATTTCAAACGCATTCTTGGACTCGATACGGTGCTCTTAGGGTTCGGCCTCCCGGACGAGAATGCGCATGCGCCCGATGAATTCATGAGCCTCGACAATTTCTTTGGCGGTATCCGCACCGCGGTTCATTTCTACAATGAACTCCCGGGGTTCATGAAGAACGGGCACAAGAAATGAAGTGAGAATCTACACCAGGACCGGCGATGAAGGGGAGACGTCGCTCTTCGGCGGCTCGCGGGTCCGCAAAAACGCCCTCCGGATTGAATCGTTCGGCGCGATCGACGAGCTGAACAGCATCCTGGGCATCTGCAGGTCTCTCAATCCCGGGAAAAAACCGGGGGAGATCCTCGCGCAGATTCAGCGGGATCTGTTCTCGCTCGGCGCCGAACTTGCCACTCCCCCCAACAGAATGAAGGCCGGATCACCCCGCCTCACCACTTCAGACGTAGCACGTCTGGAACGCCACATCGACACCCTGGAAACGGGTCTAAAGCCCCTCAGAAAGTTTATACTCCCCGGAGGGAGTGCCGCAGCCGCAATGCTTCACTTCGCACGGACGGTCTGCCGCAGGGCCGAGCGGAGAGTGGTCGAGCTCTCTCAGCGGGAACGAATAGGGAAAATCCCCCTGAAATACCTTAACCGCCTCTCAGACCTCCTCTTCGTCCTGGCGCGATCGGAGAACGCCCGGACAAGAGTCCCGGAAACGATCTGGGAATTCTGACCGGCCCGCGGCCTCCCCTTACTTCTTCTCCTTCGGCTGAAAGATGAGGTACCGTTCTGGCGGCACATCCCCGACAGAGTACGGTAACGGCCCCACCCGGTCCGAATAGAATCCAGCCCCGAGCGGCCCTGAGAGGGTGGTGACCCACCGGAACGGTTGCACCCTGATAGTATCTATAAGCCGGAACCACGTCGAATCCATCCGGTACGTGTTCGTGTTGTTCTGGGGCACGACGATGACATCGCCCAGCTTGATCCCCTGATGATAGGCGTCGATCGGTTTCGCACCGCCTCCCTCCATGTAGTACTGAAATCCCCAGTGTCCCTGAAACCATGTCTGGCGAGCTCCCGAGTATTTCCCGTGAATCCTCAGGGCCGCCTCCTTTCCGGCATCTGCGAGCGAGAGGTCGGCGCATGCAACCAGAAGCGCCACGAGCGCAGCGGGAATCAGGAGGAGTGGTGCGGACATAGACCGCTCATCCAACCTTCGCATGATGAGAATCGCCAGCGCCGGAACTAAGGGCAGAAGGGTCCGGCCGTTCACAGACCAGTTGATCAAGGCCGCGAAGAGGAATGTGCCGGCGATCCATAAGAAGAGGAGCCAGGCCTGTGGATCCCTCCTCCGGATGAGATCCATAGCCGAGAGCGCGAGGAGATGTATCCCGCCAGCCAGAAAGAGAGACGCCTGAAGGACGATCGGCCATCGGACTCCCTCCGGGTCGTGAAACTCGAATCCACCGAGGCGCGGGAGAGCAAGGATTCCCGCCCCACCCGCAATCGCAATCAGAAGAAATACGATCAGCTCCTTTCGCCCCCAGAGACAGGGGACATAGAGAATGGTACCGGCGAGGCACCCCCCCGTGAAGATAATTCCGATCAGCACTTTGAGAAAGCGCTCGTCCTGAAACGTCCTGAATGAATCGGCATACGATGCGGCATCCGATAGAAGGCCGTGCCCATATATCGATCCCGTGATCCACTGGTACGCCGCAAGGAATGCGGCGGGTACGAGGAAGTGCACTGCCCAGGACCCCACCGATCGCTTCCGGATGATAGAATAACAGAGGAGCAGGGGGATCAGGGTCATTCCAAAATACTTGCTCATGGCAGCAGCCGCCATGAGAAGTCCGCTCAGCGCGAGGCGTATATGGCTGTTATCCTCCAGTCCTCTCAACCAGAGCACGATAGCCCAGATCCAAAAAGCCAGCATCATAACATCGCACATCAGCGTTGTGGCTGATATGAGGAATACAGGCGTAAAGATCGAAATCAGTGCGGCCTGGACCGGCCGGGCGCACAACCAACGCGCGACAGAATATGTTCCAAGCACTACCGCGATCGCGGGAAGAATCATCGCCAGATGGAGGGGGAGAGAACCCCAGCCAACGAACAGCGCAGCAAACGCCAGATAATACGATGTCAGGGGAGGATTCTGCGTTACCCGCCACATCGGTGAGTCATACCCATACCAGTTCACCGGGAATCCGTACGGATCGGCGGGAGTCTCATGGATATGCTGCGCCGGCCAGAGAAAAAGGGGGTCATCAATGTGGACGGCTTTTCCGGCGAAGGGAAGAAGGCAGGCGATGGTTACGGCCGCGAGGAGAAGCTTGTTCATCGAGCGCGAAGTATACAGAATGATGGTTGGATTGTCAACAGCGGCGGGGTGAGCGAGAGGGGGCAGAAGATACAGGACCGGTGTGCAAGCGCGGGCTAAAGCCCGCGGCTACAACAGCGCGGGTCAGCTCTTTTTGTAGCCGCCCCCCTTTGGGCAGGATCGATCGGTCAGGGCATAAAAAAAGCACGGGGCGAGTGTGGCGTTCCAACTTGGGAGGCGAAGTCAGAAACCGTGGATCCCGCCCACGTGCATTTCCAAGATACAATGCCCCAAAGCAAAAGTCAAGTAAATTTTCTTTGGTGAAGGAATTTTAATTTTACCCCTTAGTTCCAAAGAAATGGCGAAAGTTTCTTTGACTTTCTTTGTCCTTTTTCATATATTTTAGCGAATTTTTTGGAGCCCCCCACAGATCGGATGATCACGGACTTCGGCCGGGTATTCATTTTCTTCATTATCGGGGCGATCTTCGTCGCCGGAGGATTGGTAACTGCCTGGCTCATTCGTCCCAACCGATCGTATCCCAGCAAGCTCTCTTCTTACGAGTGCGGTGAAGAGCCGGTCGGCGATTCATGGGTCCGGTTTAACATTCGCTTCTACGTGGTCGCCCTCATCTTTCTGATCTTCGATGTTGAAATCGTTTTTCTGGTTCCCTGGGCCGTGGTCTACCAGCGGTTGGGTGCCTATTCGTTCGTGGAAATGATGATTTTTCTCGTGATTTTGGGGGTGGGTTACATCTACGTGTGGGCGAAGGGAGACCTTGACTGGGATAAGCCGGCAGGACACATTCCGGAGGTCCGGCGCCCGGCGCGGGCGCCGGCGCACGCTCCGGCCGATAAAGTAACGGCCTGACAACGAAGGATATCCGTGGGACTACTCGATAAACAATTCGGCACGAGCAACGTCGTCGTCACCTCGCTCGAGAATCTCTTCAACTGGGCGCGCCTCTCATCCCTCTGGCAGATGCAGTTCGGCCTGGCGTGCTGCGCGATCGAGATGATGGCTGCGTCGGCTTCACACTACGATTTCGACCGGTTCGGCGTCATACCCCGCGCCACTCCGCGCCAGTCGGACGTCATGATCGTGGCCGGGACGGTCACACTCAAAATGGCAAGCCGGATCAAGCGGCTTTACGACCAGATGTCCGAGCCCCGGTATGTTATCTCGATGGGGAGCTGCTCAAACTGCGGAGGCCCGTACTGGGAACACGGCTACCATGTATTGAAAGGCGTCGACCGTGTCATCCCTGTCGACGTGTACGTTCCGGGCTGTCCTCCGCGGCCTGAAGCGCTGATGGAGGGACTGATCAAGCTGCAGGAGAAAATCCGTGGGGAAAGCCTCGTCAAGAAAACCGCCTGAATGACCTCCCAGGAAATCATCGATAGAGCGCGGGCCTCGCTCGGCGACCGGATCCTCGAGACGAAAAGCGAGGGGGTCATCGACCCGTACATCAAGGTTCCACCCGCGGCGGTCGCCGAAGCTGCTCTCTTCCTTCGCGACGCACCCGACCTCTCGTTCGACTACCTGATGTGTCTGAGCGGTGTTGACCTCACGAAGGGGGTTCTGGGAGTGGTGTATCACCTCTTCTCGATGTCGAAGCGCCACAAGATCGCGCTCAAGGCTGAGGTGCCTGCGGCGACTCCTCAGATCCCGTCCGTCATCACAGTCTGGCCGGGGGCCGATTGGCATGAGAGAGAGGCGTACGACATGTACGGCATCGTATTCGCGGGACATCCCGACCTGCGGAGGATTCTCCTCCCCGACGACTACCCCGGATTCCCGTTGAGAAAGGATTTCAAAGTACCTGAGTTCTATCAGGGTATGAAAGTTCCCTACTGAGGATGCCAGAGACACTGACCTCCCCTCTGAAAACCTCCACGGGCCGGGTTGTCCGGAACGAGGAGATGGTCCTCAACATGGGCCCGCAGCACCCCTCCACCCACGGCGTTCTCCGGCTCGAGCTTGTCGTAGACGGAGAAATCGTTGTCGACGTCATTCCCCACATCGGCTACCTCCACCGCTGCTTCGAAAAGCACGCCGAGCACATGACCAATTATCAGCAGGTCATCCCCTACTGCGACAGGATGGATTATCTTGCGTCGATGAACATGGATTGGGGTTATGCGCTGGCAGTTGAGAAACTCCTCGGACTGCAGGTCCCGGAACGCGTGGAGTATATCCGGGTGATCATGGGCGAGCTTCAGAGGATCGCGTCGCATCTGATAGCCCTCGGGACATACGGCTTGGATGTAGGCGCGTTCACACCATTCCTCTTTTGCTTCAGAGACCGCGAGAGAATCCTCGACCTCTTTGAGATGACGTGTGGGGCGCGGTTGCTCTACAATTATATCTGGGTCGGAGGCCTTTCGCACGATCTTCCTCCGGGCTTCGTCGACAAGGCGAAGGGGTTCTGTAAGTATTTCCGGCCGAACGTCAAAGAGCTGAACGACCTCCTGACCTATAACGAGATATTCATCAAACGCACGGCGAACGTCGGCATTCTGCCGGCCGAAACGGCGATTGCGTACGCCTGCTCCGGTCCGATGCTCCGCGGCTCGGGGGTCGATTGGGACCTCCGGCGGGACGACCCCTACTCTATTTATAACCGGTTCGATTGGAAGCCGGAGATCGGCAAAGGCGAGGTCGGCACGGTGGGCGACTGCTGGGACCGCTACATGGTCAGGGTCAGGGAGATGGTGCAGAGCGTGAACATTATCGAGCAGGCCCTCGAAAAGATCCCGGATGGCGATGTCCAGTCGGCCGTACCGCGCCGGATACGTCCGAACGCCGGAGATGCCTATGTCCGCTCCGAGTCGTCACGCGGGGAGATCGGGTTCTATGTGGTCAGCGACGGCTCGGCGACCCCCTTCAGGGTGAAAGCGCGCTCGCCGTCGTTCGTCAATCTGAGCGTGGCCCCCGAGATTTGCAGAGGCTATATGATCGCCGACGTCGTTGCGATCATCGGTAGCATCGACATTGTCCTCGGGGAGGTCGACCGCTAACGCCGTGGAACAGCTCATCCGAAATCTACTGGACCTTCCGTTCCTCCGCTGGCTGCAGGGTATCCTGAGCCCCGACGTGCTTACGTATGCGGTCATGGCAATCATTCCCCTCCTCTGGGTTCTCCCATACGCGCTCTTTGCCGTCTGGCTGGAGAGAAAGGTCTCGGCGCACATGCAGGACCGTCTGGGCCCGATGCGCACCGGCGGCTGGCACGGCTGGTCGCAGACGCTTGCCGACATCCTGAAGCTGATGCAGAAGGAAGACATCGTTCCCACCGCGGCGGACAAGAAGCTCCACTTTCTGGCTCCGTACGTCGTGTTCATCGGTTCGTATGCGGCATATGCCGCGATCCCCTTCAGCAGCCTCTATGTGGGGAGCAACATCAGCATCGGCCTCTTTTATATCATCGCGGTCTCATCGCTTGTCGTCGTGGGGATCCTCATGGCGGGATGGGCCTCGAACAACAAGTGGTCGCTCTTTGGCGCAATGCGCTCCGCGGCCCAGATCGTAAGCTACGAGATCCCTTCGACCCTCGCGCTCCTCGTGGTCGTGATGATCGCCGGAACGCTGAACCTGCAGGAAATCAACCGGATGCAGACCGGCTGGTTCTGGAACTGGTTCCTTTTTAAGAAGTTCCCCTTTGTGTTCATCGCGTTCCTGATCAATTTTGTGGCCTCACTCGCCGAAACGAACCGGACCCCCTTTGACATTCCCGAGGCCGAGTCGGAGCTTGTGGCCGGTTACCATACGGAGTACAGCGGGATGAAGTTTGCGCTCTTTTTCCTGGCGGAATACGCCAACATGTTCGCGGTCTCGGCGATCAGCGCAACCCTCTTTTTGGGCGGATGGAATAGCCCGTTCGGCGACTTCCTGAGCGGACCCGCGTGGGGCGTCTTCTGGTTCCTCTCGAAGGGTATGTTCTTTGTCTTCGTGCAGATGTGGCTGAGATGGACGCTGCCCCGGCTGCGTGTGGACCAGCTTATGTATGTGTCGTGGAAGGTGCTTACGCCCTGGGCGTTTGTGTGCATCATCGGCACGGGCCTTTTGATGATGCTCTGACTCTGAGAATGAAGCAGTATTTCAAAGATATCTTTCTCTCGATCTGGACGATCCTGATCGGCATGAAGGTGACATTCATGCACCTGTTCACGCCGGCCGTGACCATCCAGTACCCCGACGTAAAGCTGAAGCTCCCCGAGCGGGCCCGCAACCGGTTGTACGTCAACATGGACGACTGCATCGGATGTTTTCAGTGCGACATGGCATGCCCGGTCGACTGCTTCAAGATCGAGACGGTAAAGTCGCTCCCCACCGAGGACCTCGGCATGACATCCACGGGGCAGAAGAAGCGGCTCTGGGTGCCCGTATTTGACATCGACATCGCCAAGTGCTGCTACTGCGGGCTGTGCGTGTACCCGTGCCCTACGGAATGCATCAAGATGACCGACGTCTATGAGTTCTCCGAAACGAACCGCCACAACCTGATTTACAACTACGCGACGGTAACGCCGGCCGAAGCCGCGGAGATTCGCACGCGGGCCGCGGAACATGAGAAGGAGCAGGCGGCGAAAAAAGCGGCGGCAGCCGCAGCTGCGGCTGCTGCGAAGGCAAAGGCGCCGGCCCCGGGCGGCGCCACGCCTCCGGCGGGTTCAACGCCGCCCCCCGCGCCGGCAAGCTGACCATGAGCGTGGATTCCGGAGATATCATCTTCTACTTTTTCGGACTCGTTACCCTCGTCTCCGCCTGGATCGTGGTGGCGTCGCGGAATATTGTCTACTCGGCTTTCGCGCTCCTGTTCACCTTCTTCGGCGTTACCGGCCTGTATATTCTCCTGAGCGCCGACTTCCTGGCGGTGGCTCAGCTCCTGATCTATGTGGGAGGGATCCTCGTCCTTCTCATTTTCGGGGTCATGCTCACGAACAAGCTCGTCAGCGTCGACATCAAGACCGGAACGCTCCAGACGCTTCCCGCCTCGCTCATTGTTGCGACCACGGCCGGGGCGTTGTGCGCCATCTTCTATGTCACAGACTGGCCGACCGCGCGCCCTGCATCGCAGCTGACGACCACGACGGATACACTCGGGCAGCTTTTCATGACGACCTATCTCCTCCCCTTTGAGGTAGCATCCATCGCCCTTCTCGTTGCGCTCGTGGGAGCCGCGCTCATCGCCCGGAAAGAAAGGGCGGTTCGGAGTTGAGCTTCCACCCGGGCCTCGTTCATTACCTCTTTATCAGCGGCATCCTCTTCTCCCTGGGGCTCTTCGGCGTCGTCACTCGCCGCAACGCGATCATGGTGCTCATGGGGATCGAGCTCATTCTCAATTCCGCGAACATCAATTTCATCGCGTTTTCGAAGTTCGGGGGGATGAACCTCGACGGGCAGGCGATTGCCGTGTTCGTCATTATCCTTGCGGCGGCCGAGGCGGCGGTTGCGCTCGCCATCGTTCTCAATATTTATCACCGGTGGCAGACGGTGAACATCGACGAAGTTGACAAACTGAAGGACTAATCCTCAAACCGTGATTGACCCGTTGATCCAGCTTTCGATTGCGATTCTTCTCCTCCCGCTCCTGGGCTTCCTGATCCTGGTCTTCTTCGGCAGGAAGCTCCCGAGAGGCGGGGACTGGCTGGGGACGGGGATCCTCTTTGTTTGCCTGGCGCTTTCGCTGGCACTGTTTTTCCGGAAACTCGGGGCTGAGGGGGCCGTCACGCTCACGTTTCCGTGGGTTGATTTCGGCAACGTGCCCTTGATCGGGCCCCTGCGGATCGACCTCGGGCTGACAGTCGATAACCTCTCTGCGATCATGACGGTGATCGTCTGCATCGTGAGCTCGCTCGTCCACCTCTTCTCCACCGGATACATGAAGGGCGACATCCGGTACTCCCGCTATTTCTCGTACCTGGGCCTGTTCACGTTCTCGATGCTCGTGATCGTCGTGACAAGCAACTTCTTCACGATGTATGTGGGGTGGGAGCTTGTCGGCCTGAGCTCGTATCTCCTGATCGGACACTGGTACGAGAAGAAGTCGGCCTCCGATGCCGCCAAGAAAGCCTTCGTCGTGAACCGGATCGGCGACATCGGCATGTTCACCGGAATCATGATTCTCTACCGGACGTTTCACACGTTCGGGTTCAGTGAAATCTTCGCCGGAATCCAGTCGGGCAGCCTCCCCTTCGGGAGCGAGGGCTGGCTGACTGCCGCCGGCATCCTGATTTTCTGCGGAGCGGTCGGAAAATCGGCTCAGTTCCCCCTGCACGTCTGGCTACCCGACGCTATGGAGGGCCCCACGCCGGTCAGTGCACTCATACACGCAGCAACCATGGTCGCAGCGGGCGTCTACCTCATCGCGCGCACTTTCCCGATGATGACCGCCGGCGCCCTCACCGTCATCGCCTATATCGGAGCCATCACCGCGTTCATTGCGGCGACGATCGCAATTGCCCAGAATGACATCAAGAAGGTTCTCGCATACTCGACTATTTCGCAGCTTGGGTACATGGTGATGGGCCTTGGAACGGGGGCTTACACCGCGGGATTCTTCCACCTCGCGACGCATGCGATGTTCAAGGCGGGCCTCTTCCTCGGCTCCGGTTCCGTGATACATGCGATGCACGGCGCGCTCCACCATGCCGGCGATCATCACACCGATCCCCAGGACATCAGGAATATGGGGGGACTGAAGAGCAAGATGCCGGTCACGTTTCTTGCGTTCCTCGTCTATACGCTCGCGATCAGCGGCGTCCCCCTGACCTCGGGTTTCCTGAGCAAGGATGAGATCCTTGCCGGAACGCTCGCATACGGCTCGCTCACCGGGCATTATCTTATCCCTGTGATCGGGTTCCTCGTCGCCGGAATGACGGCGTTCTATATGTTCCGGCTCGTCATCCTGACGTTCCTGGGCGCGCACGCAGACAACCACCGCCTCGAATCGGTTCACGAGTCCCCGAAGAGCATGACGATACCACTGATCGTCTTCGCCGTGCTGAGCGTGTTCATCTTCTACTCGCCAAACCCTGTGGGCGCTTCCAGCGGATGGTTTTTCCATGCGATCGAACGCCCGGCTGCCGTTGTCCCTGCATCGGTCCAGGCGGCATCCCCCGAGACGTTCGAGGAAGCCGTCCACCAGAGCCATATTCCTGCCATGGCGCTCTCGCTGACGCTCGCCGGACTCGGAGTTCTCCTTGCCTTTTCAACGTATGCGTGGAAGAAGATCAGCGCCGATCTCTGGGCGGAGAAGCTGAAAGGCATCTACGCGTTCCTCCTGAACAAGTGGTACTTCGACGAGCTCTACGATGCGGTCGCAGTCGGGGGAACACTCGCGCTTACTCGGGCCCTGCGCTGGTTCGACGAGAACATCATAGACGGTCTTGTAAACGGCACCGCATACTGGACCAAAGCAATCGTTTTCGGATACGACGAAGAAGCGCGGGAGAGAAAAATGAGCGGCGCGCTGTTCCTGGCCATCGGCGGCGTGCTTTCCGTCCTGACGGCGGTCATGGCCGGTCAATGGCTGTGGCCGGATGTGGCCACAACGGGCACGGTCGCGGCTGCGATCGTCACGGCCATGGTGAGCGGAGGGCTCACGTTTTTCTTCTTCTGGGGCGGGGCGGGTTCGTTCGACCATTACGTCGTCGACGGGCTGGTCAACGGCGCAGCGTACGTTTCAGGTTTCTTCGGCCGGGCCTTCCGGAAACTCCAGACCGGAAAAGTGCAAACCTATATCGCCTTTGTTCTCCTCGGCGTGATGATATTCTTCTTCGTCTTCCGGTGACGGTTCACATTGTTTAATCTGGCCACTTTGCATTGAGAGCATCATGAGCATCCTGGGAATTGGAATTCTGACCTGGCTGACGTTTCTTCCCGTCGCCGGGATGATGGTCGTCCTGCTGTTGCGGAAGGAGAAGCTGAATGCGATCCGTTGGACATCGGCTCTCTTTACCGGCGTGCAGCTGATTCTCGCGATCGTTGTTCTCCTCAAGTTCAACGGGGGAATGGCCGGGGTCAATACGATCGAGGGATTCCAGTTTCTCGAGAAGGCAAGCTGGATAGACGTCCAGTCGATCTCCTGGTTCGGGCGGATTCACATCGATTACATGCTCGGGATCGACGGTCTGAGCGTGCTGATGGTGATCCTCACGGCGCTCATTTCGTTCATAGCGGTCTTTGCCTCGTGGGGGATCGAGAAATCGATCAAAGGCTACTTTGCGCTCCTCCTTCTCCTTGACGCCGGGATGATGGGGGTATTCGTCTCCCTCGATTTCTTCCTCTTCTATGTGTTCTGGGAGCTGATGCTTCTTCCGATGTATTTCCTGATCGGCATCTGGGGAGGGCCCCGCAGGGAGTACGCGGCAATCAAGTTCTTCCTCTATACCCTGCTCGGAAGCGTGCTGATGCTCCTCGCCCTGCTGGCTCTCTATTTCAGCGTTTCAGTGACCGATCCTGCTACGGGCGAGAAGATTCACACGTTCAACATGCTCGCGATGATGAACCCGGCCAATTACGATCCCGGCTCTATCCTGGGAGGATTCCATACGACGTGGAGGTACATCGCGTTCATCGCTCTCTTCATCGGTTTTGCCATCAAGGTCCCGATCTTCCCCTTTCACACGTGGCTCCCCGATGCGCACGTCGAGGCGCCTACGGCGATCAGCGTCATCCTGGCGGGCGTGCTCCTGAAGATGGGCACCTACGGCCTCCTCAGGGTCAGCTTCCCCATGTTTCCCGATGCGACGGCTCACTATCAGATCCCGCTTGCGATTCTGGGCTTCATCAACATCGTCTATGGCGCCCTCGTAGCGATGGCCCAGACGGACTTTAAAAAACTGATCGCGTACTCGAGCATCAGCCACATGGGGGTCGTGGTACTCGGCATGGCTGCACTGAACACCCAGGGGGTGACGGGGGCTGTCATGCAGATGTTCAACCACGGCACGATCACAGCGATGCTCTTCCTTATCGTCGGCGTCATCTACGACCGGGCCCACACCCGGGGCCTGAACGACTTCGGGGGCCTGATGAACCAGATGCCCAAATATTCCGCAGTGATGGCCATCGCGTTCTTCGCCGCGCTCGGACTTCCCGGCCTGAGCGGGTTCATCAGCGAGGCCTTCTCGTTCCTCGGGGCCTTCCAATCGTTCCGGTGGATCACGATCGCATCCACAGTCGGGATCGTACTGACTGCCGCCTACATGCTCTGGACGCTCCAGCGGCTCTTCCTGGGCACGCTCCCCGAGAAGTGGAAATCGCTTCCGGATATTAACGGCCGCGAACTCTTCACGCTCATACCGCTTGCCGTGATCGTCCTGTTCCTCGGGATCTATCCGGCGCCAATGATCAATCTGATGACCTCCGCGGTCAACACGCTTGTCGACGTCGTCAACAAAGGCGGCGGACTTGCCATGCTGGGTCAATAATCCGGTTCGCTCATGCTTGAGCAGATCGTAGCCGGTTCAAAGTCGCTCCAGCCCGAAATCGCGCTGAGCGCGACGTTTTGCGCGATGCTCCTTGCCGATGTTCTCGCGGGGAAGCGGCAAAGCCTTATCCCGTGGCTCGCGCTGACAGGGCTCGTCGTCACCGCCTACTGCCTTACCCGGCAGGCAACGGCCGCGACCAATTCGGTCCTCTTCAATATGTTCGCGGTCGATTCCTTCTCGCTCTTTTTTAAGACGATCATCCTTCTGAGCAGCGGAATCATCGTACTCTTTTCCGCCGAGTCGGCCGAGCTCAACAGGGGGAAGAGGCCCATCGGGGAATACTACGCTCTCCTGATAGCCCTTACGCTGGGGATGTTCCTCATGACGGGCTCAAGCAACCTTCTGATGATGTACCTCTCGCTGGAACTGACGAGCATCAGCTCGTATATCCTGGCGGGTTACTTGAGGGATGCGCCCGACTCAAACGAGGCGTCGCTCAAATATGTCATCTACGGGGCCGCGTCTTCAGGCCTGATGCTCTACGGGATTTCGATCCTCTACGGCCTTACCGGAGCCGTAGACATCTACGGCATCAACAGGGCCCTCGTGGCGGGCGGCGTAAGCCCGGCAACTCTTTTGATCGCCGGGGTGCTGATCATTGCAGGCTTTGGGTACAAAATCTCCGCGGTCCCTTTTCATTTCTGGACTCCCGACGTGTACGAGGGGGCGCCGATCACCATCACCGCATTTCTCTCGGTGGCGTCGAAGGCGGCGGGGTTTGCGATGATGATCCGGTTCCTGAAGGTCTCTTTTATCGATGCGGCGATGGCCGGGAGCGCAACCGGGGCGTGGCAGATACTCGCGGGTTTCGAGTGGAACCGCGTTTTGGCGATTGTCTCTGTCCTGACCATGACGCTGGGAAATTTGGTGGCGATCTGGCAGAACAACCTGAAACGGCTTCTGGCGTACTCCAGCATCGCGCATGCAGGGTACATGCTGCTGGGAGTGGTTGTTCTCAGCAACGAAGGGCTTGCCGCTGTCCTGATCTACTTCGCCGTCTATCTGTTCACGAACCTGGGGGCCTTCTACGTTGTCATGCTCGTGGCGGATAAGACGGGAAGCGAAGACATCGACGCGTATCGCGGACTCGGGTACCGTGCCCCGTTTGTGGCCGTGACCTTCACCATTTTTCTCCTCTCTCTCACGGGCATTCCCCCGACCGCAGGTTTCATCGGAAAGCTCTATCTCTTCGCGGCCCTCATCAACGCCAAAATGTTCTGGCTGGCCATCGTCGCGGTCTTAAACAGCGTCGTCTCACTCTACTACTACGTTCGCATCCTGCGAAACATGTTCCTCCGCGCTCCCGAAGGATCGGTTGAGCCGGTTCGATTCGGATGGGCGCAGTTCGCGATCCTGCTTCTGCTGACGATCCCGACCCTCCTTCTGGGACTTTATTTTGGCCCGCTTGTACAGGTTGCGCAGGCGTCGGTATCGATGTTCGGGGTCCAATAAAAAAAACGCGGCCCAGGGCGCCGCGTCAACAGACATCTGCGCAGGCTAAAGCCTGCGCCTACCGCCGGCGCCTACCCTTCCTCCTCATCACCCTCTCGTAAATCAACCGGGCGCCCTCCAAAACGAGGGCAGGTTCTACCCGCGTGATCAGGCTGCTCTTCCGGGCAACTGTCTCGGCATATCCTCCCGTGGCAATGACGGGAGCCTTTTCGCCGATTTCCTCCTCGATGCGGTGGATAATCGCCTCTATACCACCCAGCGCTCCATACATGATCCCGGACTGCATCCCGGTAACTGTGTTCGAACCGACGACCCGCTCGGGGAATTCGAGCGGGACGGGGTGAAGCCGGGCAGTGTGAGTATAGAGCCCGGCCGCGGCGCTCTCCACTCCGGGAGCGATCACCCCGCCCAGATACTCGCCGCGCGGGGAGATTACGTCGAACGTGGTTGCCGTCCCGAGATCGACGACGATGGAAGGAGCGCCGGTTATTGCGAGTGCGGCAACCGCGTTACAGAGCCGGTCGGGTCCGAGGCGGGAAGGGTCATCGTAGAGGACCCGGAGCCCGGAATCCATGTCGCCGGAAACGACGACCGGATCGGTCTTCAGGAATCGTTTCGTCATCGATGTGATCGTTTTGGTGAGTGCCGGCACCACCGATGAAATGACGACACCCTCGAGTTCGCGGGGAGAAGATCCGGCCTCTTCGGCGAACGACCGGACATGTTCCCAGAGCTCCTTCGCTTTCCTCGAGCGCCTGCTCTGCATCCTCCATTCGTCGACGAGGCGCTTCCCTCTGAAGATCCCGAGAACCGTATGTGAATTCCCTACATCGACGGCGAGGAGCATGGAGTGCCCGGAGCGTTATACGACGGTGATATCTGCGGCGAAGATCTTCCGCTCAGATCCATCCACTTCCAACAACAGCGCGCCATCGGGAGCAATCCCCCTTGCAAAGCCCTGAATCTCGCTCTCCCCAGTCCTGACGTTGAGGGTTTTGCCAATCGTCGTGGAGCGCTTTTTCCACTCACGGATGATCGTCTCATACTTCCGGTCGCGGAAATCGGAGTAGCGCCGCTCGACCGTGGTGAGAACAGCCGTGAGGACCGCGGTCAGATCGAATGAGCGTCCGGACTCATTCAAGAGAGAGGTGGGCGGCGGTTGAATCGCCCCGGGGAATCTGGCCTGATTAACGTTGAGTCCGACGCCGAGAATTGCCCTTGAGAGCCTCCCGCCGGTGATTGTTGCCTCGGTAAGGATGCCGCAGACCTTTTTTCCCTTGAGCAGTACGTCATTGGGCCACTTGCACTCGGGTACCAGGCCCGCAACCGTCTCAAGGGTTTCGGCGACCGCGAGACCCGCAAGGAGGGAAATAAGCCCGCTGTATTCCGCCGGGGAGCCGGGCTTAAGGATCAGAGAAAAGGTAAGATTCTTTCCCTTTTCGGAGACCCAGCTCCGCCCCAGGCGGCCGCGCCCGGATTTCTGCTCATCCGCCAGCACAACCGTCCCCTCATCGGCATCGCGCAGCGATGCAGCATAGAGGCTGGTGGAATCAACGCTATCGAGGAAGACTATTTTTCTCTTGAATCCTTCGGGGGAGGGTGCCATTTGGAACAAGATGGTAGCGAAATCAACGTCGAAAATCAAGGCATGCTCTCCAGATTTGGCAGGATGACAATGCCAAAACTGTTGATTTTCGCTGTCAGATTGACAGAATGGCATACTCGCCGCATCGCCTTGGAGAGCAAAACTCGATTTTTGATTGAAATGGAACGGTTCGCGTGCCCAATCTATCTGGCACGTCAATTGAAGATAGAATCCTCCAGATAACTCAATCAATTACACTCTTCGCCGGGGAAGCGTAGTATCCGGTGGAGCATGTCTATACCCTGATAAGGAGGGTCTTAAAATGGCAGGAAAGATAATTGGAATCGACCTTGGGACCACGAATTCCGTTGTCGCGGTCATGGAAGGAAACGATCCCGTCGTGATCGCAAATTCGGAAGGCGGACGCACGACCCCGTCCGTGGTGGCATTCACCAAGAGCGGGGAGCGGCTCGTGGGGCAGGCAGCCAAACGCCAGGCCGTTACGAACTCGCAGAACACCGTTTTCTCGATAAAGCGCTTCATGGGACGGCTCCATGATGAGGTGACCGAGGAGATGAAACTGGTACCCTACAAGGTCGTTCGCGGAGATAACAACACGGCGCGCGTTCAGATCGGCGACAGGGTCTATTCACCCCCCGAGATCAGCGCGATGATTCTGCAGAAAATGAAGCAGACGGCCGAGGACTATCTCGGCACGAAGATCACCGACGCGGTGATCACGGTTCCGGCCTATTTTAACGACGCACAGCGTCAGGCCACCAAAGAGGCGGGCGAAATCGCCGGCCTCAATGTCCGCCGCATCATTAACGAGCCCACGGCCGCGGCCCTGGCATACGGCCTCGACAAGAAGCATAAGGACATGAAGGTCGCGGTGTTCGATCTTGGAGGCGGGACATTCGACATCTCGATCCTCGAGCTGGGCGAAGGCGTCTTCGAGGTCAAATCGACGAACGGAGACACGCACCTCGGCGGTGATAACTTCGATCAGCGCCTCCTCGATTATATCGCGGATGAGTTCAAGAAGCAGGAAGGGATGGACCTGAGAAAAGATCCGATGGCACTCCAGCGCCTGCGTGAAGCTGCGGAGAAGGCCAAGATGGAGCTGTCTCAACTCCTGCAGACGGAAGTGAATCTGCCGTTCATTACGGCGACGGCCGATGGACCGAAGCACCTGAATCTGACCATCACTCGGGCGAAGTTCGAACAGCTCGTAGAAGATCTTATTCAGCGCTGCGTCCCGCCGGTGGAGAAAGCGCTCAAGGATGCGGGCCTCAACCCGAACCAGATCGACGAGGTCATCCTGGTGGGCGGCATGACGCGCGTTCCGAGGGTCCAGCAACTCGTAAAGGACACGTTCGGCAAGGAAGGGCACAAGGGAGTCAACCCGGATGAAGTCGTTGCGGTGGGAGCGGCCATTCAGGGGGGAGTTCTCTCAGGCGATGTGACAGACGTGCTCCTCCTCGACGTAACGCCGTTGACGCTCGGAATCGAAACGCTCGGAGGAGTAACGACTCCGATGATTCCGGCGAATACCACGATCCCGACGAAAAAGGCGGAGATTTTTTCGACCGCCTCCGACAGCCAGCCGTCGGTGGAAATCCACGTCCTGCAGGGCGAGCGCCCGATGGCGATCGATAACCGCACGCTTGGAAAGTTCCACCTGGATGGATTACCCCCCGCACCTCGCGGCACCCCGCAGATCGAGGTGACGTTCGACCTCGACGCAAACGGGATGCTGCACGTTACAGCGAAGGACAAGGCGACGAACAAGGAACAGAGCATCCGCATCACTTCATCGAGCGGCCTCAGCAAGGAGGAAGTCGAGAAGATGAAGCAAGACGCCCAGTCGCACAGCGCGGAAGACCGGAAGCGCCGCGAGGAAGTTGACACCAAGAACCAGGCAGACACGCTTGTGTTCCAGACGCGCAAGCAGATGAAGGACTTCGGCGACAAGATTCCCGCCGAGCTCAAGAGCAAGGTCGAGGCAGCGGCTGACGCGCTCGATGCCGCGGTCAAAAGCGGCAGTAGCGCGGAACTGAAGGCAAAGATCGAAGCCCTGAACGCGGCATGGAACGAAGCTTCCTCTGCGATGTATCAGCAGACGACGGCCGCTGAACAACAGGCCGGCCCCCAGGCTCCCCCGCCGGGAAGCGGCGAAGCAGGAGAGGGGCCGCAGAAGGCCAAGAACGGCAAGGCGGTTGAAGACGCCTCGTTCGAAGTTGTCGACGACAAGGATAAGGGCTGACCGCCTCCTCAGCCGGTGCAGATCTATTGAACCAGAATACGATCGAGCCGCGCATGGATCGGTGCTCCGATGCATGAGCGGCTCGTGTGTTTAAACGCGAGGACACTATGAACTTCAATAAATTTACCATCAAATCTCAGGAGGCGGTCCAGAACGCCCAGGAGATCGCCGCCAATTATTCAAACCAGGCGATCGAGCCCGAACATATCCTTGCCGCGCTGGTGCAGGACGGAGAGGGGATCGTGGCGCCGATCCTGCAGAAGCTCGGAGCCAACCTCGATTACATAAAGATCAAGATCAATGAGGCCATTGAGAAGCTCCCGAAAGTGACGGGGGGCGGGACCGGAAACCAGCATCTCAGCCAGAAAGTTTCTCAATTGTTCGAGACAGCCCTCAAAGAAGCGCAGGGGCTGAAGGATGAATATGTCAGCACGGAGCACATGCTCCTCGCTCTCCTTTCCGCAAAGAGCCCTGCCGGCCAGCTTCTTGCCGACCAGGGAGTGACAAAAGACCAGGTCTACAAGGCCCTCAAGGATGTGAGGGGCAATCAGAGGGTGACCGATCAGACACCGGAGGAAAAATACCGGTCCCTCGAGCGCTTCGGGCGGGACCTGAACGACCTTGCGCGCAGGGGGAAACTCGATCCGGTCATCGGCCGGGATGAGGAGATCAGGAGAGTGCTTCAGGTTCTCTCGAGAAGGACAAAGAATAATCCGGTCCTCATCGGCGAGCCGGGGGTCGGCAAGACCGCGATCGCAGAGGGGCTCGCCCACCGGATCGTGCATGGCGACGTTCCCGAAAACCTGAAGACCAAGCGGATCATCGCGCTCGACATGGGATCGCTCGTCGCCGGCACAAGCTTCCGGGGCCAATTTGAAGAACGGCTGAAAGCCGTGCTGAAGGAAGTGACGGAGTCGGAGGGGGAAATCATCCTCTTCATCGACGAACTGCACACGCTTGTCGGCGCGGGCGCGGCGCAGGGAGCGGTCGACGCGGCGAACATGCTCAAGCCGGCGCTGGCGAAGGGAGAGCTGAGGGCCATCGGCGCGACAACGATCGACGAGTACCGCAAGTACATCGAGAAGGATCCCGCCCTCGAACGGAGATTTCAGCCGGTGATGATCGAGGAGCCCGGAGTGGACGACACCATATCCATTCTCCGCGGGCTTAACGAGCGCTATGAAGTGCACCATGGCGTGCGGATTACGGACGGCGCACTCGTCGCAGCCGCGCAGCTGAGCTACCGCTACATCAGCGACCGGTTTCTGCCCGACAAGGCGATCGACCTGGTAGACGAGGCCGCCTCCAAGCTCCGCATTGAAATAGACTCCCTCCCCGAAGAGCTGGATGAGATCGAGCGGAGGATCAAGCAGCTTGAAATCGAACGGGAAGCGATCCGGCGCGAGAAAGACGAGGCG
>JACXTT010002729.1_pt1 | contig 27712 bp, 30 predicted proteins | sample 9270951 | NCBI WGS metagenome assembly JACXTT01 (sample SAMN15532306, study PRJNA645909) | rock metagenome | isolation source: weathered quartz diorite | place: Puerto Rico | collected 2017-06-21 | reverse complement strand
AATGGTGTGCGGTCATGGAGTATGAAATGTGTGAAGGCGATGTAATTGCGTACGCAAAAGGAAGCATCCCATTTGTTAATGAAGATGAACATGGTGGGTGCCAGTAAATCCCATTAACGCCTGAGATAATAGAAGCGGCTGAATTCTCAAAAAGTGTTCACGGAAACACTTTTTATAAAGATTTGCCAAATAAAGATATTATGCATATTGACCTAGATGATTTTACGGCAAACATCACATTTAAATTTGGATACGGCAAAAACGAAATCGCTCGCGAAATGAAGTCACTTCATACTTTGCAAAACCTTTACTTCGCATTAACCGGCCAAGATCTAAAAATTAAGCTATGACTGAAAAACTAATGCAAGTGGCTATCCGGCGCTGGTTCGGTAATTACGATTACAAACTTTGCAATACTTTCATCTTCAATTGGGAGAGCGATTTTTTTGCCATTAGCAAGAGCAGTTACAGCGTCGAAGTTGAGATCAAATGCAGCAAAGCTGATTTTAAGAAAGACTTCACGCATAAAATTGAGAAGCATAACATGTTATCCAATCATAAGAAGCCGGCGGTAATGAAATACAAGATCCCGCATGAGCCCAGGCTTCGCAGAGGTGAAACCGAATTTGCCTGGTTCCACGGCGAAAGTTCATCAGTTTCATTCTGTTGCCCGGCCAATTATATTCCGAATAAGTTTTATTACGCTTGTCCGGAAGGATTGATCAAGATCGAAGAGCTGCCACCATATGCCGGATTGCTTTATGTCGGCAATGGAAATGTTTGGGAAGTGAAGCCGGCGCCGTTCCTGCATAAGATCAAAAAAAATCATACCGGTGAGCTGCTGTCAAAATATTATCACAAGCATATCAATGATCGCAATGAAATTGTGCAGCTGCTTTATGTACTCGACAAAGACAATCTGACGCCTTACCAGCGATCAGCACTTAGGCGAATTCGTTACAAAATGTTATAGTTTTATGCATTTTTGCATAAGTCACATAAGTCGTATATTTGAGCTTTACCCCTATTGATCATGGCTGCTCCTAAGAAGAATGAATTCTGGAAGCTTCGTGCTGTTAACGCCGGGCCCAAAAAACTATTTGATTCACCCGAAACGCTTTGGAATTCCGCATGCGAGTATTTCCAGTACTGCGTCGATAACCCGCTCCTGGCCGTTGAATATGCTGGAGGTAAACGGGTGACAGTTCCTAAGATGCGGGCATTCAGCTGGTCTGGTCTTGAACTGTATCTCGATATCAATTCATTCCGAGAGTACAAGACCAATGAAAAGTACAAGAAGTTCTTTCCTGTGATAGCCAAGATCGAAAAAGTGATGTACACGCAGAAATTCGAGGGCGCAGCTGCCGGCTTCTTAAACCCGGCTATCATTGCCCGTGATCTGGGACTTAGTGACCGTCATGAGCATACTGGCAAGGATGGCCAGCCTCTACCAGAAACAAAGCAGGTGATTGTAATAAATGGAAAAGAAATCGAATTCTAAGGAAGTTCTATTTAATCCTTTTCCAAAGCAGCAAGAATTTCTTGATGCTTGCTTCTCAGGCAATTATTCGTTTATCCTTTACGGTGGTGCTATCCGAGGCGGCAAAACATTCGTGATGCTGGCGCTCTTCATTTTGCTGTCTCGATTTTATCCTGGCTCCAGATGGGCTATTGTTCGCAAGGACCTTCCAGTAATCAAAAAGAATCTTTATCCGTCCTGGAATAAGATCAAGCCGACAAACTTCATTCAAAGCCATCCACAGGATACGCATACGGTTACTTTCAAGAATGGATCACAAATCATATTCTTTCCGGAAAGCTTCGCGACCGACAAAGATCAGGACAGGTGGAAAGGTCTTGAAGTTAATGGGTTTGGGTTTGAAGAGGTGAATGAATGCCAGCAATCCAGCCTGTTTAAAGCCTTTGAACGAGCCGGATCATACATCATCAAAGATGCAAAGGTGCAACCGAAGCCGCTGGTTGTTGCCACATGTAATCCTACTCAGGGATGGGTAAAAGATATCGTTTACACACCATGGAAAGAAGGAACGCTCAAATCTACCTGGTTATATATTCAGTCGAAGATCTATGATAATATCCCACTTTTAACACAGCAACCTGATTATTTGCCATCACTAAAAGAAAACCTGAATGTCTTTGAATACATGGTCTTCGTTGATGGCGATTGGGATGTGCAGCTTAAAACCGGAGGTGAATTTCTCAGGAGCTTCGAACTTGGACTGCATGTCAAACCCGTTCAATACGATATAGAAAATACCATCCACGTTTCAATAGACAGCAACGTTTACCCACATATAGCCGTAACCGTTTGGCAATTGGTAAAGACCGATAGCGGATGGATCATCAGACAAGTGGAAGAGCTTCCAGCTGCTGATCCCGAAAACACAGCAAGCAGGGCCGGTAAAAAGGTTGCGGATTGGTTAAAGGAAATCGGTTATAATCAGCGCGTATTCTTATACGGCGATAAAAGCACAAAGGCCCGAAATAATATCGATGAAAATAAACGAAGTTTCTTTGATATTTTTCAGGATGCGCTGCGCAAGGATGGCTTCAGAACCGAAGATAAAATGCCGCGATCAATGCCGACGGTTTCAACCGTTGCCGACTTTGTTAACGCAATTTTAGAAGAACGAATTCCAGGTTTATCGATCGAGATCGGCGAGCATTGTAAGACATCGATCGGCGATTATATACAGACCAAAACCGATAAAGACGGCAGTATGCTGAAGGTTCGGGTGCAACATCCAACGATTAAAAACCTGACTTACGAAGCCAACGGCCACTTAACGGATACGTTCAAAGATTTCATTGTTCAGGCATTCCCAACCGAGTTTTTGAATTTTCAGAACCGAAAAGTCGGATCAAGAACAGTCCTGCCGGCAAAGAATACCGTCAATTTCCAACAGGAGGCGTTGAAAGGATTTTTATAATTACTGTATTTTGATTTAACAATTATTTATATTTGAATGATTTTACCCGGTTATTTTAAATGATTCACCGTAAACTTTCCACAACCGAAGGTCCTTTGCCCATTGCTTTCCCTTCAAAGCTTGATGAAATCACTATCGGCCAGATGCAGGATCTGCAGGACGCCGGCGTTAAAGGTGAGCTCACTGATGTAAAATCAATATCCATCCTTACCGGTATCGACGAAGAAAAACTCCTTGCAGTTCGCAATTATGCTGATCTTGGCCAGTTTCTTCCATACGCTCAATCATTGGTTCATCAATGGACCTATGAATTCAAAGCAGAAGCTATTCCTAAAAAGGTGATCATCGATGGTAAAGAAGTGAAGGTGATCAATAATCTTTCTATTGAGCCGGCTGGAGCATTTATGAATGCCCGGGACATTATTGCCGATGAGATAAATGAGCATATTTCGCTTTACAATGAGGAAGATTGGAAAAATCATTTCCAGCCATCGATCTCAGCGTGTGTTAAAGTTCTGGCCCATTATTTCTTTCATCCGGTAACGGGTGAGAAATATTCAGAGCACCAGGTAGAGAGCGAATCATTTTTGAGTAAGATTAGGAAAATGAAGCTGATTGAAGCTTTCCCGATCGCCCGTTTTTTTTTTCTGAGTTATCCAAACTTATACAGACCGAAGATCGGGTTCTGGAAACGCCTGAAGATCAGCTGGCGAAACGAGCTGGCTCGGCGGCGTTTAAAGCGTTCGGGCACTGGAACGCGATAAATACTTTGGCCGGCGGAGATGTGCTGAGATGGGCTGAGATTATGGCATTGCCATATGAGTATGTGCTTACTAAGCTGATCATGAATAAGACGCAGGCGGCGTTTGAGAAACGATACCAGGAACTGACTAAAGTACGACGCGAAGCAAATAACAAACCTGAACCGAAGCCGAAAGGCCGACGGGCAGTCCAAAAATAATATGGAAAAGTATGCGAATGATCCTGTGTCCGTGTACCTGGAAAGGCGCGGCATGATCGCTTTGATCTGGGCACATTCCAGATTAAGATTAACGCACCAGGATCCATTAGTAATATTTTTTCATTGCAGCATAGGAGCAAATTAATATGACCGTACAGGAATTAATAGACGATCTTCAAAAATTGCCACATAAAGATGCGAAAGTGTTGGTTTTGTTTTCGAGCGAAGATTATAAAGCTAGATTTAAAATTGAATGCATTTCAAATTTGGAAGGGATGTCTGACAATAGAGAAATTATGAATTTCGGCGGTATTATTTTAAAAGAAGAATCAGGTTTAATGTTATATCCTGATTTCGCAAAGAGAATAGCAGACAAGTTGGCAAACACATAAGGTCACAATTTTAAATATCAAATAATGCCCCTATTAAACGAAGTACAAGCGATCGTAAGCCAGATGACATCTAACAACGGCAAAGCGCCATCGTTTCTTTATGGGACCGAGAAAGAGCTGAACATTAAGGCGGAAGATGTGGTAATGCCTTGCGTGTTCATGTACGCGCTGCAGCCATTCACTTTAAGCCGAAGCGTTAAGCCGGCAGTTGATGATAAATATTCGATACTGCTTTACTTCCTGGATAAAACTGAGTTCGGTGAGTTTACTTCTGAATGCGAGGCAGTATTCAATGCCCAGATCAAGGCAGCGAAAGAATTCATCTTGCGGATGGAAGATTACAGGCCTGATGGACTAAAGAAGTATTTTAAAACGACTTCGAAAGATACATACCGCGGGCAGCAGGTGTTTAATAAGTTTGATTTCAATGGGACAGGCATTGCTATTCCAATGGAGGTCAAAACAATGTATGCTGATATAATGTGCGTTTAAAATGGCTTACCTGATCAAAACGAATGTAACGAATCAGTATGGCCACTCGGCTTATTTCACCGGCTATCTGAAAAGTAAACGGCTATTCATTTGGTTCAGGCCAGATAGCGATATAAAGGCTAAAGCCGTGAGATTTGAGACGGAACAAGCCGCAAAAGCATATATCAATAAGTTCAAGTTCGATAACTGTAGTATAGAAACATACGATGTCCAACAACCCGCTAGCTGATTTTATAGGCCTGATCAAAGAAGATCTTATTCATTCGCTGCAAAACAATGATCGAGTTGCATCTGGGAAAACTATTGAAACACTTGAGCAGGTTGATCTAGATGGCAGGTCCTATCTTGAGGCGAATGCCTATATCGAGAATCTGGAATTCGGCAGACCGCCAACATCTCCGAATGCCCCAAAAGGCGATCCGACGGTATTTGATGAGATTCAGGAATGGGTTGTTACTCGTGGCATTCCGCTCGGAGCTGCCTGGGCTATTACCCAGCAGATTCATGAAAAAGGTTATCCTGGAACGCCTGGCGTTTTAACTACGCCGCTTAGTGAAGAGAATATCAATGATCGACTTGATCAAACGATGGGAGACCTGGCAGATATTACAGCGGCTAACATCGCGGAAAGTTTACACATACCTGAATTAGCAGCATAATGAGCACCTTATATCCTATCATAACTTATTACGGCAACTCAGTCATTCCTGGAAGTACAAGAGTGTATGGCCAGGTCCGGGTTTCGGTTATTGATGGCGCCACAGGCCTTCCGGCCAATGGTAACAACATGGTAGTTACCGTAAACCAGGTGATCAATGGCGTACAAACGTTCCCGGTTGTGACCGTTCCTGGTTTATGGACACCGGTTTATACCGGTGAACTTTCAGATACAAGTTCATCATCGCCATTCACAAGCTCATTCAGCATTCAGTCTTTCGTCCTTGGTACCGGTCCAACTCCCAATCCAGCGGTTTGTGATCTTACGATAGTAGCTAATACCTCAACTCCTGAAACAGCGATCGGCGCAAACGACGGAACGCTGAAGATCATCGCTACATCTAGCTATGGTCCTATTCAGTATTCGATTGACAACGTTAACTGGCAAACTGATAATCCGAACTTCACAGGATTAGCGGCCGGCTCCGGCACCGCTTATGTGAAAGATGCCAACGGTTGTACCGCTCAATCCGGATACCAAATTGAATTCGTCGGAAATGTATTGCAGTCAGGTCCCAATCAGGCCGTCGGAAGTAATGATGCGCGATGGAACGCGGCTTTCAATCCGATATTCTTTACATTTCAACGTGAAGATTATGAGATCAGCAGCGTAACATCGGGAAGCTTCGGAAACATACGTGTGGCTATCAATGCCGATTTGACGAAGGTCCAGGTTGGCGATTATATCTATATCAAAACAGCAAATTATGATGGCAGCTATCAGGTAACGGCCTTAGTCGACTCTGGCCATGTGGATCTTGCTTGTCCAAGAACGGTAAATGATACGATTGGCTTTGCAAATATCGATCGCTTAAAGCCCAATTATTATATTCAGTTGAATATAACCTATGTCGATCCGATCACCGGCAAAATCATCACCACTCCTATCGTGGCCCAGCCGCTTTCAAACGGATTATGCAAAATCAATCTGGAAGACTTTTGTCAGTCGCTGCTACAGGCTAAAGATAAATCTGATTATACGCTGGTTAATTACCGGGACATGCAGTTGTCGGCATCATACCAGGTTGCATATGCGCAAATATGGGATGGCAATATAGTAAGTTGGACAACAATAGATCTGCCGTTCTATGTCATCTATGCTGCTAGCCAGCTGCAGCAGGTAGGTGGCGGCAATTTGAAAGAATTTGTTCCGTTCCCATTAGGCGTTCATCCTGCTAAATGGCTTTGTGATTTTGAAAACCCGGTATATGCATTCGGTTTTCCTTTCGATCTAGGATTCATTTTCAGCGAATACATGGTTGGATTGGGCGCTTATTACAAAGTTGTGCTGCTCGATATCAATAAACAGCCACTGGACAGCCAGACGGTTGCTACAACCTTTCTTTTAAATGAAGATCATAGCTTCATACTAAATACAGATGGCAGCAAGTTTATTATTGCCGGCCAGATCATTCCTGGAACAACATTGGTAGAGCATGTTGGTCTCAACCGGTTGCTGATCAACTTTAATCCGCCTGATGATTGCTATTATTTCAGCGTTCAGCTTCTTTATGACGTGACTACGCCATCAGCCGTTACTTATCCGCTTACAGAAGCCATTATTTGCCGGGTCGATACCGAGAGCTGTCAGAACCCGATTTATCTGAAGTGGATCGGGCTTACAGGATCCTGGAACTATTTCAAATTTGGTTATAATCAACCTATAGGTTTAGAAACTTCGAATATGGTAACGAAGAAAAACTTTGTCCAGGATTGGGAGAATGAAGATACGCTTGAAGATACCATCTCTAAAGATGCGGCTGAGAAGGTTACGGTTAACGCCGAGAACCTGAGCATATCTGATATCATAGCTTGCAGGGGCATTAAGACTTCGCCCAAGGTTATGGAGTATCGCAATGGCAAATGGCAGACTGTGAATGTTGCGGCCGGTAGCTTTACCGAATATGAGACCATGAATAGCCAGGATAATTTCAGCGTGACGTTCTCAAGAGCATCAATAAACTTACAAACTCAATAAAACATGGAAAATGAATACAGGTTAGCAATAGTCGAAGATTACGGAGCTGACACTATTACCGTTTATTGGCGCAGTCGGGCAGAAAGATACCATGAGGAATGGTATTATTTCGAAGATAGCAAACTTATGTGTCAAGTATTTGAAAAAGAGGCAGGATTTGCACCTCAGGGGCGAAAACCATTGTTTGTTTTTCCCTATCGTATGGGTAAGCTATTCCTTGAATTGATCGGTGCCGAGATAGAAAAGCATGGCTACAACCAAAAGAACCAAGATATGCAGGCCGGAAAAGTTGAGTTGCTGGAAAGTGAGCTTTCTTTTAACAAAACTCAGCTCGTAAAATTCATCGATCATTTCACTAAATCAGCCTAATTTTTATGCATAAATACATAGTTTACATAACCAAATTTTAATCAAAAACAACATGGATCTATCAAACTTACTATTCTGGAAACACAAGGAAAAGGGGCATGTCATCAAGGATGCCTGCAAAAAAAAATTACCGGTAACGCATCATCGCGATTACTATGAAACTGTTGAACAGCCAACACATTATTACAATGATGACACCAATTTATTAACTGGCATCATGGTAGGCGAGATGCTATCAGCAGATAATAATTCGGTATCGATGCCTGACATGTCCTCTGATTCGCAGTCTGATTCATTCGGCGGTGGAGATTTTGGCGGCGGCGGCTCATCTGGTAGTTGGGATTCGTCAAGTTCAGATTCAGGCAATAGCTACGATTCTGGAAGCTCTTATGACAGCGGTTCAAGTTTTGACAGTTCATCGACTTCAGATTTTTAATCAACAAAACAATAAACATATCATGGCAGAGAAAAAAGTAACTCAAGATTACATAGATGGCGCCTTACAGGCCTTTAAGATCATCGAAATTTATAAAGGCTCGATGACGTCTGAAGAAATTCAGTTTGAACGCAATCATATTGCAGGCCTCGACGTCGTGGCTCCCACTCAAAGCGAGATCACTAAAGCAGACATCATGTCAAAAGCCGCTCAGCTGCGTGAGTTCAACAAAGAACTTAAGATAGCTGATGAAGGTATCAAAAATATTATTGCAGGTGTTGGACAAATACCAGCAGCATTCGCTAACCTGGCCGAGCAGCTGTCGGCTTTAAAGCTATAATCAACATGTCAAATAAGCATTTAACATTATCAGACCTGAAACAAAGAGGGCTCAGGCTGACTAAAACCGAAGCAACTGAACTGTTACCACATATTACCGAGATATCTCACCGGGGATTGGATGACAATTATGTATTTGTGGGCCCGGATGATATCGAGGACATTGATTGGGAAGATGAAGACGAGAGCGGCAATGACCAAAAAGAGGAAAAGAAAGTTTGGGAGTTTTATATCTCAGACAATGATGGATGGACTGTAGTTGGTGATTACAATCTTGATGAAAATGGTAATTTAAAAGGAACTGCTTTGGATCTGTTTAATGAAAAGCGTTTTCCTTTTAGGCAAATACCAGCATCTCAGGTAGGTAAAGGTGACTCGACCGGGAATGTGAAAGTTATGCTCGATGTCGATGACGATGAAGACGAGATAAAGGACACTTTTGCCGCTGCCCTTACCGAAGAGCAAGAAGCTAATTTGATGGCTACCATCGGAATTACAACCGAAAACAGTTCTGAAGAGTATCTGAATGCACTTAATACGTTCATTGCCGGTATAGATGGTGAAGTTCCGCCGAAACTTTTAAAGAAACAGGCAGATCTTGAAGCGGTTGTGAGTTCATCGCAATCAGAAGGCAAAGAAAGCAACCAGGAAGGCAAGAAAGAGCATTATCTGACCAAACGCAAGCGCCTTAAAGACGCCGGTTTAATGGAATACACCATTACCCAGGAAGACGTTGACAATTCAAAATTTGTAGGCAAAGTCGGCGACGTGATCGAAATACCGATACCAGCTTAAAAAAGAACAATCAATATTAAAATGGCCCGGATAAAACCGGGCTTTGTTGGTAAGAACCAGATGCGATATGGAAAAGAAATATTTTGAGTTGACCAGCGATAACGGATTGGTGGAACTAACCATCGATGAATATCTGAAGCGAAATGACGAGTTAAAAAATGAAAAAGGATGTGGATTGTCTGTTATCATAAACAAGCGGGATACCTGCCTTATTGATATTTCGAAAACCGTCTTTTATAATTTCAACTCGGTAAGACGATTAGAAGACCTCCTAAAATAAATCTGATCAAAATCATGGAAAAGAAAGAATTAAGCGATCTCATGCCAGAAGAAATATTGAATTTGATTGAGCAATCTGATGAAGAATTTGCACAGATCGAAGCAATAATCGATGACTTTAACCAACAGGTTGATGATAAGCTAGGAATCATTTATGCCAGGTTCTGCTTGCAGAGAGGACTGCTTATGTCTTACAACTACGTTCGCCGCAAAACTTTCAAAGACAATAAAAACTATTGGGAATATTGGTATAAATACGGAACCCCTGAGCAATTCTTTTTAATGAGTCGCCAGGTTTATTTAGACCCGCAATCTGGAGCACCACGTCTTAAAATGGTGATCTCCGGAGAGCTGAAACGTGATGACGATTAATCAATGAAACAGAACCTTCGCCTTTTCCTTAATTCAAAAGAAGTCGATTTGTCGGCTAACTCTGATATTGCTTTTACTTTCCAGATCAATAACCTGGCGGATGTTCAAAATCAGTCAGGTAATACGACCAATGAGTTTCAATTGCCACTTACTCAGAGAAACAGGGCTATTCTGGGCTTTCCGGATGATATTATTTCAACAACCAAGCTGCCTTATACCAGGTTCTCAGCAAAATTCATTCAAAATGGCTATGAAATCATCCCCAATGGGCTCGCTTTTATTGACCGGGTTGAGAATAAAATAGCGTTTGTGGCTGTTGTATCAGGTAATTTTGATTTTTTTGACACCATTTCAGGCCAGATCTATGAGATGGGTGACAGTACCAGCATTATAACTGATTACGGAAAGAATCTGGTATGGAAACCTTATGATCACACCTGGAGCGTTGCAAACGCAGCGGGCAGCCAAACTAAAACAAGTGGCTGGATCTGGCCGGTAGTTGATTATGGAGATATAAATCAAACCGACTTCACAAAACCGCTGAATGTGCGCAATATGCGGCCTGGTTTCTTCATTCATACCTACATTGAGTTGCTTTGTCAATCAGCCGGCTATTCGATTGATACAGACAGGTCCAGTTTGATGAAGGACCCGCTTTACAAGCAGTTGATCGCCCAATTTTCCAATAGTTCATTTGATCATGGTTCAGATTTTCAGAATACTCCAGACCTGGTTGACGGATTCAGCACGGTAATGGGTACCCGGACATTGATTGATAATACGGTTCATTACAACGGTGTTATTCATTTTAATCCTAATGGACTTTATGATGGCACTTTCTATAACAATACAAAAAATATAAGCGGTACCGTTTATCTGAACTTTGATGCCACGCTGATCGGAATACTTGGCACGTCGAAGCCATCGGTAGCCCATATTTATTTAACGGCCCGTTTGCGTTCAGATGGCAGTGTGACAGCACTCGCATCTATTGATCTGTCATTGGATAACAACGCTACGATCATAGATAAATTTACACACCTTGCTTCTGAGCAATTCTTGAACCAAAAACTTGCGTTTGACGTAGAGCTTACGCCTGACATCCAGCTTTACATCGGATATAGTATTGATCACTCTTCATCTACGACATTTATCATGAACGCCGGTGCAACCCTGAGTTTTGTGGTCGATACAACATCGGTGTTATGGTCGCAAACGATTCAATGCGAACGGATCATGCCTGATGTAGCTCAGAAAGACCTGTTAAAATGTATCCTTCAGAAGTTTGCGATCGTTTGTCAATCCAATAACATCACCCGCAAGGTTACATTTGCCAGCTTCAGGGATATTTATGCAAATAAGCCGATTGCCAAAAACTGGACTGAAAAAATGCTGGATATGGGTGATCAGAACTATTTTGCGCTTGGCAATTATGACCAGATCAATTGGATGCGGTATCAATATGATGACAGCATACCTGCAGCGAGCATGCCGAAATATTTTGCTGACGACAAGATCATCATAGATAACGAAACTCTAAACCCGCAAAACCCGCAAGAGAACTTAATCGATTCGCTTTTCAGTCCGACGATCAACAGGCCATACCTGGGAGGAACTATTGCCAAGATTAGCAGCCCAAATAATACGGATGCTTTTAGCGTGGGAAATCAGCCTAGGATATTGGTAGATCATAAGCTGAACCTTCAAACTATTGGACAGACCGTTACGTTTGCTGACAATGACCCAGGTTTTATTACTGAGCAGGTGACGGTCAACGACATTATCAGTGTGCCTTACTTCTTTAAACCAGCTGGCGATTATAACCTGTGCTTTTGCGATAAAGACGGACAACCTGGTTTGAGAACAACATATTACAAGGAAGTTGAGCGCATTCTAACCTATACTAAAAAGATTGTTCGCTTTTTTATGTTAACACCACGTGATATTCACGAGCTGGATATGCTGATACCAGTATACGTTCAGCAACTAGGTGGCTATTTCTATATAAACAAAATTGATAGCTGGAAAAAAGGGCAACCGACAAAGGTTGAACTAGTACGGCTGGGATAAAATAAGAAAACCGTTAACTTCCTACGGCCAACGGTTTAAATTAATTAGTGCTGCAACTGCGGTAATAAAATTACTCAAATTTTAAAAACTACGCAAGTGGCAGATCAAGACATTTCTAGAAAAATTCTGATAGATATTCAGAGCCGGGCCGACAAAGCATCGTCTGAAGTAGTCGACCTTAACAAGCAGTTGGATGATTTGTTGGTCAAACAACTTAAGATGAAGGATGCCAATCAGCAAAACACCCAATCGTATGTTCAACTGGCTTCCCAGATAAGAAATACCAAGCAGGCAATACGCGATAAAAATAAGGAGCTAGATAATAGCTTCAAGGCAATGAATGCTGAAAGTAATTCTATTGCACGGAATCGAGCCTTAGTAGCCGCCATGACGGCGGAATATATTAAACTTGGTCAAGAGCTTGGAAAGACCGATCCAAAAGTAGAGCAATTAGGTAAATCCATAAGTGATCTCACTACCAAACTCAAGGCTCAAGAAGCTGCCATTGGCCAGCATCAACGGAACGTAGGTAATTATGAAGAAGCCTTTAATAATGCGCTTCGTGCCTTTGGTCAATTTGTGCCTGGTCTTCAAACAGTCGGCTCGGTACTAACGACCGCAGTAAAAGGATTTGGATTTCTGCCTAATGCGATAAGTAAAACTGGTGACGTAAGTGCTAAACTTAATCAAACAATGGGGTTCATGCCTCAAAAGATTAACACAGCAACCAAATCCATTGAAACTTTTGGTACTCAAAGCGAAAAAGCTACTATAGCGACAGAGGGATTGACCGAGGCTGCTCCAGCAGCGGGTGAAGGATTGGAAGCTGCAGCTGTTGGCGTTGGTGCGCTCGCTGCAGCTGTTGTGGCTTTAATTGCAGCCGTTGTGGCCGTAATAACCCATTTTGCTGAACTTACACCGAACGCCGATGCACTTGCTCAGCGCTTTGCTTATCTCAAAGGAGCCATACGCGCTTTAACGGAAGATTGGCAAACATTTTTGGAGGTAATCAGTGGAGACGGCAGCGGCTTTAGCAAGCTATGGTCCGATATGAAAACTACCGGACAGGAAGCGGCTAATTTAAAAATGGCACTTCAGGATCTCTCCCGGGCGCAACAGCAGGATATCGTCGATGATGCGAAAGCTGATGCGCAGATAGCTGAACTGCAATTAAAAATGAGAAATAGACGCAATACAGTGGAGCAGGAGCGTCAATATTTTAATGAGATTCAGAAAATAGCTCAGGATAAACATGACGGAAATAAAAAACTGGCCGATCAGGAATATGAATTAGCTGTTAGAACTGCTACGAATAGCAAACGTTTTACAAAAGAAGAAATCGATAACCTGAGAAGACTTGGAGTTGAATATGCCATTATACTCGATAAGCGTAAGGGCCTTGTCAATGGCGAAGAAGACATTCAAAAAATAGTCGCCGCTCAACAAAAGCAAATTGCTACCGACCGTGAATTGCAAATGATCGAAGAGCGCAAGCAAAATCGGCTTGACGCTGTCGAAATGAGAGCCGAGCAAGCTGCTGAAAAAGAAAAGCAATTGATGCTGGAATTACAGCAGGGCTACAATGAGCAGGTGAATCAGCGCACCGAGTCTTATCAGCGCATGTTGGAGCTTCAGCAGGATGCTTTTGGTCGTGAACTTTCTCAAACTGCCGAGCATTACCATCAACTGTTATTCAAAGAGCAGGAATTTATTTTAAAGCAAGAGAAGATCCGCGACGATAAAAAGTCAACGCCAAAAGTGCGCGCGGCTGCTACCAGGAATATTGGCGCCGCCCGCAGTACTATGGCCCAGATCGAAAGTGAGCAATATATCGCTACTGAAAAACTCCTTGTCGATCACAATCGCGAAGTACTGGATCTGACAAGAAAAGCCGCTCTTGATCTTAAGAATCTCCAGATTCAAAATATTACTGATGTTCACGATCGGGAAGTTGCCGCTGCCAATAACGCATATGCTGAGAAACAAGCTGAACTTGATAAGGAAAACGCTTTGTTACAGCAACAAAGGCGCAATATTACCAAGCAGCTTGCCGACAATGATGCGAAGGCCAAAAATGATAAGACTAGATATACAGCTGATCAGATTCAGGCTTTAAAAACTGACCTGAACGCAACTGATCAGTTATTGGCTAATGCTTCGGATAAAAGGATTGCCATTGAAAAGGCGACAACCAGGCAATTAGATAAGATCGATCGCGATTTTTATAACAGCCAGCAGCTGATGTGGGATCAAATCTACATCCTGCAGACCGGTAATAAAAAAGGTATTTCTGGTGGCAAGAACAATCCCTTCAATAAAGATTTGCAGAATGCCAAGGAGAATGACCTGCGTGATCAGGAAGCTAAAGAGTTATCGGCTGAAGGACTTACAGCAGTTCAAAAAACGCTCATTCATGAGCAATATCTCGAACGTATAAAGGAGTTGGATGACCAATACCGTGATCAGCGAGTTGCTGCTGAGATTCAGTCGGCTGAATTAGTCGCTAATACCGGTTTTTCAATCATATCCAATGCCATCAAGCATACGGCTGATCAGCGGCAAGCAGATCTCGAACGCGCGAAGACTACGGAGCTTAATAACCAGGCGCTGACTAAAACCCAGGTTGCGATCATCAATGAGAAATATCGTAAGCAGGAAGGAGCAGCCAAGGTTAAAGAATTCAGAGATACCCAGAAGATTGATATCGCTAAAACTGTGATGGCCGGGGCTAGAGCTGTTGTCGAAGATCTTACAAGTCCGTGGAAGATACCATTTGATATCGCAACGACAGCTGCCGAGATCGCAGTGATTGCAACCCAACAGCCACCTGCTTATGCGAAGGGTACCGGTCCCGTTCATGTCGGGAGTGGAAAGGTCCGCGGGCCCGGAACCGGTACATCTGATAGTATCCCGGCCAGGTTATCAAATGGTGAAAGCGTAATCAACGCGAAATCTACATCGATGTTTGCTGGTTTACTTTCGGCCATCAACGTGGCTGGCGGCGGCGTACCGTTTGCTACTCCAAGTTTTACCGGCAGGTTCGCTACCGGTGGCGTGGCCAGCACAACCTACGTTCCAACAATAACGAACAACTTCACACCGGCATTACCGACGATAACCCATCTTTCTGATCAGAGTATTGGCGATATCGTTAATGGCATGGGCGCTGTTCAAATTGTAACAGATGTGAAGGATATCAATAATCAACAGGCGATTCGTGCCAAGGTAATGGATAGGACAGTATTATAGTTTATGGATATAAGATTAGCCAATGCACTGTTCGACGATGGCACCTTTACAGAAATGTATAAGGCCGGATTTATTACCTCTAAAGTGTTTGTATACCGGGAAATATACTTGTGGGTTGATGCTCAAATGAAAGTCCGGCAAATATCAAAGAACCAGGCTGTACTTGAAGCCCAGGTTAAATTCAAGAAAGAAGAGATTACAATTTGGCGGGCGTTAAGAAGTTTTTCATGATATTTTTATGCATTAATGCATAAGATAAATAGATAGTTTTTATATTTGAGTTCACGTCAAAGCAACGGTTTTCTAAGCCGGTAAAGGCTGGGCTGGCAATCGAGGTAATTCAGCTGGTTAGAATCCTGCCGAAAGGCAGGTGTCGGGGGTTCGAGTCCCTCTCTCGGTTCATTCCAACAACCATAGAAGGGACATAAAAACTCCTGGATTCTGACACCTGTAGCCGCAGTCAATATACAGGTGATCCAAGTAAGAGGCAGGCCTATAAAGGATAAGTCCTGTGATGCTCTTACCGTGTAGTAAAAACTGTAGGAGGTCCCATACCGACGACGAGCGCCCGGGTGTAAATTGCCCGGGCTTTTTTATGCGCATTTGGTATCAAATCTGTGATACCAAAGCCCTTCAAATTCCTGCCGAATTTTATAGCACCTAATAAGAATGAAACTAAACAAACTTGCCAGCGCAATTTCACGTGGTTTATGGTTGATCGAACCAAGAACAGCTATAGGCCTGATGCCAATGGCTGCACGATTTTTAAATGGCGAGAAAATTAGCGCGTTCATTGACAACGAGCCTGAAATGCCTTCCATGTATGTTGGAGGTAATTATGTCAACGCTGATGATGATAGCTTTTTCCAAAATGTTCAAGAAAATTCGGTTTTAATCATTCCGATCTGTGGTACAATCATGAAAGATGATTATTGCGGGGAACCTGGTACAGATACGCTCTCAGAATGGTTCAAATGTGCACTTGATTCTCCAAATATAGTCGGAATAGTCCTTAAGATCAATTCAGGCGGCGGCTCAGTCGAAGGAACCGGCGAATTCGCTGATTTAATTAAAGCCTCATCAAAACCGGTTGTTGCATATACCGACGGAATCATGGCATCTGCAGCTTACTGGCTGGGATGTTCAGCCGATGAGATCTTCGCAAGTCATAAGACTGTAGAAATTGGCAGCATAGGTACAGCAATATCATTCTATGATAACCGCAAGGCGATGGAATCATATGGATACAAACAGATCTATATAAATGCCGATACCTCTCCTGATAAGAATCAGGACTATTTCAAGGCTCTGGACGGCGATTTCAGCGGCATTAAACTTAATATTCTGAATCCAACCAATGATATTTTCATGCAGGCGGTTCAGGATAACCGCGATGGCAAGCTTAAAAAGGTAAAAACTGTCGTGGATGGCACCACATATTTTGAGCCGTTGACTGGCAAAATGTATTTGGCCGAGACAGCTATCGAAGAATACGGACTAATAGATAAAATAGGTTCACTACAGGATGCGGTTGATCGTGTTCTCGAACTAGCAGCTTAAAAATTCAAACATTAAAAATTTATATCATGTCAAAAAAAATAGCCGAAGGAGAAGATAAAAAACCATCAATCCTTTCAAAAATCACAGCTTATTTAAAATCAACCAAATCTGAAGCCAAGGCTGATGATAAAAAAACTGACGATGAGGACGTCGAAGAAGAAGATGACGATATGGATACTGACGCATCTGACTCTTCAGCTGATTCAGACGATGACACCTTGGATGATAAGGATGACGACACTGATGATGACGACGATGATGATGATGCCACTATGGAAGTTAACGGCGCTACCGTTAATCTGAAAGATACCGGTGCCGTTCGTAAGGCTATTGAATCATTGCAAGCTTCTAACGCAGAGCAACTTGAATTATTGGCCGCCGCTCAGACAGAACTTAAAAAATCTAAAGAGCAGGTTAAAAACGATGTTAAATCAGAGTTTGTACCTGGCGGTTCAAAACGTAGCGATAAGCAGCAGAAAGAAAAACCAGTGGCTGATTGGGCAAAACCTGAAGAAGGTTCGGTGGCCGCTAATGCTGTTAAAAACGCTTTAGCTGCAAAAAAGAAATAAAATTATGCATAAATGCATAGGATAAATAACTGAAAAGAAATTTAATACCCCAAAAAATAACTTAAAATGGCACAATTCACATTTTCTAATAACACTTATGCGGGTTCTGAACTTGCCGGTTTCATGGCAAGCACCCTGCTTGAAGCTGATTCCGTTAAGCGCGGGCTGCTCACTGTTGTTAACAATGTAAAAGCGCGTAAGGTTATCCTTGATGTGGATGATGATGCGATTTTACAGGATCCTTCAGGTATGTTCGTTGATCAGGGAACCACCGCTCTTCAAAACGAAAGCTACCTGGACCCGATCGTTTATGAATTCATGAAACAGGAGCAGTGGGATAAGCTGATCCAGTCATGGGAAAATAGCGCAATCAAACCAGGCTCAATGCAGGATTACGATGGCGTAATTGACCTGACAGATTTCATGATCCGCCGTTACATCGCAAAATTGCAGATCGCTAACGAGCGTTTATACTGGTTAGGTAAATCGGCCAGCCCAACTGTTAACAAATTCACTGCTGCTTTCCCCGGTCTGCTTGCTCAGATCAACGCCGCTAGCGGAACTTTTAAAGTTTCATTGGCATCTACTGCCAATGCATTCGTTGCCGGTGGTGGCACTATTGCAGCTACTGGTGTGGTTACAGTAACAGCAACAACTGGCCTGGTTAATGGTGACGTTGTAACTATCACAGTTACCGCCGGGGCGATAACCGAAACTACTAACCCAACTCCAGTTGCATTGTTAAATACGCCGACCTCATATTTCATTAATAACGTTACTGCGACCACCTTCCAGTTGGTACGTAACTATAATGATATTAACCGCCGCGTTAACTGTACTTTCTCAGGAACTGCTACAGCAGCAACAATAGTTTTCATCAATGCGAGCAATGTAATATCAGTTTTAGGAAGTGTATACGCTCAGCTTGATCCAGCTGACCGCGCTCAGCCTGACTTTAAATTAATGATTCCATTGCACGTCTCTTATGCTTACAAACAGGCACAAGCGAACAAAGCATTGAACGTGATCAATGCGTTTACAGATGACAAGGTACTCGAATACTTAGGTCAAAGGCTGGAACCGATGAATCATTGGAACGCAAATCAGATCCTTGGAGCGCGTACATCAAACTTATTCTTGGGTGTCGATTTGCTTGGCGACGAGAGTCAATTGCTTACCCGCGACTTGCGTGAAGCCACCGCTGATTGCGTGGTTCGGATGAAGGCCCGTATGAAAGCAGCCACCAACTTCAAGTTCGCCAACGAACTATTCCTGTACACCTATTAATTCAAACTAAACCTAGAGCCGCCCTAAAAAGCGGCTTTTAAAGGAGATAAAAACATGAGTTCATGTCAAAAAATTATAGCAGGGTTTGATTTCTGCAGTGCGGATGCGATCGTTGCTGGTATTGATGATGCGCTTTACATTTTCAATGAAGAAGACTTCGTCATCACCTACGATCCAAACAACCCGCTGATCGTAACAGGCATCACGCCTATTAACGGCGCGAAGATGTTTCGTTTTGAGGGAACCAACAACTCTTTCGACACCATGTCTACCGGTTCTCAGACAACCGTAGGCCTGCGTTACCTGGAAGAGATCGATTTCAATATCGCCGGTAACTCAAGCATCATCAAGCAACAGATCCGGGCTTTCGGTAACCATAAAACCAAATGCATTGCTGTTAACAACTATAAGTCAACAGATGCTGCATTTGAGCTTTTCGGAGCAACCACTTCCCTTTTGGCTTCTGAAACAAAACGCCAGGCTAATGATGAAAATCTTTCAGGTGGTTATTCAATCAAATTGACTAACCCGAACAAGCTGAAAGAAGCTTATCCCCCACGCTGCGTAAGTATCGCGCCGTCATTATTCGGAGCGGGAACATTCTATTATAAAATCACGGCGCTAACCGCTTCTGGTGAAACCATACCGTCTGCTGAAGGCTCGGTAAATGTGACATCGGATATCACCCAGATCATTTTGACCTGGCCAGCAATTGCAGGCGCTGTTTCATATAATGTTTACCGCGGAACAGCTTCTAACGGTGAAAATGTATTTTACAATACTGTCACCAACAGCTATACCGACGAGAATTTACCAGGTACAGCCGCTGTGCCCCCTGGAGCAAATACTGCAGGCATTGATGCCCCAGCGATTCCGACGTTAACCAGCTCTGCATCCGGCGGTACATTAGCGGCCGGTACTTACTTCTACAAGATCGTAGCTGTAAACGCAGCCGGTACTTCACTCGGATCACCGGAAGCAAGTATTACCGTTACCGGTAGCACTTCAAGCGTGTCGTTATCATGGGCAGCTGTTCAAGGCGCTGTATCATACCGCGTTTATCGCGGAACATCGGCAGGATCAGAAGATCACTACCAGACCGCAGCCTCAAACAGTTTTACCGATACAGGAGCAGTCGGTACAGCAGGAACCGTTCCGGTTTCTAATACCGCGACTCTGCCAGCACCATCCGCTCCAACAGCAACAGGTTCAAGTTCAATCCCGGTTACAGCAACTTACGCTTCGACATTAGCTGCGTTAGATGCCATGACCGCACCAAACGCTTAATCATGAAAAGGCCAGTAACAGAACAAGATTTAATCGCAGATCCATCATTAGCGTCTATCGGCGTGAAATTGGGTGATGAATACGAATTCGCGGACGCTTCACCGGCAGAGGAACCGCGCATTGCAAAATTCGATCCATATACCGGTGCTCCTTTGGAAGCGCCTGCAGAACAAGCCGCACCGGCAGAGACCACTCAGGTATCGGATGCTCCAACTGATGCTGAACAAGCATCCGAAGTTAAAGAGCCGGAAGCTGAGGCTGCTCCATCTGATGAACCGGCATCGGATAACGATGAATCAGCAGGGCCGATCACTTACGCCGAAATTATTGAGCGCGGAATATCGCTTAACAAGGTCGAAGCCGCTAACCTGCATCCTGGTATCAGCCAGATCGCACAGTGGGGTGATCTGGTCATCGAGGAGCTATTTAAGCCGGAAAAATAATCCGGCCACAGACACTTTTTAAAAGGGCGGGAATTTAAGCCCGCTCTTTTTGTTTACGCCATGCATCAGGAAATAACCGAAATATTGGATTTGTGGGTGATCAGCAAAAACAGAACGCCTGATCTGATCGAACGAGTAAAAGCAGCCTACAAATACATTACTGGTATTCCAACAGGCGATTGTGTAAAGTGTCAAAGTAAATGGATAAATGAATTGCAGAAATGGCTGCATAAGCAATCTAACCAGGTTGTAAATGTTCCGGAACGGCAATATGTTTTAAAACCAGGCAATCATGCTTTTATACCTGGTCCAGCGCAATTTAACAACGAAAATTTAACCGATGAGGCTTGTAAGATCTATTTGCGGCTCTATCCTCACATTCGATCACTCTTTATAAAATTACCAAGTTGAAGACCTATTTACCACAGATCGAGCGAAGGATTTATGTAAGGCCTAATCAAACCTACGGCATACTAAATTACGACCAGGATAATGCGTATCCACAACGCATGCTGGAGCTGGTAGGTCAATCACCAACTGCAAAGCAATGCTGGACCAAACGCGCGAATTATATTGGCGGTAAAGGCTTTGAAAAAGACGAATTAGGCAGAGTTGTATTGAATAGCCGCGGTCTTACCTTGGCAAAGCTGTTGAAAGCAATTTCAGCAGATAAAGCATTGTTCACCGGCTTTGGCATTCATCTCAACTATAATGCAAATTATAAGATATCATCAGTCAACTATGTAAAGTTCGAGGACATCCGCCTGGGAGATACCGATGAAAATGATACGAAGGATAAGTTCGCAGTTTATTCTGATTGGGGAAAAAAGACCTGGAAGAATATCATGCGGTCGAAGATCAATTTCATCGACAAATTCAATCCGGATCCCGAAGTGATCAAACAACAGGTTATCGATGCCGGCGGATGGGATGAATATAAAGGACAGCTGTTCTACTTTAATCCTGAAGTTGATGATTATCCGCTGATCGAGGCTGATTCTGTTTGGGAAGATTTCGAGACAGAAGCTAATATTAAGATTTTCAATAATCGCGAAGTAACTACCGGCTTCTTGCCATCTGCAATGCTTTTCATGAAATCTCGTCGTGAGGAAGCTGATAACAAACCGACGCCAACCTGGCAGGATGGAACGCCGCGGGAATATACAGGTCCTTCTCAGTTTGAAAAAGATCTGGGATCATTCCAGGGCGCCAAAGAAAGCAACAAGATCATTGTCATTGAATACGATGATGAGAATTCAAAGCCTGATATGAAGGCTTACGAAAATCAGAACAATGATAAGCTTTTTGAAAGCACCAGCCTGGCCGTTGAAAACCGAATCATTAAAGGGTTTTCTATTCCCAAGGAGCTTGTGACCAGCGATACTCGTAATGGCTTATCAAATGGCGGTGAGAAAAAAGAGGCTATTCGCGAGTTTAACGATATCACAGCTCCTGATCGTGAAGAAATATCAGAGGCGCTGGCCGAGATTTTTAAATATTGGTGGCAACCGCTTCCAAATGGCGGTAACTGGCATATTGTTCCGATTCCGGATAATGTTTCTGATTTAAATGCAGGCTCAAAAGTTGGAGCAGCCGTAACTCAGCTGCTGTTGACCGATATGCCTGCAGAGAATAAGATCTGGCTACTGGTTTATTTATATGGCTTCAATGAAGGTGAAGCAAGGCAGATGTGCCCGGCTGAAGGAACATTCACGCCGATAAATCCAAAACCAGTAACTCCGCCGGGACAAGCTATACCAGGTGATAATAATCCGGATCAAGTGGAAGGAGACGATAAGCAATGAATATAACATTAACAGCAGGCCAGCAAAATCCGGTTGTGATTAGTAACTGGCAGCAAAACTTTGCGGCTACTTATGGTCAAAATCCACAGTTTTTAGTTGAACAACTGATCAGCGTCGGCAATTATGCGGACCTACCTACCGTCGCTCCACAAAGGAGCTTCGTTAATGGTCTTTTAGATTCAATTACTTTCGACTTCGGGTCCAACGGTGTGCCTGATGGCATGATCACGGTATCGCCTGCGGTCACTATCAGCGCTGTTCCGATTTTGAATAACAATTACATCTATCTGATCAACCTGGCAACATTTGCCGGGTACGAAGATATTTCGATGAATGTGAAGCCTGAGCGGATTTTGGTTTTTGTTAAAAAAGCACAGGAGCTTGATCTTAAACCGTTTTTGGGGCATGCTCTTTACTATGATTTCATTAAATGGATCGACGTAAACGGCACTTTTAAACCTGGTACGCCTCAGCAGTATATTAATCTTTTCATTGGCAGCACTTATACCGATCCTTCAGGCAATACTAATATCTACGAAGGAATGGTGCCTGCATTGATCTACTGGACGTTTGCCAGGTTCATTGAAGCTGATGCCATCAGGTATACAGCCAGCGGTCCGGCTAAGAAAAAGCTGGACGACAGTGATCCGCTTACAGTAAGTGAACTCAATAAGATCGTTCAGCAGCAGCGCTCAGTCGCCAACGCTCATGCAAATGAGATAGAACGGTTTATATGGGACAATAAAGGGTTGTTTCCTTTATGGTATTACAATCCGAAAAATAAAACCTCACGTCAGGCTGGTCCTAGAATTCGGGCAGTTGATAGAACTGATTTCAATTATCCAGGCAATGGTTATTCACCAAATGGATATGGCACAATGGGCTTAAATGAATTTTTACCATAATGGCAGGCGATAAATCCATATTGCAATTAGCTAATAGGAATCCAATCCTAACAGATACCGGTGTGTTCGCTGATGTTTCAGGAACGTTCGGGTTTCAGTTCATGCAGTTGCTCAGTCTGATACAGGCTAATCTGATCTCTGGAGCTGTCATTACTTTTGGTACTACTATTCCTGCCAATACCGTTGGTAATAATGGTGATGTCTATGTAAAAACCACGACCGGGCAATTCGCTCAGAAAATAAGCGGCGCCTGGACCATTGTTTATACGGTGCCATCTGGCGCGGTTGGTAATGTCATTAAATACGGCATCACCGATCCGAATGGAGCAGTTTCCGGAAATGCCGGTGATCTGTTCATTGATACAGATACAGCGACATTCTACGAAAGTTCTGGCGGCACGGTTTGGGTTGCTCAATTTAGTATGGCGACTGGCCCAGGTGGTCCACGCGGTAACAGCGTTCTTAATGGAACAATTGATCCTGTTTCAGGAACAGGTATTGATGGTGACTTCTATTATAATACTGCTACTGAAACCATCTTCGGGCCCAAAGCTTCAGGCGTATGGCCAAGTGGCGTTCTTTTAAAAGGCGGCAATGGAAATACCGTTCTGAATGGTACATCCAATCCGATCAATAGCCAGGGCGCTAATGGTGATTTTTATATAAATACCAATACCAACGTAATTTTTGGTCCTAAAGCAGCTGGCGCATGGCCCGGAACCGGAACGTCCTTAATTGGCAACGTTCCTTTGCCGACAAACTTGGATTATCCAAAAGGATCACCAAACCCGATAGTCATCAGTAACTGGCAAGGAGCGTATGCTAATGTATATGGTAATCTGGCAACTATCGCAATTGAAGTTTTAAATAATACAGGCATAGGTGTCTTAGGATCATTGGTAGCAGGCTCAGGCGGCACGAATGGAACTTACAATAATGTTCTGTTAACAGGTGGTACTGGAGCATTGGCTACTGCCAATATCACAATTGCTGGCGGCGTAGCTACGGCGGTGACTTTAGTTAATCCAGGCACCGGTTATACAGCCGGCGATGTGCTTTCTGCTGCTGTCGGCAGTATAGCCGGATTTTCAATAACAGTTACTGCCTTGGGCAAGAATTACACGGTTTCCGGATTGCAAGCAAATAAGATAATGGATAGCACGGGGCTATTGATCCAGTATTTGATCATTGACGATCCTGATCCAGCGAACGCAAGTTTAACAGCAGATAATTTACGAGTTATCATAAAACAATAATATGAAAAGGTTACTCTTTTGTCTTTTACTTTTTATTTCAACATTCAGCTTTGGTCAGACAGTATCGTTGACACCAAACTTCAGAGTATTTCAACCTGGGACATCACGAGCTGATCCGATTTTATATACTTATCCAGGCAAGTTCGGCGGATATGATACGCTGGTCAATCTCAACTATCTGCGAGCTCACTTCATGGGCAGTGGAACTACTACCCATCCTTTAACAAACGGATTTGGAGTCAATCCATTCAGCTTTAATGGCAGCATAAATGGAGTTACTGTTAGCATTGACACGAATAAAATAGCCATATCAAATGATATGATCTTATCAGGAATGGGTACGACGGTTTCAGGGACTACAGCTACCGTTGCATCAGGTTCATATAGGATAAGCGGTATTGTGTATACATCTGGGAGCAGTACTAATATTACTATTCCCGCTCAAAATGCCACGTTAGATGCTTATTCGGTCATTTATGCAACTTCCACTGGCTTAAGCATCATAAATGGCACGCCGGCAGCAACTCCGCTTATACCGGATGCTCCAAGCGGAGATTTACTTATTGCTACTATATATATCCCGTCCGTAGCTAGTGGAAACAGTCCAACTAGTACAGGAGGCAGTGGGGGTAAGATAAATGCAAACAATGGTATAACTCTTAAAAATGGTACGATTCAATTGGGAGGTCCTTTAATTAGTCCGACTACCATAAGTTTAACCGGATCCACTCCGTTAACGTTTAGAAATGCATCAAATAACGATGGATGGCAAGTCGGTTCGACAGGAGTTGTCGCGAGTTATGCTAATGGTGGAAGTAATACAACTTCTTTTCAATTAAGCCAAGCTCAGGCTTTGTTAATGATAAACCAAGGTGGTAGTACACAAACCGGTATAGACTTAGATTATACCTATGGACTTCGTGCATTGGATAATGTATTTAACAGGGGATTTATTTACGCAGGAAACTATACTACCAATCAACGGTTACAGAGACTTTCTGTGCCGTCAGTAAACACGGTTATAGCCTTAGCCGATAGTGTTAAAGGGACTATATCTGGCGGAACGACTACTAATTCATTAACATTCAGTAACGCAGGTTCGGGAGATGCGAGCGGAACAATTTTTAACGGTGCTATTGCGAGAACGATTTCCTATAACTCTATCGGGGCCGTTCCGACAGCCAGAACAATTACCATAAATGGTACAACTTTCGATTTATCAGCAAATAGGACATGGACTGTTGGGAGTTCAGTAACTCCTGTTTCAGGCGAAACACCCACAGGAACAATCAATGGCTCAAATGCAACTTTTACAATCGCTCATACACCTGTGAGCGGTTCGGTTAGTGTGTTCTTAAACGGCTTGATGGAAAGGCCAACAACTGACTGGACAATAAGCGGAAGTACCATAACAATGATCGATATACCGCAGACAGGGAGCAACTTATTAATTAACTATCAATATTAACATGGGACAGCAAATTAACGAAAGTCAGGTAAATGGTTTAGTAGCCGATTTGGCCGCAAAAGAAGTATCCTCAAATAAGTCAAACGATACAACACTTGCTGCCAGCAGCGCCACGTTTTATCCTACGCAAAACGCTGTCAAGGTGTACGTTGATACCGCTATAGCCACACAAGCCAAAAAAACAGTTATAGGAAGTTTCCAATCAATAATTTAAGAAGATGATAAGTACCTCAAATACCACCCAATTCGCAACACTATCGTCCACGTATGTGGCCGTAAAACTTGCATCCGGTTTGGCAATAAACACTAACAGTTTACTTTTTACCGGCGATACAAAAGGCAGTGTAATTACGGATATCCTATTCAGGAATAAAGACGGGTCGAATGCAAGAAATTTGGATGTTTTTATAGGAAGCAGTGCGACCGCTGAAAATAACAGGGTACAGATTTCCATCCCAGCAAGTTCCGGCAACAACGGAACAACGGCTATTGCATCTTTGGCGGCCTTAGTACCCCAATTATTTGACCTTGATTTAAACGGTAATAGAGTAATGGTTATAGAAAGCGGCGTCACGATTTCAGTAACAAACTTAGCTGCGCTTACGGCAGATATGTATATCACTTTAAAAACAAAAGGGTTCTAAAATGGATTTCGCTGTTAGTGTTGAATCGGCTTTTTCTCCAATGATATTACGTAGAAAAAATACGTGGTATAGTATTAATGATGGAGATTGGTTTGATCCCAATACTTGGATGGGTAACGGGCTTGATAAAAAAAATTATACTACTCCGCAAGCCGGTGATGATGTCGTTATTAATAATACTGTAACCTACCAGCCGACAATAGTCGTTGCAAACCTAATTTTAAATAACGTCACTGTTAATGCGAGCGGTACGTTCAAGCTATACAATGTAAATGTTCCTATCTTTCAGGTATTAGGTAGTTTTCTTTGCTATGGAACATTAGACATGAACAATGCTAACTCTAAAATTTATTTAGGGGGAGTAAATAATGTTATTGCAAACGTAATATTTGCGTCAACATCAACGGTCGTATATAATAGCATAAATGATCAGAACATCCTTCCGTTAGCTTATGCAAAATTAGCAGTAAGTGGCATGTTGAATACAAATTCTATAAGTTCTACTTATAACTCTACGCAACTTCATTATCCTACACGGTATTTAACAGCCAATACTACTATATCAAGCACTTTGGTAATGGATGGATGTACTTTCCAGTTAGGATCATATAATTTAACAGTGACCGGTGCCACTTCGTTTGGTGGCGGAGTAACGCTTTTGAAATCAGGAAGTGGTACCGTGACGTTTATAGGATTATTTGATGGGAGTGGCGGCGGGAACAATACATTAGATTTTACAGCAGGAAACCCAAATGTTGAATTAAGAGGAGGTTTTGTTCCGACTTATTATCAAAATGGTGTAAACACTCATTTCAAGACAGGAACAGGCACTTGGACTTTCTCGACCAATAGCCAAAATATCCATGCAGTCTTTGCTACTACCTATATGTTTGATTGCCCGATTGTAATTTCAGGTGCCATCACTGTAACTGTTACCAATCCCAACAGCTGCCCAATACAATTCAATAATACTATAAATGGTGATAACGCAGGAAGTACTCTAAATAATGACGGAACAATTTACTTAGGTTCAACAAGTTCGCCTATGAGCACCGGTATATTTAATTATATGCATGGTGGTTCTACAT
>JACXTT010002728.1_pt1 | contig 27716 bp, 18 predicted proteins | sample 9270951 | NCBI WGS metagenome assembly JACXTT01 (sample SAMN15532306, study PRJNA645909) | rock metagenome | isolation source: weathered quartz diorite | place: Puerto Rico | collected 2017-06-21 | reverse complement strand
ACTCGATAGGCCGTCTTAAAGTCCCTAACGAAGTGGCTGACGCGACCAATTCCGACGCTCGCCGCCACTTCTTTGATGCTCAGAAACGTGGTTTCGAGCAAATGTTTCGCCCGCTCCATACGCAGCTGTTTCAGATAGCGAGAGAGCGATGCATGCATTTCCTCGCGAAACAGGGTGTGCAAATGCGAGGCGGAAAGCCGGACTGCCTGCGCGATCTCGAGCGGGGTCAGCTTGCGGTGAAGGTTGTTGTTCATGAAGGTGATAACGGCGTGCACTCGCTGGTCCATTGAGATGATTCGGCGAAGCCGTTCACATATGGCGTGGTCTTACCTTTTCGAATGATGACCGCGGCGCCCGTTATGACTTGAAGTCGGGGTAACTCGGTGCGGTCTCTTCGTCGCTCGAGTTACCGCTTTGCTCAGCGCAGCTGTCTTCTCGACCGCGCCCTCAGGAAAGAGCGGTTTTGCCTGCTGCCAAAAATAGTCGAACAAGATTCCCAGGCTTTTAACGAAAGGCTCGTGCCTAACCAGCATCGCGGACGACTGGCCATTGCGGCGAACCAGAGTTAGCAGGACAACCTGGCGATCGAAGATTACAAGCTTGTAGGGCAATTCGCCGTCGTAGACCCGTGCTTCTTCTCCTCCTGCGACCCAAGCTTCGAGATACGGCCTTACCTTTTCATCATCGAGAACGGCACGCTCGTACAGTGCCCGGACACGAACGCCGCGCTGCTGGGCTTTCTTCTGTGGTGGATTGCTCAGTCGAGGGCTGAGAATCGGCGCCTTAACGAAGGCTTCCACGTGTCGCTCCGACTCAAGCTGCAAACGGTCGAAGCGCTCGGAGATTAGATGAGGTGTGCGCAATATTTGCACGGTGTCGTCCAGTGCACTTTCAGAGTCGGCAGCCAGGGGTGCCAGAACTTCAGCTAGTTCGTCCGCGATCTGCTCCCGCTCTGCGATGGTTTGCTTCTGGCGTGCGACCAGCGCTGCCAGCGCTTGATCCGGCGCCACCGCCGCGAATTTGCTTCCATAACCAGCCCCTCCTTCAATCAATCCTTTGTCTGCCAGTGAGCAGATGATTGGATAAATACTCGTTCGCGGAATCCCAGTTTCCTGGCCAATAACGGCCACGGTGAGCGGGCCTTGGTGGAGGACGGCAAGGTAGATTTGCGCCTCTGGAGCTGACAATCCGAGTTGTTCGAGTTTGGCTTTGTTGGTGGAATTCATTGTCTAAATGTAACAACAAAATATTGTCGTCAATATTAAACAACGTATTTCGATTGATCTCTGGATGTATGTTGGCCACACTTTTTTTGTGGCGAGTTTTTGCCAAGGTTTGAAAACCGGCTGCAGAGTATGAAGAAGAGGTGTTCGGCGAGGGTGCCAAACACAACACGCTAGGCACGTGTGCTCCCCGGACGAAGAGATCCGCGCCATCAGCATAATCCTTGGTGCATCGGAAGCTTTGCAGGCGACACGCCTGCCTGTACAGCGGAGCGATAACTTTTCTTGACACGGATACAACCGCTTTTATGGTCGCGTTCGATATTGAAATAAATCGTGGCGATTTAAGGCGACTTGCTCCACGTAAAAAACTGCTAAAGAGCTGTGCAGGTTGTTAGGCCTCCGCACTTCTCACGCGGTTTCTTGCGCTGACCGCAGTTCCTTCGTTTGCCACACAAAACCGAAAGGAAAATTGTGATGATAACGACGATCGAGGAAAAGCACGGGAGCACAGGCTTCCAGCCTGCTGACGAAGCAGGCACCCCTGCCTGCGAACAACTTGGCGGTCATAGACCGCCGCTACAGCGAGGCGATTACGAATTCGAAACGCTAGCGCTGCATGCTGGAGCAACTGCCGACCCGGTCACCGGTGCGATGCTCACTCCGATTTACCAAACGACGACTTATCGGCAGGAAGCGGTCGGTAAAGATAAAGGCTTTAAGTATAGCCGCTCCGGAAACCCGACTGTGTCCGCGCTGGAACGCAGATTGGCCGCGCTCGAGGGCGCGGAGTTCGCAAGTTGTTACTCGACCGGCCTCGCGGCAACGACCGCGCTCTTCCTGACGCTCCTTCGCTCGGGCGACCGCGTTGTGAGCTCACAAGCTGTTTACGGCGGCACCGTGCGGCTGCTGCGCGAGACACTCAAGCCGTTCGGCGTGGACGCGGAGTTCGTCGACACTGCCGACGCGAATGCGTTCGCGAAGGCGCTGCGAAAACCGGCGCGTTTGGTTTTCATCGAAACGCCGGCCAACCCGACGCTAAGACTAACCGACCTTGCGCTCGCAGCCGGTCTCGCGAAACAGGCTGGCGCGCTCTTGGTCGTGGACAACACCCTGCTCACGCCAGCGCTTCAGCGTCCACTCGACCTCGGCGCCGATGTTGTTTTGCATTCAACGACCAAGTTTATCGAAGGGCACAACGCGACCGTCGGCGGCGCGCTCATTACGCGCGACCCTGAGCTTCACGAAAAGTTCCTGTTCACGCGGAATACGATTGGCGCGATCCAGTCACCTTTCGCGGCGTGGCTGACATTACAAGGGGTCAAGACGTTGCCGTTGCGGATGGCGCGTCATTGCGAAAACGCGTGGCGCGTCGCGCGATTTCTAGAAAGACATCCTCGCGTTACTGAGCTGGCGTATCCTGGTCTGGAATCATTTCCACAATTTGAACTCGCGCAACGCCAGCAAAGCGCGGGCGGTGCGTTGATTGCCTTCGAAGTCGAAGGCGGAGGTCCGAGCCGGACGGGCATCGAAGCGGGCATTCGGCTGATGAATTCGGTGCGGCTTTGCGCGCTGGCGGAAAATCTTGGCGCCACGGAAACGATCATTACGCATCCAGTGTCCATGACACATGGTTCGGTGCCGCCCGAGCAAAGAGCGGCGGCTGGAATTACCGACGGACTCGTTCGTCTTTCCGTTGGACTGGAAAATCCTGACGACATCATCGCCGATTTGGAACAGGCGCTCGATTCCCAATCTCACTGCCCGGCTTCCCTACGTGCACTTGGCACCTCCCGCCGTAAAGTTGGCTCCCGCCAACGCCTCGACGCGTCGCAGGAGGTGGTGAAATGAGTGGCGCAGAACTCGTTGTCCTGAAATTTGGGAGCTCGGTGCTGCGAACGAAGCACGATTTGCCGCGCGTAGTTCATGAGGTTTATCGCCACTGGCGCGGTGGATCGCAGGTGTTGGCCGTGGTTTCGGCCCTGGGCGATACCACCGATCAGCTTGTAAGTTTGGCAAAAGCAGTTTCGGCGGAGCCGGAGCAGTCCTCCCTCGCGATATTGCTTGCCACTGGCGAAGCGACTGCGAGCGCTTTGCTTGGGCTTGCTCTTAATAAAGCAGGGATTCCGGCCAAAGTGCTCGATCCAGCGCAAGCGGGACTGTGTACAATCGGCGACGCACTGAATTCAGAGGTTGTCGCCGTTGACCTGGCGCGAGTGCGCTCGGAATTGGAGCGTTCTGTCGTGGTGTTGCCTGGTTTCGCCGGCAGAGACGAAAAAGGCGCGACGACGTTGCTGGGTCGCGGAGGCTCCGACCTGTCGGCGGTCTTCCTCGCTTATCAACTCGGCGCGCGCTGCATCTTATATAAAGATGTCGATGGGCTTTACACTCGTGATCCCTTTGCGGGCGTCACGCTTGCCGCTACAGCGCGCGGGTCGGCGCGGCCGAGAGCAACAACAGCGCCTTTGCGTTTCGTGCGAGCAACGTACGAAACGGCTTTGCGGACCGGCGGGCCGGTTGTGCAGGACAAAGCTGTCCGGTTCGCGGCCGAATGTGGTCTTCGTTTCGAGATCACGTGCATTGGCGCTAATGTGGAAACCGAGATTGGTTCCGATGCCGACCAGGTGGCGAATTGGCACCCGCCGCGAGGACCGTTGCGCGTTGCGCTGCTCGGATGCGGTACCGTCGGCGGCGGAGTTTACGAACGGCTCGCTGCGCTCCCGGAGCTATTCGAGATCACCGGGGTGGGAGTGCGCGATCTTTTCCGCGAGCGTTCACCGCACGTTCCGGCGCATCTCCTAACGGTTGACGCGAATGAACTTATCGCGCGGCCGTGCGATGTGGTAGTCGAGTTGATTGGCGGAACGAAGCGCGCTTCGGAGTTGGTGAATTGCGCACTGCGGTTAGGTCGATATGTCGTGACGGCCAACAAAGCGCTTATGGCCTGTGAAGGCGATGCATTGCAAGCCATCGCGGACGCTAATGAGGTAACGCTCAGCGCGAGTGCGGCAGTCGGCGGCGCGCTGCCGGCACTGGAGACGATCGAGCAAGCAAGGAACAGCGGACGGATTGCCGGGTTTTACGGCGTTCTCAATGGAACAACAAACTTCATCCTCGACCAACTTTGGCAAGGCGAAGATTTCGAGGAAGCAATTCGGGAAGCGCAGCGGGCCGGTTTCGCGGAAGCCGACCTAGCCCTCGATCTCAACGGAACAGATGCCGCCCAAAAGTTGATTCTGTTAGCACGGGCCGCGTTCGGCGTTTCGTTGCGGCTCGCGAAAATTTCTCGCGAGGGCATCGAAAAGTTGAACGCCCACTCGTTACGCAAAGCGCGATCGCGCGGATGCACGGTCCGTCTGGTCGCTTCATGCCGACGTACCGGCGTTGGAGTGGAAGCTCGTGTCGCGCCGGTTGAGCTGCCGCTCGGTCATCCGCTGGCGAAATTAAGAGGGGCAGAAAACGGGCTCGTTGTTGAACTCGAAAACGGTGACACGCGAGTTGTATTTGGGAAAGGCGCTGGACGCTGGCCTACGATGGAAGCTGTGATGGCCGATCTACTGGCGATTCGGCGCGAGTTTTCGTGTGCGGAACCGGTCGCATTAGAACTGGACGAGTGCGTCGCGTGAAAACCTCTACTCGCTGCGTTCATTTGGAAGAGAACGGCGATCCTTACGAAGCGATCTCGCCGCCGATTTATCAAACGGCCACCTTTCGGCAGGCGAGCGCATGTGAGTTTGGCGAATACGATTATACGCGCACGGCAAATCCGACGCGCACACTGCTGGAGCATAAGCTCGCCGCACTTGAAGATGGCGGTTATGCCTGTGCCTTCGCGAGTGGAATGGCGGCGATCACGGCCTTAACGCGCACGCTTGAGATTGGCGATCACATTATTGCCGGCAACGATCTTTACGGCGGCACCGTTCGCCTGCTTGATCGGGTTCTGTCGCGTAGCGGCATTTACGTGAACTACGTCGATGCAACGGATCTCAATGAGGTTCGCGCCGGCTTGAATTCGCGAACAAAGCTGGTGCTTATCGAAACGCCAACTAATCCACTGCTGCGAATCGCCGATATCGCAGCGTTAGCAGAACTCGCTCATTCAGTCGGAGCGATTCTTGCGGTGGACAATTCCATGCTTTCACCCTGTTTCCAGCAACCGCTCGCGCTGGGCGCCGATGTTGTTATTCACTCCGCCACAAAATTCCTTTGCGGTCATAGCGACGTGACGGGCGGCGTCCTGATCACGAACGACGCGAAATTAGACCGAGAACTGCGTTTTCAACAGAATGCTGAAGGCGCAGGGCTGCCACCGTTCGATTCGTGGCTGCTTTTGCGCGGTGTCAAGACGCTAGTTGTGCGGGCCGAGCGCCAGAATACCTCGGCCAAGGCAATCGCACGATTCCTGTCCGAACATCCTGTGGTCGAGCAGGTTTACTATCCGGGCCTTACTTCACACCTGGATCATGAACTGCACCGTCAGCAGGCAAGCGGCGATGGCGCCGTAATCAGCTTTACAACCGGCGACGCCGCAATTTCGCAGCGGATCGTCTCGAGCACGCGGTTGTTCAGCATCGCTGTAAGTTTCGGATCAGTGAACTCGGTGATCAGCCTCCCATGCGCCATGTCGCACGCGAGCATTCCCGATTCGCTTAGGGACCGTCTCGCGCCACCACGCGATCTCGTGCGCGTTTCCGTCGGGATCGAAGACGTCGGGGATCTGATAGACGATATCAGCCACGCACTCGAAACCGCGCTGGCCAGGCAACCTGCCGCCTGCGGGAAGTCTTATCTCCACGATGCACCTCGTCGACCACTTGCAGGCCTGTTGTAGCTAAGGTCGCCGACCTCGGCTGCGCAGGATATTATGATTCCCACCGCGGTCAGCGACACGCAGCTACAAGTGAACTAAGGCAACGAAGTCAGCGTTTGCTGACGGGTGATGGAAACATCGGCCGCATCGATGCGACCGCTGGCGTTAACGTCTTCTCGGAAGTTCGACGCTGTAACTGGCTGAAGAGTTTGTTGCCTCACCAGCGAGACATCGGCCGCATCCACTCGCCGGCTCGCGTTCACATCACCCAGGAGAACGCCTATTGGAATTGAGACATCTGCCGTGGTGGAACCGTTGTTTACTGCCACCAGCGTGACTTGAATGGTCTGAGCGTTGCTGACACCGGTCAGATTAATGAACACCTGGTTTCCGCTGGTGCTCGTGCTCGATACGCTGCCAGTGCCCTGCGTGACTACTGCATTCGAAAAGGTCACGGGCGCGCCAAATGTAACTACGATTTGAAAATCGTTCGTGGGCCCGCCGCTGCGGCATTCGATCCCGGTTGTACCGGCGAGCGGAAGACCGATATCAAATGTGCCGGCGCTTCCATGAGTCTTTCGCGACACGGCATTAATTGCGTCAAAACGGGCAATCAAGCCGTAAGTGTCTTTCTCATCGACCCCGCCAATCCGGCCAGCCGCCGTAGCCGTGACATCGCCGTAATTGTAAACGCGCGAAACGGAATCACCGGTAGCAGACGTTCCGTCGAGTTCTTGGTCGAGGGGCGGAACTTCAGTCCCACCCTGCATATTTCGCACGTCGAGAAGCAAATTTCCTTTGGCCGGATCGTAATAGAACGGCGTTGTAAAATTGATCGCCACTTCGAAATTTGTGGGATCGCCGGCGAACGTGACCGAGGCCTGGAGCGGCCCGGAAAATACCTGAGTGTCGTCCGCGCCCACGTTGTCAGCGAAGGTTGAGCTTAAGTTGTCCGGCGATTTGTTAGTTGTGGAAAGGTTTACCTGCAGTTGCGGAACTGTCCCGGTGAACGGAGTGCCGGGGCCGTGGCCGCGGAACGCGATCCGGTTGATTAAGCCGCCCCCCGGAGTTAACCGCGAAAACTGGCTGGCGTCGAATACCTGCTGAAACCGGATCGGTTGTGAAGAGAAAAGTGGAAACAGATTTCCAGCATCGCCCTGAGCCGAACTCCAGTCGTTAGGCACAATCAGCGCGCCGGCAAAGATCGGTGTCGTGAAGATGTCGGAAACCGGCCGGCGATTCACCGAGCCGCCCATATGCGCCATTCCATAAACATCTTCGATGGTCGAGAGGACGTTGTAATGATTCATCGCTGCGCCGGTGGGGGTTTGGATTCCTGGATCGGTCGGTGAGCCAACATGCGGATTGTTGCTGTTGAGATTCGCCTCGGTGTAGTTGCCGGGCTTAACTTTTGCGCCCGCGAAGATGGTCGGAATCTGGTTGGACGCGGTATTATCGCCATCTTCGTCCCAAGTAACGATGAGCAAGCTGTTGTGCGTGATCGCCCACGGCAGATAGGTGTCGATAATGTTCGTTTTCAACCAATCATCAGCTTGCTGAATCGTCCCATCATGCATGTCGTAAGTCTGATCGGGCACGACATAGGAGATAGTGGGTAGATTAGCGAAGCTACCGGGACTGTTGGCAATGTCCTGAAAGGTTGTGAACGGCTGATTGACGCTTGAAGGTAGCTGGTTCGCCGTCGGATTCGTGTCGTTCATCCAATTCGCGACCGGATTGTGTTTGCGCTGATACGCGCCCGAGCTATCTCCGTCGAACCCGACTGAAGGCATCGTTTGCGAGTAGGTGGCAAAACTGTAGCCACCGTTGCGCAAAGCAGCACCGAGGTTCGGCGTGGTGAAAGGCGGCGGGCTCGAGAATGGTTCGCTCGTTGACCCCGGATGACCATCTTGGATTGTGCCCTGGTTACTGCCCGAATAGAACTCGAGGTAATTTGGCTGGCTGGGATGCCGGACTGCGTGCGACCCGCTCGTGTTGCCTTGCAGATCGGTCGAGGCATTGACGATGTTTGCGCCTGAGGCGGCAAGAGCATTGATGTTCGGCGCCGCCGAGTTTCCAATAATGTCGCCGAAGGAATGATTCTCTTCGATTACAACCACGATGTGATCAAAGGCCGGTTGTTGCGCGGACAACTTACCGGTGAGGCAGATGGCTAAGAGCAGCGATAGGCAAAAGTGTTTTTTCATGATTAGCGCACTCCCTGAAAGCCCGATTTCAGGGCGATGCTTTTGAGTTGTTGCAGGTTCGCGGAAAGGGGGGGTGCCGGGGTGCACGGCTTGCCAAATGGGCTCATCGGCACAGTAAAGGCGGGCGCTGTCAGGTTGGGCGCCCCCAGATTCAATACTTCCGCCAGATTATTCGCCGTCTCATCGCGCACGCTGAGAGGCGGGAGACCGAAACGCCATTCGATCATCTTCAATATCGAAGTGTGATCATATTGACCGTGGGCAATGAAGCCGCGCTCCGCATAGGGCGATATCACGATGCACGGGACTCGAAATCCGAGCCGCCCATCAACGTCGCCAGCCGCGGCGGAGGCCGGTGGAATCGGCGCCAGCGGCGGCGGGACGTGGTCGAAGAATCCGCCCCACTCGTCGAAGTTGATAACCAAGACCGTCTTTGGCCAGTTAGGACTGCTTCGGACGGCGTTGTAAATCTGATTCAGAAACGCCTCGCCGTCCCGTATGTCGGCATGAGGATGATCGTCATTCGAATCGTCGGTGGTTTCACCGGCGAAGCCTGGATCGACGTAGGCTACATTTGGCAATGTGCCGGCTGCTGCGTCGGCCAAAAATTGATTAAACGGCTTGGAAATATTGACATACTTTTGTCCCCAGAGCGCGAGGAAAGGAAGATCATTAAAGTAGTAGCGACGAGACAGCCCTTTCTGCTCCAGCAAATCCCAAATCGTAGGCAGGGTGGATGTCGTGCTGGTGTTCGAAAGCCGGTCGGTCTGCCCGGCGTGCTGATAAAAGCGGTTTGGATAGGTCGCCGAAAGGATGGCCGCGAAATAATTGTCGCAGATCGTAAAGGCCAGCGCCGCTGCTCCCAGGAAGGGTAGATCGCTCTGGCCGTAGTAACCGATGGCGTAGATGTCGTTTCCCGAGCCATCGAGCAACCATCCATCCGCGCCACCATTGTTATACTGGACCCGGCCATTTGAATAGGAATGCCCTGGGTCATTGAAACCGCAGCCCTGGTAGTCAGGCGCCAGAGCATGCGTCGGATGCGACACCCCGGCGCTATCCTTGTACGATAGGCCGGCTTGCTGGCCGTTCGCATCCGGCAACCAGCCAAAGAAATGATCGAACGAGCGGTTTTCCATCATCACCACAACGACATGTTCGAACCCTGCCGCATCGGGCGGCGGAAGAGAATCAGCACTGAGATAGCCCACGGGGGTGAACGCTTCGAAGAAAAAAACGGCCACAACGAAAGGGCACCCCAGACCGGGTCGGCACAAGCAGAGAGGCAATACTTTCCTGCCAAGGTACCGTGAAAGGAACGAAATTGGTTTACGCATAATGGTTGGTAGTTCCATACACCAATTGTTCCCGGTACGAAGTTACGTTTAGGCAACAAAGTCGTGACGGATTTGATTTAGCCACGGTCTTTGCCAGATGAGATCTCTATCTCGTGAGTTTCACCCACCACCGCTTTAAGAGTGCTGCTCTGCTTTTAGCGTTCGGGAAACATCTTTGCTCTGGTTCAACGGCGAAAGGCCAGTTCGACACAGAAACGTAACAAAACTCACTTTGCCACGCCGATTGGTTAGTTGGTAAGTTGGTCTGTGCTTCACGGATGCGAAACCTCTACGCGCCGCAGACTTTAACGGCAGCGCTGACCAATGAAGTCAGTCTGGCGCGGTGCTGTCGCACCGCCTGGATCTCAGACGTCCACCTTGGCACGAGGACCAGTAATGCCGCCGCCTTACTGGAGTTTCTGCGGGATTATGAGGTGACCACGCTCTACATCGTTGGCGACCTAATCGACGTCTGGCAGCTCAAACGCGGGATTTACTGGCCGCAGCAGCATAACGATGTCATTCAAAAAATCCTCCGGAAAGCGCGGAAAGGAACGCATGTCATTTATATCCCGGGCAACCATGATGAGTTCGTTGCCGGATTCGAAGGAGCCTATGGCAACGTTACGATTCAGAAGCACAGCATTCACACCACAGCTGATGGCCGACGAATTCTTATCATTCACGGCCATGAGCTGGATACGGTGGTGCAGAATGCGAAGTGGCTCGCGTTCGCAGGCGATGTTGGCTACCAGTTTTTGTTATCGCTCAATCCGGCGATCAATTTCGTGCGTCGCCGTTTCGGCCTGGGCTACTGGTCACTGAGCGCCTACGCCAAAAAACGCGTCAAAGATGCGGTGAGTTTCATTGGCGAATTCGAGAAGGCGATCGTTCATTATGCCGAAAAGTATTCGGTCGACGCGGTTTTATGTGGCCACATTCACAGCGCGTCTATTCGTGAGATTGGCGACATCACCTACTACAATTGCGGTGATTGGGTGGAAACCTGTTCAGCATTGGTCGAACACAACAATGGAGCGATTGAGCTTGTCCGCTATCATCCGTTTCCTGCTCCCAGATTGCCGGCAGGTCGCTCACAGCGGCTCGCCTCGGTGGAGGCATGATGATCTCAGAAGTCAGAGGTCGGAGGTCAGATATCAGAAGACAGAAGGCAGAGGACAGAGAACAGAGAACAGAGAACAGAGGATAGGCAGCCGGTAACCGAAGCGACGGTCCAATCAGGCTTGCGCGCTTGCGCCAACACTGACCGGGCCATTCACCAGTGCCTCGGCCAGCGAAGGCGATTTTTCCACAATCCAATTGTCAAGCCAGCTGGTCATTCGGGCGCCGAAATCGCGCGGACGTTCAGTGTAGAAATGTTCTCCTAATTCCGTAGCCGCGCGCTGCAAATCCGATTGGCCTGTTTCGATTACGCCCAACAACTGCTGACCTTCGCGTTGCCACTCGCTGCGACCATGCTCCCGGCGCAATCGCTCCCCAAGAAAACCCAGGTCGTGGGCGCGTCCCAACAGTTCCCCGAGCGAATTTAGTTCATCGATCAGATTGTCTAGCACCACTGGATTCGCCAGACGCAAAATTCGCAGGTGATACCAAAGCTGCTTCGCTTCGCTTCGAAAAACATGAAATGATTCTGTGCTTGGGCTTTTCTTTGCCTCGACCAGCGCCTTGCCACCGCGTTTGTACGCGGTCCGGGCGGCACGCCGGAGCTGTTTGTAAGTGAACTGATCGACTGGCCAATTCTCGACTTTGGCCAGCACAGTTCTAAGTATCGGAATCGCCTGACGATGCCATTCCGCAAAAGCAGCGACGAAATTTTCCAGCTCCAAGGCCAACATCTCCTCAAGTTTTTGGTAGTTCCTCCGCTGGTTCTGTCGAGTGATTCCCTGCAATTGCCGGACGGTTTGTAAACGCACCTCGGCATCGCGAATCTCGGAAATCAAGCGCCCAACGTCGCGCAAACAATGATCTTGCTGTCGGAACAGAGCGCGCCCGATTTCTTTCCTCACCAACCACAACGCGGCGCGCGCTTTTTTTAAATGCTTGCGTGTCTCGTGAACCGGCGTGTCTTTTGATTCCTTTTCACCGGCTGCGATCGCAATCGCCAGCTCGATTTGCTTCCGGCAAATCCGCCGCAATCCGTCCCCAGGGGTTTCATCATGTCGAAGCTGATAACTCATAAAATCATCAGACCCTTACAGCTAAATCAAAGCGGACATCTTACCAAATAACAATCAAATTTTCGCCAAAACTCTCTTCCCAAAAACCATTTTTGCGTTGTCGGATCTGGACGAAATCGCCGCTACCTCATTTTTGGACCTTCAAATCAATTTTGCCCGGGTGGAGCGAGCCAAATGCTCATGCAAATTGCGCAGACTGAATCCAAAGCCGAAAGAATCGATCAGTGATCAGGAACGAGCCGTCGTCGCGGTCAATAATGTCCTTTGCTAACAATGCTTCGACGGCACGCTGCGCGTTCGACGCGGAGCTCAAGCTGTAACGGCTCACGAACTCACCGCTAAACACTTTCACGCCAGCGGCCTCGGCGGCGAGGCCCTTCAGGAATCGCTTCTGCGGAACTGTTAGGGACTCCCATACCGCCGTATAGGCATAAGTTTCCCGATCCAACAGCACCTTCACTGCTGTGCGCATCATCTCTGCCGTGACCTTCCCGTTTCGCTCGCACAATTCCCAAAGGACATGGCAAAGATGCTGGGTATAAAATGGATGTCCTTGCGTGCGCTCGCAGAGATCGTGGATTTCTTTCTCGCCGATCCGCTTTTCCGCATCTGCAAACCGCGAACGAATGAAGGGTTGCCAATCCTTCTCGGCGATCGGCCCAAGTGGATAATGTCCACCGGCCCGATACAGGGGACGGTTTCGATCCAGCACCATTTTCTGGATCAGGTGTTTGCGACTGCCGAGGAAGAGGTAGCTAACCTTGCGATGAGTTTGGAGTACGCTCCGTAGCTTCCGTTCTACAGCGTCGCTGCCGTACTCCAGGATCTGCTGAAACTCGTCCAGCACAACGGCGACGCGCGGTTCCCCCTTGGCCGCAATTTTCGCGGGTGTTTCCAGAACTTCTTCCAGGACCGGCTCAATCCGGGCGTGCTTCGCCAAACCAAACGCCAGGGTCGGTTTCCCCTCTTCGTCTATAGTCACACTGGGAGACAAGCTGCCAAACCATTTTCTTGCGGTTTCCAATGCTCTCTCTACTGATGAAGTCATTGACTCGGTGATGGCGCGGGCAAGCGCAGCGACGAACGTTTCTTCGCTGTCTGTCGGCCAGAGATCGACATAGGCGGCGATAAAATTTTTACGGGATAAGCCGCCGAGCGCCGCACGCACCAGCGAGGTTTTGCCATAGCGGCGTTCGGAAAAGACGAAGAGCTTCTCCGCGTTCTCCATCGCACGTCGCAAATCGGCCAGTTCTTTCTGCCGGTTGCAGAAGGCCTGACCGCTCACGACGCCGCCGTATTCGAACGGGTTCCTCATATTACGCGATTTGCGTTATGCGTATTGCGTAATACAACTCAAACCGTGCGTTGTAAAGGGGTCTTCTTTCTATCTTCGGTGGAGCTTCACGACGCCCTTTGGAGATGTTAACAACGCGATTTCAAACGCCGAGCGCCGCGCGCGCGTCTCGGGCGAATCTGAAGCCGGCAAGCGGTCCGGCACAACCGGGACCTTTCTCCAGTGCGAGAACTTGAAAAGCGCGGCCGAGCATTTCGGGATGGAGCAGCATTTGCAGTGCGCGCTTGTCTTTTGTACCGGTATCTCTCTCGACATTTTCGCGCATTAATTCCGAAACGATTCCGGTGATGAAATGATGTTGGTCGGTGAAACCGTGGACCGACAGGCTGAGCTCTTTCGCGCGCTCGGCCAGGCTTGTCCAATCCACGCGCGCGCTGATGTCGGCGTGCCCGATCGGTTCAAACAGGGAGGCAAGGCATCGATGTTCTGAGCGGACCTGAAGCGTTCCTTTCGTCCGAAAGGGGGCGTAGAATTCATCCCGCGCGAATCCATAATCGATGGCAATGACATAGCCGCCCCTTAGTTTCGCCGAGAGACGATCGATCCAATCGAGAGCGGCCAGGTTGACTTCCGTTTCGTAACCGTCCGGGCACTTTGGTAATTTCGCCACTTGCACTTTCAGCGCCGGATCGACAATTGCTTGATCGATAAAGACAAATTTGTCTCCCTCGATACTGACAACTTTCTCTCGCCAGCTGCGGCCGGTGGAAACGATCAAACGCACCGGCATGGAATCGACTAACTCGTTGGAAAAATGCACGCCGATAAACGGATCGATTTCTGACAGTGATTTTGCCCACGAAACCTTTTCGTCGAATTCACGCAGTATTTCCGATTGTCGAGCTTGCAGGGTCGGGAACGGCTCGACGATTTGATAGCGAAGTATTTTGAAAAACCTGGGCCAATCTTTGCCGGCAGCTGCGAGGACGTCGCGGGCGAACTCACCATGATGTGCGCCTTGTTCCACAATGACAAAACGGTCGATCGCCGGCTGGTGAGGCCAGTCAGAGGCGGCGAGTCGTTCCCACATTTCAGCAAATTGCGCAGCGAGTAGTTGGCCGAAGAGCGGACCGACGCTCACGTTTGTGAAATAATCGCCACGCCGTCCAATCTCTGCCCGTCCGCTCGAATAATATCCGTGCCGTGGATGATAAAGTGCCTGTTCCATGAACCAGGCGAAGGAAACAGGTCCGTGATAGCGGATTGTTTCCTTGATGAATTGGACAAGCTCAGTTTGCAACCGGAAAACGTCCAACGCCCAACGCCCAACGTCCAATGGCGGAAAGGCAGATACTGCAATTTCGAACGCGATGCTTAACGTTCAACCACCAGAGCGTCCCGATTGGGCGTTGAATGTTGGGCGTTGAGCGTTGAGTGTTTGCTCCCGCTCCTTGTGAGAACGCCTGCCTACCACACCCATCTCCTCCCGCCACCCGGTTATCGATTTCGCCCGCCTTGGTACACACGGCCGGTAGTTTACGTCCCAGCCGCGAGCATCGCTCTGTTGCTCATCACGCTTGCGGTTTACTTTTCGTTTCTGGCCTCCGATTTGAAAGCCCGCGCAGCCACTTTCGATTTGAACAAACTCGAACAAATGGAATCGGCCAGCGTGATTCTCGACCGGAACGACAAAATCTTCGGTCAAATTTATGTCGAGAACCGCGAGACAATTCCTTATGAGCACCTGCCGCGGGATCTGATTAATGCCGTGGTGGCGGTTGAGGACAGCAAGTTTTATCAACATCACGGTTACGACCTTTTCGGAATAGCGCGGGCGACTTTCAAGAACATCCTTGCCGGCCATGTCCGGCAAGGGGCCAGCACGATTACGCAGCAGCTCGCGCGTAACAGCTTTGCTCTCAAAGAGAAAACATTCCGCCGCAAGCTTCTCGAGATTTTTTTGGCGCGCAGGATCGAGGACCATTTCGGCAAACAAAAAATCATGGAGTTGTATTTGAACCGTATTTACTTCGGCGGGGGACTTTATGGCGCGGAAGCCGCCGCGCGCGGCTATTTTGGAAAATCGGCGCGCGACCTGTCGCTGGCAGAGTGCGCGACCCTAGCCGGGTTGGTCAAAAGCCCCAATCGTTTATCGCCCTGGACCGACCGCACTGCGTCACGTGAGGCGCGCAATTACGCGCTCAACCGCATGCGCGAGCTTGGGTTCATCGATCGGGCGAGGTTTACCGCAGGTGAGGGCGAGGAAGTTGTGACGGGAAATCGTCAGAATGCGCAGGGGCAAAACTATGCGGTTGATTACATTCGCCAGCAGGTCATCGCGGCGGTCGGGTGGGACCGGGCCATGAACGAAGGTTTTCGTATTCATACCACTATCGAGGCCGATTTACAGAAGGTTGCCGAAGAGTCGTTACGCAAGAACCTGGAGAGGGTTGAGCAGCATCCCGGTTACCAGCACCAAACTTATGCTGAATACACCGCGAATTTTCACAAAACCAAAACAAACGGGGCGCTGTCGGTCCAAGCTCCGGAATATTTGCAGGGAGCAGTGATCGGGCTCGACAATCAAACCGGTGGAATTCTCGTGCTGGTCGGCGGGCGCGATTTCGAGCACAACCAGTACGACCGGGCGTTGCAAGCCAGACGCCCGGCGGGCACGGCCATGTTGCCATTCGTTTACGCCGCTGCTTTTGAAAATGGAATGTATCCAGGCTCGGTCGTGGAAGATTCGCCGCTGGATAATCGCGCCGTTATGATTGGAGGGACGACTGGAATTCTGGGCGAATGGGGCCCGGAAAGCGCAGACAACCTTTACGAAGGCGCGATAACAGCCCGCCAGGCGCTCGAAAGGTCAAAGAATGGCGCGACCGTGCGGGCGGGGATGGATACGGGGCTTGATGTGGTCCTGCAAGTTTGTCGCAAGGCTGGAATTCATTCCCCGCTTCGGCCGTATCCGGCGACTTTTCTTGGCAGCAGCGAGATCACTCTAGCCGAACTTGCTTTTGCCTACACGATTTTGCCAAATGGAGGCTGGCGGCCGGCTGCGCCACACATTCTCGAACGCATCGAAGAAAAAGATGGCAGCGTGGTTTGGGAGGCGTCACCCAATCAAGGCAGAGAGAGCGTGATCAAACCGGAAACAGCATACGAAGTACATTCATGCCTCGTCGGTGCGCTGGGATCAGGAACCGGCAAAAATGCAAGCAGCGAATTCGGTCTCACAAAAATCCCGGATGTCGCGGGCAAAACCGGAACAGCATATGATTTCACTGATGCACTGTTTGCCGGTTACGATAGCAATTTCAGCTGCGCCGTCTGGGTCGGCTTCGATAAACCGCAGAAGATTTATCGGGGGGCGTTTGGCCGCGAGCTTGCCTTGCCGGTTTGGGTCGAGATTATGAACGCGGCGGCGGCACTTCATCCGCCTCACGAAATCAGACGGCCGCCAAACCTGAAGGAGGTCGAGATTTGCTCGCGCTCCGGATTGCTCGCGACCGACAAATGCTATGACGCGGTCAAAAGCGCCACCAGTGATCTTGTGCAACGGCGTACCACGTATATGGAGTTGGCCACCCCCGAGCAAATGCCGACCGAGCCGTGCAACATTCACGGAGAACCGCGCGCGCGACTCGTCCGCGACCTTCCCGCAAGCGAATTTCCGCGGGCCGAGCCCGCAGTGGATCTTAACGAGGTCAGACCGGTGATCGCCAAAGGCCCGACTCTTTTGGCAGACAAGGATCCTTACAATTCGGCCAGGTCCACCATGAAATCAGAGCCAATGCCAGAGCCGACGCCAGAAGAGGAGATCGTGGAAAAGAAGATCGAGAGCGGCGCGACGACTGAGGACGGCAAGCCGGTTTTGAAGGCACTTCCGGTGGACCCGCAGGAAGAAAAGCCGGTTAGGGACGAACAGCCAGTTGAGGTCCGAAAAGCTATTCCGCAGGAAAAACCAGCTCGGCAAGAAGAGCCAGTTGAGATTCGCAAGGCCATTCCCGTCGGCCCACTTGAAGAACAAACTGAGGACACGCTCTTGAAAGCGGCGACACCGCCTCCAACCGATTCAGGAAACTAGTGTTGTGTAACCGGTATGACTTGCCAATCGTTGAGCTTTCAACTCAACCCTCCAGGCCGCAGTTCTTTGGGCGAATTTCCGCGTCGCTTGCTCGGGCAGTATCGCAATGGATACAGGCGCTTCGCTGGCTTCTTGAAATTCGCCCAAACTCCTTGCGGCGATTGCCAAGCCATACCGGTTACACATCACTAATGGCGTCACCAGACGCAACGGAATTTCGTCTAAGCGTTCTCAATCCCGGCGGACGCGACCTGCCCCAAGACTTCGGCCAGCGATTTGCGGCGGATACGGCTCATCCACCGACTAATTTCCACGCTTTTGCCGCGTGCACCGGTGGATCGTTTCAACGCGATGTCCGAAAGGCGATCGAAGAAGAAACGGCCGTCCTTCTTCTCATTCGGGGCGACTTTAAAGCAACTGAACGCGCGTTGATCGAATTGAAAAGACAGAAGCGCACCGTCGCTGTTTCGTTGAAAGAAACAGGATTGCATCAGATCGCGGACCAATTGCGCGATCCGGCTAAACTTTCTCGTTTCCTGCGAATCGTTAACCGGGCGGACGGGTGCATCGCGACGACTCCGGAAGCAGCCGCAATTTACCGACAGGCGCGGCCCGAACATGATCCGGCCACGGTTGACTTTATTCCCACCCCATACCCGGTTGAAGATCGACAATGGAATTTTGCAGTCCCGCCTGACGAGCAATCGGGGATCTTCGTCGGGACGCGAGAGTGGGATGTACCGTCGCGCAATCATTTGGCGGCGCTGCTTCTCGCCCGCGAACTTTGCCATGCCACTGGCGAACTTGTGACCATTTTCAATCTCGACGGAAGAAAAGGCGCGAAAAGGCTTTCCGAGCTTAAATTCCCGCCTCGAAAACTTCGCGTAATCGAGAGACGCAGACCGTATCACGATTATTTGCGTGAGGTCGCCAGGCACAAAATTGTTCTGCAACTGGATCGTAGCCACGTTCCTGGCCAGGTCGCGGGTGATGCGGTGTTATGTCGAACCGTTTGCGTTGGCGGCTATGGCGCGACTGAGAGAATTGCGTTTCCGAATTTCTGCGGTGAAGGGCGAACAACCGAACAGCTCGGCTCGATCGCCATCGAGTTATTGACCAACGCGAACGCGCGTGCGGCCGCCATTATGGATTCGCAGCGGCGGGGGGTGGAGCGGCTCTCGTTCCAAACGGTCCGTTCGCAATTGGAGGCTTTTTTCGGGAGGCTCCAAGCAAAATCGGGTGGCGCCCACAAAACACGCGAGTGACGCGAATGGGGAGCGCACGCTTCCAGCGTGCTGTGTTCGGCATCTTGCCGAGCACTTTCGGCCCCGAACCCTGTAGCCGCCGTCCTTTTGGCCGGTTGGAAGATCGCATCACAGGCTAGTCGAGGTACAATCAACCACCATCCTAGCTGCGGCTCCAGTACCTAACCAGACCTAGTTTAGCGAACTGTATATCATCGATTGAGAGCAGTGGTTTCAAGTGTTGTAGGACGAAACCTAACAAGTGAAAGCTTTTTTGCTAAATCTTTGTGTCGGATACATCCGATCTATTTGGTAGTTTCGATTCTTATCCTCAACAACTAAACATTCTCTGCCGCCCAGGTCCATGGGAGGAACCCATGGGCAGGGAATTGGACCTCTGCGACACGGAAGTAAGAAAAAATAGGAGGTCCAATGAAAATAAGAAATCTTCGCTACGCAGCGATTCTCTGCGCAGTCGCAATCTCAATCGTTCCGGTAGATGCGCAGGGACAGAACGCGCCAGGGCAGACCTTGCCACCTCTTCCGATCAACGGTTCGCCCACGGCGGTAATGACTTATCCAGATGGCTCATCGCTGATCGTCTTAAGTAAAAACGGCCGCTTCCCCTTGGCGGTAGGCCCGGCAGGTGGGGCGGTCAGCATCCAGCTTCGGTTCCTGCCGAATCCGATAGACAGCAGTCTGATGGTCGGGCCGCTTGATGGAGGCACGGTGCCGGACTCGCAGATGAGCACCGCGATCGGTGTTGATGGCACGGTTACGATACAGTTTCAACCTGACACCCAGCCGGGCCTCTATCGAGTGCTCCTTAACCAAGCCGGCACGATGTCGCTCTTGCAATTTTGGGTAGCTGACCCGGACTGCCCGCTCTGTGGGCCGCCGGCGCTTGTACCTATAATGCCACCGCCGGCGCCTTAATAATTAGGGAATTACCGCTATGAAAACTTTCTTCCGATTTTCCCTTATCGCGTTGGCGTTTGGTTCTTTCCTTGCGGTCTCGCCATTGCGCGCGCAAGTGGGCAACGATAATCGCACCGGCCCCTCCGGAATTTTTAACGGCGAGATTACAACTGCAGGCTCTTATGATCCATATACAGGCAATGCCACAAGAACGATCACAGACATCGTGGTAGCCGGAGTAGTCGGAACCCAGCCGCTAGCTTTTGCGCGTATCTACAACTCACGCAATCAGCTGTCAAATCACTTCGGCGTAGCCGGACAGTGGTCGCATAATTACAACTGGTATCTCGATGGTTCCGACCCCGTGCTTATTTCACGAAACAACGTTAATCACCCACCAACCAATAGAACGCCTTCGCCAACCTCTTACAGTCTTTATTTCCCGGACGGTCGCCATGAGACGTTTGTCTCTTCCTCATTCGATACCTATTACCGTGCTTCCGCCGGCACCCGAGAGCGGTTTAAGCCACTCGACCTCACCACAAATCTGGCTTACCTCATTCTTGCAGATGGGAGCAGAGTCGAATTCCTGGCAACAGAGAATGTTTCGTATGAAAGTGACATGGGACCAAGCGGCTGGTATGGCCAGTATTTCTATGTCGCTCAAGCGATAATCGATCCATACGGTCTGCGAACAACCCTTACTTACGATGCAAATGGTAATCTGCAAAAAATTACCGAACCAGGTGGTCGCTACCTGCAAATTTATTTAACCCCGCAGTGGGGCGAGATCGACCACGTCACCGCGACCGATGGACGCACAGTGCAGTACTATTACGTAAACTACCAGAATACTGGCTACCCATGGCAATTGGACCATGTGGTTTATTATGGCGACCCAACGCTGACTGGACGCTATACCTATTGCGCCTCTAATGTTTCAGGTGTCACGACTTCGCTGCTTCGGACCGCCGACGACCCGATGTATGCCGGCCCAATGAAACGCATCGCCTACGTCTACAGGACCACAAATAACCAGGACGTCACCAAGCCGGTTTATGGCCAGCTCCAGAGCGAGAATTATTACGATGGGACAAATGTAGGCGCAGCGCTGACGACCTTGACAGTAAACGGCAACGTTCGCACTGAAACGCGAGCCGATACCAAAACGCGGACATTTACCTATGGCAGCGCTCTTCTATCCAGCTGCACGGATTTCAAGGGGATCAGCGCTTCACAGACTTACGACAGCAATTTCTACATTAATTCCGTGACGGATCGGAGGGGTCAAATCACGAATTTTACCGCCAACACTCTAACAGGAATCCTGCTGACCACCACGTTCCCGCAGACTCCGGCAACCGCTCCAGGCGCGCCGCGCGGCGTTATTGCTTACACTTATGGCTCGGCCAGTTGTCCCGATTCAAACAATCGAGATCCAAACAATCCGTATTATATCTGCAGCGCCACGGATGAAGGCGGCCACACGACGTTTTACTACCGGGATTCCAGCAAGCGCGTCACTCAAATCAATTACCCGGACGGCGGCACCGAGAGCTTCACCTATAATTCGTTTAATCAGATCCTGACTCACACCATGAAGACCGGCGGGCTCGAGTCATTCAGCTATGACGCCCGCGGCTTAAAGCAGACTTACCGCGACCCATATCACGCATCAGGTAATCCGACCGCGCGGTACCAATACGACGCACTGGACCGCGTTTCCGGTGTGACCGACGCCCTCGGGTCAGCCTCCGGCGACCTGAATCACACCACGAGCTACAGCTATAACTCGCGCGGCCAGGTCCTGACGACCACGCACCCGGTCGACCCAATCGATAATCAGCGGCACATGATTACAAATGCGTACAACCCCGATGGAACGCGCAAGAGTGTGACGGATGAACTGAATCATATCACAAGCTATACTTATGATGATTATCGCCGGCCGCGCAGCGTGACCACTCCCGGACACAATACCGCCGTGACCGCCTATTCCTACTATGATGCGAACGGCACAGGCGAGGATTACAGTCACACGGACGCAAATGTCACTCACACCGTTTCGCCTAGCGGGAAAAAAGGCACGATTGTTTACGATGAGAATCGTCGGAAAATAACTGTCACTGTTGCTGTGGGTACATCGGACGCAGCCACAACGAGCTATGGCTACGATAACAATGGCAACCTGACATCAGTCATCTCGCCTAAAGAGCAATCCGGCCAGCCGTTTGCCAATAAGAGTACCACCACCGGATACGACGCGCGCAATCGGATTGGCTGGATCAAGGACCCGCTGGGCAACACAACCTCATTTACCTACGATGCGGCGGGACGGAAAGCTAGCATTACACGATCAAACGGTCAGGTCACGACCTTTGACAGCTACGACGCGATGAACCGGTTGCTGCAACAGACTGTCCAGCAAGATCCGTCTCCAGATGCGGTGACAAAATACACATATTACACATCTGGCCTGCTTCACACCATGCAGGACCCGCACCTGGTCGCGAGCAACAGCAGCTATACTTACAGCTACAGCTACGACCAAATGGGACGCAAGACCGGGCTTATGTATCCGCCCGATTCAGGCGGCACCCAACAATCCGAGGCGTGGCATTTCGATACCGCCGGACGCAACGACACGTTCACCAACCGCGCCGGGAAAGTCCAGACAAACACTTACGATGCCTTAAATCGAAAGACCGGTTTCAGTTGGAACGACGGTCTGACGCCCAGCGTGAGCTTCGGCTACGATGTGGCCTCGCGAATGACCAGCGTTACCAACGCAAACGCCACTATTTCGCGCACCTATTTCAATGATAACCTGCTCAACACTGAAACGGCCACCTACGCTGATAACACCGCGCGCACGGTAACGTACACCTACGATGCCGACGGCAATCGGGCGACGATTCAGTACCCGAACGGGGCTTATGCGTTCACCTACAATTATACGAACCGGAACCAATTGTACACGCTGGTGAACAACTCGACCAACTCGACCGTGATCACCTATGGGTATGATCCGGACGGCAATTTAGCCACGCGAGCGCCGGCGAATGGCACCAGTAGCAGTTATACTTATGATGAACTGGATCGGGCCACTAACATCAGCCATGCCCTCAACGGGACAACCCGCACCCTCGATTACGCATACGATTCGGTCGGCAACCGCAAATGGGCCAAGCGGGACGGTGGCAATGGGGATGTTTTTGGATATGATCTGAGCGATCAGGTGACGGCAACACAGTTAGACATCGCCAACCCCGACACCACCGCTCCGGGCTCGCAGACGATCATGTACGATGCCAACGGAAATCGGACGACGTTTTCGGCGTATGGGTCTACTGATACTTATACGACAAACAACCTCAACCAATACACGGCACGCAATTCGTCAACCGCCGCCTATGATAACGACGGCAACATCACGACGGGTCTGGATGGATCGACCTATACCTATGATGCGCAGAATCGCCTCCTCACCGCGACCAAGGGTGGCTCGACTCAGACGTACAAATACGATGGCTTGAACCGTCAGGTCAGCCGGACGACTGGCTCGCTCGTATACAATGTCTATGACGGTTGGGATCTGATCGGTGAATATAACCCGTCAGCCACCACGCCGCTAAACGTCTATCTGTATGGTGCGGGTGGCCTGGTGAAACGCATGACGCCATCCAACAGCTCATATTACTACTACCAGGATGCCAGCGGCAGCACGACCCATCTGGCCGATAGCAGCGGTAACCTGGTCGAATGGTATCGTTACGATTTGCAGGGGAAGCCGTTCGTTTACAGCTCCAGCGGCACTTTGCGATCGGTTTCGGCCAACGGCATCCGGCACCTGTTTACTGGCCAGCAATGGTATAATCAAATGGGGCTTTATGACATGCGAAATCGCTTCTATTCACCGGACACGGGCCGCTTTCTCCAGGGCGATCCGAGTGGCTTCAACGGGGATGCTACCAACCTGTATCGATACTGCGGAAACAATCCGCTCAAACGGAGCGATCCCACTGGCCTGCATTTTATCCAGTGGCGCACAGACGGTGCCCGCCAGTACGGGGGGAGAGACTTCAATGACGGCGGCAGCGGGTGGCCCCTCCCACTCGGCGGGGGCGCGTCAGGGGTCTCCGATGCATTTATCTCTGGCGCGACCACACTCTTTCGTGGAGCTATCTGTGGGACGAAGTCAGCCGACTGGGCCTTTTTATCAAGCCCTAATTTCAATGGTTCGTTAGACGTTCCGCAGGGGACGGTGACCGTCGGCCCAATCACAGCTGTGTCCGATAATTCCTCTAACGGAGGTTCGAGCAGTGACGCGTCTTCTTCGGACCCTCCCGCTTCGCAAGTTCGAATGATAGATCAAGAAAACAGTTTTAGTCCGAGTGATTGGTCCGACCAGCAATATAATCTGCAATGGAGTGTAACGCACAACGGCGATGTCGTTAGCTCAGGCACAATTGATGGGATAACACCACGCCAAGCGTATGCCCAAAGTGACCAAGTGGGCTTTGCGACTGCTCCGAGCATGGTTCCAGGGCAAAGTGTAACCTACAACTTTGTTTCGTATAGTCCCGACGGCGGCTTTGTGTATAATGGCTGGAGCGTCACCGCCACGGTCATTGACCCATGGGGCATCGGGAACACAGCTTTGCAGAATCGCGTGAACCTGCAAAATCAGGGAGTTATACCCGCGGGAGTTCCTCTGGGCCACGAGTACGGTGGAGGCCTCTCGACTTTTCTGTACGGCCAACTTCCATCATCAATTCAGTACAACGGATACTACTATGCAGCTCCAGGGGGTCATTAAAGCATTGCTCACACTTGTAACGGCTGTTTCTTGTGCCAGTGCAACATCTGGTCAAGAGATGATTCAATCGTCTGCGATCCTCGTATCATCACCAGATGCAAAGTACGAGGCATTTTGGGTAGATCTCACGACGACTCAACACTCGCTGCCACGGCGGCTTATTTTTGTAGTTGATGCCTTGTCAAATGAGCTCCTATTTACACACTCCACTTTTCAACGGCGAACGGGTGTCGTCTGGAACAATAGCTCGACAGCTTGCGCAATCTTCGATGCTCCCGATAACGCCAACGTTTACCTTTGGATATTGACGAAGGAGAAGAGCACCTCGCCTACTAGCTGGTCTGTGAAGCAAATCGATTTGGAGAAGATGGCAACGCAAATTGTGCCGGACGTTTTCCTAGAAAAGACGGTCAGGACGGGGATTGAGAAGGTTAGTTGGGAAGGTGAGGAAACGCTCGATGTCCAGGTCCTAGTGAATGGCCGCAGCCTATCGATAAAGGCGTCTCCGCGCGAGCGTGGTAACGGCGTGCGTTGACAAATACCCTGCGTTCGGAATGTCAGATAGGGGTCGTAGCTCACTATTGATTCGGCTGAAAAACCCCCGGTTTTGCGCAGTTCGTTCGAGATTAAAAGAGTAACTCAACATCGGTTGCCAAAGGGGGACTGCTTGCCGGGAAAGAGAAGCTTGGTGTGGGACAAACTGACGACTGCGACGCTGATTATGCGCAAAACACCAATTCCATCCCACCGCATCTTGTTGGAGGAAAGTTTTGCGGAGCCTTTGGCTGAATTTGCTGCGCCAGCAACCTGAGCCAGCGTTTGATATTGCAGGCAGCGCCGATGAACTGGTTTTGCAAATCGACCTTGGCTTTCCCTCGGTAACGCGCTCGCCGCAGCCCGTGCGCGGTGGCCTGACCCCAAAAGTGAGACACTTTATAAGTGTAGTTCTGCTGGTTGTCTGACTGCATAAAACCATTTCGCTTTATCTTTGCAAGTTTGGGCGGAAGGAGGCCTCCTGCCTGATTGGCTCTCAAATGAGTTAAAGCTTTGCGACAGGAGGCCGACTGGAGCCCAAACTTGCTTGCGGCGCGCGCGAACTCCCCTGGCGTTAGTTTACCTAACGAGCTGTGGGGTCGCTCTTCGTTGTATTCTACCCGCCAGCTCTCCAGGATCACACGGGCTTCGGCCAGGGTGCCAAAGAGCTCACGGTTTAAGCACTCGTCTCGCAGCTTGTCGTGGAAGCTCTCGATAAAAGGATTTTCCCACGGACTGCCCGGCTTGATGTAGAGACTCTTAATTTCTTGCTCTTTCAACCAATCCTGGATGGCGTAAGCGATAAACTCCGGTCCATTGTCACTGCGGATATACTCCGGTGCACCGTAGCGTTCGATCGTGGCCTCGATCACGGTGATGACGTCGACCGCCCGGATCGACCAGGCCGCGTGCAGCGCTAGACCCTCCCGGGTGTATTCATCCAGCAAGGTCAAAATGCGGAAGCGTGTCCCATTCTCGATCTGATCCTCGACAAAATCCCAGCTCCACACCTGCCGCGGCCGCACCGCTCTGAGCCGCTCTTTTTGCTCGAGCATGACCCGGCGCATCCGTCGCTCTCGCCGTCGCACCTGCAATCCTTCTATCCGCCGCACCCGTTGCACTCGTTTGGCATTAACCAACATCCCGGCGCGCTGCAGCAACACCGTGATGCGTCGATACCCATAACGGGGATGCTCCTCGCTTAACCTCATCACCTCCTTGTGCACTCGCCGACTCCTTCGGCTCACCTGCCTCGGCCGATAAAAACTCGACCGGTTGAAGCTCAGCGCCCGGCAGGCCGGTGCCACTTTCCCCCAACCCTCTTCTACACTGCGCTGCACCGCCCGCCGTTTCGACGACGGGCTTACCATTTTTTTGCGTTCACTTCCTTCAGGATCTGCACCTGCACCGTTAGATCCGCCACCACACGCTTGAGCCGCCCGTTTTCCTCTTCCAGCGCTCGTAAACGACGGGCTTCAGCCACTTCCATCCCTCCAAACTTTCGCTTCCACCCGTGGTAAGTCTGCACTCCAATGTTGTGCTTGGCGCACGTCGCCACCACCGTCGCCCCAGCTCGCACTTCCTTTAATATCGCTATCTTCTGCTCGTCTGTGAATCGACTCTGCTTCATGTCCTGCCTTTCTAAAGGCAGAACTACCATTATGTCATGTCCACTTTTTGGGGGTCAGGCCATGGATCGACTCAAACGTACAAATACGATGGCTTAAACCGCCAGGTCAGCCGGAACACTGGGAGCTTACTGTACAATATCTATGACGGGTGGGACCTGATCGGCGAATATAACCCGTCAGCCACCGCGCCGCTGAACGCCTATCTTCTATGGCGCCGGCGGCCTGGTGAAACGGATGACGCCATCCAACAGCTCATATTATTACTACCAGGATGCCAGCGGTAGCACGACCCATCTGGCCGATAGCAGCGGTAACCTGGTCGAATGGTATCGTTACGATTTGCAGGGAACGCCGTTCGTTTACAGCTCCAGTGGCACTTTGCGATCGGTTTCGGCCTACGGCATCCGGCACCTGTTCACCGGCCAGCAATGGTACGCCCATGTTACGCTTTATGACTTGCGGAATCGATTCTACTCCCCCGACACGGGCCGCTTTCTCCAGGGCGATCCCAGCGGCTTTAATGGGGATGCGACGAATCTTTACCGCTACTGCGGGAACAATCCGCTTAAGCGGAGCGACCCAATGGGCCTGCAATATATCCAGTGGTCAAATGGTCCTGGCCCAATCGATGCCAATCGCGTAACCGTCACCGGCGACAACATAATCGAACCCGGTCACGACTGGACATCAGGCCTGAGGGAATTCAACGACCCCAGCTTCACACTTGGAAACCGCGATTTCAGCCCTAGCCTCAGAGAATTCGGAGACCGCCCTGATATAACAGGAGGAAAGGAGCTGCCACCTCCTCCGAATGGATCACCGACCGCTATGCCGAATTTCAGCCCCAATCTGCCCTCCCTCAGCAGCTTAGGGCCGACACCACCGCCAACGCCGCCGCCCTTGCCTACTCCGGCTCCGGCATTCTCGCAGTTTGGTAATCAGATCTGGGGCGGCATATACAATTGCACGAACTTTCAAGGCACAGCATTTTACAATTGTACATTGTTCTATGCTACGTCTGGAAACCCACCAGAAGCCTTTTCCTATCAAGTGTCTACAGCGTTCTCACCAGCCAGCCCCGAGTCGTTCACCTTGGGGACTACCAACGTTGGTGTGCAGGTGAATGAATACTACAACCAATTAGACCAGCAAACGATCAAATGAGACCCACAATCCTTTGTTTAAGTTTCTGCCTTTCGCTTCCGGCGGCGACGTTCGCCGAAAGCCCAAGCTACGGCGCTATTTTGGATTACGGCTTTAAATGCCCCGCGACGTGGCAGCTTGGCCTACATCCTCTCGTATTCGAATACATTCGCGGGAAGGAGACTGTGATTCGGGACCAAAATACGCCTGTATTTACACTCAACTACCCGAACGTTGTGACCGGCGCGATCGCGAGCGAAAACGG
>JACXTT010002727.1_pt1 | contig 27724 bp, 22 predicted proteins | sample 9270951 | NCBI WGS metagenome assembly JACXTT01 (sample SAMN15532306, study PRJNA645909) | rock metagenome | isolation source: weathered quartz diorite | place: Puerto Rico | collected 2017-06-21 | reverse complement strand
CCTCCACCACCTTCACCGCGCCGTGATAGGTCATCGTCAGCACCGCGCCACCGCCCGCCTTCTCGAAAAGCGGCAGCGCCGCGCGCGTCAGCGCGACGAGCGAGTAGGCCGAGATGTCGTGCGCCATCTTGAAGCCCTCACGGCTGGTCTTCACGAACTCGTTCTCCAGATCCTCGCGCGGCGCGAAGGCCACCGAGTGGACGAGGCAGTCGAGCTTCCCGAAGTCCTCACCGACGTGGCTGATGACATTGTCGATCTCCACGTCGTTGGTCACGTCGCACGGGAGGAGCACCGAGCCCGGAAGGGTCACCGTGAGCGCTTCGACGCTTTCCTTGAGCCGCTCCCCCTGGTAGGTGAACGCCAGGCGCATCCCCTCGTGCGCCAGCGCCTGCGCGATGGCCCAAGCGATGGAGCGCTTGTTGGCCACACCGAAGACGAGGCCAGTCTTCCCTTCCAGCATCGGCATGGGGCGGATGATATAACCGCGCGACATGAAACGCGCCCTGTCATTCGTCCTTCTCTTCGCCGCCGCCGCCGCATTCGCGCAGGCGAAACGAGCCTTCACCATCGAAGACTTCTATCGCGCTAAGGGCATCAGCGAGCTCACGCTCTCGCCGGACGGCAAGATGCTGGCCTTCACGGTCTCCGCCTCGGATCTTCCGCGCGCCAAGCGATCAACGAAGATCTGGCTGATGGACGCCGACGGTCAGAATGCGCGCGCCGTCACCAACGGCGACGGCGACTCCAGCCCCCACTTCTCGCCCGACGGCAAGCAGATCGCCTTCGTCCGCGACTCGAATCTCTATCTCCTGCCGCTGGGCGGCGGCGAAGCGCGGCAGTTGACGTCGATCTCCACCGGCGTCTCCGATCCGCTATGGTCGCCGGACGGCAAGTGGATCGCCTTCGCCACCGACGTCTATCCCGAGTGCGGCTCCGATGACGCCTGCAACAAGAAAATCGGCGACCGCTGGTCGAAAGGGAAACTGCAGGCGCACCTGGCGGACGCGCTGCTCTATCGGCACTGGACGGAGTGGAAGGACGGAAAGGTCACGCACACGTTCCTGGCCAACGCCGACAGCGGCGACGTGCGCGACGTGACGCCCGGCCGCTTCGACGCGCCGCCGTTCTCGCTCGGCGGCCCGCCACAGTACGCCTTCTCACCCGACTCGAAGGAGATCGCGGTGGCCTCCAATCACGATCCCGATCCCGCCTCGTCGACGAACAGCGACCTCTGGCTCATCGAGATCAACGCGCCGAAGCCGAACGCGCGCAACATCACAGAGGCGAACAAAGGCTACGACAACTCGCCGCAGTACTCGCCCGACGGCCGCTACATCGCCTACCGCACGCAGAAGACGCCGCGCTACGAGTCCGACCTCTTCCTGCTCGCCGTCTACGACCGCGCCGCCGGCACGTCGCGCGTCATCTCGCCGAAGTTCAACAACTGGATCGATGACTTCCGCTGGAGCGACGACTCGAAGTCCATCGTCTTCAGCGGCGAAGTGGAAGGGCACAACCCGCTCTTCCGTATCGACGTCGCCAGCGGCCTGATTGCGCAGATCCTCGATCACCAGACTATCGATGCCTTCGATGTCGCGAAGAACGGCCGAGACGTCTTCTACATCCACCGTTCGGTCGGCGAGCCGGTGGAGGTGTATCGCGCTAGTGTAGGGGCGCCCGCTTCGGGCGCCCAGCCGGCGGCCGAAGCGGCCGCCGCTACACGACGAAAGCTGACTACCTTCAACCGCGATCTGATGAACGAGGTGGACATCCGCCCGGCGGAGGTGATGTGGGTGAGCGGCGCCGACAACGCGCGCGTGCAGGTCTTCATCGTCAAGCCGCACGACTTCGATCCGGCCAAGAAGTATCCGCTGATCCTCAACGTACACGGCGGCCCGCAGTCGCAGTGGGCCGACTCCTTCCGCGGCGATTGGCAGATCTATCCGGGCGCCGGCTACATCGTCGCCTTCGCCAATCCGCACGGCTCGACCGGGCTCGGGCAGGAGTACACGGCGGAGATCTCCGGCGACTGGGGCGGCAAGGTCTTCGAGGATCTGATGAAGGTGACCGACGCGCTGGAGAGGCTGCCGTACGTCGACCGCAGCCGGATGGGAGCGATGGGGTGGTCGTACGGCGGCTACATGATGAACTGGTTCGAGGGGCACACCGACCGCTTCAAGGTGTTGGCGTCGATGATGGGGATCTTCGACAACCGCGCCTTCTACGGCGCCACCGAGGAGCTGTGGTTCCCGGAGTGGGACCTGAAGGGGCAGCCGTGGAATTCCGATTTATATGAGAAATTCTCACCATCGAATTCCGTGCAGAATTTCAAGACGCCGTGCCTGGTCATCACCGGCGAGCGCGACTACCGCGTGCCGTACACGCAGGGGCTGCAGATGTTCACCGCGCTGCAGAAGATGAACGTGCCGTCGCGCCTCGTCGTCTACTCCAACGCCGGCCACTGGCCGAGCTGGTACGAGATGGCGCTCTACTACACGGCCCACCTGGAGTGGTTCCACAAATACCTCGGCGGCGGCGCGCCGCCGTGGTCCACCGAGGCCTTCCTGCGCAATGCGGTTTTCGATACCTCCACCGGCAAGCGCATCGAGGAGGAGAAAAAGGCGCCGTGAGAGTCGAATCGCCGGGGACGAGCGTCTGATGGCGAAGGACCTACTCTGACGATGCCAGCGCGCTCGTCACGCGCGCCACCTCGTCGTCCATCTTCCCCGCCATCATCAGAAAGAGCATCCGGTAGTCGGCGATCAGCGAGTAGAAGGGGTGGCCGAAGGTGGCGGGGCGGTTCCCTTCGACGAAAAAGTGCGCGTACCAGGCGAAGGCGTAGCCGACGAGCGGAACGGCGACAAGGAACCAGAGATTGACGGCGAAGGCGACGCCGAGCATGACCACGGCCATGACCGATCCGATGGCGTGCAGCAGGCGCGTGCGGCTTCGGGAGTGCGCGCGGACGTAGTACGGCCAGAAGTCCGAGAAATTGTGAATCGCCATGGAGCGCGTCGGGGGATTCTCCCACGGAGCCGCGTGGCACTTCAATTGCTCGCCCGTCAGGTATGCCGCAGGATTTCGAACAGTTCCTCAAAGATGTCTTCGGCGAGCCGCTGAGCCGCATCTCGCAGTACTCCTCCGAGCAGCTGCAACGGATGCAGACGAAGCTACAGGATCTCGCGCGCGAAGCGGTCAAAGACGAGCTGACCAAGCTCCACCAGGAGGTGGCCGAGCTGCGCGCGCGGGTGACGGTGCTCGAATCAGAGCGCGCGCAGGCGGCTGCCGAGGCCACCGAGCCGTCGTTTTGATGTCGGAGTGCGGCGCCTGAGCGCCGCTTTCAAAGCGGCGGCTCCGCCGCCGCACTCCGAGAATCTAGAACGCGTAGCCCAGCGTGAGGAAGTAGGCGAACGGCTTCTCGAAGACCGCCTTCCCCGTGTCGTCGAAGCGGAGGATGCGGCGGTTCAACTTGTAGCCGACGTCCAAGCGGACGGGCCCCACGGGCGAGAGGTAGCGCAGGCCGGTGCCGACACCGTAGCGGAGGTCGCTAAAGCGGATGCGTGTGTCGGCGAACACGTTGCCGGCGTCGGCGAAGAGCGTGCCGCCGAACGGGCCGGCGATGGGGAAGCGGTACTCGGTGTTGAAGATGAAAATCGATCGGCCGCCGATGGGGGCGGTGACGTGCTTGCCGTTCTCGTCGATCAGATCGACCAGCGTGGCGCCGCTCTTGTCGGGGGCGCAGGTGGCCGCGTCGCGCGGATCGGCGCAGGTGATGCCCAGAAGGTCGAGGGCGAAGGCGCGGTGCGAGCTGTCGCCGCCTCCGGTGAAGCGCTCGGAGATCGGCACCCCCGCCGTCCGCTCCAGCACGCCGGTGGTGGGGTTCGCCACCAGCGGGCCGCCGAAGTCCTGGATCAATCCCATGCGTCCGGACATGGCGAAGACGCTGCGCGTCGTCACCGGCAGATACCACGAGCCCTGCGCGAACTCCTTGAGAAAGTGCGCCTCGGCGGCGATGGCGGGGAAGGCGTACTCGACGGAGGCGGTGGTGAAGAAGCCGTGGTGCGGATCGATGCTGTCATCGCGCCGATCCCAGAAGAACGCCGGTGTGAGGCTGGAGATTTTGACGTTGGTCAGCGTGCGGTCGACGCCCGGCAGCAAGGCCTGCTCGGCCAGCGCGCAGACGCTTCCTTCCTTGCAATTGGAGATGCGGTACTCGTAGCGCATGGACCAGCGCGTCTGATACCCCGCCACTTTGGTGACCTCGGCGAACATGCCGCGCTGGACGAGCAGCGCGCCGCGGCGCGGATTGGTGCTCTGGAAGACGGTGAGCTGCAGCGGGATGTCGTACGGCCCGATGAACGGCTCGCGGTAGGTGAGGAAGGCCTCCTTGCGCGGCCTAGCGTAGATCAGCTCCAGGCCGAGGTAACGGCCGGTACCGAAGAGGTCGCGGTGCGCGATGGACGCCGAGCCTAGCGGCTTGATCCCCTGGCTGAGATCGAGCGATGACGACGCCGCGCCGACGGAGCCGGCCACGGTGAGGTCCTTCCCCTCCTCCACGGAGACGGTCACGTTCCGCTCCGCGACCGAGGTGCCGGCGTGCTCCGGCTGCACGTCGACCCGCTGGAAGATGCCGAGGCGATAGAGGTTCCGCTGCGCCTCGAGGATCTTGAGGAAGTTGAACGGCTCCCCTTTTTCGAGCTGCGCCGTGCGCGCGACCACGGTGGACTGCGTGTACGTGTTGCCGCGCACCACCACGTCGCCGACGGTCACCTTCGGTCCCTCGGCGATGGTGTACGTCACCTTCGCCGCGGTCTTGTCGGGCGAGACGTCCTCGCGCGCGGTGACCTGCACCTCGGCATTGCCACGGTCGGCGTAGAACGTCTGCAGGGCGATGGTGTCGTTCTGCTCGACTTGTGGGTTGAGCGCGTCGCCGGGCTTGAGCGTCAACTTCGGCAGCTCATTCGGCTTGACCTGCTGAACGCCTTCGATGGAGACGCTGCTGACCAGCGTCTGCGGCCCTTCCACGATCGGGAAATCGACGTTCATGGTATGCGTGGCCGCGTTCGTCTTCACCACCGGGTTCCCCACCTCCGCCTGCGAGAATCCGCTTAAGCGGTAGTACGACTGGAGCGCCTCGCGATCGGCGCTGAGCTGCGCGCGCTGTAAGCCGCCGGTCGGGCGGCGGAAGAGCGAGGCCACGAACGTGCGGAAGCCACCGGTCCTCGCGGTCTGCACGATCTCGGCGAGCTTCCTGGCAGGGACTTTCTGATTGCCGGTGAACGTGACCGCCTCGAGGCGAAAGTGTTCGCCCGGCTTGATGTTGAAGGTCGTGGTCCAGACGTTGCCGGCCAGACGCTCCTCGACGTCGACGGTGGCGTTGTAGAAGCCCTGCTGCTGGTAATGCGCAACGATGTCGTTCGACGCCTTGTCGACGACGTCTTCGCTGTACGCCTGATTGCGCGCAAAAGGCAGCAGGCCGCGGAGCTGGCGCCTGGTGGCGCCGGTGACCGCGACCTGCACGATGGGGCCGACGTTCGCGCTGTAGTCCAGCGCCACGGTGTGCGTGGCCGGCTCGTACGTGTACTTCTCGAAGCGGACGGTTGCCTTGCGATAGTCGCGGCGCACCAGCCACGTCTGCATGCGGTCAGCGTCGATGCGCGCCTCGGCCAGACTGAAGCCCTTGCCCGGTCCACGCTTCATCTGGTTCGTCAGCTCCTGCGGCTTGAACGGAGCGATGTTGCCGGCGAGCTTGACGTCGCGCACGTGTGCGAGCGTGCCGCGCGTCACGTGGAAGATCACCGAGGCGCGTCCCTGGCCGCGCTCGAATTGCGTCTCCGGATCGACGGTCGCTTCGAGGTAGCCGTTGTGATTGAGCGAGTCCTGCAGCGCGGTGGCGCTGTGGTCGACGGCGTTCAGCGAGAGGACGTCGCCGAGGTGGAAGGTCAGCTCGCGCGCGGCGCGCTCCCGGTCAGCGCCGCCGAGGCCATCGAAGCGGACGTCGGTGACGCGGAAGTTCGTGAAGAGGACGAAGGTGACGTTGACGCCGCCCGGCGCCGGCTCGCTGTCCACATGGATGTCGCGGAAGTCGCCGGTGGCAAAGAGGCTCTTGATCGAGTTTTGCACCGCGCGCACCGACAGCGGCTGCCCCGCCTTCACCGTCACGTAGCGCATCAGCGTGGCGGTGTCGATGCGGGCGTCGGAGCGCAGCGCGATGTTCACCACGTTCGCTGCCGCCGGCGGCGTGACCGCGGTCGTCGTCTCCTGCAGAGGCTGAGAAGGCGTGGCGCCGGCGTTGAAGCTGACGAAGTCCTGCAGCGGATTGCGCCCGTACGTTCCCCACATCCAGCGCCCTTCGTATCGGCGCCGGAAACGCGCTTCGATGGTGTAGGCGTTCGACAATTCGTCGCGGTTGAACTGCAGAACCCACTCGGGGTTGACCTGCCACTCGAGGACGACGCGCTTCTTGCCGTCGGTGGTCCGGTAGACGACGAAGGCGCGCAGCGTGTTCGAGAAACGCTTTTCGATGGAGACCTTCGTGCCGGGATCGCCGGTCTTGTCGATATTGCCGGGATCGATGGTAAAGGCGTCGGCGAAGGGGAGGACTTTCGATCCCAGAAGACCGATCGACTGCAGGAGCAGTCCCCTACTGCCGCCCAGTCCGGCCAGCGGCCCGCCGCCTACGGTGGCGCTGCTGCCGGTGAACGTCCCCAGCCCGATCAACGAGAAGAGAGTGATGTCGCTGGCCGGCGGGTCGCTGGTGATGGTCGGCGTGATGCGGTCGAGCGTCCCCGTGACGGTCACGGTGACGTCGATCGGCCCCGCCTCGATCTCCGATAGCCCGCCGCTGACGCGCGCTTCAAGCGTCACGTCGAAGTAAGGATCGATGCGGAACGGATTCTGGAAGTTGATCGTGCCGCGGACCACGCGGTAGTCGATGTTCTGCAGCTTCACGCGGCCGCCTTCGTTGAAGGTTACCGTTCCGATGATCGACGGCTGCGCCAGCGTGCCGGTGACGTCGAGGTCGGCGCTGGCGGTGAGGTCGGCCAGATTGTTGCGCACGGCGAGCGTGCCGGGCGCGGAGAGATAAATGCGCAGACCGAAGCGGCTCTGCCACCCCGCGGCCACCACCGGCGTCGGACCGCGGCGCGCCAACACGGCGACGAGCAATTGGCTGCCGATGTCGATGTCGCGGAAGTAGAGGCCGCGGATGACGTCGACGTCGCCGGAGACCACGAAGCGGTCGCCGAGGTCGCCGCTGATCAGCAGCGCGAAATTGCCCTCGATGGTCACCCCTTCGAAGTAGCGGAGCGCCACCTCGCTGCCCTGCAGCGTGACGCGCGCGCGCTTTGGCGTCAGCCCTTCCACGGTCACCGATCCGCCGGCGACGACCGTGCCGCCGCCCACCTTCGCGCGCAGCGAGTCGATGTCGATGCGGTCGCCGCGGAAGATCACCGTGCCGGTGATGTCGTCGATGGCCTGCGTGAATCCGGGAAGGTTGCGCAGTTGCGCGTGCTGGAACTCCGCGGTGCCGGCGAGGGCGGGGGCGTCGAGCGTGCCGTGCACGCCGCCGGCGAGGACGATGTGGCCGTCGGCGCGCACCTCGGGCATGAAGAGCTCCAGGAGCGCCGCCTCCAGAGTGCCGCGCACGTCGATGTTGATCCGCTTCGTGCCGCTCAACTCGACGAAGCCCGCCACGCCGAAGGTCGATCCGGTGTTGCCGAGGGCGAGCTGAAAGTCTTCCACCACGATGCGCCCGTCGCGCAGCGACACGTGCAGCGGCCGCGCCGGCGTGAACTCGTGCTCGGAGATGCGCACCTTGAGCTCGGGGAACGTGGCGTCCACGCGCACGCTCTCCAGCGAGGCGAGCGTTCCGCCGAGCCGCAGCTCCGCCACCACGCTTCCCGACGCGGGAAGCGCCGCGGTCTTCGGGGTGAGTGCCAGCGCCTTGGCCACGTCGGGCACGCGGACGCGAACCAGCCCGCTGAGCGTGCCGTCCGGCGCAACCGCGCCGTCGCCTTCGATGGTCATGAGATCGCCGACCGAGCCGCGCACGATGAGCTGCCCGTTGCGGATGGCCAGGTAGATCTTCGGCGGCGGCGTGTTGGGTGGAAGGTTGAGGCCTTTGAGCGTGGCCTGATTGAGCGTAGCCGTCAGCACCAGCTCCGGCTGCGTCAGCGTGCCGGCGCCGGTGGAGGTGAGGGTGACGTTCCCGCCGAGCAGGCCCGCGATCGACGACAACAGCTTCAGCTTCGACAGATCGATATTGCTCGAGGCGATGGAGTAGCTGAACTGGTTCGTTTCGTAGTTGAGCTGCGCCTCGCCGGTGATGGTGCCGGCGGGCGAGACCACGGTGACCTTCGTGGCCTTCAGCGTCCCCTGCGTGAACTGGATTTCCGCCGTGGCGCTGGTCACCGGCTCGCCGTAGATCGAGCCGTTGCGCACGGTCATCGTCCCAGCACCCTCCAACTTGGCCTTCGGGCCGGCCAGGTGCAGCGTGCCGGTCAGGTCGCCGCTGACCGGCAGTTTGCCGAGGTCGAGGAAGGCGACGATGTCGGCGACCGGATAGTTGTTCGCGGCGACGTCCAGATCGAAGTTGACGTTCCCTTTCCCCGGCAGCCAGGCCACGGTGCCGTTCAGGCGCACGTCGCCCTTCGGCTGGTGAATGGTCAGCCCGGCGAATGTGATCTTCCCTTCGTCGGGCGTACCGGTGACGACGATGCGCCCCGTGCCGCTGCCGTGCGCGACGATCTTGAGGCCGACCATGGCGATGGTGCGCTCGACGGGATAGTTGACGGCGTCGATGGCCAGATCGAAGCGCGGCGACGGCCCGCGATCGGGAAAGGAGACGGTGCCGGTCATGTTCAGCCGCGCGTTGCCGTCGCGGAAGACGGCGCGGTCGAAGGTCATCGTGCTCTGCGCGCCGTCGTAGTGCAGATCGATGTCCGCGTCGCCGAGGAGGACGTCGTTGTACTTGGTCCCGGTGGAGGCGATCTTCGCCACCACCTGCGGCGTGCGGATCTTTCCCTTCACGCTGCCGGTGATGTCGCCGGCGCCGCCGAGGCCGAGCAGGGTGTAGGTGGTCTTGCCGGCGGAATGTGCGAAGTTGTAGCCGGCGCGGTCGAGCTCCGCGAAGTCGCTGCTGTGGATCTGCATCAGCACGTCGGTCGACGCGTCTTCGATGCGCAGCTTGCCGGTGATCTTGATCTGCGAGGCGTCGGTGACCAGATCCATGCGGCGGAAAGTGACCACGCCGTTGTCGAGCGCGTACTCGGTCGATCCGCCGAGCGGAATCGGATACTTCGCGTTCGAGAACGCTGCGGTCGTCTTCGACAGCGTCGCCGTTCCCTCGCCCGCGCCGGTGAGGACGCGATCCTTGTTCCAGTGATAGGCCAGGCTGCCGGTGGCGGCGCCGCGCAGGCCGGTATCCTTGATGTCCCAATCGCCGAAGAGCTTTTCGATCGACACGCCGGCGTAGCGGAGATCGACCGACATCGGATACGGCTCGCTGTACTGCGGCAACTGGTAGTGCGCGCTGATGATGCCGCCGCCGTACTGCGCGCGCGCGACGTCGAGCAGCGTGCGGAGGTCGGTGATGTTCAGCATGCCGCGCGCGTTGGTCAGCTCGTAGACGTCGGCACGCATGCGCGGCGAGACCCAGCCGCCGGCGAGAGTGAAGGTGCCCTGCTTGCCGCGCAGGCTGGCGTCGGTGATGAACGCGCCTTCCAGTGGCCGCTGCACCTTGAAGATCTCGCGGACGCGATTGAGCCCGATCGCGGAGCGGACGCGCAGGTCGTACACCGCATCGGCCATCGGCGCCACGCGGCCGTTGACGAAGACGCGCAGGTCGTTGCCCCCCTCCAGCGCCACCGACTGCAGGTCGAGCACGTTCGGCGTGTAGCGGAACTGCATGCGCATGGCCACGTTGAACGGCACGAAGTCTTGAATGCGTACCTGCACCGCCGGGCTGACGGCCACGCCGGCATAGAGATCCTCCTTCGTCGTCACGTGCACGGTCGAGCCGAGGCTGGTGGCCAGCATCGCCACGTCGTGGCGGTGGTCGAGGATCTCGAACGAGCCGCTGGTTGCCTGCAGCGTGCCGAGGTCGAGGTGATAGATCTCGTAACGCGACTTCGGCCCCGACTCCCAATGCGGGAAGTTGTGATCGAACTTTCCTCCCGGCTTGAAGACCTCGAAGTAGATGCGCGGCTCGACCACGTCAATGCGCCCGACGCGGATGCGGCGGCTCCAGAACGAGTCGATGCCGCCGGTGATGATCAGTTGCTTGACCGTGGCGAAGTAGGGATGCGCGCCGCCCGGGACGTTGGCGATGCGCATGTCGTTGAGGATGACGCGGCTCTGGAAGCCCTTCTCGATCCGCACCGAGCCGACGGTGACGCGGCGCGCCAGGCGCGCCTCGAACGTCTTCTCGATGCGCAGTTTCACCAGGCCGGCGAAGCTGGAGCTGCCAAGGTACCACCACCCTACGGCGACGGCGATGGCGATCAGCGCGACCAACGAGAGCGAGCCACATCCGGCCCATTTCAGGCAGCCCCACATCGGGCCGCGCCGTTGGCGCTCGCGCGCGGAGCGATGATGCGGATGCTCTTCGGCAGTCGGATCGATCGTCATCGGCGGTGACCGCGGGGGGCGGACGTGCTAACTACGAGCCAAAAGATAGAGATCGCGGAGGTTATTACCGGCCGCGGGAATGATAATCGGCTCCCCCAGGGCTGCGGCCACGGCAAGACTATTCGATCGCGCCAGCTCGCGCTCGGCCGCTTCGCGGTCGAAGGGCGCCGGTAAACGAATGGCAACGCCTGCCACGCCGCTGTTGCCGTCCACGCCGTCCGACGATCCGAAGAGCGCCTCGACCTTCAAATCGCCCGCGTGTAGCGCGAAGCGCGCCGCCAGCTCGAGGCAGCGGCCCCCCTTGCCATCGCCGCGGCGGACGACGGTCGGCTCGCCGCCGGCGATGACCACGTCCGCGTTCGCCAATTGCTCAACGAGAAATCCTGCCGCGTCGTCGACGTCGCTTTCGATCTGCTCTTCGATGATCCTCACCCGGCCTTTCGCTACGCTCACCGCCACCGAAGGGCGGGTGAGGACAAGCGCTGCGGCTTCGACCAGGGTTCTGTTGTCGGCGATGAGATGCACTTCGTCGCTGCCGGGAATGGTCGGGCCGGAGGCGACGTCGCCGAGCGCGCCGGTGGAGACGTCGGAGTAGACGAGCGTCACGCATCGCCCGCGCACGCGCGCCGCCAGCTTGCCGCCTTTGATGGCCGACATCTTTCTGCGCGCCGCGTTGATCGCGCCGATCGGCAGGCCGCTCGCGACGAGGCGCGCGTTCTCCCGCCGCAGCTCCTCGCGCGTGAAGCCATCGAGCGGGACTTCCACGCATGCGGAGCCGCCGCCGGAAACGAGGAAGAGAACGTCGTGGTGCGCGTCGACGAAGCGAAGCAACCGCTCGCCTGCCTCGAAGCTGGCGTCGGTGTAGTCGGGGTGGCCGCCGACGGCGATCTCGACGTGTAGCGGCGGCCGCTCCCCGCCGCCGGCGCCCGAAGCGGGCGCCGCTACACGAGGCATCCGATATCCCTCGGGGATGGCCACGAAAGCGTCGCGCACGTGACCGGCAATGCCGTCGAGCAGCGCTCCGGCGCACTTGCCGATGGCCACTACGTCGCGCGGCATGTCGTCGCGCACGACGCGGCGCACGAGACGCTCAGGGGCGCAGCGGAGGAGGGTTTCGAGGTAGATCTCGCTCAATGTCATCCCGAGCGTAGCGAGGGATCGGTGTGGGCGTGCGGCGCGCCACCCAACCACACCGATGCCTCGCTTACGCTCGGCATGACACCCGTCACGGTATCCTTAATCATGCCCCGCCGCATCCGCCTCCGCACGCGCGTCCTTCTTCTGACTGGTGCCTTTGCCTGCGCGCTCTTCGCGGTGACGTGGGCGCTCAGCTCGCGCGCGCTGATGCCGGCGAATCTGGCGGTGGCCTGGATCATCGTCATGGTCAGCTTCGCCGCGGTGCAGTTGACGCTGCGCAAGGTGGTGCGGCCCATCGAGGACCTCTCGCGCGCCGCGGACCGCATCGCCGGCGGCGACCTCGCCGCGCGCGCCCCCGTGGCCGGCGACTACGAGATCGCCAGCCTCGGCCTGGCGCTCAACCGGATGGCCGACGAGCTGCGCGCGCACGCCCGCACCGACGAGCTGACCACGCTGCCGAACTTCCGCGCCTTCCGCGAGCGCATCGACGACGAGATCGCCCGCGCCTCGCGCTACGGCGAGCGCTTCGGCGTGCTGGTCCTCGATCTCGACCGCTTCAAGAAATACAACGACACCTACGGCCACCTGGCCGGCAACGACGCGCTGCAGCGCGTGGCGGAGGTGATGCGCTACACCGTGCGCAGCGTCGACTTTCCGGCGCGCTACGGCGGCGAGGAGTTCGCAGTCATCGTGCCGCAGATCGACACGCCGTCGCTCGCCGCCATCGCCGAGCGAATCCGCGCCGGCGTGGAGGCGCTTCCTGCGCCGCCGGACGGCGCCGCGATTACCGCGAGCATCGGCGCGGCGATCTATCCCGACGACGCCACCAACGTGGAGGCGCTCTTCGCCGCCGCCGACGAGCGGCTGTATCAGGCGAAGCGCGGCGGGCGCAATCGGGTGGTCACGCCCCACAAGCGGGTGGCCAGCAGCGCGTAGGGGCGCGCGGCAGCGCGCCCGGTACTTGCGGGCACCACCCACCCCAGGAGTGTCGGGCGCGCTGCCGCGCGCCCCTATCCGTTTAGGCGCTCGATCAGACGGTCGACGGTCCGCGTGAGCGCGGCCAGATCGCGCTCGGCGATGTCGCCGCCCAGCTCGCGCCGCCACTCCTCGTATGCCGGCCGCAGCTTCTCCACCGTCCCCCGCCCGCGCCGCGTGAGCACCAGAAGGGAGGAGCGGAGATCGTTCGGGTCTCCCTGCCGCTCGACGAGGCCGAGCTGCTCGAGCCGCGCCACCATCCCGGTCATGTTCTGCTTGGAGACCAGCATCACGCGCGCCAGCCCGGCCAGCGTCAGCGGCTGCTCGGCGCCGGCCAGCGCAGTGAGGATCGCCCACTGCTGCGGCGTCACCCGCGCCTTCTCGAACACCGGCGCCAGATGCCGCATCAGGAGATTCGAGAGCTGAATCACTCCCGTGACCAGGTCGCGGTCGGGGGGGGGCATGTCGTCAATATATTGACATACTCCTGTCATCCCGACCCTTGAGTGAAGCGAAGGGGGGAGGGACCTGGGCGGCCGGGTGGCGCACGACGCAAGTTCAGCGCGCCGCCCGCTCCCCAGGTTCCTCGCTACGCTCGGAATGACAGAGAAGGCCCCGCAAATACCGCCGCGTCTCCCAGCTCCTCCTCGATCCGCAGGAGCTGGTTGTATTTCGCCATGCGGTCGGAGCGCGACGCGGAGCCGGTCTTGATCTGCCCCACGTTGGTGGCCACGGCAAGGTCGGCGATGGTGGAGTCCTCGGTCTCGCCGGAGCGGTGCGAGACCACCGAACGGTAGCCGGCGCGCTTGGCCATCTCGATGGTGTCGAGGGTCTCGGTGAGCGTGCCGATCTGATTGACCTTGACCAGAATGGCGTTTGCGATCCCGCGCTCGATGCCTTTGGCGAAGATGGCCGGATTGGTGACGAAGATGTCGTCGCCGACCAGTTGCGTGTTCGCGCCGAGGACGTCGGTCAGCGTGGCCCACCCATCCCAGTCGCCCTCGGCCAGTCCATCCTCGATGGAGACGATCGGATACTTCGCGCGGAGCTGCCGGTAGTACTCGACCATCTCCGCGGCGGTCTGTTTCTTTCCTTCGAAGTCGTAAGCCTTGTCAAAGAATTCGCTCGCCGCGACGTCGACGCCGAGGAAGATCTGCTCGCCCGCCTGGTAGCCCGCCTTCTGGATCGCCGTGAGGATCAGATCGAGCGCCTCGGCGTTTGACTTCAGATCGGGGGCGAAGCCCCCCTCGTCGCCGACGTTGGTGTTCAACCCCTTCTCGTGCAGCGTCTTCTTGAGGTGGTGGAAGGTCTCCACGCCGGCGCGCAGCGCGTCGCCGAAGGTGTCGAAGCCGGCGGGGATGATCATGAACTCCTGCACGTCGAGGTTGTTGTCGGCGTGCTCGCCGCCGTTGACGACGTTCATCATGGGGACGGGGAGCGTGCGCGCGCCGGGACCTCCGAGGTAGAGAAAGAGCGGCAGCGCCGCGGCCTCGGCCGCCGCGCGCGCCACGGCCAGCGACACGCCGAGGATGGCGTTGGCGCCGAGGTTGGCCTTGTTCTCCGTGCCGTCGATCTGCTTCATCACCAGATCGATCATGGCCTGCTCGCGCGCGTCCATCCCTTCCACTTCCTTGGAGATCAGCTCGACGTTTTCCAACGCGTGCACCACGCCCTTGCCGAGGTAGCGGCGTTTGTCGTTGTCGCGCAGCTCGAGTGCCTCGCGCGAGCCGGTGGACGCGCCGGAGGGAACCGCCGCGCGGCCGAGGGCGCCCGACTCGAGCAGGCAATCGACTTCCACGGTCGGATTGCCGCGCGAGTCCAGGATCTCGCGGCCGAACAGCTCGACGATCTTGAACATGGCGCGCGGATTATAGTGCCGCGGTGCGCGACCACTACCGCACGCTCGCCGCGCGCGCCGAAGTTCGCCAGAAGGTCGAGCGCTCGGAGTTTTTCGGCATCGCCTTTCGCGTTTCGTCGGACGACGAATTCTTCGCCGAGCTGGCGGCGATCAAAAAGCGCTGGTTCGACGCCACGCATCACTGCTGGGCCTTTCGCCTCTTCACGGACGGACGCGCGCGCAGTTCCGACGCCGGCGAGCCCTCCGGCACGGCGGGCAAGCCGATCCTCGGCGCCATCGAGTCGGCGGACCTCTTCGACGCGGCGGTGGTGGTGGTGCGCTGGTTCGGCGGCGTGAAGCTCGGCACGGGCGGGCTGGCCCGCGCCTACCGCGACACGGCCGCGGAGACGTTGCGCCGCGCCGCGATCGAAGACCACTTCGTCTACGAGCGCATCCGCGTGCAGGTCCCCTTCGATCGCCTCGGCGACGTCTATCGCCTCGTCGCGCCGCCGGACGTCGTCCTGGTGGCGGAGGAGCTCGGCGAGAGGAACGTTTTTGAGTTCGACGTGCGGCGCTCGCGCGCGGAAGAATTCACACGCCTGATGCGCGAGAAGCGGCTCACTCTTGCGTGACGGTGGTGCGGGCGACGCGGTCGCCGATGCGCGGACGTCCGCGCAGGACGAGGAAGACTTCGATGGGAAAGAAGACCAGCGCCGCGTTGCGGAAGGCCGACCGCCACCATCCGCAGCCGTCGCCGGCCGGCGTCACCACGCGCAGGCCCAACATCTGCTTGCCGAGGGAGCGTCCCTTGTAGCCGTCGCGCAGGAGCATGCCTAACACCAGCACGCCGATGGCCACGAACCAAACGATCTGGATGGCCTTGATCGCGCCGCCGATCCACGCCAGGCTGTAGCTGATGAGCGAGGCAGGGAGGATCAGGAGAATGGATAGGCAGAGGGCGTCGACAAGAAAGGCGGCCACTCTGAGGAGCGTTGTTTGTGAACCGTCCATGTTCGTTCGCCGTTTGCCGTTCGCCGTTTGGCGGTCGGTCAACGGCCAACGGTCAACGCGCGAACCTCTCCGGCAACTTTTTCCGCCGTTTCCGTATAACCGACCCAGCAGGTTCCGTATGAACAGCCGAAAGCGTGTCATCTATTCGCTCCTGGCGCTCCTCCTGGCGGGGGGATGCAAGATCGTCGGGGAGCGGAAGATCGTACATATCGATCGCCGCTGGCCGGCCGCGCAGGTCCGCCACATCGAGGTCCACGAGATCGACGGCACGATCAACGTCCAGGCGGCGGACACCAACGAGATCACGCTCAGCGCGGTGGTGCGCACGCGCATCCCCGAAAAGCGCAACGAGGAGAACCAGGGCTTCTTCCGCTCGGAGCTCGACGGCGACACGCTGACCGTCGGCCGCCGCGGCGAGCATCGATGGGGCTTCCACTTCGGCTGGGACGATGACTACCGCGTCGACTACGACTTGCGCGTGCCTGCGTCGGTCGCGCTCGATCTGCAGACCGTCAACGGCGTCATCACCGCGCGCGGCGTCGACGGCGAAACGCGCGCCACCACCGTCAACGGCATCGTGAACATCGAGACGCCAGGCACCAACGAGGTCGTGGCCAAAGCCGTCAACGGCCGCATCTCCGCGACGTTCCTGAAGGACTTTCACGGCGCATCGTTCAAGACGGTGAACGGCCGGGTCATCGCAGTGCTGCCGCCGACCGCATCCTTTACCGGCGATTTCACGCAAGTGAACGGCGACGTCGAGGCGGCATTCCCGCTGAACATCCACTCGCACCCTGGCAGCCGCCGCGTCTCGGGCGAAGTGAACGGCGGCCGCTACTCGCTGCACATCACCACCGTGAACGGCGACATCAAGGTGGAGAACGGCGGGCCGGTTGCGCCGCCACCATCGCCGCCGCCCGCGCCTCCCGCAGCGCCATCGACGTAGACCCTCACCAGGCCTTCGGCCACTCTCTTCCGCGTCGCGGGAGAGGGCCTTCCAACTCCCTTCTCCCGCATTAGCGGGAGAAGGTGCCGCGAAGCGGCGGATGAGGGCCGATATACTCGCGCGATGACGAAGCGCATCGCGGCCGCGGCGCTCTTTCTCCTCGTCGCCATCGCCGCCGCCGGTCCGATCCGCAGCTACGACTATTTCTGGCATCTTGCGGCCGGGCGCTGGATCGTCGACCACCACGCCATCCCAATCTCCGATCCGCTGGCGGTGGCGAGCGTGAAGACGCCATGGATCAACGGCGAGTGGTTGTACGAAGTCGTGCTCTACGCGCTGCATGGCGCGGGGGGCGACGCGGCGATGTCGGTGTGGAACGCGCTGCTCGTCGCGGCGATCTTCACGCTCGGCTTCTGGTTCGCGGCGCGCGACGGCGACCTCGGCCTGGCCTGCCTCGCGGCCGCGGTCGCCTTTGCCGGCGCCTCGGACCGCCTCGGCGTGCGGCCGTCCACGGCGGCGGCGCTGCTAATCGTGGTGGCCATCGGGCTTCTCTCATCGCGGCTTCCGCCGAAGACGCTGACCATTGCCTACACAGCGGTGACGATCGTCTGGGTCAACGTGCACCCGTCGGCGCTGCTCGCGCCGGTGCTGGCGGCGATCATGCTGCTGATCGACTTCCGCCGCTGGATGCCGGCGCTCACCAGCGCCGCGGCGCTGCTGGTCAACCCGTACGGATGGCACGCGGTGCGCGCGCCGCTGGAGCTGACCTCGCTGGCCAACAGCGGCGAGTTCGTCAACGCGGAGTGGCTGCCGAGCACGGCGCACCTCTTTCCGCTGCTCTACGTCACCGCGGCAGCGATCGTCATCGCCTTCCTCCTCACGCGCGAGAAGCGCGCGAACGCGTGGCGCTTCGTCATCTTCGTCATCCTGTTCGTTCTCGCCGCGCAACACGTGCGCAATCAGGGGCTGTACTTCGCGGCGATGCCGCTGCTCATGCCGCCGATTCGATGGAAGCACGCCGCGCTGGCCATCGCCGCCATCGTTCCCATCGGCTGGGCGTTCGCGCGCGACATGCACTCGCTCGCCATCGACGACGAGCGATTTCCGCTGCGCGCCACGGCGGCGCTCAAGGCGTCGGGGCTCGGCAGCAACATCTACAACGCCGACCAGTTCGGCGGGCTGCTGGAGTGGACGTTCTATCCGGCGCGACGCGTGCTGACCGACGGCCGCAACGAGCTGTTCCGCCAATTCATCGCCGAGGATGCGGCGGCGCGGCGCGACAGCCGCGCGTGGCGCGCTCTGATCGACAAGTACCACGTCGCGCTCGCCGTCGATGAGTACCAGCCGGGAAGGATCGAGGTGTTGGACGTGGCCACCGGCGAGCGAAAGGAGCTGCCGGCGTCGCTGGTGCGCTACCGCCGCCGCGACTGGGCCCTGATCGCCTTCGATGACGCGGCGATGATCTTCGCGCGCCGCGCAGCGTTTCCGCCGGAGAGGATTGCCGCGCTCGAGTACCGCTACCTCGTCCCCGACGATCCGACCATCGGCTACGCCAGCCCAGAGCTCCGCCGCGCGGCGGAGATCGAGCTCGGCCGCGCGCGGCGGCAGTTCGGCGAGATCAGGGTGGTGATGGAGTTGATGCGGGGAGGGAGAGACTAGTTCACGACGTCGCAGCAGTCGTCGTCGAGGGCCTGCTCGTGCGGCCAGCGTTCGGCGAGAACGCGCTCGAAGTAGGGGCGGATGCTGCGCTCGTATCGCTGCGCGAAGCCGGGATGGAGATCGAGGATGGCCTTGCGCGCGCAGCGCACCAGGCAGCGCGCCTCGCGATGCGACACCGTCACATCGGTGCCGATGAGGTTGAGCGTGAGCTCCACGATCATGCGTATCCGGCGAAGCGTGCGGCGCTCGAAAAACGCCGAGCGGACTTCCACGACCGGATCAATTTGAAATTTGCCCATGCTCAGTTACGGCGGGGTAACGGCGGGTTTAGGCGGTGCATTCCTGCTTTCGTTCGCCGTTGGCCGCTGATCGTTGGCAGTGGTTCAGCCAACGGCCAACGGTCAACGGCGAACGTCGTCACGCATGCTCCCGGTCGCCTTCCGACCAGATCTCGTCGGCCAGCGCGGGATCGACGCGCGTCTCGTAGTACTTGATCGCTGCTCGGCCGACGGCGCGCACGGAGAAGTAGTTCAAGGCGCCGCCGGAGAGTGCGCCGACGAAGGGCACCACCTTGGCCAGCCGCTCGCGCGCGAACTTCTCGCCGATGCGCTCGGCGACCGCCCCCCCTTCCACGGTGGCCGATTCGAGCACCGTGGCGATTCCCTGCTTTCCGATCCCCACGCCGCCCGCGAACGCCAGGCACGACAGCGCCTCGGTGAAACGCTCGCGGTGTGTCGGCTCATGCCCGTAGAGCGTGGCCACGCCGAGGACCAGACGGAACTGCTGGAAGATGAGGAAAGCCAGATCGGCACCCAGGGTACCGATGGCCACCAGGCCGCTCGGCAGTCCGGTCACCGCGCCGGCCGCCGCGCAGCGGATCGCGGTGCGGCGCACCAGCGTGCGCGCGTGATCTGCAGGCTGAAACTGTTCCGGCGCGCCGGCCTTGAGCGTCTCCACCTCGCGGCGCAGTTTGTCGGTATCGATCTCCTCGAAGAGCGTGCGGAACATCTCCTCGAGAAATGAATCGGCGCGACGCTTCAGCTCCCGGGCTTTACCCATCGTCTTATTCGGAGGGCTTCTTCTCCGTCTTCGCCTCGCTCGCCGATTCGGACTTCGTCTCCGACTTCTCGCCCGACTTCGCGGTCGACGTGCTCGCGTAGTCGGTCTTGTAGAAGCCGGAACCTTTGAACTGGATGGCCGGCGAGGAGATGAGCTTCTTCACCTCGCCGCCGCACTTCGGGCAATGTGTGTACGGCGGATCGGAGACGCGCTGCAGAATCTCGCTCCGTTCACCGCACTGGGTGCACTGATATTCGTAAAGAGGCATGCGTTCCGTTTGAACAACAGGTGGAGGACAGACAATCCTGTCTGTCAGGACAGACAAGATTGTCCGTCTTCCAGGTCAATTGAGCGCTGCGAGCCGCGCGTGCGAATTCTCCTCGGCGGCGAACAACTCGCCATCGTGGAAGTAGACGCCGGCTACGCCGCCGTCGATCTTGCGGTAGTACCACGCCTCCAGCACCGAGTCGCGGCGCTCGGTGCGCGCGGTCCAACCGGGAATCGGCCGGCCGAGGATGTTCGCCACCTGGCGCTGCGACATCCCCTTCTCCAGCAGGAGGAGCTTGTCGCGCGAGATGGCGAGGTGATCGACCGCATCGGCGAGGCCGCGCTGCGCGTCGGCGTTGGAAGGATCGTGCAGCAGCACGGCGCGGTAGAAGCGGACGGAGTCTTGATAACGCCCCAGCGAGGCCAGCTCGTGCGCGAAGTCGAGCTGGACGCGCTCATAGACCTCACGGGCGCGGCTGTGCGTGGGATGCTTGGCCACGAACGCGCCGAGCGAATCGGCGTAGACCTGCTTCTGCTGCGGCGTTGCGTTCGGCGCGACGGCGGCCTTCTTGTGGCGGAGGACGTGCAGCCATTCGCGCGAATTGTCGGCGGATTCATTGCCTGCGCCGCACGCCGTGACGGCGAGCGCGATGAGGGGAAGAAGGCGCCGCATTGTCCGACAAAGTAGCACAGCCGCGCTATAATCGCCGCGTTTTTCCAGGGGTTCAACTTACAGTACCGGGAGGATTTATGGCCGTGAGGGGCGACGAAGTCGCGAGCTCGATCGAAGCGCACGTGCGCGAAGCGATCGAGAGGATGGTGGGTGAGATTCGCTCCTCGGTCGAAGACGTCCGGACCGCCGTCGACTCGCAACTGAAAGCCGCCCTGCAAAGCGTTCAGGCCGACGTCAACTCCATCTCCTTCCTCCCGCACATCCAGAAATCGATCGGCGAGCTGGTAGAGACGATCAAGGCGGAGCAACCGCCGCCGCCACCTCTTCCTCCCGCCGCGGCACCGCGCGCGGGCGCCGACGCCGGCCGCGTGCGCAAGGCCGTTCAGAACGTCGAGCGCTGCCGCTCGCAGATCGACATCCTCAACGCGTTCCTCGAGCAGTGCCTGCAGTTCGGCTCGCGCGCCGCGCTGCTCATCCTTCGCGGCGAGACCTTCAGCGGATGGAAGGGCGTGGGCTTCACCGCGGCGGGCGGCAATGACGAGATGGTCAAGCGATTCAACGCCGCCCCGGGACTGATCCCGGAGCTGGATGCGATGCTGCGCGAGCAGCACGTGGTCATCTGGAACGGGGCCAACATCGCCACGCGCCTCGGCGTGGGCGCGCCGGAGCACGCCGTGCTCGTGCCGATGATCATCGCCGACAAAGTCTCCGCTGCCGTCTATGTCGACGCCACCGCCGACGATGCAGGGAAGTTCGATACGGCGTCCATCGGGTTGCTCGTCTTCAGCACCGGACTGCTCATCGACACGCTGACCAGCCGCAAGAAGATCCTCGCCTCGCCGACGCTCAACGAGCCTGAAACTCACGGGGATCTTCCCAGCGCCTCATCGACGGTGGCCATCAGCTCCGCGCAGATCCGCGAAATGATGGCGCCTCCTCCTCCGCCACCTCCGCCACCTCCGCCACCGCGGCCGTCGCGGCCGTCGCGGCCGGAGCTCAACGTCCCGACGGCGGAAACGTTCTCCACCTCCGCCGTGCCGGCCATCCACCCCCCCCGCCCCACGCCCACACCGCCACCCCCGCCACCCCCACCTCCCGCGCAACCCGCGCACGAGGAGAGGGCGTCGACGCAGTACGTTCCCCCCTCCGGACTGCGCGGCGCCGCCGCGCTCGCCGGCGCGCAATCCGACGACGGGAAGAAGCACGACGAGGCGCGCCGCTTCGCGCGCCTGCTGGTCTCGGAGATCAAGCTGTACAACGAGGCCAAGGTCGAGCAGGGGCGCAAGAACAAGGACCTCTACGAGCGGCTGAAGGAAGACATCGACCGCAGCCGGCAGATGTACGACGAGCGAATTCCGGACGAAGTGCGGAAGTCGTCGAACTACTTCTACGACGAGCTGGTGCGCATCTTGGCCGACGGGGACGCGGGGGCGTTGGGGCTGTAGTCTTTCGGAGTGCGGTGGCGCAGCCACCGCTTTCAAAGCGGCGGCTTTGCCGCTGCACTCCGACACGCGGCCTGGATTTCGCTTCGTGTCAACTGTCGTATGCGCCGCTGGCTGTCCATCATCATCACGATCGTCGCCGTCTTCGCCGGCGTCGCGACCTTCATCAAGGTGCGCGAGCGGCGCAAGCAGCACGAAGTGATCGCGCCGCATAAGCCGGAGGCGCCGCCCGACCTCGAGAAACTGCGCAACACGTACACCGCGGGTGTCGACGCCATCCATCGCGGCGACGGCGCCGAGGCGGTCAAGCGCCTCTCCTCGTTCTCCTTCGGCAAGCGCGCCGTGGAAGAGTACCGCCTCTACTACCTGGCGAACGGCTATCAACTGATCCGCGACCGCCCCCGCGCGCGCACGAAGCTCGCGCTGCTCTGGTCGCGCGCGCCGAAGCTGATCGTCTGGCTCGACGCCGGGCTCAACCTCGGCAACCTCTACGCGGCGATCGCCGACTGGCGCCACGCGGGCGATGTCTACGGTGCCGCCGGGGAGCGCGCACAGGACTCCAACGTCGGCGGCAATGCGCGATGGAGTGCGCTCGAATCGCGCCTGGCGCAGGGCGACGTGGCGTCGGTTCTCGACCTGGCGCGGCAGATCACCATCAACAATCCGCGCGCGGCGCAGGCCGAGGACGCCATCGCCGTGGTCCGCTCACTCACCTCCATCGCGCCAAGCCAGCCGATCGCGCTCACCGGCGACGAGCGCCTGCAGCGAGGCCTCGCTCTTCTCCGCGACGGCGACCCACAAAACGCCTTCGAGGAGCTGAGCGCGCTCAACGAAGAGTTGGTCTCCGCACCGCTGCGCCCTGCAGTGCGGCTCAACCGCGGGCTCGCGCTCCAGCGGCTGCGCCGGTACGAAGAGTCGAACAGGGTCCTGGAGACACTCACCTCCGGCCCCTATCGCTTCGCCGTTCCGGCCGTCAGCGCGCTGGGGGAGAACTACCGCGCACTCGGCGCGTCGATCAATCCGATGGTCAACAAGGTCATCACCGTGCGGCAGAAAGTCGGCGTGAAGAAGGTGCCGGTGGGAACTGGGAAGAACCGGAAGCTGGTGACCAAACCGAAGTTCGCCAAGGTGAAGAAGACCATCCAGCTCGTCGATCTGGCCAAGAAGGCGAAGAGGGACCAGTACGAGCACCTGGCGGCGGAGCGGCTCAAGGACCAATTGCGAATGCCGCTGTCGGACGAGGTGCGCATCAACGTGCTGAGCATGCTCATCGGGATGGCGGAGGCGAAGAATCAGGACGCGTACGAACAGCAGTTGGTGGCGCAGTTGGCGAAACTCGATCCGTCGCAGGAGGCGGGGCTGCAGCACTTCTGGGACAAGGCGTGGGCGGCGTACGCGCGCGGGGACCTCAACGGCGCGCTGCCGCTCATGGCGTTCATCCGCGACAACTACCGCAATCCGAGCGTAAAGCGGATGGCCATCTACTGGACCGCGCGCATCGACGAGCGCGCCGGGCGGAAGGCGCAGGCCGCCGCGGCCTACAGCGCGCTGGCGCAGGCGCCATACGACGACCTCTACGCCGTGGAGTCGGAGCGGCGCGGCGCGAAGCGGCAGGTCGTCGTCACCGACAATCCGCTGAAGTCGAATCGGCCTGACTGGCGCGACATCGCGGAGAAGGAGATGCCGCCGGAGCTGCGCCTGGCCTACGAGCTGACCGCGCTCACCGACATGCGTGACGCCATGCTGGAGCTCCGCGCCAACCGCAGGCGGGAGAACGAGCACTACGCCGAGGCGCTGCTGTCGGATTTGTTCAACAGCTCGGGCAACACCGAGCTCACGAATCTCTCGCTGCGCCGCGCCTTCCCGCAACTGGCCACCGTCGAGCAGGACTCCGTGCCGCGCTACTTCCTGGCCATGTATTACCCGATGCACTACCGCGGCGAGATCATCGACTGGTCGAAGAAGAACGGCCTCGATCCGTACCTGATCATGGGTCTCATCCACCAGGAGAGCTACTTCAATCCGAACGCGAAGTCGGCGGTCGGCGCCATCGGCCTGATGCAGCTCATGCCCGCCACCGGCAAGGAGCTGGCGCGCCAGCTCGGCATCTCATCGCATCTCTCCGATCCGAAGACCAACATCCGCCTCGGCACCGCGCACTTCCGCATGCTGGTCAACCTCTTCGGCGGCAACACCGAGCTGGCCATCGCCTCGTACAACGCGGGGCAAGGCCGCGTCCTGCAGTGGCGCCGCGCCGCGCCGCACAGCCCGATGGACGAGCTCATCGAGTCGATCCCGTTCCGCGAGACGCGCACGTACGTCAAGCACGTGGTGATGCTGGCCTCGGCGTACAGAAGGATGTACCCCTGACATGGAGTGCGGCTGTCTCGGCCGCGCCCGCCGGGCGTCTCGCCCGGCGGTATCGGCGGTCGGGCGGGACGCCCCACTCCACTACGGGATGAAACCGCGGATCGTGCGCACTAGCGCCCCCGGCCGGTCCACGCGCACCTCCACCGTCCGATAGTTGTGGTCTTTGCGCGTGCTCTCGGTGTTGTACGCGACGAGGTATTGCGTGCGGAGATCGTTTTCCAGCCGCGTGTACGTGTCGCCGAGCAGCTTGACGTCCTTGATGAAGTACGCGACGCCGCCGGTCTCCGCGGCCAGTTGCTTCATCTTCGACGTGCCGCCGATGTCCATCATGCCGAGGGCGATGCCGATGAAATAGAGCGGCACGCGCGCGGAGCGGGCGTAGGCCAGCATCTCGTCGTACGGAACGCGCGAGGTGGTGTCCTCGCCGTCGGTGAGGATGATCAGCGCCTTGCGTCCCTGCATGGTGCGGAAGCGATAGAGGCCGGTGACGATGGCGTCGTAGAGCGACGTCCCGCCGCCGGCGTCGGGAATGGCCTTGACCTGCTCCTCGAGAGCGGCGACGTCGGAGACGAACGGCGCCGACTTGGTGGAGTCGAAGGCGAACGCGCTGACGAAGGCGCGGTCGGCGCCCTTGATGATGCGGTGCAGGAACTCGATGGCCGCGGCGCGCGTCTCCTTCATCCGCGGTTCCATGCTCCCGGAGTGATCGATGAGCAGCCCCACGGAGATGGGCAGGTTCGACGCGTAATTGAACGCGGTGATCTTCTGTGGCTTCCCATTCTCGAGGACGTGAAAGTCGGCCTGCTTGAGGTCCGTTACCGGCGCGCCGGCGCTGTCGGTCACGCTGACCGGGAGCTCCACGACGTCGACGTCGATCTCCTCGCTGTAACGCTCACCGCTCAGAAAGAGAAGATCCGCGGCCTCGTAATTTGTTTCGTCCACCACCGAGGCGCGCACGAACTCCACTCCCTTCAACTGCGACGCCGGAATGTCGAGCGCGTACGGGCCGTGCGGCCACTCCTGCAACTTGCGGGTGCCGGCAAAGAGCGCCACGCTCTTCAGCGACGTTCCCTTCGGATTTTGAATGCTCAGCTTGAAGTGCGCGATGCCGTCGGACGTGACGGTGCGCGTGATCTTCACCTCCAACGGCGTCTCGCGCTCGTTGACCACGAAGGCGTCGGCGTCGACGTAGCGGCCGTGCTCGTCGTAGCCGACGGCGCGCACTTCGACGCGTTTGGGCAGCGCGCCGAGGTCGAGCTCGGCGCGGTAGGGCGGGGCGTTGCGGGTCAGAATCTTTTTTCCCTCCACCCAAAACTCGAGGCGCTTAACGGGCGGCATGACCTCCACGTCGACGATGAAGAGGTTCGGGGCCACGTCGCGCCGCGGCGGCACGATGCGCACTGCGCCGCTCGCCTCCGGCACCACCCCCTCCGCCACCATCCCCTCGGCGCTCTCGTTATCGCCGGCGATGTAAGCCTTGCCGGTTTTCGCCACAGTGAACGTCTGCTGCGTCTTGGCCACGATCACCGGCGTCTGCTCCTCGAGCGGCACCATAAGCCGCGCCTCGATCTCTACCGTGCCGGGCTGCAGCGTCTGGACGGCGGAGAGCGACTGCCCCTTCGACGGGTCGACGGGATAGCGGAAGTGCTTGACCACCGCGCCGCCTTGGGAGATGGAGCCGACGATCACCAAAGGCACGCCGGGCGGCACGTCGGAGCCGACCACGAAGCGGTACGTCGCGCGCGTGACCACGCCCTGCGCGCTGTCGCCGAGCGGCTCGAGGGCGATGGAGAGCTTCTCCGGCTCCGCGGCGAAGAGGGGGGCGGCGAAGAGGAAAAGAATCGCGATGAGCGCGGCCCTCATCCGCCCCTTCACTTCGCTCAGTGGCGCCTTCTCCCGCTCACGCGGAAGAAGGCCAATGAATTTCCCTCTCCCGCGTAAATGGGAGAGGGTGCCGCGAAACGGCGGTTCAGGGCTCACGATTTCCACTTGATGGTGCAGCCGAAGGCGCGCGTGGTCTCGTTCGACACCGGCTTGCCGGCGAGCAGATCGTCGAGCGCGTTGGTCAGCCCGGTGGTGCGGCGGGCCTCCGGCTTGGCGCTGTCATCGACATAGCCGCGGTAGCGCAGCGTGCCGCCGCCGTCGATGACGTAGACGTGCGGCGTGACGCGCGCGCCGTACGCGTGCGCGATCGTGCTGTCGCCGTCCTTGAGGTACGGGAACGGGTAGCCGCGCTCGGTGGCGCGCGCCTTCATCTCCGCCAGCGACTCCACCGCGTACTGCGCCTCGTCGTTCGGATCGATGGCGTAGAACACCACGCCCTTCGGCTGGTACTGCTTGGCCAGCTCGATGATGCGCGGCTCGAAGGCCTTGGCGTACGGGCATTGATTGCAGGTGAAGATGACCACCGACAATTTGCCGTCGCCCGGATTGAAGGCCACCGTCTTGTTGTCGGTGGCGTTGATCAGCGAGAACTTCGGCGCCTTGGCGCCGATGGGAAGCTCGTCGGCGGCGAAGCAGGCCGTGGCGGCGACGAGCAGAAGCATGGAAAGGAACAATTTCTTCATGGCATCCTCCTCAGGAGCTTGCGCAGCTCCGCAATCGTACTCGCGCTTTTGATCGCGCCCTGGTGCCGCCACACTTCCTTGCCCCTCTGGTCGAAGGCGATGGTGACGGGGATCTCGCCTTCGAAGCGGTAAAACGCGATGAGGTCGTCGGCATTGCCTCTGTAGAAGAGATTGGGATAGCCGATCTTCTGCCGGTCGAGGAAGGCGATCACCTTCTCGCGCTTGGCGCCGGGGATCATGTCGTCCATCGACACTCCCGCCAGCGCGACCTCCGGGCCGAAGGCATCATGCACCGCGCGGAGCTCCGGCATCTCCGCCACGCACGGCACGCACCAGGTGGCCCAGACGTTGACGACGCGCAGCTTCGCCGCGGCGGGAAAGACCGCGGCGATCTTCGCCGGCTCCCTGATGTCGCGCAGATCGGCCGCGGAGGCCGTGGTGGCGAGAAGGATGAGAAGGGCGGCGCGGCGCATAGGGGTGCTATTTTCGCCAACCGTGGAGGTCATCGCCATCAGCGGCCCGTCAGGAAGCGGTAAAACTACGCGGCTAGTCGAGGTCATCCGGTCGAATATCGCCGCCGGCCGCAGCGTCGGCGCCATCAAGCACACCCACCATCCGCTCAACGACGAGAATCGCGGTGACACCGCCGCATTTCTCGCCGCGGGCGCGCGGCCGGTGATTCTCGCTGGCGACGGCGAGGCGGTCGTCTTCGACGGTGCAGCGACGAAACGCGTCGCGTACACGGAGCCGCCCGATCTTCTGGCACACTTCGACACGGATGTGGTCGTCGTCGAAGGCTTCAAGGCCTTCGATAAAATCTGGCGCCGCACATGACGCTTCGCTATCGCGCCGTTCTCTTCGATCTCGACGGGACGCTGGTCGACTCCTACGCCGCGCTGGCGGAGGCGGTCAATCACGCGCGGCGCTTGCATGGGCTGCACGACCTCAGCGCGGAGCGCATCCGCGATTTCGTCGGCGACGGGCTGGAGAAGATGCTGCAGCGCGCCTTCGCCGTGGAGGATGTGCCGCGCAGCGCGCGCGAGGCCTTCGAGAGCCGCTACGACGAGATCTGCTGCGCTGAGTCGAAGGTGCTCGCCGACGTGGAGGAGACCATCGCGGCGATGGACGCCCTCGGCGTGGCCATGGCCGTCT
>JACXTT010002726.1_pt1 | contig 27729 bp, 29 predicted proteins | sample 9270951 | NCBI WGS metagenome assembly JACXTT01 (sample SAMN15532306, study PRJNA645909) | rock metagenome | isolation source: weathered quartz diorite | place: Puerto Rico | collected 2017-06-21 | reverse complement strand
CCGGGCCCGCCAATCCGGTTATCGTGTTGTTTGCCAGGCAGCCCAGCCGGACCCCGCGGATGGGGGCCATTGAACGCGACCACGCCGTAAAGGGGTTCAGCCTGCCCAGTGTCGACCACCCCGAATATGGGCGCCACATCGAACTGGGCGTGAAGGGCGCCCCTGCAGCCGTAGCAACCGCCTATGCGGCCCTACAACAGGGCTTGCAGGCGCTGCGCGTGTCACTTGGCCCTGAATTGGTGCGGTCTTGATATTGCACCAATATAGTGCAAATTGGGTTCGCCTATTTTTGGTGCATCTGTATGGGCACCTTGGACCCAAGCCACTGATTTGGCTCGCCGTGGGGCCGGAAAGCATGGCTTCTCAGGGCAAAATAGCGCGCTTATCTAAAAATGTCGGCAGCGCGGTTTTTGGCACAAAAGCTGCATTGTGGACAGGGCAAACCTTTTAACAACCGTGTGCATTTTTTGCAAATAGGAGTATTTGATGGCCAAGACCGTCGCAGACGTGATGAAGATGGTGAAAGAGAACGAGGTCAAGTTTGTTGACTTCCGTTTCACCGATACCCGCGGCAAGCAGCAGCACACCACCGTGCCTGTCTCTCATTTCGACGAAGACAAGTTCACCTCCGGCCACGCATTCGACGGTTCTTCCATCGCTGGCTGGAAGGGCATCGAAGCTTCCGACATGTTGTTGATGCCCGATCCCAACACGGCCAACATCGACCCCTTCTTTGAAGAAACCACCATCATCATGAACTGCGATGTGGTGGAGCCTGCCGACGGCAAGGCCTATGACCGCGACCCCCGTTCCATCGCCAAGCGCGCTGAAGCCTACCTGAAGGCTTCCGGCATCGGCGACGCGGCCTACTTCGGTCCCGAGCCAGAATTTTTCATCTTCGACGGCGTGCGCTGGAGCACCGAGTCCAACAACACCTTCTACGAAATCGACGAATACGAAGCGCCTTGGAACACCGGTTCCAAGCTCGAAGGTGGCAACCGCGGCCACCGACCCACCGTCAAGGGCGGCTACTTCCCCGTGCCTCCGGTCGACAGCACGCAAGACATGCGCGCCGAAATGTCCCTGATCCTCGAATCCCTGGGCATCCCTGTTGAAGTGTTCCACCACGAAGTGGCGGGCGCTGGCCAGAACGAAATCGGCACCAAGTTCTCCACCCTGGTGGAACGTGCCGACTGGACCATGCTGCAAAAGTACGTGGTGCACAACGTGGCCAATGCCTACGGCAAGACGGCTACCTTCATGCCCAAGCCCTACCACGGTGACAATGGTTCCGGCATGCACGTGCACCAGTCCGTGTGGAAAGACGGCAAGAACCTGTTTGCCGGTGACGGCTATGCCGGTCTGTCGGACTTCGCCCTGTACTACATCGGCGGCATCATCAAGCACGCACGTGCCTTGAACGCCATCACCAACCCCGGCACCAACAGCTACAAGCGTCTGGTTCCCCACTTCGAAGCGCCTGTGAAGCTGGCTTACTCGGCCAAGAATCGTTCCGCTTCCATCCGCATTCCGTTTGTGGCGAACCCCAAGGGCCGCCGCGTGGAAGCCCGCTTCCCCGATCCACTGATGAACCCCTACCTGGGCTTCGCGGCCTTGCTGATGGCGGGTCTGGACGGTGTGGAAAACAAGATCCATCCGGGCGAAGCCGCCACCAAGGACCTCTACCATCTGCCTCCCGAGGAAGATGCCAAGGTACCTACCGTGTGCCACAGCCTGGACCAGGCGCTGGAACACCTGGACAAGGACCGCGCGTTCCTAACCAAGGGTGGCGTGTTCACCGACTCCATGCTCGATGCCTACATCGAGCTGAAGATGCAGGAAGTGACCCGCTACCGCATGTCGGTGCACCCGGTCGAGTACGACATGTACTACTCCCTGTGATGTGGGCTGCCCCTGGGGGCAGCGCATCGGGTTTCGAAAAGGACGGCGCAAGCCGTCCTTTTTTTTGCAGAACCTATGGGGCGCAACGTGATCCAATTCCGGCAACGCACCTTGGCTTTTTGTTTTTTCGTTATTTTTGGCGCATACTGACAAACCCACCCTGCGCGAACGCGTGGACACTGCATGAAACCGATTTTTCTTATTTTTCTGGCGACTTTCTGGATTGCGGGCGGCGCTGCGGCGCAAGAACGCATCTACCGTTGCGGCAACGAATACACCAACACCGTGTCCGAGGCCCAGGCCAAGAATTGCAAGCTGATTTCCGGTGGCAACGTTACCGTGGTGCAGGCCCAGAAACCCGGCGCGGGCACGCGTGTGGCTTCGGCGGCTGCTTCCGGTCAGCGCATCGATGCAGGGGACCAGCGGGCCAAGGACTCGGATGCACGTCTGATTCTGGAGGCCGAACTCAAGAAGGCTGAGGCGCGCCAGGCCGAGCTGCTCAAGGAATACAACAACGGCGAGCCCGAAAAATTGGGCCCCGAGGCCCGCAACTACCAGAAATACCTGGATCGCATCGCCGAACTCAAGGCCAATATTGCGCGCAATGAGAACGACATTGCCGGCATCCGGCGCGAACTCGGGCGCACGCCTGCTCCGGCAAAATAGGCGGCTTGAAAACCCCTGCTTCTTCGTCGGCACCGGTGTCCGCGCAGCTTGCGCCGCCGCTGCGCTTCCAATCGTTTGATCTGCTGGCCACGCTGGTGGCGGTGGTGCTTGAGGACGCTACAGTGCTGTTTTCCAACGCAGCGCTCGAAGACGCGCTGGGCACCTCGCGCCGCATGATCGTGGGCACCCCGTTGACCGAAGTTTTTACAGAGCCTTCGCAGTTGCAAAGCGCCCTGGAGGGTGCCAGCGAAAACGAATTCGCCGCGCTGCGCTACGACGCCTGGCTCAAGCGCGTGGGCCATGACCCGTTGCCGGTACACGTCATCATCACCCGCACTGAATCTGCCGAAGGCATCGTCGTGGAGATGGTGCCGCTGGAGCAGCAGGCCCGGCAGGACCGCGAAGAGCGTCTGGCGGAGCAAGCCCAGACCAACAAGGAACTGATCCGTAACCTCGCGCACGAGATCAAAAACCCCTTGGGCGGCATTCGCGGCGCAGCGCAGCTGCTGGAAATGGAGATGGAGTCGCCCGAGCTGACCGAGTACACCCAGGTCATCATCCATGAGGCCGACCGCCTGCAAAGCCTGGTGGACCGCCTGCTCGCGCCGCACCGCCGCCCGCACATGGTTGGCGATGTGAACATCCACGAGGTCTGCGAGCGCGTGCGCTCGCTGATCTTGGCGGAGTTTCCCAGGGGGTTGAAGGTCGTGCGCGACTACGACATTTCCATCCCCGAGTTTCGTGGCGACCGTGAACAGCTGATCCAGACCGTGCTCAACATCGCGCACAATGCCTGCCAAGCCTTGAGCGAGCGTATTGCGGCAGGCGATGCGCAGCTCACTTTCCGCTCCCGCGTGACACGTCAGATCACTTTTGGCAAACAACGCTACCGGTTGGCATTGGAATTGCATGTCATAGACAACGGACCTGGCGTGCCAGATTCGATCAAGGACCGCATTTTCTATCCGCTGGTGTCGGGTAGGGAGGGCGGCTCGGGGCTGGGGCTGACATTGGCGCAAACCTTTGTTCAGCAGCACCACGGATTGATCGAGGTTGACAGCGTGCCAGGCCGTACGGATTTCAAGATTCTGATTCCGTTACCGTAATTGCAGGTGTGAGGAGACCCCCAGAACATGAAGCCGATTTGGATCGTAGACGATGACCAGTCCATACGCTTCGTACTGGAAAAGGCACTGTTGCGCGAGCATCTGCCCACCCGCAGCTTTTCCAATTCGCGCGATGTCCTTGCCGCGCTGAATACGGCAGCCGATGACGAGGGCCCGCAAATCCTGGTCAGCGACATCCGCATGCCTGGCGGCTCCGGCCTGGAACTGCTGGAGAAGGTCAAAGCCAAGCACCCAGGCCTGCCCGTCATCATCATGACGGCGTTTTCCGACCTGGACAGTGCCGTCAGCGCCTTCCAGGGCGGGGCCTTCGAATACCTGCCCAAACCGTTCGATTTGCCCAAGGCGGTGGAACTGATTCGCCGTGCGGTAGAAGAAAGCCAGCGCGAAGAAGTGGCCGAAGAACGCATGAGCGAGGCGCCCGAAATGCTGGGCCAGGCCCCCGCCATGCAGGATGTGTTTCGTGCCATTGGCCGCCTGTCGCAAAGCAATGTCACAGTGATGATTACCGGTGAATCCGGCTCGGGCAAGGAACTCGTGGCGCGCGCGCTGCACAAGCATTCGCCGCGCGCCGAAGGCCCGTTTGTGGCCATCAACACCGCCGCCATTCCCAAAGACCTGCTGGAGAGCGAGCTGTTTGGCCACGAGCGCGGTGCCTTTACCGGCGCGCAGACCATGCGCCGTGGCCGGTTCGAGCAGGCCGACGGCGGCACGCTGTTTCTCGATGAAATCGGCGACATGCCGTTTGAGCTGCAGACCCGTTTGTTGCGCGTCTTGAGCGACGGGCACTTCTATCGTGTGGGTGGGCACAGCGCCGTCAAATCGAATGTGCGTGTGATCGCCGCCACCCACCAGGACCTGGAGCAGCGCGTCAAGGACGGCGCGTTCCGCGAGGACTTGTTCCACCGCCTCAATGTGATCCGCCTGCGCCTGCCGGCGTTGCGCGAGCGCAAGGAAGACGTGGCCATGCTCACGCGCCACTTCCTGCAGCAAAGCGCCAAGCAGTTGGGGGTGGAGCCCAAACGGATTTCCGATGCCGCACTGGGCTGGTTGGAGGCCTTTGGCTTCCCGGGCAATGTGCGCCAGCTGGAAAACATCTGCCACTGGCTGACCGTGATGGCGCCAGCACAGGTGATTGAACCCAAGGATTTGCCACCCGAAGTGGGGGTAGGCCGTGAACTGGTGGCCGACACCCGGGGCGTGGCGGCTGCGGCACCAGGCCTGCATCCTGCGGGGGATGACCTGCACGCCCTCGATGCGGCCGGTGAGACCGAGCTACCGGTGTTGCCGCTGGTGCACGGGCCTGCCGAAGGCTGGGAGGCAGAGCTGGAAAGCGAGGCCATCGCCCTGCTGGGGGCCGGGCAACTGGACGTGTGGGATGTGCTGACCCGGCGTTTCGAGTCGCGCCTGATTTTGGCTGCGCTGGCCAACACCAAGGGGCGCCGCATCGAGGCCGCCCATAAGCTGGGTATAGGCCGCAATACCATCACGCGCAAGATCCAGGAGCTGGGTTTGGAGTGAAATGGGCCTGTAGCCCGCATGCAGCGTGCGCAGGAAGCTCCTGAAACGATAGCGTTTTAGTTGACCCGAATGTCCACCACCACCGGTGCGTGGTCGCTGGGGCGTTCGTTTTTGCGCGGTTGGGTATCGATCACGCAGGACTGCACCCTGTCCTTGAGCGCATTGCTGACCAAGATGTGGTCTATGCGCAGGCCGCGGTTGCGGCGAAAGCCCGCATCGCGGTAGTCCCACCAACTGAAGCTCTTGGGCGGCTGCGCGAACAGGCGGTGGCTGTCATGCAGGCCCAGCGCGATGAGGGCACGCAGGTGGTAGCGCTCTTCTTCGGTGCAGTGGATGGTGTCGCGCAGTCCGTCGGGATCCCACACATCGGCGTCGTCAAAGGTGATGTTGTAGTCGCCCATCAGCACCAGTTGTGGGTGCTGTGCCAGCTCTTCCTTGACCCAGCGGCGCAGTGCGGTGAGCCACTCCATCTTGTACTCAAACTTCTCGCTGCCGGGTTCCTGGCCATTGGGGAAGTAGGCGCCTATCACCCGCACACCGTCCACCGTACCGGTGATCACGCGCGACATTTCGTCGTCAAAGCCGGGGATGTTTTTCACCACGTCCGTGGCCGGGGTGCGCGAGAGCAGGGCCACGCCGTTGTAGGTTTTCTGGCCGAACCATTGGCCTTGGTAGCCTGCGGCGGAAAAAGCGTCGGCGGGGAACTTGTCGTCCGTCATCTTCAGCTCTTGCAGGGCCAGCACATCGACGGGGTTGGCGGCCAGCCAGTCCAGTACCTGGGGCAGGCGTACGCTGAGGGAGTTGACGTTCCAGGTGGCGAGTTGCATGGCGCGGATTATCCCACCGGCCAAGCACGTAAAAATGCCCCAAGCTTCTTGCGAAGCACGGGGCCGGAGGCCCTGAGGGTAGGCGTCCTTGTGGGCGAGCGGTGTATTGGTGACTTTATGCTTTCACGCCGCCCGTCGTCCTCGGAAAGGCTCCCTATGCAGGGTTCTCATGGTCACGTTTTTTACGGACGGACCGTGATTTCGTTCTTCACGCTTTTGACACCCTTGACGCCCCATGCAATGTCCTCTGCGGTGGATTTTTCGGCGTTGCTCTTGGCAAAGCCGGACAGCATCACGGTGCCCTTGAGGGTTTCCACGCTGATCGCGGCGGCATCGACGGTCTTGTTCTCGACAAAGCGGCTCTTGACCAGGGTGGTAATGCCGGCGTCGTCGACATAGGCTCCCACGGTCTCCTGGCCGCGCTGGACGGCGCAGCCGGACGTGACAAGCAGTATCAGGGTTGCAAATGCAATGGCGAGGGTGGTACGTAAGTTCATGGCAAATCTCCAGTAGAAGAAAAATGGAATACGCAAATCAATGCGGTGCGGGCGGTAATGACGGGCCCCACTACCAGTGGGCGGAAACAGCTCGCAATCGGTGTGAATGCGATAACGCCAGTGTGGCCGCTGAGGGGCTGGCTGGCGATAGGGCGCCGGGCCGTTTGTGTGTGGGCAAAACGCGCAAGAACGCGTAGGACTGTTCCGACAGACTAGGTTTCTGATGGCTGTGAAGCGGGGAGCCTGGCCTGTATCAACGTGCCTTGCCCCGGGGCGGATACCAGGCGCAGGCTGCCGCCTTCTGCCTCCACGCGAAAGCGCATGCCAACCAGTCCATAGGCTGAACTTTGTCGGGCGCGCGCATCAAAGCCGATGCCATCGTCGCGTACCGAGATCTCGACATGGTCACCCTGTGTGCCCAAACTGATCCAGACCTGACCGGCGCGTGCATATTTGGTGATATTGGTAATGGCTTCCTGCACCAACCGGTAGCACACCAGTTCGGCCGACGGGCGCAGTTGTACCGGTTGTATGTCGCAATGCACGGCAACGCCGGAATGCTCCGTGTATTCGCGTGCCAGAATTTCCAATGTGGCCACCAGACCCAGATTGCTAAGGGACGAGGGGCGCAAGTCTTCGATGATGCGCCGACCCAGGGCAATGCCGCTGTTGAGTGTATCCACCAGATGGGCCAGCAGCTCCAGGGTTTCGGGCGGCGTGTTGGCCAGCCGGGACTTGATGCGTGCTGCGTCCAGTTTGGCGGAGGTCAGCAAGGAGCCCAGATCGTCATGCAGGTTGCGCGCCAGGCGCTGGCGTTCGTCCTCGCGGGCGGTCTGCAGATGCTGTGCCAGCTCCCGCAGTTCCGCCGTGCGTTGCGCCACTTCCACTTCCAGACGGTCACGCTCGAGTTGCACGACGCGTTGCAGTTCCAGTTCCTGCAGCTTCAGGGCCAATGACTGGCGCAGGTAGAAGAACAGCGCTAACAGGCTGATGGCGCTCAACAGGGCAACACCGATGCGGCCCAGTGCCAGGGTCTGGAACAGCTCGCTGCGGCTGATGCTCACGGCCCGGGTCTGGTAGTCCAGCAGCTCGGCACTGGTGGCGCGGATGGCATCCATTTTTTCCCGGCCGATATCCGTGAGCAGGATTTCCTGGCCCGCCTTGCCATGGCCCTGTTCGTCCAGGCGCAGCGTGAGTGCCAGTTCGGACAGTTTGGTTTCGGTCAGGGCGTGCAGGCGCTTGAGTATCTCTTGGGACTCCGGGTCAGCGCCATAGTAGGGATCCAGAACGCGGTAGGCCTCCTCTATGCGTTGCAGTGCTTGTTGGTAGGGCTCGAGGTATTCCGGGCGGTGGGTCAGCAGGTAGCCGCGCTGCCCGGTCTCGGCGTTCAGCAGGCTGCGTTCCAGAACCTGGATCTGGGTGCGCGCAGCACCCATGGCGCTCAGGCTTTCCAGTGTGCCCAAGGACTGCCAGTAGGAACCTTCACTGATGAACAGCATGGCAGCGGCGGCGGCGCAGGCCAGGGCAACCACGATGGGGTAGCGCTTGATGATGGTGGTGGCTTGCATGCTTAGCGTCAGCCGCAAAGTATGGGATCATGCTGCATGAACCTTGCGGGTACAGCATGATACGAATCGCCATAGTGGACGACCATGCGATGGTGCGTGCCGGGCTGCGGCAGTTCTTTGCCGACCAGGCGGACTTCTGCGTGGTGGCCGAGGCGGTCAATGGCCGCGAAGCGCTGGACATCGTGCGCCAGGGCGAGGTGGACGTGATGGTCATGGACATTTCCATGCCGGACCACAGCGGTGTGGAAGCGTTGGCGGCCATCAAAGCGCGGGCGCCGGATTTGCCGGTGCTGATTTTGAGCGGCTTTGCGGAGGTGCATTACGCAACCACGCTGTTGCGCCAGGGGGCCAGTGGCTACCTGAACAAAGACTGCGACCCAGAAGAGATCGTCAAGGCCATCCGCACCGTGCACCGCGGGCGCAAGTACATCACCGCCAGTGTGGCCGAGTTGCTGGCCGAAGGTTTGGGAGAGGGGGGTGACAAACCTTTGCATGAGCAGTTGTCGGAGCGTGAACTGCAGGTGTTCCTGCGACTCGCCAAGGGGGAAACGGTGGGTCACATTGCAACCAGTATGTCGCTCAGTGTCAAGACCGTCAGCACCTACCGCACCCGTGTGATGGAAAAGATGAAACTGGAATCCAACAGTGATCTGACCTACTACGGCTTGAAGAACGGACTGATCCAGTAGCGCGTTCATTCCAGCAGATCGACAGGAGTGTTACCCCTGCCCTGGGGTGCCAGCTCATTGCAGTATTGGATCAGCGCATCGATTTCGGTGGACTTGTCAAACACCCGCTCCGCACCCAGCGCCAAGCATCGTGTGCGTATGTCCTTGGTGGCGTAGTTACTCAGCACCACCAAATGGCGCCCCAATTGCATTTGGTGCGTCGCATGGAGCACCCCCAAGCCGGAACCGCTGCTGAGAAAGATATCCACGATAACCAGTTGCGCCTCATTGGTGGGCTGCGCGAGCCACTGCACGGCCTTTTGCTCGTCTTCGGCAATGCCCACGACTTCCACAGGCGCCAGCTCCTGCAGCGTCGTGATCAGGCTGTGCAGGATGATGGGGTTGTCTTCCACCAGGAAAGTTTTGAGCACGGTCATGGGGTGGGTATTGGGTAGCTTGTCGCAGTGTGCGCTCAAAACACGGTGACAGCTATGGGTGGCCAACCCGACTTGACGTCGGACGATTCCTACGCAGCTGGGCGGTACAGGGTTGCCGCACCTTGTAGGACTGTTCCTATCGCAACTGGCGGCCTTGTCCGCTAGGCACGACAGATTGCGCGCTGCACACTGCCAATATCAGATTCACCTGATGTTCACAGCGAAAGGTTACTCCATGAAAACTACATATTCCATCCTATCCAGCACCGTGGTAGCCATTGCGCTGGTGGTTCTGAGTGGCTGCGCCGGCATGACCCAGCGCGAAAAAAATACCGCCGCGGGCGCTGCCATTGGCGGTGCTGTGGGTGTCATCACTGGCGGTGGCGTTCTGGGCACTGCCGCTGGTGCCGCAGCGGGTGGTGTGATCGGCCACCAGATGAGCAGGTAAGGCACCAGCCTATGATCGATCCAGGCGCGGGGCCTGGTCCCGCGCCGGCAGGTGTCGTGTCTAGAAGTGCATGGCGGCCAGAGCGCCCACGATGATGCCCAGTCCACCCACGCCAAACATGGCGTATTCAAGCCATTTTTTCTTGGTCAGCAGGGCAATGGCGGCCAGCGCAATGGCCACCTGCAGCACCGTCGTGGCCTGGGCCCAGCGGTGGTGCTGGTGCATCTGCTCATCGCTTTGGTGGTCCCACTCGGTGGCTTCGCTTTCCAGTTTTTCGGCGACTGTCTTGATTTCGCCTTTTTCCTTTTCGTAGCGGTCTACCTTGGCCTGGTAGGCCGCCTTGCCCGCTTCGGGCGACAGGTTCATGGCCAGCTCAGCCAGGGCTTGTTTGGTGCTTTTGGCTTGAAAGAAATTCCACTGGTTGGAGGCTTCGGTCTTTTTCAGCGCGGCATTGTTCTTGTACAGGCCTGCATTGGCCTGGGTCGCGCCACCCATGTAGGCAAAGATCGCACCCACGGTGGCGATGATGGCGGTGAACATGGCGATCTGGTTGATCATGCCGCTGCCATTGCCGCCATGGTCTCCGTGCCCGCCGTGCGTGGCGTGCTCCAGCTCGTGGTCATGGGGGCCGTGGACGTGAAAACCACCTTCAGACATGCATTAACTCCTTCGTAAAAATCAGGTATTTTTATAAGTCACAAAACTGTAGGCGAGGCCATTCGCGGACGTGTGGCTCTCCCGGCTGGTTTCCTTCCAACTGGGGCCGAACGCAGGTGCCAGGGTATCGCCCTCAAAGTCCGCGTCGATCTCGGTGACCACAGCGGTGACGGCGAGCATCATCGCCAGCTTGTAGATTTCGGCGCCGCCGATGACCCAGGCGTTGCCGTCCAGCGGGCACATGCCCATGGCGTCGAACAGCGAGTTCGCGGTCTTGGCGCCTTCGGCCTGCCAGCCCTTTTGCCGCGTGATGACGATGTTGAGCCGCCCGGGCAGGGGCTTGAATGCGGCAGGCAGAGAGTCCCAGGTCTTGCGCCCCATGATGACGGGCTTGCCCAGCGTCACTTTTTTGAAATTAACCAAGTCTTCTGGCAGATGCCAGGGCATGACGCCGTCTTTGCCGATCACGCCGTTGCGCGAACGGGCCAGTATCAGGTGCAGTTTCATGCGGATCTCCTTGGGGTGGAAAAAACGGATGCAAGGCGGGCGGGTTTACACCGCCACGGGTGCCTTGATGGCTTCATGGCACTGGTAGTCCCGCACCTCGAAGTCTTCAAACTGGTAGTCGAAAATCGAGTCCGGCTTGCGCTTGATATGCAACGTGGGGTAGGCAAAGGGCGTACGGCTGAGTTGCAGCTCCACCTGCGCGTGGTGGTTGCTGTAGATGTGGCAGTCGCCGCCGGTCCAGATGAAGTCGCCCACATCCAGATCGCACTGCTGCGCCACCATGTGCGTGAGCAGGGCGTAGCTGGCAATGTTGAATGGAACACCCAGGAAGATGTCGGCGCTGCGCTGGTAGAGCTGGCAGGACAGGCGACCTTTGCCACCGGGTGTTTCGCTGGGCGCTACATAGAACTGGAAGAAGGCGTGGCAGGGCATCAAGGCCATCTTGTTCAGCTCCGCCACGTTCCAGGCGCTGACGATGATGCGGCGCGAATCGGGGTTGGTCTTCAGTGTCTGGATGACATCGGCAATCTGGTCGATGTGGCCACCATCGGGTGTAGGCCAACTGCGCCACTGCACGCCATAGACAGGGCCCAGGTCGCCATCCGGCTTGGCCCATTCGTCCCAGATGGACACGCCGCGCTCTTTAAGCCAGTTGTTGTTGGAAGAGCCCGTCAGAAACCACAGCAGCTCCTGGATGATGGAGCGCTGGTGCACCTTCTTGGTGGTGACTAGCGGGAAGCCTTCGTTCAGGTCAAAGCGCATCTGGTAGCCAAACACGCTTTTCGTGCCGGTGCCGGTGCGGTCAGATTTGGCCACGCCCGTCGTGTACACGTGGCGCATGAAGTCTTCGTATTGGCTGCGGATGGGGTGGGTCATGTCCGTTGGAATGGCGTGGGGATCAATTGCCTCGCTATTTTCACCGCAAATCGCACACCCACCCCATAATGAAGAGGATGCCGTCAGGGAGGGCACCAAAAGCATTCTGAGGGGTCATGTTCCGTTCTGTCGTCATTTCTCTGGTTCTGTCCTGGATGGCATGCCAGCCCAGCGCGTATGCCGCCGACTATGTGGTAGGTGTCCAAGCGCTGGACTACTTTCCCATCTATGCGACCGATGCCCGGGGGGAGTATCGGGGCTATGCGCGGGAATTGCTGGATCTTTTTGCCAAACGTAGCGGAAATCGCTTTATTTACCAGGCTAGGCCAGTCAAGCGGCTGTTGAATGACTATCTGGCGGGTCGGATGGACTTCATGTTTCCTGACAATCCGAACTGGGATGGCGCGCAGAAAGCAGGCAGAGGCATCCATTACTCCGCTCCGGCACTGGTCTTTCAGGATGCGGTTATGGTGGTGCCCGCGCATTTGGGGCAGCCCTTGCAGTCGTTGGGCATGGTCCTGGGGTTTACGCCCTGGAAATTCATGGCCGACGTGAAAGCCGGCAAGCTGCAGTTACAGGAGGCGCCTGGCCCGCTCAACCTGATCCAGATGGCACTGGCGGGCCGCGTGCAGGGCGTGAACCTGGCCAGACAGGTCGCGGATTACCACCTGCGGGCCATGGGCCAGCCCGACGCGTTGGTGCCGGATTGGGACATCCTGCCCAGCCGGGATAGCCAGTACCTGCTCTCCAGCATTCACCACCCGGACATCATTCGCCAGTTTGACCAGTTTTTGCAGACCGACAAGGCCGCGGTGGCGGCACTGAAGCGCAAGTACGGCTTGTAGCCTGCCAGGCCGCTCAGGGTGCCAGTACCCTGCCGGGGTTCATCCGGTTGTGGGGGTCCAGCGCCTTCTTGATCTGGCGCATCAGGCCCAGTGCCACCGGCGATTTGTGCTGCTCCAGCTTGTCGCGTTTCAAGCTGCCAATGCCGTGTTCGGCCGAGATGGAGCCGTTGTAGTGGTCTACCAGCGCGTAGACCAGGGCATTGATGGGCTTTTCCTGGTCGCGCAAAAAGGCCTCGGCATCGGCGCCCTCCGGGGCCTGCACGTTGTAGTGCAGATTGCCGTCGCCCAGATGGCCGTAATTGACCAGCCGCACACCGGGAAAGGACTGGGCCAGCGCCGCATCGGCCTCACGCACAAAGGCCGGGATGCGTGACACGGCAATCGAGATGTCGTGTTTGATGTTCAGGCCTTCTTTGGCCTGTGCCAGTGGAATACTTTCGCGGATGTGCCACAGCGCGCGTGCCTGGGTGATGTTTTCGGCGACGACCGCATCGGTCACACAGCCGTTTTCCATCGCCGCTTCGAGCAGACGTTCGAGTTGCTCGCGGGCATGGACTTCGGAGACATTGTCGGAATGCTCCAAGACGACGCAGTAGGGCGAAGTCTCATGGAACGGTACGCGCTGCTGCGGAAAGTGTTTGACCACCAGGCTCAGCGCAAACTGGCCCATCACTTCAAACCCGGTCAGGCCGGAACTCAATGTCTTGTGCGCCAAGCCCAGCAACTCTACGGCCGCGTCCAGCGAGGGCACCGCGCACAGGGCGGTCAGTTGCGCGGCAGGCAGGGGGTAGAGCTTCATAACGGCCGCAGTAATGACGCCCAGCGTGCCCTCGGAGCCGATGAACAGGTGGCGCAGGTCGTAGCCGGTGTTGTCCTTGCGCAGACCGGTGAGGCCGTTCCAGATGTCGCCTTGTGCGGTGACCACCTCCAGCCCCAGGCACAGTTCACGCGTATTGCCAAAGCGCACGACTTGGGTGCCACCGGCGTTGGTGCCCAAGTTGCCGCCTATGGTGCAACTGCCTTCGGCGGCCAGGCTCAATGGGAACAGGTAGCCGGCCTGTTCACAGGCTTCCTGGATGTTCTGCAGAATGCAACCGGCCTCCACCGTGATGGTCAGGTTGGCTCCGTCCAGTGTGCGAATGTGGTTCATGCGCGTAAGGCTCAGCACCACCTGTTGGCCCGTCGCGTCGGGCGTGGAGCCCACCACCATGCCGGTATTGCCACCTTGCGGGACCATGCTCACGTCTGCGGCGGCGCAGGCCCGTACGACCTGCGCGACTTCGTCGGTGCTGGCGGGGCGCACCACGGCCAGGGCCCGTCCGCGTTCGCGCTTGCGCCAGTCCATTTCCCAGGCGCTGAGGTCGCCCTCGGTCAGCACATGGGCGCTGCCTACGATGCGACGCAGGCTTTCCAGCAGGTCGGTGTGGGGGCTCATGGTGCTGCATCTCCTGATGTGGCGGCGATCGCACGGGCATTGTGGAAGCGCAGACGCACATGCAGCGCGCAGGCCGCAAACAGGGCCAGGCACAGCGCCACCTCCAGCATGGCCAGGTAGTTGCTCGGTGCACGGTCGCTCCAGGCGCGCACCACGCCTTCGGTGAAGTACACCCACACCATCAGGCTGACCCAGCGGTAGGTGTACATGCGGTTTTTCAGCAGGCCGGCCAGCGGGAAGCACAGGGGCAGGGCCTTGAGCGCCAGCCAGGAGCCGCCGGGTCGGATGGGTGCCAGAAACAGCTCCCAGGAGGCTCCCAGCAGGACCAGCCCCAGCAGGCTGCCTACGGCCAGCCAGCGGGTGATGTTGACGGAAGAAAAGGGGGGGGAAGTGTGTGTGGCTGCCATGGTAAGGGGCATAGCTTAAAACAAATGGCGGTATGGGCGGCCGAGGGTCCGGGTCTATTGCGCGCGCACGTGGATGGGACTAGTCTGGGTGCATTTACACAGGGCCAGGAGAAAGTAAGCACCATGACATACAGCAGAGGGCAAGGATGGTTGATCGGTTTTGTGCTGGCCGGCCTCGTTTTTCCGGTGCAAGCGCAATGTACGCGCCTTGTCGTGACGGCCGACCCTGCCTACCCGCCCATGCACTGGTACGACGGTGAAACCTTGCAGGGCGCCAGCATTGAAATTGCAAAACGTGTCCTGGATGATCTGAAGATTCCCTATGCAGTGCGCTACCTGGGGCCGTTTCCCCGCGTCATTGCGCTGGCGGAGCGGGGTGAGGTAGACATGATTGCCACCCTGAAGAAAACGCCGGAGCGTGAAGCTTTTTTGCTCTTCCCCAAGACGCCGGCATTGTCCAATCCTGTGGGGGTGTTTGGTTTCCGTGAACGGCCGTTTGAGTACAAGGAGCGTTCAGATCTGGTGCCTCTGCACGGCGGCGTTACCCGGGGAAACTTGTTCGGTGACGACCTGGATAAATACATCAAGGACAAACTCACCGTCGAAGAATCCAACAGCCCGGAAGGCAATTTCAACAAACTTGCGCTGGGGCGCATCGATTACTTTATTACCGGCTATTACACCGGGATGGCTTTGTTGCTCAAGCGTGGTGATGAAGCGCGTTTTGTGGCCAAGTTTCCCTTTCTGGCTGAAACGCCCAATTACCTGGCGTTAACACGCAAGGGCCGTTGCGCTGACAAGCTGGAACTTATCGACGCGCGACTGGCTGTGCTGAAGAAAAACGGGGTGTTGGAGGAGCTCATTCACAAGAGTTTTGTGCGTTGGAAGGCGCACCCAGTCATGGTGGATCGGTAGGGAGAACGGCTGTCCTGTGATGGCATGATTGGGGCATGCAATACCTCCAACGTCTACGCGTCTGGCTGGCCGACGTGGCCCGTGTGCCCTGGCTGGACGCCGCCATCACCTTGCGCGAGCGCTTTCGCGACGACCGCCTGGGCCTGACCGCCAGCAGCCTCACCTTCACCACCACCATTGCGCTGGTGCCCTTCATCACCGTGGCGCTGGCGGTGTTTACCGCCTTCCCCATGTTCGCCAAATTTCAGGAAGTGCTGCAGAAGTGGCTGATCGAGAGCCTGGTGCCCGACTACATTGCGCGCCAGGTGCTGGGCTACCTCAACCAGTTCGCCGGCAAGGCCAGCAAACTGGGCGTGGCCGGTCTGGCCGTGCTGCTGGGCACGGCGCTGGCGCTGATTTTCACGATTGACCGCACGCTCAACAGCATCTGGCGCGTGCGCACGCCCCGGCCTTTTGGCCAGCGCGTATTGATCTATTGGGCGGCCATTACGTTGGGCCCTTTGCTGTTGGGCGCGTGCCTGAGCATGACCTCGTATGCGGTGTCGGCCTCCAAGGGCATCGTGGGCGGCCTGCCGTTGCTGCTGGATGTGTTGCAGTTTGCACTGGTGGCTGGCGGTATGGCGGCCATGTTCCATTACGTGCCCAACACCCTGGTGCGCTGGGGCCATGCCTGGATGGGTGGGCTGTTTGTTTCTGGCGGTATGGAGGTGGCCAAGCGCGGGCTGGCGCTGTACCTGAGCAAGGTGCCCACCTACTCGGTGGTGTACGGTGCCTTTGCCACCGTGCCCATCTTGCTGGTCTGGATTTATGTGGCCTGGGTCATCGTGCTGCTGGGCGCGGCGCTCACGGCCTATGTGCCCAGCCTGATCGCGGGTCTGCCGCGCCGGCGCAGCGGCCACGGCTGGCAGTTCCAGCTGGCGCTGGAAGTCCTGCAGCAGCTCGACAGGGCGCGGTCCGGCCAGGACAAGGGGCTGACCATGGGCCAGATGTGCGGGGTGCTGCAGGCAGATTCGCAGCGCCTGGAGCCGGTGTTGGAGTCGCTGGTCGCACTGGATTGGATTGGTCAGCTGCAGGAAGCAACCGATACGTCCATGGAGGCCCGCTTCGTCCTGCTCACGGACCCACAGCAGACCGCGCTGGAGCCGCTGATGCGTGCGCTGCTGCTGCCGCGTACCGCAGTGACCGAAAAAATGTATGAATCAGGCCGTTGGACGGCATCCAGCCTGCGCGAAGTGCTATAAAAATAGAAGCGTTTAGATTTTGACCTTGCCGGTCAGGATGTCGCGGTACATGACCCAGTCGCCCATGAAACTGTAGAGTGGGCGTTTGAAGCTGGCCGGCTTGTTCTTCTCGAAGCCGAAATGGCCTATCCAGGCAAAGCCGTAACCCCACAGCGGCGCAGTGACCAGGAAAGTCAGCATGCCGGTTAACGCAAACGCCAGCAGGCTCAGCAGCACCAGCGACGAGCCCACAAAATGCAGGCGGCGGCAGGTCAGGTCGCTGTGCTCGCTCAGGTAGAAGGGATAGAACTCTGCGAAGCGGGTGAACTTCGTGGGGTCCACGGCCGGTGCGGCGCTCTCGGGAGTGGTGGCTTGCATGCGTATCTCCTTTTAGGTTTTGGTCTGTGGGATAGCCAGAAATTTTACCAGCGCACCCAAAAATGCCTCGGGCGTTTCGCTCATCTGGTGGTGCCCGCCGGGCAGGTACACGACCTCGGCGTGGGCTGCCTTGGCCAGTAGCGGGGCGGCGGCTTTGGGGGTGGTCATCTGGTCCACCGCGCCCAGTGCAAACAGCACCGGGCAGCGCACCTGTTCCATCGCGGCCTCACCGTGGGTGTAGCTGTCGCAGGCCTTGAATCCGGTATGGAACAGGTTGACGTCCTGGTTGCTGGCCAGGACGCGCCGGCCCAGGGCCATGCCGGCGCCAAAGACCCAGGTGCCGGGCCCCAGTACCGAGGGTGGCGGCGCCAGCGTGGAGCGTGAAAACACGTTGACCATCTCCAGCGCCTTCATGGGTTCTTTCAGCGAGGTTTCCAGCAATGCGGGCGACACCTTCATGGGGAAGGCGGTACCCACCAGCACCAGATGGCTCACACGCGCAGGCGCCCGTGCGGCGGCCTCCAGTGCGATCAGTGAGCCAAAGCTGTGGCCCACCAGCGCGGCGCTTTGCACGCCTGCGGCATCGATCAGGGCAATCACAAAATCGGCGGCGTCTTCCACGCTGGCTGGCGGTGCGCCGGCGCTGCGGCAATGGCCAGGCAGGTCCACGGCCAGCACGTTCCAACCGTGGTGGGCCAGGTAGCGCGTCTGCAGAATCCAGACGCTGTGGTCGTTGAGCACGCCATGGATGAACACGACGGTGGGCTTGGCGGCGTCGAAGGGCTTGCCGCCGGTGTAGCAGTAGGTGCTGTTGCCGTTGACGGTGAGCTTCATTGGGCTTTCTCCGCTGCTTTGAGGGCGCGCTTGAGGTCGTCGATGAGATCGGCGGAATCCTCCAGTCCGATGGACAACCGGATCGTTCCCTGCGTAATGCCGGCCTGCGCCAGCGCCGCATCGTCCATGCGGAAATGCGTGGTGCTGGCCGGGTGGATCACCAGGCTGCGGCAGTCGCCCACGTTGGCCAGGTGGCTGAATACCTTGAGGGCCTCCACAAAGGCTTTGCCCTGGGCGCGCGAGCCTTTCAGGTCAAAGCTGAATACCGAGCCGGCGCCTTTGGGCAGCAACTTTTGCGCCAGTGCATGGCTGGGATGGCTCTCCAGCATCGGGTGGCCTACGCGCGACACAAACGGGTGCGCTGCGAGTAGCTCCACCACCTTGGCGGCGTTGTGCATATGCCGCTCCATGCGCAGCGACAGGGTTTCTATGCCCTGCAGGATCAGCCATGCCGAGTGCGGGCTCATGCAGGCACCAAAGTCGCGCAGGCCTTCGCGGCGTGCGCGCAGCAAAAAGGCGCCCACGGTGGATTCCTCGGTGAACACCATGTTGTGGAAGCCCGCATAGGGCTCGCTCAGCTCCGGGAATTTGCCCGACTTGTCCCAATCAAAATTGCCACTATCGACCACGATGCCGCCAATCACCGTGCCGTGGCCGCTAAGGAACTTGGTGGCCGAGTGGTAGACCAGATCAGCGCCCTGGGTGAAGGGCTGCACCAGCCAGGGTGAAGTCAGCGTGGAGTCCACCAGCAGCGGCACACCGGCCTCATGGGCTATGTCTGCCACGGTGGGCGTGTCCAGCACATCCAACCCGGGGTTGCCCACGGTTTCGCCAAAGAAAAGTTTGGTGTTGGGGCGCACTGCCGCCCGCCAGCCGTCGATGTCACCGGGCTTCACAAAGGTGGTCTCAATGCCAAAGCGGCGCAGTGTGTAGTGCAGCAGGTTTTGCGATCCACCATACAACCCAGTCGATGCCACGATGTGCCCGCCCGCGCCCATCAGCGTGGCCACGCTCAAGTGCAGCGCGGCTTGGCCGCTGGCGGTGCTGATGGCGCCAATACCGCCTTCGAGTGCCGAGACGCGCTGTTCCAGCACCGCATTGGTCGGGTTGCTGATGCGTGAGTAGACGTGTCCTGCGCGCTCCAGGTTGAACAGCGAAGCGGCGTGCTCACTGGACTCGAAAACAAACGAGGTTGTCAGGTGAATCGGCACGGCGCGCGCGCCCGTGGCGTCGGGCGTGGCGCCAGCGTGCAGTGAAAGGGTGTCGAAACCGGGGTCGGAATAGCCGGGCATAGTCATGCCTCCCGACGAGCCGCCTCTAGGGAGGCATGGGCCTCCTCGGGGGGCAGCGAACGAATGTGAGCTTGGGGGTTCATGGTGTCTCCGCAGGCAACTAGGAATGAATCTTCGGGATTGTGGGCTATATTAAAGTCATAGCCCACAACCAATCTGCCAAGAGGAAGAACCATGAAAGTCAGCGACATCCTGCGCGTCAAGGGCGGCACGCTCTTCACCATCACGCCGGAAGATAGCCTGGCCGACGCTGCGCAACTGATGGCCGAGAAGGATATCGGCTCGCTGGTGGTGATTTCGCACGGCCTGGTAGTGGGCATGTTGACCTTCCGTGAGGTGATCCAGGCCGTGGTGAAGAACGGCGGCAGCTTTGGCGGCACCACGGTGTACCGCGCCATGGACCCCGGCCCCTTGACCTGCACCATGGAAACTGAAATGGACGAGGTGCGCCGCATGATGCTGGACCGCCATGCCCGCTACATGCCGGTCATCGACAACCGGATGTTGATGGGTGTGGTCAGCTTCTACGATGTGGCCAAGGCCGTGGTGGACAGCCAGAACTTCGAGAACAAGATGCTCAAGGCCTACATCCGCGACTGGCCCGAGGGTGAAGACGAAGGCGCCAAGCCCGCGTAGTCCTTTAGGGGCACTTGTGCGGCCCCACTGCCTCGCGGGGGCAACCTGTCTCGTCTGGGATAATCCCCGCCATGAGCGGCAATACCTTTGGACATCTCTTCGCAGTCACCAATTTTGGTGAATCCCACGGCCCGGCCATTGGCTGCGTGATTGACGGCTGCCCCCCGGGCATGGAACTCAGCGAAGCCGATATCCAGGGCGATCTGGACCGCCGTCGCCCCGGCACCAGCCGCCATGTGACCCAGCGCAATGAGCCCGATGCGGTGCAAATCCTCAGCGGCGTCTACCTGGGCAAGACCACCGGCACGCCGATTGCGCTCCTGATCCAGAACACCGACCAGCGCAGCAAGGACTACGGCAACATCCTGGAGACCTTCCGCCCCGGTCATGCTGACTACACCTATTTCCAGAAATACGGCATCCGCGACCCGCGCGGTGGCGGCCGCTCCAGTGCCCGCCTGACGGCGCCCATGGTGGCGGCCGGTGCCGTGGCCAAGAAGTGGCTCAAGGAAAAATACGGCACCACTTTCCGTGGCTGCATGACGCAGGTGGGTGAGATGCCGATTGCATTTGAATCCTGGGAGCATGTGCCGAACAACCCGTTCTTCGCGCCCATTGCCGATGTGCAGGCGCTGGAGGACTACATGGACGCGTTGCGCAAGGCCGGCGACTCCTGCGGCGCGCGCATCCGCGTGACGGCCTCCAACGTGCCCGTGGGGCTGGGTGAGCCGCTGTTCGACAAGATGGATTCCGATATCGCCTACGCGATGATGGGCATCAATGCGGTCAAGGGGGTGGAGATTGGTGCCGGCTTTGCGAGTGTGACGCAGCGCGGCACCACGCACGGCGACAGCCTCACGCCGCAAGGCTTTGCCAGCAATAACGCGGGTGGAACCTTGGGTGGCATCAGTACCGGCCAGGACCTGGAGGTGAGCATTGCCATCAAACCCACCAGTTCCATCATCACGCCGCGCGACTCTATTGACGTGCAGGGCAATCCCACGCAAGTCATCACCAAGGGGCGACATGACCCCTGCGTGGGCATTCGCGCTACGCCGATTGCCGAGGCCATGCTGGCCCTGGTGGTGATGGAGCACGCGCTGCGCAACCGCGCGCAATGCGGCGATGTGGTGCCGGTGCTGACGCCCATACCGTCTTCCGTTTAAAGCATGCCTGCTCCCGGGAGCCGTTGGCATCTGATTCCGTTCTCGGCCCTGTCGGCCAGCTACTTCGCGCACATCGGGTTCTTCAATCCCTACCTGCCGCTATGGCTCAAGGAATTGGGGCTGGGCTTGTTTGCCATCAGCCTACTGACTTCAGTACAGGCGGCCACACGGCTGTTTGCCCCGTATGGCTGGGGCTGGCTCAGCGACCACACCGGTGAACGTGTCAAGCTATTGCGCTACGGTGCGACGGCAGCGTTGCTGGTTTCCACGGGCCTGTGGTTTGATTTTGGGGTGTGGTGGCTGGCGGCGGTCTTGCTGCTGATGTTCACCCACACCAGCTCCATGATGCCCATGAGCGAGGCCGCCATGGCACACCTGGTGAGCAGCGGTGGTGCCTTCGACGCCAAGCGCTACGGGCGCGTGCGCCTGTGGGGCTCGCTGGGCTTTCTGGTCACGGTGTTTGTGGCCGGAGGTTGGTTTGAGCGCTACGGTATGCGGCACTTTCCGGCATGGACCGCGCTGACGCTGCTGGCCGTGGTGGCGAGCACGTGGGCCCTGCCGGACCTGAAGGAGTCTGTGCCTGCACACGAGCCCCGCTTGCCGATCGGGCCCATCCTGCGTCAGCCTGCGGTACGGTGGCTATTTGCCTCGCTGTTTTTCCATGTGCTGTCCCACATGGGCATTTATGTTTTTTTCTCGCTGTACCTGGACTCTCTGGGCTACAGCAAATCCATGATCGGCGTGCTGTGGGCGGTGTCGGTGGTGGTAGAGATTGGCTGGTTCTTTACTCAGAGCCGCTGGTTGCCGCTGTGCAGTCTGACGGGCTGGTTGGTGGTCTGTGCCGGCGTGATGGCGCTGCGCATGGGCATCACGGCCAGCGCCGCTTCGGTGTTGCCCCTGCTGCTGCTGGCGCAGGCACTGCATGCGCTGACGTTCGCGGCCCACCACAGCGTGTGCATCGCCTTGCTGTCGCACCATTTTCCGGGCCGGCTGCGTGGGCGCGGGCAGGCCTTGTACACCGTTATTGGCTACGGCTTTCCGGGGGTCATAGGCGGCGTGCTGGGTGGTGTTCTAAGTTCCAGATACGGCTTGGCCAGCGTATTCTGGGCGACAACAGCTATCAGTTTGATAGCATTGATATGCGCCTTCAGGGTTTGGCGTCTACAGCATCCAGCCAGCGCGACAGCGGGTTGAAGCCGCTCACCAGGGCACTGGCGACCAACACCAGCGCACCACCCCAGAACAGGCCCGCACCCAGCGGCTCGCCCAAGAACAGATGGCCCCAGGCCACGCCGAACACCGGCACCATGAACACCGGGCTCATGGCAGCTACCGGTGTCACATGGCGCATGATGCGCAGGTGCACCCAGTAGGCCATGCCCGAGGTCACCACGCCCAACATGGCCACCGCACCCAGCGCCCCTGGCGTGAACTGTGCCTGGCCATAGCTCCATCCCGCACCGGGCAACAGCATCACGAAAGCCGCAGCATGGATGCCCAGCGCGATCTCCAGCGGCTGCATGCGCGTGGTGGCGCGCTTCATGAGCGGCGTGGAAATGCCGTAGCAAGCCGAGGCACAGATGCAGGCCAGCACCGCCAGCACGACGGTGGTAGTGAGCGGTACCGGCCCCAGCCGAAGGATCAGCCCCACGCCGGCACAGCCCAGCAAGCAGCCCACGATCTTGCGCGGGCTCAGTGTGTCTTCCTTGAGCCAGGCCGAGGCAAAGGTACCGAACAGCACGGCCGTGGTGTTGAGCAGTGCGCTGTAGCCCGCCGGAATCTGCAACCCAGCCCAGGCGAAGAGCAGAAAGGGCACGGCCACGCTGAGCGCGCCCAGCAGCGCGAGTTCGCGCCAGTGCTTCAGCGGCCAGCGGTGGTTGGCCAGGCGCATCAGCAGCGTCAAGGTGGCCAGGGCCAGACCAATGCGCAGGGCCGCCAGCACATTGGGCCCGAGCACGGGCACGGCGATGCGGATCAGCATGAACGAGGCGCCCCACAGTACCGACAGACCGACGAGCTGAACAAAGTATTTGGTTTTCACAGGGTGGCTGCACCGTTTATGAGTCTGTACACCGGGCGGGTGTCAAACAAGGTGCCATGGGACGCCCAGGGCTGGTCTGGTACGGCCGCCTGGAACAGGTCCGTCACCAGAATCTCGCTGCCCTTGGCCATCTCCTCGCCGAGCTTGGATGCCGCGTTGACTTCCGCGCCCCAGACTTCGTTGTCGCCCAGGCGCAGCACGGTGCCATAGCCCAGTCCTATGCAGACCCCTATGCACTCCTCGGGTGCGCGGCCCGGGTTGGCTGCGTCGGTGGCGCGCACCATGGCGGCGGCGCAGGCCAGTGCATCGCGGGGCTGGTCGAACACGGCCAGCAAGGAGTCGCCCTCGCGCTTGAGGCACAGGCCGTGGTGGGCCGCAATCAGCGGCAGGAACAGCGCCTCGGATTCCTGGATCAATTGCAGGAAATGCAGGATGCCGAAGGCTTCTACCAACCGGGAAAAGCCCACCAGGTCGGTGAACATGACGGCCTGGGTGCGGCCAAAGCGGGTGAAGATGGCCGCGTCAGTTGCGGCCCGGTCCGCCCCAGGGCGGCGGCGTTGCGCTAGCAGTTCTGCGAGTTCGTCTGCGTCTGTCATGGCAAGCTCCTCCTTTGTCTTGGGAGATTGTGCGGCAATTCCAGGCAGCGCCGGATTGCGCGTTTGCTAAGCTTGGCATTCGAACCACCGGAATTTCCCATGAAAACAGCACTCATCCTGAACGGCCCCAACCTCAACCTGCTGGGCACGCGCGAGCCAGCAGTCTATGGCTCGCAAACACTGCAAGATGTGGAAGCCCTGTGTGAGCGGGCCTGTCTGGCCAACGGATTCAAGATGGATTTTCGCCAGACCAACCACGAAGGCACTTTGGTGGACTGGCTGCATGAGGCCGGCAAGCTGCACACCGCCGGCAAGCTGGCCGGGGTGATCCTCAATGCTGGCGCCTACACCCACACCAGCGTGGCCCTGCACGATGCCATCAAGGGCACAGGCATCACATTGATCGAGCTGCACATCAGCAACGTGCACGCGCGCGAGGCGTTCCGCCACCATTCCTACATTTCACCCGCTGCCAAGGCTGTCATGGCGGGCTTCGGCGTGAATGGCTATGCACTGGCGGTGGCGGGTTTGGCGGGTATGCAATAGGCCCAAGGGCCGCTTCTTTCACGAGCCCGCACAGTCGCCGCTGCTGGACAGCGCGACGGCAGTTCTCACTGCGTTGCAAATTACTGCTGGAAGGTGATGGCGTCCAGGCCCAGGGCACGGATGCGCTCTACCGCAGCGTCTGCTTCGCCCAGGCTGTCAAACGGCCCGACGCGTACCCGGGTCAGGGTGCCCTTGGCCGTCTTGACCTCCTGGGTAAAGGCGGCCAGGCCTGCATCCAGCAGCCGGGTATGGGCACTGCGCGCATTGGACTCTTGTGCAAACAGCCCCACATTGATGTAGTAACGCGGCACGCCGTGCGGTTTGGGCGGTGTGGCTACGTCGCCGGTCTGTGCCGTAGCGCTGCGGGGTGCGGCCTGCAGTCTGTGGGTTTTGGCACCGGGCCGTGCTGCGGATGCGGCCGTACGGGGTGTGGGGATTGCGGTGGATGCCGAGGCGGCTTTGGCCGGCGATGGTGTGGTGGTGGTCGGAGCGCTCGCCGCAGCAACGGGTGGGCGCGGTGCAGACGCTGCCACGGTCGGGATCGACGCGGATGCCGCTGCCGATGCGGCGGCCAGCGCCGGTGTGGCAGTTGGCAAGGGGGCCGAGGCTGTCTGCGCGGGCGCAGGGGCTACGCCCGACGCTGACAACGCTGGCGCACTGGCCGCGCTAGCCGGGCCAGATGCGGCTGTAGCAGGCGCCGAGGCAGCGGGTGCAGGCGTGGTTGCGGCCTCGGTGGTGCGTCCCACTACCAGGTTGCGGGCTTCGCCGGCCTTGTCGGGCAACATGCCCGCCTGCGGCAACAGGGTGTACGCCGTGGCGATGAGCGTGACCACCACCCCATTGGCCAGGGCCAGCCAGATCAGGCGCTGGCGCGTGCTGGCTTGGCGGTTCAGCATGGCCACGGCTTCGGGCAGGGTGGTGTTGGCGGCCAGTGCTGCGGCCATGCGCTTGCGACAGTGCGCGTGGAAGATGGCGTTGCCGTACAGGCCCGGCAGCAGCCAGGCCGCTGCGGCAAAGGCTGCCAGCAGGCCCCATTCGGTCTCTCGCGGGAACTGGAACACCAGGCGGCCAATGCCAAACACCATCAGGGCCAGCGCCACCAGGGTGCCGACATAGACCAGGGCTGCACTCCACAACTGGCGAAACACCATCCAGTTGAGCGTGCACAGGCTGGCGGCCCAGTTCCAGCTCACGCCGGCACGGTCTGCGGCCTCGAAGCGGCCGAAATGCAACTGGTAGTAGGCGGTGTTGACCGAGCCCACGGCGGCGCGGTACAGCGCGGTGGTAGCGCCTTCGCCAGAGCGGTCCAGGGTGGTGGCGGAAGAGGGTGCGGTGGCCATGGGCGTTTATTTTGGCATGCTGCCGGGTTGTGCCGCCATGGCAGCGGCCACTTCCTGGCCCAGCTCGATCACGGCCAGCGCGTAGTAGCTGCTCCAGTTGTAGCGGGTGATGGCGTAGAAATTCTCGGTACCGGCCAGGTACTGCGGCTCGGCGTCGCCGTTTTGCAGTTCCACCAGCGCCAGCGGGCCGGAATGTTTGAGGGCCGCGCCTTGCAATACGGCGCCCTTGGCAGCGAAGGCGTCGGGGCTGAAGGTGGGCCGGATGTCGGGTGCCAGCAGCGCGGCTTTGTCCAGCCGGGCCGCATCGAAGCCCACCGGATAGTGGGTCGGCATGCCGGGCTGCCATTGGTGCGCGCGGAAGTAGTTGGCGACCGATCCGATCACGTCGGCCGCGTTGTGGAACAGGTCGATGCGGCCGTCGCCGTCGAAGTCCACCGCGTACTTGTCCCAGCTGGACGGCATGAACTGTGGCAGGCCCATGGCACCGGCATAGCTGCCGCGCAGGGCCAGCGGGTCGGTGCCCGTGCGTTGGGTCAGTGCCAGGTAGGCCTCCAGCTCCGACAGAAAGAAGGCAGCCCGTTCCCGGGCACGCGGGTGCGCGCTGGGGAAGTCAAAGGCCAATGTGCACAGGGCGTCGATCACGCGGTAGCTGCCGGTCTGCTGGCCGTAGATGGTTTCCACGCCGATGATGCCGACGATGATGCTGGCCGGTACGCCGGTTTCGCGTTCGGCCCGTGCCAGCGTGTCGGCGTTGGACCGCCAGAACTTCACTCCGGCCTTGATGCGCACCGGTTCGACAAAGCGGCTGCGGTACAGCGCCCAGTTCTTGGGCACGCCCACGGGGGGCGGCGTAATGGCGCGGGCGATGGATGCGGTGTAGCGTGCTTGGCCTATGGCCTGGCGTACCCATTGGGGGTCAAGTTGACGGCGCTGCGCCAGCGCGTCGGCTGCCTCCATGACCTCCGCGCGGGTGGCATACAGGGGGCCTGCAGGCGCAGGCTGGGGGGCACTGTGGTGGTGGGTGGTGGCGCCGTGGTGGACCGCAGATTTCGGGTGTTTTATCGTGTCAGCCCAGGTGGGAATTGCGCAGATAGCTATCAAAAATGTAGCAAAAAAAGAAGAGGTTGGACTCACGGGGTGCTTTGGTTTGCCAGAGGTTGGGGCCAGGGCAGGTGGCGGAACTCGCGCTGCAGTGTACCCAGTGTGGTGGTGGGGCCCGCACTGTAGCGCCAGGCTTCCAGCTGCAGCAGCCAAGTGCGCAAGGCGCTGGTGTCTGTGCCATGCGTGGCCTGCGCCTGCAGCAGTGATGCCATCTGGCGCGGCGGGGTGTGCGGCGTGACCGCAAAGCCGGCCGCTTGCAGGCGCCGCGCTGCGCGGTGCAGCAGGCGCAGCCAGGGGTCCTGGCGGTGGCGCTCCCACAGGGTCCACGCTGCGCCGAGCAGGCTGGCGGCGACGATGAGGGCGAGCAGCACGTAACTCAAATCTTCCCAGCTCGGCGATTCAAAGCCCAGGTTGCGCAGCAGGTCCAGCTGTCGGGCCTGGGAATAGTTCAGCACCCACTGGTTCCAGCGGTTGTTGGCAGCTTCCCACAGGGCGCGCAGGTTCAGTGCAATGGCGGGGCTGACGTTGCCCAGCAGTGCCTGCGTGATGGCATTGCGTGGTGCTTCCAGCCGGTTGAAGGTGCCGGTGCGCGCCGGTGCCACGGCGGATGTCGGGTCCACCCGCACCCAGCCCTGGCCGCGCATCCAGACTTCGGCCCAAGCGTGGGCATCGCTCTGGCGCACCGTCCAGTAGCCATCCAACTGGTTTAGCTGCGCACCCTGATAGCCGGTGACGATGCGCGCCGGGATATCCATGGCGCGCATCAGCAACACGAAGCTGGAGGCGATGTGTTCGCAAAAGCCCTGCTTGCGGTCAAACCAGAATTCATCGGCGGTATGGACGCCGAACACACCGGGCTCTAGCGTGTAGATGTAGCCGCCGGTGCGCAGGCGTTCCATCACGGCATTGACCAGCATGTTGGTGTCACCGCCGGCATAGCGCGGGTCGCGGCGAATGTCGTTGGCCAATTGCTGGGTGCGTGGATTGAAGCCGGGCGGCAGGGCCAGGTAGTCGGCCAGGGCCGGCACCGTGCGCGTGGGGCCGTGGCTGAAGCGCGGGTAGCTCTGCGCGCTATAGCGCACCAGGTCGGCGATGGGACGGTCGGCAGACCATTGCAGGTCGGGTGCCATGCTGGCGGTGTAGCCAAACAGCTTGGGTGGTTCGGGTGTGGCGTCCAGTAACAGTATCCACGGGCGGTTGTTGGCCTCTAGTGTGACCTGGTATTTGACCGGGTCACCCTGCACCTGCAGGCTGGCGGCTGGCTGTGCCCGTGACGAAT
>JACXTT010002725.1_pt1 | contig 27739 bp, 28 predicted proteins | sample 9270951 | NCBI WGS metagenome assembly JACXTT01 (sample SAMN15532306, study PRJNA645909) | rock metagenome | isolation source: weathered quartz diorite | place: Puerto Rico | collected 2017-06-21 | reverse complement strand
TTCTCCATCCAGCCAGGGATGTGGCTCCTCACATGTATTCGAGTCGAGGGGGTATGTTATGTTTTAGCGATCCTGCAACGATAGCGAGGCCGCATGCCGCGATACGAATATCGTGTTCTCAATCCCGTGCCCGCCGCCGAAAATGCATTTCTGGCCTGGATCGACGAACTGGATCGCAAATTCACCAACCGCGATCCGCAACAACGCAGCGACACGGTCCGTGACGCTCTGCACCAGCTGTATCTGGGGCGAGCCTACGCGTCCCCCGATCCTAGCTCCCCCTTGGCCGTGCAAGCCTTGCTCCATTCCTTCGATCCGCGCAACGCGACGCTCGAACCCGAGTCATACGGTGACGCCGATGCCGCGAAGTACGGCGAGCGCAAGCCTCTGATCTGGTTCTGGATGATGTATGACCGCTCTCCGCTCGGTCTGAATCACTGGCTGGGTCACAAGGTGCGGGCCATGCTGGCTCGACACGTGTTCAAATATTGTGGCAATAACGTGAAGATTTTTCACGGAGTGGAATTCTCGTTCGGCTACAACCTGACAGTGGAAGACAATTGCACCATCCACAAATACGTGCTACTTGATGACCGCGGCGAAATCATTATTCATGAAGGGTCCTCTGTTTCTGATTACGCCAATGTCTACTCGCATGCGCACGACCTCAACGATGGAATGATCGTGAGCAATCACAAAACGGAAATCGGTCCCAAGGCGCGCATCACCTACCATGCCACGGTGCTCAGCGGCGTCACGGTTGGCGAGCACGGGATGGTGGGTTCGATGGGAGTAGCATCGAAAAACGTCGATCCCTTCACCGTTGTCGGCGGCATTCCGGCAAAGCCGATCAAGGTGAAGTCGATCGCGCCGGAAGAATTCCGGAAGCCGTAGGGCAAACCCTAGCGCCGGGTTGCTACGATTCGCCCAGCCATCTTCGCGACTGAATTCCTTCAAGCCCGACCCTGGGAAGCGCACAGGATCGCGGTTGCGCATGTTAGTATCGAAGCCAGTCGCGCATGAATCTGCAGCACATCGACATTCTGAACGTCGTGTTCCAGTTGATCGCTTTCTTGTTTGCGATCAGCGTTCACGAGTCTGCCCACGCCTGGATGGCGAATTTCCGCGGCGACCCGACGGCTCGCATGCTGGGCCGGATTACGCTCAATCCGATCAAGCACATTGACTTGTTCGGAACGCTACTGTTGCCGGCGGTCGCAATGCTGACTAACCTGCCTGTACTCGGATGGGCCAAACCGACGCCGGTCGATCCGCGAAACTTCAAGAATCCTGTACTCGACGACATTCTCACGTCGGTGGTCGGCCCGGTAAGCAATTTTGTCGTTGCCAGTGGCGCTGTATTGATTCTTATTCTTGTAAAAAATGCTTCACCCGGCGGAGAGCAGATCGTCGTCGGTACGCTTCAGGGTTCAACTTTTCCCGACAACAATTCGCTGCTGGTTCCGCTGTGCAAGCTGGTGTTCGTGCTGATGGTGATCAATATCGTGCTCGGCGTGTTCAACCTCATACCGGTCCCGCCGCTTGACGGCAGCCATGTCGTACGCCATCTCCTGCCTGCCGGGATGCTGCGGATTTATGACACGGTAGGCACATTTGGCCTGCTCCTTCTGGTGTTTTGGGGTGGCGGATTGCTGACCCGATTGATCAATCCCGTCTTCGCACTCTTCATGAGCGTTCTCCTGAGAATCTGATGACCTCTCGTTCAAACCAACGCAAACGCGTGCTCAGCGGTATGCGCTCCACCGGCAGGCTCCATCTGGGGAACTTCGTCGGCGCCCTGGACAACTGGGTGCGGATGCAGGACCAATACGACTGCTTCTTTTTTGTGGCGGACTGGCATGCCCTCACCACCGACTACGCTGATACGTCCAAGATTAAGGAAAACTCCCTGGAAGTATTACTCGACTGGCTGGCGGCGGGGCTCGATCCGGAGCGCTGCACCATGTTTATCCAGTCGCATGTTCCGCAACATGCCGAATTGCATCTGCTGTTTTCCATGATCACGCCCCTGGGCTGGTTGGAGCGCGTACCCACCTACAAAGAGCAGCGCGACAATATCGCGGAAAAGGATCTTGGCACCTACGGATTCCTAGGTTATCCGTTGCTGCAAGCCGCCGATATCCTGATTTACAAGGGCGATTTTGTTCCCGTGGGAGAGGATCAGGTTCCGCACGTTGAGCTGACTCGCGAAATCGCGCGGCGCTTTAACATGTTCTACACCCGCAAGGGCACGTACGTTTTTCCTGAGCCGCAGCCGTTGTTGACTCCGGCCGCCAAGCTGCCGGGCACCGACGGACGGAAAATGTCGAAGTCTTACGGCAACACCATCCTGCTCACCGATCCCGAGCCGGTAGTGCGGCAAAAGCTCAAGACCATGGTCACCGATCCGGCGCGGGTGCGCCGCAGCGATCCGGGCAATCCCGATGTTTGCCCGGTGGGCGATCTGCACAAGATTTTCAGTGACCGGTCGACCATCCTGAAAGTGGAGGAGGGTTGCCGTTCTGCCGGTATCGGGTGCATCGAGTGCAAGGGCTGGGCGGCCGACGCCCTGGTAGGCATTCTCAATCCCATGCAGGAGCGGCGAAAGAAATATGAGGACAATCCACGGCTCGCCTGGGATATTCTTGAGGCAGGGTCTGCCCGGGCAGGCAAGGTCGCCAGCGCCACCATGGACGAAGTCCGGGAGGCCATGGGGATGTCTCTCGATTGCGAGTCGTCCTGATGGTCGACCGCGCGGGCACTGCGAATCAGGAAACCATGGCTGAAAACTTGAAGATCGCATCGCATGAACTTCCGCAACCGGAAACTGGCGCTCTGGCGCCGGTGGTGCAGATGCCCCCCGCCCAGAAGCCGAAACCCGAAAGCGATTTCCCTTTCTCGGTCCTGGTTGGCGACGTCTACGAGGGGCCGCTCGACCTGTTGCTGGATCTGATCCGCAAGCAGGATATCGACATCTACGATATTCCGATGGCGCGCATCACGGCGCAATATCTTGCTTATGTGGAAAAGCTGCGGGAACTGGATGTGAATGTCGCCGCCGAATTTATCTACATGGCGGCGGTACTGATCCACATCAAGTCGAAAATGCTGTTGCCGCGCGATCCTGACGCGTTAGCAGGAACCGAAGACGATCCCCGCATGGAGCTGGTCAACCGGCTCATCGAGCACGAGAAATTCAAGGCAGCGGCGCAGATGCTTCTGCAAAAACAACAGATTGAAGACGCCGTAAGGTCCAACCCGGCCATCAAGGAATTCATGGATGCCGAGGGCACCGAGCCGGAAATTGCGGCCGATGTGATCGACCTGGTAAGGACCTTCCAGGAAATTCTGGAGCGCGCCCGTACCCGTCCCATGATCCAGGTAGACGAGGAAACGGTTACGGTAGGACAGATGATCGACTACCTGCGGCGGCGACTTGCGCTCGAAGACCGCCCGTTGCGCTTGAAGCAAATCCTGCGCAACGTAAATTCACACCCGGCGCTGGTCTGTATGTTTCTGGCTCTATTGGAGATGGTACGGCTGCAGGCAATTCAGTTGCGGCAGGACCGTCTGTTTGGCGAAATCCTGCTGCGCAAACACACCGGCTTTGAGGCCATGATCGCCGAACCGGCAGCGGTTCGAGATGACTGGCGGTAGAACCGGGGTATCATTATTTATTCGTTGTGGGGCACTTGACCATGAGTCTTAAAGCTAAACTTGAAGCCATTATTTACGCGGCGGAAACGCCGATTACGTTCGATCACATTGTGCAATTGTTGAAGGGGTCGGTGGTGGCGGAGACCACAGGCGGGAACACGATGGCGGATGACGGAGGCGCCGCGGACGTTAAATCTCGAGTTCGCGCTGCTCTGGAAGAGCTGATCACGGACTATAGCGCGGCTAGCCACGGCATCGAAGTCCGTCAGGTGGCTGGCGGCTATCGAATGTCCACCAAGCCCGAACAACATGACTTAGTGCGTGAGTTCGCCAAGAGTCTGAAGCCGCCCATCCGGCTCTCCCTTCCCGCGCTGGAGACGCTGGCGGTAATCGCATACAAGCAGCCGGTTACGGTGCCCGAAATCAGCGAAATCCGCGGCGTGGATTCGAACGGCGTCATCGCTACGCTGCTGGAGCGCAAACTGATCACCACGGCGGGCCGCAAGGCAGTCATCGGCCGACCGATTCTCTACAAGTCCACCAAGGAGTTTCTCTTGCGTTTTGGCCTCAAGGACGTGAACGAACTCCCCAGCATGGAAGAGTTCGAGAAGCTGGTGGCGGAATCGTTCCAGAACGAATTGTTGCCTTTGCCAGAACACGGCGCAGAAGATGGAAGCAGAATCCAGGTCGATGGCAACAATGGCCACGGCGGACCAGAACCATCCGAACCGGCATTGCGTGGATCCGATCCCGACGGTGAGCCGGCGTCAGCTGCGAGCGAAGTCGGCGCCGAGGCGCCCGGCGACGAATCCATTGCCGGACAGAAAGATCCGGCCGCCTGAAGGTGCCGTCCGGGCCGGCGATATCCAATTTCCGTTCGTCCTTACCTGTCGCCAGATAGAGAATTGGAACCCCATGCCCGCTGAACGTCTGCAAAAGATCATTGCCGCTGCGGGAATCGCGTCCCGGCGAAAGGCGGAGCAACTTATTGCCGGAGGCATGGTTTCGGTCAACGGGCAGGTGGTGAGAGAACTGGGCAGCAAAGCCGACACTGCGCACGATCACGTCCGGGTAAACGGCAAACTGCTGCACGGCCCGCAAAAGAACGTCTACCTGCTCATGAACAAGCCTAAGGGATACATCACCGCAGTCAGCGATCCTGAAAGGCGGCCCACGGTGATGGACCTGCTTCGCGGGGTAGGGGTACGAGTCTACCCCGTGGGGCGCCTCGATTATGCCAGTGAGGGCCTGCTGTTGTTGAGCAACGACGGGCAACTGGCAGCGGCGCTCATGAAGGCATCCTCCCACGTTCCCAAAACCTATCTGGTGAAAGTTGCTGGCACGCCGTCGCCCGACGGGCTTGCCAAGCTGCGTTCCGGCGTTTTCATCCAATCGAAGGGCGGAAGAAGATCGAAGACGGCGCCCGCCAAAATCGTGCCCATTCGCGAAGCCGACAATCCCTGGTACGAGGTCACCCTGATCGAAGGCAAGAACCGGCAGATCCGCCGCATGTTTGAGGCGGTGGGACATCATGTGGAAAAAATCAAGCGGGTGCGTTACGGTCCGCTACAGCTGGACGTCCAGCCGGGAAAATTCCGACACCTAACCCTTAAGGAAGTTACGCGCCTCAAATCCGCCATTAAATAGCCGGGAGACAGCTCGCGGACGCTCATAAGCAACGCCCGCGCCCAAATCGTGACTAGCCTGATCAAACTAGACTCGAATGAGAACCCGTTCGGGCCCTCGCCGCTTGCGATCGAAGCCATGCAAGCCGCACTGGCGGAGGGTAACGCCTATCCCGACGACCATGTATCCGGATTGCGTCACAAGCTGGCCGCGATCCATCAGGTAAGCCCTGAACAGATTCTTGTGACCAGCGGCCTGACCCGGTTGCTAGGCATGCTCGCACAGACGTTCTTGAGCAACACAGTGAACGCAGTGACGAGCGAGCGGTCTTTTATTGTTTATCAAATGGCAACACAAGCCGCGAACGCGCAACTTCTCGAGCTGCCGATGGACCACGACCGCTTCGACCTTAGCGCGATCGCATCTGCGGTAAATAAGCATACCCGTCTTGTCTTTCTAGCAAACCCTAACAATCCCACCGGCACTCTGGTCACGGCCGAAGAAGTCGACCATTTCCTGCGACGGCTACCGGACCATGTCGTGGCTGTGCTCGACGAGGCATACCATGAATTTGCCGCCGACTTCGCGGCGACGCGGAGGACTGAGTATTCTCGGGCCCTCGATTACGTCCGGAAAGAAAGCAATGTTGTGGTTTTGCGCACCTTCTCAAAAGTCCACGGTCTGGCTGGAGTCCGGGTTGGATACGGGATCGCTTCGGCGAGACTCATCGCCCAGATTTCGCGCCAGCGCGACGTATACGGCGTCTCAAATCTGGCCCAGGCTGCGGCATTGGCTGCACTCGGCGACCAGCCTCACATACGCCGGACGGTCGAAAACAATACCAGCGAATCGAAAAAGCTCTTGGCGGCTCTCTCCGATCTTGGATATGCCGCCCCCATGCCCTGGGCAAATTTCCTGTATTGCCAGCTAGGCACTGATGCGAGAATTTTTGCCGCACGCCTGCATGCCCTGGGAATCCGGGTACGTGCGCTCGATCAATGGGGCGATCCGCGGGCCATCCGCATCACGGTTGGAACTCCCGAACAGAACCACGAACTTCTTCGTGCACTGCGGAAATTGAGGGACTCCTAGTTCCTCTTCGTCACGGTTTACCGGGTCATCGGCAACTGCGCCGCGCCGTACAAACCTGCGTCACTGCCCAACAGAGCGCGCGTGACGATCGTTCGGGTCGGCCCTTCGGACTCCACCTGCCCTGAGGCGCCGTGTCCCTCCGCCAGCGGCGAGCGAGGCGCTGTGGCGGCGTAGACCAGGGAACGTTCCCGCAATTCTTCAAAGATAAAAGGCGAAAACGCATCCCACGCGCTCGAAACGCCTCCCCCAACGACGTACATGGGCAGATTGAATGCATTTACCAGATTTGCAATGCAGATTCCCAGAGCTCGTCCCATTCGGCCGAAGATCCTCTTCGCCTCTTCATCCCCCTGAATCGCCAGGTTGTAGATGGCCCTGGCATTGAACTCGGGATCTGAATTCGCCGCACTCGCCAGCCCCGGCGCGCGTCCGGATACGATTGCTTCCCTGGCCATGCGGACGATCGCCGTGGCCGAAGCATATTGCTCCACACATCCCCGGTTGCCGCAACCGCATTGCGGCCCTTCCGGTTCCGCAGTCATGTGGCCGAACTCGCCCGCCATCCCGGTCATGCCGTGCCAGATCCGGCCTCCCAGCACGATGCCCCCGCCAACCCCCGTGCCAAGAGTCAGCATGAGCATGTCATCGAAGCCCTTCGCTGCACCCAGCCATTTCTCCCCCAATGCCGCAACGTTGGCATCGTTCTCCAGAATCACTCGCGTACCCAGCCGGTGTTCGATCTGAGCATGCACTGGAAACTCCGCCCAGCCAGGCAAATTAGGCGCCTCGCGCAACATTCCGGTCTTCATATCGATGATCCCAGGGATTCCGATACCGATCCCTTCGAGAGGACCAGCGTTCCGGTACTTGGCGGCGAGAACCTGAATGGCATCGCACATCTCATCGATCACGTGATCTCTGCCCAGCGCCACCCGAGTGCCCAGAGTGACTTTCTCCATCAACTCGCCCTGCTGGTTGACGGCGGCAATGCGCAGGTTGGTTCCGCCAAGATCGACGCCGATAGAGAAGTTGGACATAGGCGAGTAGCGTATCAAATCGCAGATTTCAGGTTGAAGATTTTAGAGTTTTGCCGACTGGATCACCAGCGGACGGAGATAGCCCCGCTACTTCTGACACTTCCCACAATAATGACTGCTTCGACCGGCGATTATCACCCGCTTGATGGCCGTCTTACAAACCAGGCACGGTTCGCCTTCCCGGCCATAGACTCGGTGTTGTCGCTGGAAAAAACCCTCCCCGCCGTCCGCGTCCACGTAGTCGGAAACCGTGGAACCGCCGAGAGAAATCGCCTCCCGCAGCACTTCCTGGATAGCCAGGTACAGACGACCGAAATCCTCGCGTCTAAGCGACGCTGCCTGCCGCCGCGGCCTGATTCCCGACCGGAACAGGGACTCATCCGCATAGATGTTACCCACGCCGCTCAGCAGCTTCTGATTCAGCAGGGCGCTCTTGATGGGCGTTTTGCGGCCACGGAACAGGCTGACGAACGTTTCCTGCTGGACCTCAAGCGGCTCGGAGCCGGCGGCCTCGAAACCATGCGCCACGCTCAATCGCCCAAAGCGCCGGGGATCAACGAAACGCAGTTCCCTTCCCGATGCCAGTTTTACAATCGCGTGCGTATGTTTGGCCGTTTCAACATTGGCGTCGCACAACAGGAGTCGCCCAGTCATTCCCAGATGTACGATCCACTGCGCCGTCGGTTGGGTCTTGGAAGGAGTCGGGCGGCCTTTCCCACCCGCCGCTTTTTTGCGCCTTGGCGAGCCTAGCCTTCGGGCGGGCATCTTCCTCGGGAAAAGCCTGCCCCGTCCTACACCGTCAAGCTCCAGATCAAGAACAATGTGCTTCCCCACCCGGCGAACCCCGCTGATACGCCGGCCCTCGAGCGTAGCCGCAATCTCCCTGGCTGAGGATTTCAAAGGTTCAGGTTTCGACCCCAACCAGACCGATTCGATGATGTCTCCGGTTACTCGGCTGGCCAATCCGCGCGCGATGGTTTCGACCTCAGGAAGTTCAGGCATGAAAATAGTCTACAGTCGCCAGACTTCGGTCGTCAGCCAGGACCGGAGTCGGACGACCGAAGGCCGACAGTGATGAGTGCTTCACAGCGCGACTTCCCGTCCAGCGCCTGCTTTATTCTCAATCAAGTTCACCCGTTGGAACTCTTTCTGACTCATCGTCACCATCCTTACAGGGTGACAAAATCTCGCCGCAGTTAGGGGGTGACATTATCTTGGAGCATACAGACTTCCCGCCCAGAATTGCTCATCCCCTGGCCGCCGGGTTATGATTACCGGTACACATCAGCCCTATTTTTCCCTGCAATTCACAGTTAAAGTGTTCCTTCTGGGCATAGAGTGTGTGCGACTCTGCAATACGGCCAAGGAAGGCCGCTATCCTGCATCACGGAGTTGGCATTGAAGAAGGGTAAGACTGCGGTCATCGTGGGTGCCCAGTGGGGTGACGAGGGTAAGGGCAAGATCGTCGACGTTCTCTCGGAAAATTTCTCCGTCGTCGCTCGTTACGCCGGCGGCCACAACGCCGGCCATACCGTCATCATCAACGGCAAGAAATTCATCCTTCAACTGGTACCTTGCGGCATCCTGCGGCCCGGCTGCCGAAGCGTGATCGCCAACGGCGTTGTGCTCGACCCTGTGGCCCTACTTAAAGAGGTTGCCGCGCTGCGCGAGACCGGCGTGAAAGTGGATGGTAGCCTGTTCGTCAGCAATCGGGCTCACGTCATCCTGCCCTACCACCGGATGATTGAGCTGGCTTCGGAGAACGCTCCCGGCAGGGTAAAAATCGGCACCACCTCGCGCGGCATCGGTCCCACCTACGAGGACAAGATGGGCCGGCGCGGCTTGCGCGTGGCGGACTTGCTCGATCTGAAGCTTCTCCGCACACACATCGAAAACGCCTGCCGCGAGAAAAACATGATCGCGCACGCCCTGTTCAACTCCGAACCGCTCGACCCGGACAAGATGTATCAGGAGTACGCCGAAGCCTCGGCCAAAGTCGCCCCCTTCGTCTGCGATACAGCGGCGCTGCTCAATCAGGCCATCGCCGAGGGCAAGTCGGTCGTGTTCGAAGGCGCGCAGGGCACGATGCTCGACATCGATCATGGCACCTACCCCTTCGTGACCTCTTCCAGCGCCACGTCGGGAGGAGCGGTTACAGGAACCGGGGTCGCTCCGACTGCGATTGACGCCGTGATCGGTGTCACCAAGGCATACTGTACCCGGGTTGGCGGAGGACCGTTCCCCAGCGAGGCTTCCGACGAACGTGGAGACCAGCTGCGGGCGCGCGGTAACGAATACGGGGCGGTGACCGGACGTCCTCGTCGTTGCGGATGGCTTGACTTGCCTCTATTGAGGTACGCTGGCATGATTAATGGCATTTCCTGGCTGGTGGTCACCAAGTTGGATGTGCTGGATGAACTGGCGGAGATTCCGGTTTGCGTGGGTTACAAGATTAATGGCAAGCCGACCGCGGAAATTCCAGCGCACGCCAGCGGCTATGACGCGATCGAGTGCCTTTACCATTCGATGCCGGGGTGGCGTACTTCCACGCAAGGCGTTACTGAATTGGGCAAACTGCCCAAGCCAGCGCGGGAGTATCTGAATTTTCTGGAGAGCGAGAGCGGGGCTCGCGTGGGGATGGTGTCCACCGGACCGGGGCGCGAGCAAACCATACTTGTGGACGACTTTGCGGTTCAACTCAACGAATTGACCGGACAGAAATCTGCCGTTTCGTAGAAAATCTAACTCTTGGAGAGAGTGATGGTTGTTCTGGCGGTAACATGGATGGCAAAGGTAGGTCGGGAAACCGATGTGGCTGGCGTTTTTTCCAAGTTGACCGAGGAATCACGCAAGGAACCCGGCTGCGTCATGTATCAGGTCCATCGCCACAAGACCGAACCCCGCCGCTTCTTTATTTATGAGCAGTACAAAGATGACGCGGCCCTCGAGGCCCACCGCGCCGCTCCCCACTTTCTTCAGTACGCGAAAAAGGAATTGCCTAAGTTTGGTGATCGTGTTGAGGGCCATCTCTACGCGCCGCTTGACTGACCGGGCGGTATCGAAGGAAGCCGTGACCGCATTTCAGTCGCAAGCCCGTTACTTCGCTTTGTCCGCCATCAGAACCCCGCCGGACGCGTAGCTTTCCTTCGACAATTCCTGGAAGGTCACTACTACCGCCTCTCGGCGAGCCCCTGCTTCTTCCACCATTGCATCCGTTAGGCGCGCGGCCAGCTTGCGCTTTTGGTCGGCGGTTCGGCCGACCAGCATGGTTACTTGAACTAATGGCATATGATCCCTGTCTTTGCTCTGGTCTACCTGGGTTTACTGGGCCAGCTCGTACCCAGCGAAAAAGAAGCTTAACTCGAATCGCGCCGTATCGTCCGCATCCGAGCCGTGAATCGCATTCAGCTCAATGCTGCTGGCCCACTTCTTGCGAATCGTCCCCTCCTCCGCGTTCGCCGGATTGGTAGCACCCATCAACTTGCGAAGGTCGGCAATGGCGTTCTCTTTCTCCAGGGCCAGCGCCACAATCGGACCACTGGACATGAAGTCGGTCAGAGAGTTGAAGAAAGGCTTGCTGGCGTGCACTGCATAAAACTGCTCGGCCTGATGTTTTGAGATCTCCAGCATCTTCATGCACAGGATGTTGAAGCCATTCTTCTCAAATTGTTCGATGATGTCGCCGATGGCTTTTTTTCTAACTGCGTCAGGCTTGACGATCGTGAGAGTACGTTGAAGTGTCTTCATGTTGTCGTTGGTCGCTAATCCTTGAGGGTTGTCGAGAACCGAGAACTGGTATCTGACAACCGTATTTTTAAACCTTGACTCCCATCACCGTCGCCACGGTCTCACCGATATCTGCCGGCGATCGGGCGACCCGAATCCCCGCAGCCTCCATGGCCTTGATCTTCTCGGCTGCGGTGCCCTTCCCGCCGGAAATGATCGCCCCGGCGTGGCCCATGCGCCGTCCCGGAGGCGCCGTCTGACCCGCGATAAATCCAACCACCGGTTTCCTCATGTGCGCCTTTATATAATCGGCGGCGGCTTCCTCGGCGTTCCCGCCAATCTCTCCGATCATGATCACAGCCTCGGTCTGCGGATCGCGGTTGAACAACTCGAGGGCATCCAGGAAATTCGTGCCGATGATCGGATCACCGCCGATGCCGATCGCGGTGGATTGCCCGATACCGCGCGTGCTCAGCTGGTAGACGGCTTCATAAGTCAGCGTACCCGAGCGTGAAACGATTCCCACCGGCCCTTCTCTGTGAATTCGGGCGGGCATGATTCCGATCTTGCAATGACCCGGGGAAATAATGCCCGGACAATTAGGGCCGATCAGCCGCGATCGCCGATTCTGCAGAAACTCCCAGGCCCGCACCATGTCGAGCGTGGGAATGCCCTCGGTGATGCAGACGATCAATTCCACTTCGGCGTCGGCGGCCTCCATGATGGCGTCGGCAGCGAAGGGCGGCGGGACAAAGATCACGGACGCGTCCGCGCCTGTCTTGTCCACCGCCTCCTGAACCGTATTAAATACGGGCCAGCCTTCGTGCGTTGTGCCGCCCTTGCCCGGAGTCACGCCGCCCACAATCTGGGTTCCATACTCCGCGCAACCTTTGGCGTGAAACGTGCCTTCCCGCCCGGTCAGCCCCTGCACGATCACTCGCGTCGATTTGTTTACCAGAATGCTCATCAGTTCATCTCAACTCTCAAACCCAGTCATCCTGATTGAAGGGAGCGAAATGCGGAATCGCAGCCATTCCTAACCCTTAGGCCGCTCTCGCCGCCGCCACTACCCTTTCGGCGGCGTCTTTCATGGTCTCGGCAACGATGAAATTCAAACCTGACTGTTTGAGAATCTCGCGACCAGCTTCGACATTGGTGCCTTCCAGCCGAAGTACGATGGGAAGCTGGATCTGCGTTTTCCGAGCCGCTTCCACCACGCCGGTGGCCAGCGTATCCACCCGCAGGATGCCGCCAAAAATATTGATCAGCACCGCCTTCACACTCTTATCGCTCAACAGGATCTCGAAAGCATGCGTAACCTGCTGCGCGTTGGCTCCACCGCCCACGTCGAGGAAGTTCGCCGGCATGCCGCCCGCGTATTTGATGATGTCCATGGTCGCCATCGCAAGCCCGGCGCCATTCACCATGCAACCCACGTTTCCATCCAGCTTGATGTAATTCAAACCGTGCTTTGAGGCTTCGACTTCCAGCGGATCTTCCTCGGTAACGTCGCGCAACTCGCGAAGATCGGGGTGTCGAAACATGGAATTGTCGTCAAAATTGATCTTGGCATCGAGCGCAAACAGGCGGCCATCGGTGCAGGTGATAAAGGGGTTGATCTCCATCAGAGACGAATCCGTTTCCTCGAAAGCGCGGTACAAGCCGGTCATGAACTGGACCGCCGGATTGATTTGCGCCGCTGCAAGCCCCAGCGCGAATGCCAGTTTTCTCGCCTGGAAGGCTTCCAAGCCCATGCCAGGATCGATATATTCTTTGAGGATCGCGGCGGGATTTTCCGCCGCAACCTGCTCGATTTCCATTCCGCCCGCCGCCGACGCCATGAACACCGGCCGGGCCTCGGCTCGGTCAATCACGATTCCCAGGTAGAGCTCTTTTTCGATCGGCAAAGTCTCTTCGATCAGCAATCGCCTCACGACCCTGCCCTCAGGACCGGTTTGATGGGTCACCAGAGTCATCCCCAGAATCTTGCTTGCCAGGGCTGCCGCTTCCTCCACCGACTTGGCGATCTTCACCCCGCCGCCCTTGCCGCGTCCCCCGGCATGAATCTGCGCCTTAACCACCACGCCCGACGCTTCAGCACCGAATAAATTCTTCGCCGCCGCTTCCGCCGCAGCAACGGTCTCAACCATCTCGCCCCGCGGCACGGCCACGCCATACTTCTTCAAGATTGCCTTGGCCTGATATTCGTGAATTTTCATAACGATTCCTTACTGGACCTATCGGCAACGGTCAGCTTGCAGCTTAGGGGCAGTGGTTGGCAACATTCGATTCTATCGAAGGGGTGAGCAATAGGGCAAACGACCATCGATGACGGTCCGTGCCCAGCCGTGGCCGAACGGGCGGCTGGACAGGTCGCGTGCTTTCGCCAAACCTAGCTTTACGATGCTAACCTTGATGTCAGCCCCTGGTTTTCCTCAACTATGATCACGGAAGCTCTCCAGCGTATTGCCAACCACCGTGAATCGCTTACCCGCGAAGAAGCGCGGGAGGTCATGGCGGAGATTTTCTCCGGCAAAGCTACCGACGCGCAGATTGCCGCCCTGCTGGTTGCCCTGCACATGAAGGGCGAGACGGTGGAGGAGATCGTGGGTTGCGCGGAAGCCATCCGGGCTGCGGCCGAACCTCTGCCGATCCACGAAAACTCTATCGTGGCGGTCAGCGGCACTGGACGCGACGCACTGGTCGATACCTGTGGCACCGGTGGAGATGCCTCGGGCTCGTTCAATATCTCAACTGCCACCGCGTTCGTCGTCGCTGGAGCCGGCGTACGCGTAGCCAAGCACGGCAACCGCAGCCTAAGCTCCCGTTGCGGTTCGGCCGACGTGATGGAATCCCTGGGTGTAAGAGTCGCCTTGCCCGCCGCCGCGCTGGCGTCCTGTCTCGCACGCGTCGGCATGGTGTTTTTGTTCGCGCCGTCGATCCATTCGGCGATGAGGTATGTTCAACCTGCCCGCCGCGAGCTGCGTCTACGTACCATCTTTAATCTGCTAGGTCCGCTGACCAACCCGGCGCACGCCTCCGGGCAAGTCGTCGGCGTGTATTCGCTGGAGCTCGTGGAAAAACTCGCCGAGGCGTTAAGCATGTTAGGCCTTCATCGTGCACTGGTGGTGCACGGCCTGGATGGCCTCGACGAGATCACGATCACCGGGCCCACCCGAATCGCGGAGGTGCGCGAAGGCAATGTTCGTAACTACGAGGTCACCCCGGAAGAGTTCGGGATGAAACGCACTACGCTCGAAGAAATCTCCGGTGGGGACGCCCAGACCAACGCCGCCATCATTCGTGACATCCTGGCCGGAACCAAGTCGCCGCGCCGGGATGTGGTCTTACTGAACGCGGCCGCCGCCTTGGTGGCTGCTGGAAAATCCGATCATCTGGGAGACGCCTTGCCGCTGGCGGTGCAGTCGATCGACTCAGGCGCGGCAAAGGCCAAACTGGAAGCTCTGGCACACTTTACGACGGCATCTCTCACCTGAGGACTCCAGGCTTCAGACAGCGGTTCAACCCATGCACAGAACCAGAGAACTATGTTCTGAGACCCAGGTGCTCACAACGCCCTCTTCAGCTTCTCAATCTGTGCCAGATGGCTGGCCCCGTGCACGGCCATCCGCTCAATCAGCTCGGCCACCGTGAAATCTTTCTTCGTTTCCGGATGAAAAGCCGACTTCGCAAGATCTTCCGGTCGGAGGCGCTGCAATAGCCGCAGATTGGCGTGGCGGTTCAAGCCGTAGACTGCAACCAGCTCCGCGGGAGGAGTCTCCATGTATCCCAGGTTCCGCGCCCAGTCGTCCTGGTCGATGGGAGAGATCACCGGCCGCTTGTCGGCTAGCATCTGACGAAGGCGATATGCGTAGACGATCTCAACATCGGCCAGGTGCCCGAGCACCTCGAGGATGCACCATTGGTCTGGCCCAGGTTTGTAACGCAGCGCTTTTTCCGTGAGCCCTGACACCGCCGCCGCCACCTGCTTAGGGCTCTTCTCCGCTGCGTCAAGATGCTTCTTGAGTTCGCTTTCAGTCATACAAACCTCCCGACGTTGAGCCATCCAGTAATAAAGCCTTTAGCAATTAAGGAGCTGAGGCCTTGGCGCAACGGCTAAATTACACAATTGCTTTCTCCATCCACTCCGCCACCTGCACCTTCCAACCCAACTCCTTGATCATGGTGTCGCGCAGTTGAGACGACGCCCCGGGTTCGCCGTGCACCAGATAGGTCACCCCGGGCTTGGCCGCAAAGGTGTGCAGCCACTCCAGCAACTCCGGGGTGTCGGCATGATCGCTGAATTGTTCCAGGGTGGCGATCTCCGACCGGATGGGGACCGTTTCCCCGAAAATGCGTACCTCGGGAGCTCCGCTCTTTATTGTGAAGCCGCGCGTCCCCGGCGCCTGAAAGCCGATGAAGATGACGGTGTTTTTCGGATCGGGCAACCGTTGCATCAAGTGGTGCAGGATGCGTCCCCCGGTAACCATTCCGCTGGAGGAAATGATGATCGCCGGAAACTGCGTGGCGTTGATCTTCTTTGAATCCTCGGACGTTAGCGCGAATGTGAAGCCCGGCCACTGCAAGGGAGATCCGTATTTGTGAATTAACCGGCAGGCCTCATCGCTACATTCCTCTTGATGCTTCAGGAACACCTCGACCGCCTTAATTGCCATCGGACTGTCGCAGTACACCGGAACGCGCGGAAGTTGTCCGGACTCCATCAACTCCTTGAGCACGAAGATAAATTTCTGCGTGCGTTCGACGGCAAACGCAGGAACGACGACACTGCCTCCGCGCTGCACCGTCTGGCGGATGATCTCAGCTAACTTCGGCCGGGGATCGTCGGTGGGGTGCTGGCGGTTGCCATAGGTGGACTCCATCACCAGAACATCGGCGACCTCGCCTTCGGTAGGGCCCGAGCGCACGACCTTCCCCGGAGCCACGTTGTGATCGCGTACCCGGCCAATATCGCCGGTAAACAACAATCGCCGGACGTCCCCCTTGACGTTGAGCGCGAGTTCCACCATGGAAGATCCCAGAATGTGGGCCGCTCTTACAAAGCGAAACGAGACTTCAGAAGACAGCTGCCGGGTTTCTTCAAACTGCAGGGGCTGGAAATACTGCAGGCTGGCTTCCGCTTCCGCGAGCGTGTAAAGCGGCAGGGCGGGGCTGTGCTTCGATTTCTTGTGCCGGTTGTAGAAATTTGCGTCTTCTTCCTGCAGATGCCCGGAGTCGGGCAAAATGATTCCGCACAGGTCGATGGTGGAGGGCGTCGCATAAATTGGCCCACGAAAACCTTCCCTGACCAACCGTGGTATCCAGCCGCAGTGATCGAGGTGAGCGTGGGTCAGAATCACGGCATCGATACTCGGTGCCGGAATCGGAAGCGGCTGCCAATTGCGCTCTCGCCATTGCTTGGCGCCCTGAAACATACCGCAATCGATCAGCATTTGAAACCCGGTCTTCCCATCCGAGTCTGCGCTGGTGTTCACCAAGTGTTTCGAGCCGGTAACCGTGCCAGCTGCGCCCAGAAATTGGATATAGGACAAGCTTTCCTCCTACCTAGGTCAACAACAAATTGAAGTTGCAGACTCTTCCGACTTCAGAGTGACAAACCTTACGATTAGGATTCCGCCACTTCATAATCCACAGATCTTCCATATGAGCTCCCCAGATCTGCCATTCTCAACTGCCTTTCTCCGGCAGTTCAATCTGGTACACATTGTTGTTCCTATCGCTCTCCGGCACACTGCCATCATTCACCACCAGTTCCAGGGGAGTCGAGGTGGTCTCGATGCGGATGGTTGCCTCCGACTTGCCGCGCACTTCCAGCCGCTTGATGACCTGTCCGTCCACCATCTTAAGCGTCACCGGCACCTCGGCACCCGCATCGCCACGGTTCTCCAGTGTGACCGTAACAATGTAGCTGTTTCCCATCATCTTTCGCGGATGCGCCGACACTACTCGGAAGTCCGGCAACCCGCGATCACGATATACCCAATCGTCGAAGAACCACTGCAGATCGCGCTTCGTCTCCGATTCAAGCAGATGTTGCATATACGCGGGCTTGCGATCGTCTTCCGCGTGATACGCCTCCAGGGTCTGCTTCAGTTTGCTATCGCCGATCATGTCACGCAGCATCCACCACACATACATCGCCTTGCTGCGGTAGAACTCCTCGACGCTGGTCGCGATCAACGAATCGGGCGCACCGTCGGCCGGGCGTGCCGCGGCCGCCTTCTCCGCTTCTGCGACAGCTCTGCGATGGACATCCATGAAGTCGAGCGCCGCCTCGCGCCCGCCTTCCCCCTCCCGGAACCCGGCCCGGGCAAAATGCGCCAGCCCTTCGTAAATCCAGGGCTGAGGCGAGAAGAATGCTGCATGCGTAAGCTCGTGGACCACGCTGAGTTGAGCCATCTTTGAGTCGGCGTTGAGCGGAGTCAGCAGCATGCTTCCACTCTCATATGGCGCAGCTTCGGGGTCACCGAGTTCGATGACCTCCGCCTTGACTTCAGATCGCCCCTTAGGGCTCCCAAACCACTCGGTCACGAAAGGAAGTGCGAGCTGCGCGGCAATCGCGTACCTCTCCGCCGCCGGCTTGTGATCGGGAGTGTAGGAGATGGCGATCGCCGGCCGATCGATTGCTTCATACTTGCCAATCGCAAACAGCGGTACAGCATCGCCCAATGGTTGGAAGGCACACTCGGTGACGCCTTCGTCGGATGATTCCGTGCCTTGCGATGATCGCAAGCCTCCCGGCTCACCATTACATGCCAGGGTTGCAGGCGTGCCCTCACCGGAGTGCTCGAACTTGACCCTAAGTTGCGCGTCGGCTTCGCGCGCTTTCCATCTTGCGATGGTTTCAAACATGCTGTTGCCTTCCGAAAGATTTGCTGCCTCGGTCGCTATCGGATACCAAGCCACATATCCGACGCCGCGAACTGCCGTTCCCGATTTGTTGATCTGGTCCCAGTCGCTATGCCGCGCCACATCCGCAGGTACGCCGATCCGCGTCAGCCGCGTCGCATCCAGGGCAACTAAACCCTCATAACCAATCGCGAGTTCCACCGTGGCTTGCGGCGCAATCTCACCGGGGAAGGTCACAATTGCTTCTGACAATGCACCCGTGTGGTCGATGTCCGAGGTCAAAGGCTGGGAGACGAACTGCACGGCGCGGCCGTCAACTTGGATCGATCTCCAATGCAAAGTGGAAGAGATTTGTAGAGAAAGATTCTTTTGCGGTGATTTTGAACGGTTACGCAAAATGATCTTTCCTCGCGCAGCCAGGCGCTGCTGCTCTGGTTCGATCCGGATATCCAGGTTGTAATTGGTGATGCTGAAGGCCTCGCGATCAATGGCATAGCCGTGTAGCGACAAAGCGCACACCCACAACAGGTAAAAAAACTTCATTTCTGATCCGCTGGGCTTTTCGCCGTCGCGTTGTTTCGGCGTTGCCGCACAATCTCGTACAGCATGACGCCGGCCGCGACCGAGACATTCAGGGAGGGCACCTTGCCCAGCATGGGGATAGAGACCAGGAAGTCGCACTTCTTTGCCACCAGATCGTGAACCCCCTTGCCCTCCGAGCCCAGCACGAGGGCACAATCCATGTTGTAGTCGACAGCGTCGTAGTCTTGCTTGCCGCGTTCATCCAGGCCCACGATCCACAGGTTCCTCGCTTTCAAATCCTCCAGGGTGCGCGCGATATTTGTCACTTTGGCGATCGGAAGGTGCTCGCTTGCACCCGCCGAGGCCTTGGTCACCGTAGCAGTCACTCCCGCGGCCCGGCGTTCCGGGATCACCACGCCGTCTGCACCCGAGGCGTCGGCGGTGCGAAGAATCGCTCCCAGATTGTGCGGGTCTTCAATTCCATCGAGTACGACGATCAGCGAGTACTGTCCCCGTTTCGCGGTGACCACATCGTCCAAATCGTTGTACTGTTTGGCTGAAGTGATCGCCACCACGCCCTGGTGCGCATTGTTGCCCGCCATGCGGTCAAGCTCCGGGCGTCCGATAAAACGAACCGCGACCCCATTGCGCCGGCATTGCTCCACCACACGCTGCAAGCGCAGGTCATGACGTTCCTTCAACACGCCAACCCATTCAAACGACCTCCCTCGAGCCTTGAGCGCTTCGGCAACGGCATTAATTCCATAGATGTAATTCATCGAGCAGTAAGTTTACCGCCTGGGAAGACCAGGCGCGAAACCGAGCCCCGGGCGTCGGGGGTTCAAATGTCAGACCAAGGAGTTGACAGGCGTTGGCGCTTTTAATCCCCACTCGCTATACTTTGAAAGCGTGTCCTCTAGGAGAAGCAATGTCCCTGTCCGCCGTCATCGTGGACGATGAACAGCTTGCTCGCGATGAACTTGCCTTCCTGCTAAAAGACGTGGGCGATGTGGACGTCGTAGCGCAGGGCAAAAACGGTGTCGAAGGCGTCAACCTCATTCGCGAACATAGCCCCGACCTGGTCTTTCTCGACGTGCAAATGCCTGGCCTCGACGGCTTCGGCGTCATCAAAAAGCTCCTGGATAAGAAAGTCGCTCTGCCCAAAATCGTCTTCGCCACCGCCTTTGACCAGTACGCGGTGAAAGCGTTTGAAGTAAATGCGGTTGACTATCTGCTCAAACCTTTCGATAAGAAACGTGTCGCGCAATCGGTGCAGAAGGTGCGCGACAAGATGGATTCCGGCAGCGCTTCCTCAGATAAGCTGGAAACCCTGGTCCGGATGCTGGAGTCGCAGAAACCACAGGCTTCCAAGCTCTTGATCAAATCCAGCGGCCGCCTCTTCCTCGTCAATCAGAAAGATATTGGATTCGCCTCTATCGAGGAGGGCGTCATCACCGTCGTAACCGGCGGACCCAATGGTATCGAGGGCCAGTCCAACTGCCGCACGCTGGAGGAGCTCCTGGAGAGTCTCGATCCCAACCTCTTCTGGCGAGCGCACCGCTCCTACCTGGTGAACATCAACCGCATCAAGGAAGTCGTTCCCTGGTTTAAGAGCTCCTATCAGCTGCGCATGGACGACAAGAAGCAGACCGAAATCCCCGTCAGCCGTGCGCAGACCAAGCGCTTGCGCGAGCTGTTCGGTCTTTAGGTGTGGGCGGACGACTCATCCGCGGAGCCGTCCCCGGGTTCACCTGATGCGTCCCGGAAATTACCGCGCTCCGGCGCCCTTCCGGCCGACCGCAGGCGTCAACTTGGGATGGTTCTCCACTCGATCCAGACTGAGGCGTTTTCAGCCCGCAAAAATTTAGACCACGGCTGAAAAGTTCGCCGTTCCGAGCCCGCTCTTGTTAATGATAATCGCCATGAGAGATTCCCATCTTCAAGATGCGGGACTGCAGGGTCGTCCGCTTCATGCCGAGTCGCGCTGCTGCGCCGTGAGGACCAGCGATCACTCCGTTGGTTTCTCGCAACACCCGGATAATGTACTGCCTTTACAGGTTCTCCAGCGTGCCCGCGCCGGCGACAGTCTCCTCTGCGCTAATCAAGTCCGGCCGGGGAACTTTCAGAATCGGCCCGTCCGACAGAATGACGGAACGCTCCATGAGGTTTTCCAGTTCCCGAACATTGCCCGGCCAATCCCAGTTGACCAGTGCGTTCATGGAGTTCGTAGGAATGGTCTCGATCTCCCTGCCCATCTTGCGGGCAAATTTCTGCACGAAATGCCGCACCAGCCTGGGGATGTCCGTTCTGCGCTCAGTCAGCGAGGGCATGACGATGGGAAAGACATTCAGCCGGTAGTACAAATCGCTGCGGAACTGTTTTTCCGACGCCATCTGGGCGAGGTCGCGATTGGTGGCGGCCAGCAGCCGGATGCTCACTTTGATGGTCCGCGTGCTCCCCAGTCTCTCGAACTCTTGGTCCTGCAATGCGCGCAACAGCTTCGGTTGCGACTCGAGTGGAATGTCTCCCACTTCATCAAGAAACAGGGTGCCTCCATCGGCCAGTTCCAAGCGTCCGATCTTTTGGGTGATGGCGCCGGTGAAGGCGCCGCGTTCGTGACCAAAGAGTTCGCTCTCCAGCAGGCCGGTGGGAATCGCAGCGCAGTTCAATTTGACGAAGACGTGGTCTTTCCGGGTACTCATTCGGTGAATCGCTCGCGCCATCAACTCCTTACCGGTTCCCGTATCCCCCAGGATCAGCACGGTGGCGTCGGTAGGCGCGACGGTTCGGGCCTGAGATAGGGCTTTTTTGAGCGCCGCACTGTCTCCGACAATCTCCTCGAAGTTGAGGTCGGTGCGGATTTCCTCTTCCAGATAAACTTTCTCGCTGGCCAGCTTGTTGGTGAGGTCCGCGATTTCGCGGTAGGCTCGTGCATTGTCCAGTGCCACCGCCACTTGCACCGCCAACTGCTCAAGGAAAATAATATCCCTGGCGGCAAAAGCATTGGCCTCCCGGCTGGCAAGATTTAGAGCGCCAAGTTCGCCCTTGCGCGTGGTTAGCGGAATACAGCACAGTGACTGAACTCCCTTCTCCAGCATCCGGGCCACGAAGCTGGATTGAATCCCGGCGAGGTCTTGGCGGGTGAAAATCCTCGTCTTGCGATCCATCAGAACATGGCCTGCGGGAGTCTCTCGGACGGGAACTGTCGAGTCGACTTCCGCCAGGCCAGAGGTCAAGGGAGAGTCGAGGGGATAGAAGCACAGAGAGTGCGCCGCCTCGTTGTAGACCGCCACACTGGCCAATTCATGGGGGACCATTCTGCCAATAAAAGCGGAAATCGTGGGAAAGAGTTTCTGCAAGTCGCGAGTCGTAACCAGCGTATTGTTGACTTCGAGCAGAGTCTGCAGATTTCGCTTTTCTCTCAGCAACGCGTCCCAGGTAAGGGCATTTTCCACGGCAACCGCGATCAACTGGGCCACGCGCAGCAACAGCCGCATGTCTCTTCCGGCAAAACCATTGACTTGAAGACTGCCGAGGCCAAGCGCTCCCAGCCGCTTCTCGGCTGTGGTAAGAGGCAGCCAACAATAGGATCGGACCCCTTGCTCACGCAAGGCATTGAACATAGCGGGGAAGCGCCAGTCGAACTTTAAGTCGTTCACTACCAGGATTTGTTGATTCCGCCAGGACCACCCGGAAGGCGACGCGTCTACTGCAACCTCCAGCGGGAGTGGGCTAATCTTACCGCCGCGCCACAGGTGCAAACGCATCCTGTTCTTGATGGGATCGTACAGGGAGAAATTTGCTGCGTCCGCAGCCACAATCTGACGCAACCGCTCCGCCATCGCCAGAAACAGGTCTGGCAATGTGTGGCGATGGACCATCAGATCCGCCATGTCGAGCAGAGCTTCGTAGCGACGAAGCTCCGCGTCAAACTCGAACTGCCCTTCTGCACTCAATCTGCACGAGCCCCTAGCCCCCCTCGAGCAAACCCGAGGCAGTATAGTCTATTATCCTCGCTGCACTCGGTTATTTTCGTTGTGTTCCTGTTTCCGGAAAAATCTTCTCCACGACCACCCGCGCGGCACAGCTTGTGCAATTCGCCTTTTCAGAACACTGAGCCTGGCTGGCGTGGATCAGAGCAGGGCGGAGAGCCGCGCTGCCTGTGCGGGATGCTGCATGAGCGCCAGTTGACCCGCCAAGCCGCTCAAGTTCTGGTAATTGTCCACCAACTGGCCATAGGAAAGCCTGGCCCCAGGCAACAGCAGGCGAACGTAGAGCTGGGCCCGGGACAAGAGCGCATAGCCTCGCAGCCGAAGTGCACTATCCACCAACTGCCGGCCGGCCTGCGCAATGCGCGGATCGGCGCTTTGCGCGGCAGCCTCGCCCAGGCGCAGCAGGCACGCCGCATTGTGGGTAGCGCTGCGGAGATAGTCCATGGCGGATCGTGTACGTTCCCATTGAATCGCTCGGAATTCCCGCGGAGGCAGGTTGGCACGCAAGAAATCGTCCTCGCTCGGATCCATGAGATTCCGGAAGGCCTCGACGTCGACCGGCCGGGTTTTGCCCGCCAGATCCTCGACGCCGCCCACCGCCGAACGCCGGCCACCTTCGAGGTAGAGCAGCAGAAACAGGATCGCCAGCGCGGCCGCGACCAGGATCAGGGGAGGAATCATTGCAATAGTAAGCGCCGCAATTCAGCGTTCCATTGCTCCAGGTTATGTACGGGCAGGCCTTCCGGCGTCCGCAGCAACCTCTCAGGCAGCACTGCGTACACCAGCCAGATGAGAGCGCAACAATTGTAGGTAGCCATGGTGACAAAGTCGAAGGCGTAGCCGGCGACCCATCCCGTCCAAACCCGCGTGCCTTCGGTGGCCAGAACCACGGTCGCGAATATTCCGAACCCCGACGCAATCCCGTGCGCAAAGCTGCGCCAGGAAAGCCGGAAGTAGGCGGAAAACCCCGCCATGAGCAACCACAAGCCGCTTTGCATTACGTTCACAGAGAGATCCACCACGTGAATACGGGAAAAAATGTGGAACGTCCCGTCCTCGGGAGCTCGCGCTGCCACCGTGATCGCCAGAAACAGCAGCACCACAACCGCCCAGCGGAACACAAAGCGATTCAGGGCTGCAATTCCAGGGTATTTGCTAAAAACGCTGGAACCGATCTCCCACAGGATGCCGAAGCGCAGTGCGCTGCTGACGGTTAGACCCACCCAATAGACGTACCAATACTGATAATCAGAGACCGCGGCGCTGTGATCCAAAACAAACAGGGTTCCTTCCGCGATGACCTGGAATACGGTGTAAGCAAAAAAAATGGGGAAATCGCGAACCAGGCCCCGGCGGATCATGATGGCGGCAATCAATATCTGCAGGACGTGAGGCGCGAGCCACAGAAAATGCCACAGGAACGAGTGGGGGAACATAGCTTGTGGCGGAAACTATATCCCGGCTGCCAACCCATCGCAAACACTATTCCAGGCCGGGGCCGCCCGCGCTTCCGCGCAGGCGGGCCTGCCCGATCGATTCAGGTTTAGGGTTTACAGGTGTGGCCGGGAGGACATTGCGGCCCCGGTCCTCCGTCGGGGGCGAGTTGCATGGGACTCGAAAGAGTGCCTGCCAGCAGCACCGCGCCCAGGAAAAGCAACCAGAGTCTTTTCACGGTGGATCTCCTTTTTGGAATGAATGGGGAGGTTCAACCGTGGTAAGTTGGGCTGGAAGGCTGTGAATGCGGCGCGGGACCGAAATCCGTACGGTGTTGTGAAATCAGAAAATGACACTACATTCGGCACTGGAAGATCTGCTGGGAACGACACTGGCGCGCGTACCGGGGATCGTAGGGAAGATCGACTATGTGGCCAGTCTGCGTGACGCACACTCAGGCAACTATGCGCATTGGGGTTTGAGCCGAGCTTACGGGGAGCAGGCCGCCCAGCAGGCACTGAGAGAAGCACACCGTGTGCTGTTTCTCAGAATGCTGCGCACTCCCTTGCGTGCCTTGCGCGATGACGTTTTGGTTTCGAGCGGGGCGCTACACATGACGGCGGGCGAGTATATGGACAGACTGCGAAATCAGTTGCCGAGCCTGCTGCCGCAGGATCTAAGCGGAGGCTCCGTCCGGCACTTCAGTTCAGTGCTGCAGGCTCTTTCGATTCTCGTTTCGGATCAGGTAAAGGTTCGACGGGAAGCCACTCCCCCAGCTTGAAGGCGATGCCCACGACCTGACCCACCACTTCCGCTTCCTGCGGATGGCGCAACACGCGCAGTGCCACGGGTGAGAGGGGATGCGGCTGCAATACGATCTGGCCCCCTTGCAGACTGCACCACGAACAGGTGTAGCCCTCCCTGGTTTCGACGAAATAAATGGGACGCTCGTACTCAGAACGCCAGATCCCCTGCGTCACTTCGTTTCTGCCTTCGTCCACCTGTAAAAACGTTCCTGGCGGCAACAAGGGATACATGGTGAAGTCCTCACTGCCAATGTAGCCGTAGGTAAATTTCCCGCCGCTGAAGGTAGCCAGGTGCGCCAGGGGCACAAGTCCCCACTGCTCGACCATCCGGCTCAGATTGGAACTGCGCCGAGGATCGAAAGCAGGGTCGAGCCGGGTAGGCATTCTGACCGCAAAAGCACCCTGCTCAGTTTCCGTGAGGTGGGATCGAGGGGGAAGACTCAGATTCAAATCCGCGGCCGATAGCCCCAGGTCGATGCCATACCATGTCAAGACTTCAGGTATATCGCACCGGTAAATGACGGCCAGCGCATAGAGCCGGAAAATATTGGGAACTGAGCCTTTGGTTTCAATGTCGGAGAGGCGGCTGGGACCGACTGCAAATTCGTCATTGCCGTGGCGTTCCGCGATGCGGAGGCTGGCGCTTTCCACCTCGCGCATGGTGAGACCGAGCCGCTCACGAAGCGCTCGGAGGTTTGCTCCAGCCTCAAAAATGACCATTTTGCCTTCAGGAAGCTGCATCTGCATGTTCCCGGTCCGTTGCATCACTCAATTCATCGGCGGGCTCTCGCCCGTTGTTTCACCAGCTGCAAAGTAGAACTCGGCCCTGCGCAGCAGCGAACAATAAACCAAATTAGGTTCGCTTGCAAAGCACATTCGGGCCAATTCAAACTAGTGATATCGCAGATCAGATTTTCAACCGGCGATCGCCGTAGCGGAGATTCCGCTCGGAATCTTCCCGAGTTGTCGGGAACCTTTCAAGCGGAGGTTATAATTAGAGGATGGCGCGTGGATGGGAAAGCAAGTCGGTGGAGGAGCAGCAATCCGCAGCCATCGCACAGGGCCCGTCAAAACAACGACTTACACCGCAACAAGCCGCCCGTCAGCAAGCCGAAGCAGCGCTTCACCTGTCCCATAGCCGCGTCCTTCAACAACTGCAGTCGGTGCGGGACCCACGCCATCGCCAGATGCTCGAGAGTGCCCTGGCAGAACTCGAATCCCGTCTGGCACGCATGGTCTAGGTCTATGGTTTGCTTGAGCTTGCGTCCTTCTGACGTATAATGGGTCCAATCCCCCATGAAAGCATACGTATACGTGTCGCTCAAGAAGAGTGTTCTGGATCCGCAAGGCAAGACCATCCAGGGCGCTCTTAAGAAAATGGGATGTAAAGGTTTGGAAGAGGTTCGCCAAGGCAAGTATTTCGAGCTAACGCTCGATGGCGGTCTCAGCCGGAGCGAGGCTGAAGCCGAAGTTACAAGAATTGCCCGCGACGTTCTGACCAACCCGGTGATTGAAGAGTTTCGTTTCTCCGTTGAGGACTAGCCGAATTCCCCGGTTCGGTGACGGACGGTCTACCTGCTTCGGCGGGAACTTTCGGAAGGCGCAGACCGCGTCTTCGGTGAAGTGACCGGATTTTTAACTCACAAAACATCTTCGGTTACCCCGCCGAAAATAGGAGTGTTCGCATGTGCGGCATCGTGGGATATGTTGGCAAGAAGCGGGTGGTTCCAGTCATCATCGAAGGACTCCGTCGTCTGGAATATCGCGGTTATGATTCGGCCGGCATCGCAGTGTGCGGCAATGGCGATGGTTTGCAGATCCGCCGCGCCGAAGGCAAACTGCGCAACCTGGAAGAAGTGATTCGCCTCAAGCCGCTCGACGGCACTTATGGAATCGGCCACACCCGCTGGGCTACGCATGGACGTCCCACGGAAGAGAACGCTCATCCTCACCGCGACTGCACCGGAAAAATCGTCGTGGTGCACAACGGAATTATCGAGAACTACGTTGCCCTGAAGCGAAAGCTGATCGACGAGGGCCACCGCTTCACTACCGAGACCGATACCGAAGTGATCGCTCACTTGGTAGAGAAATACTTCCTGAAGACTGCGAACGGTCATCGTCCGTCGCTCGAAGAGTGTGTCCGCAAGACGGTTGGACAGCTGAGCGGAGTGTTCGCGCTGGCGGTGATTGCCGTCGATGAGCCGAACAAGATCGTAGCCGCGCGTAACGGCCCGCCCGCGGTAATCGGGTTGGGCAAGGACGAATATTTTGTGGCATCCGATGTGCCCGCCATCCTCTACCACACCCGCGACCTGTTCTTTCTGGGCGACGGCGACCTGGCCGTGATTACCCAAGAAGGAGTGCAGCTCACCGACTTCAACGGACAACCGGTTGTTCGCCAGGTCCAGCACGTCACCTGGGATCCGATCATGGCGGAAAAAGGCGGCTTCAAGCATTTCATGCTGAAGGAGATTTACGAGCAGCCGCGATCGGTGCGTGATACCACGCTGGGCAGGGTCTCGCAGGAAACCGGCCATGTCTTCCTCGACGAGATGGAGATCACCGAGGCCGAATTCAAAGCGGCGAAGAAAATCAACATTGCCGCTTGCGGAACCAGCTGGCACGCCGCCCAGGCCGGCAAATTCATGATCGAGCGCCTGGCGCGCATCCCGGTCGAAGTTGACTATGCCAGCGAGTGGCGCTACCGCGATCCCATCATCGCTCCCGATACGCTTACCATGCTGATCACCCAGTCGGGGGAAACCGCGGATACCATCGCAGCCCAGCGCGAAGCCAAGGCCAAGGGTTCGAAGACCCTGGCGATCTGCAACGTGGTCGGCGCAATGATCACCCGCGAGGCCGCCGGAACCATCTACACCCACGCCGGGCCCGAGATTGGGGTTGCTTCCACGAAGGCTTTTACCGCGCAACTTACCGCGCTTTACTTGTTTGCTCTTTACCTGGCCCAGCAGCG
>JACXTT010002724.1_pt1 | contig 27755 bp, 27 predicted proteins | sample 9270951 | NCBI WGS metagenome assembly JACXTT01 (sample SAMN15532306, study PRJNA645909) | rock metagenome | isolation source: weathered quartz diorite | place: Puerto Rico | collected 2017-06-21 | reverse complement strand
GGCCGCAGTTGAACTCGTGCGTTCGTTTTTGGACGCACAATTCGCAGAAGCTCTCCGGGTCATCAATTCTTTGCCTAACAACGCCAAAGCCGAGCAACTGCGCGCTGGCGGCGCAGCCACGGAAGAGGCCGCGCTCTACTTCGCGGTGCGCTTCGAAACCATCGGATTGCTTGTCTTCCGCGGAATTATACCGCTCTCGCTCGTCGGTGAATTAATCGGTGCGATAGCGATTGATCTGTGGTCGAAGGTGCATGATTGGGTGACGGTTGTGCGCAAGGAACAATCTCGCGAACATTTCTGCGAGTGGTTTCAATGGCTGGCTGAACAGTTGAACAAAATTGGTCGCCACGCGCAGCCGCCGGCATTCGTGCAACACCGGGACTGGTCGCCACGCGAATGAGCAATCAGGCTTTCACGGCAAGAAAGAGAGAGAACGAGCGAGAGGACAAGGCGAGGCAACGTCGCCATCTAACCACGCAATGACTCCAACGACCCCTCAGCGAATGATCGCAATCGCGTTTGCCACGACACCCTCGACTTCGTCTCGGCTCCCGGCTTCCCTGGTGCGATTCGCGTCTTCGCGCTCACGCACTCCCGCCGTATTGCTTTTCAGCGATACCCGTGGCTTATCTCTGTTTCGTTAGACCTACTCGCTAATGCTTTGCGACAAATGCCAGCAGAATGACGCTACGATCTTCCTCACCCAAGTCTGTGAGGGCAACACGACGAGAGCATCGCTCTGTGCGCAATGTGGCGAGGCGCTGACGAAGGGCGCGATCGCGCCGCATGAGCTTGTTGCGTTGCTGCATGGCGGCAGCTTACCCGATCGGTTCAGCGAAGTAGCTGAGCACGACGCTCGCTACAGCAAAGACGCGTTCTTCTTCGTTCGCGATGGCGTTCATCAGGCCGTCACAGCTTTGTCGCGCTCTTCGCGTCACGTCACGGCCAAAGAGCTGCTCGACGCTTTGCGTTTGTTGGCGCTCGAACGGTTCGGTTCCTCAGCACGGGAGCAGCTTCGCTCATGGGGCGTCACGCGTTGCGAAGATTTCGGTGAGATTGTATTTACTCTTATCAAGCACGGCGTGTTCGGGAAGAGACCGGAGGACAGGAAAGAGGATTTCAGCGGAGGCTATGATTTTGAGAAAGCGTTTCCAGTTGCGACACCGTAGGTCTAACCAGACATCTGAGGTGGTCCGTCAAGGATTTGGGTGAGAGTTATTGGTAAGGAGTTCAAGCGGCTTGTGGCAGGGGATGGTTGAGTTTACGGGCGGGAGAGAAATAGGGGTCGTAGCTAACTATCGACACTTTTATCGTCGAGGAAAATTAGTTCGCGCCCGTCGCCGCGGCTCATCACATGATAACGCCCACCCTCATATTCTATGCGAAGCGCCCGCGCCATCATCCGCATCATCCGCACCATGTCGCGGCTGCCCAGCTGGCTACATTCGCCGTGTCCGCCGACGGACGGACTGTCCGTGGCGAGCCGAGCATCTGCTATCGGACTTCCGACCTCGAACGGACCTCTGCTCCACCAAAGGCGCTACTCGTTATCCGAAGATAGGGAAATCTGCCACACGCTCAGAGTCGCTGTATTGTCATCCACCGCAGCGAAAAACGCCGTCTCCCTATTACCTCTCACTGCTAACCCGAATGAACCGCCCTGTGCCGGATTGACGGAGAGTTGCTTGATAAACTGGCCTTGTTTAGTGAACTCGACGATTTCGCTCGGCTGGTTTGGGTCGGAATTGATCACATCGCTATTGGCAACGAGCAGATGGCCATTGGGAGCTTCAGCCATGCCGAGTGGACCGTGCAAGTGAGTCATATCCCTGTAAAGCAACGTGCCTTTGCCTCCGCTACTGGTTCTCGTCGCTGCTCCCTGAACTGCAAACACGGCATTGTCCTCTGTGGATGCCACGAAAAGCACATCGCGGTCTGGATCGTATACTAAGCCGGTGGGCCCAACTTCGAAGGCAACCGGATCGCCTCTGTGTTGATATCCGGATGCGATCACGGTCTTCTTCGTGACCGTCACACCATTTGTGGCTACACTGAGATCAAGTCGCACGACCGTTCCCGTCAGCACATTTGAGATAAAGGCAATCGCCTGATTCCCTTCGTCTAGCAACGTCATATCCCACGGTCCTTGAATCTTTGGATCGGTAATCGTGCTGACCAGATTGCCTGCGCTATCGATTACGAGTAGTCCGCCGGGGCCAACAGTCGCAGCCGTCCCATCTGATGACGGCACGCTTCCGACAATGACGAAGCCTTTGCGCAGCACTGCCAGAGCTGTCGATAGGCCATCGCCGGTTGCGCCTGGCGCGGGAGGCGTTGCCGTAAAGAAAAGAGATACCGCGCCACTCCGAGAAACACGCACAATGGTAGTGCCCGTGCCCTGCAGGTTGGAACTATTGTTGAAGTTTGACACCAGAATATCTCCCGGTTGTAGGGGCCCATTGCCGCGTTGGAAGCCTTGCGGGACAAAGGCCACGCCGTAGGGATTCACGTCTCCATTTGCAGGGACAGTGGAAACGATCATTTGATTTGGCAGGAAGCCGTTATTATCACCGGCACCGGCCGAGGGTATTCCGCCGGAAACGACGGCGAGCGCAACTCCTGCGCAAAGAAATCTCGTCATTCGGTTTTTGATCGTAGCTGTAACTGCGTAGTCTTTTATGTAAGCTGATAAATTAGAATTCATTCGAATATCTCCTTCTTTATATAGAAATCGTGGCCCATAATGGGTTCGGACTTCCCCGCGCGGCCTAATTTTGATGTAGGCGACCTACCTACCTTCGTAGATCTTGGTTTCACGCCCTATAAAATCGCGCGTGGTCGACTTTGTCTGCTACCGCGGAAAGGTAACAGAGCTGTTACTTTTGCAGACCCGGTGACCCCGGCCATCAGATCCGCCAAAGGACGGATTCGCCGAAAAGTACAATTGGGGTCGTAGCTAACTATCGACACTTTTGAGCAGGTTGGGAACAGAACGGTGCTGCCTCCCGCAACTAATGTTGTGTGCGGACGGCAAGGATATATGAAATAATCGCGTCGCGTTCGGCGGGGCTGAGACTGGCACGTTGCGACATCCTGTTCACAATCTCGGGCCAATCTTCCTTTCGATAATGCCAGACCGACGGGACGGTGTGGCATTCAATGCAACGGTGAACAAAAAGTGTACGGCCTTCGCGTAGCGTGGCCGGATCGATCGGCTGCGCCGTTTTCACAGCGCTCATTTGCGATATGACCGGCGGGACGGAGTTCGTCATCGATTTGCAGCCAACCAATATCGAGGCGCAGACGATTGTTACGAGACTGACGGCCCGCAGCGCTGAAATGCTGGGGAGCGCGCGCGTCTCGCGTGCTGGCGATAGCGCCCCCGCCATCGCGAACTTTTCTGCAGAAATTAGAGACTGTTGGCATTTCAAGAGGGTTGATTGCGGCGAGGCGCCGCAATCGGCACGCGAGGCGCGTGCGCTCCCCGGAATAAACGCGAACAGTTGCATGATCATCTCAAAACCCGATCCCAAAAATTGTTCGCACCTGGACATCGGGCTCTCCTGACGTGTTGGTTGCCTGGGCAAGAGCAGTGACAGTGACGAACCAATTTCGCCGGCGATACGCGACGTTTGGACCGATGAAGATGTTTCTGATCTTTTCTTCATCGCGCCAATCGGGGAAAACAAATTCGTGGACGAACTCAAGACCGACTGACACTCGCGGCGAAAGTTCGTAGCTTGCGCCGACTGCCTGTTGCAACTCGCCCTGGCGTTGGCTGAGCCCTTGACCGGTCCAATCGGCTTCCAAGGTCAGGTTGTAGTCGAGAATCAGCGGCCCAAAATTCTTCTGGGCAATCAGTTTCGATTCCGACTCCACCAGGCGATCCCCGACTCTTACCTCCTGGTAAACGGAAATGCCCACCGGGTCGATAACTGGATTCGTTAGGTTATAAATCGCTTCGATGGCGGATGCAGAATAGGCGAATCCAGAAGCCTGATCGGCGAATCCCGTCTGATATTTCCAATCCGCCAGATACAGACCGATTTGAAGCTGGCTGGTAATTCCCAGCTCGAACTCATGCCGAAAATCAAGTTCGGAAAAGCGTTTGTCATTTTCATTTCCCGTCAGAAACGTGGCCCAGTTTTCCAGTTCCACGCTTCCGGGAGCTGATGTTGGAGCTTCGTAGAGAAAAGTGAAATGCCGCGCACCGCTGAAAACTGAAAATGCCGGCAGGACCGACAAGACCAAGACCGACAACGCGACTTTTCTCACACTGCGCCGGTTCGGAGTCGGTCAGCGAACGACTCCTCCTCGATCGCAGCGTTTGCCGCAGGCCGCGCTCCTCGTGCTGGCTCGACTCGCTCCGGCAAGCTGGCTCTGCCGAAATGGCGCGCGGCATAGTACGATCCCACCACCAAAACCGCGGCGATCAGTTGGGCGATGATCGTTTCCCGCGTTGGAAAAACTGCAAACCACAGATTCATCCACGCGGGGATCAGATTCGTTAGCCAGTCGATCTTGGTTGTGGGGATCCAATGGGCAAGCTGCATCTCCTGGGCTTGTTCGCCCACCATCACCAGTAGAACGATCCCGAGCAAAATGCCCGTCGTGATCAGCATCTTTCGATACGGAAGACGCTGCTGCAAAACGAACGTTAAAACCGCGACGATGGCCGAGAGCGTGATCCCAAGCAGCGCGCCTTTCAAAACAACTCCGCTGCCAAAGCGCAAATGGTAGCTTTGCAGAAACAGCACCACCTCGAAGCCTTCGCGGTAAAGCGAAGTAAACCCGAGCAGGATTAATCCCCACCGCAAATGCGCTTGTGAGATTCCCGCGCCTGCGCCATTCGCGAGAAGTGCTTTGCGGCGGCGATTGTGCGCCCGAATCCAGCCGCCCCAGTAGATTTTGTGAAAGAACCAATTCATGATTACCAGCAGCACGATCACGGCGAGAAGACCGGTGGCCGCCTGCAAATCGAGGGCTGGCACGCTTTCGCTGAGCGAGCCGACAATACGAATCGCGATGCACCAGGTAATCAACGTCGCCAGAAACGCGAAGCCGGCGCCAGCCGCAACCGGGCGACGGAGTGCCCGTTTTTCTCCGGTCATGCTGGCGGTGATCGCGGCCAGCACGAGAATGCACTCGAGCCCTTCACGAAACACCAGCACACCAATGTCCAGAGATGCGACCGTGGCGCTCGTTTGCAGTTGGGTTGGATCGGGAGCGCCATGCGCCGCCACGCCCTGCCAGATCATGATCGTCGTCACACCAAGCGCAGCCAGGAAAAGCGCAAAACCAAGCGCAAACCGAATCGGTTGATAATGCGAAAACGTGGCGATCACGCTGAAAATGCTATCATAGATAGAGGCAGGCGCTGCCGGTCGGTTGCTTTTTTTTAGCGGCGACTTGCAGGCCAACTCACTTCTGATGATGGCCGCCTAAACCGAAATTCGCCTTGTGTGTCGAGCGCCTTAACGTTTCAACGATTTACGAATCTCAGACCCATGTTCATCGATCGTATCAAAGTCTTTGCTCAAGCTGGCAGCGGCGGACGCGGCGCCGCGAGTTTTCGGCGAGAGAAATTTGTGCCGAAAGGTGGACCGGATGGCGGCGACGGAGGACGGGGTGGGGACATCATTCTGCGCGCGGATCGACATGTCGATAATCTATCGAATCTCTTTTACGAGCCGATCATCAAGGCAAGAAAAGGCGGGCATGGGATGGGAAAGAAGATGGCGGGCCGGGCCGGCGCGAACAAGATTGTGAAGGTGCCGGTGGGAACAATCGTTTGGGAGGCAGAGAACGGGAAACGCTCAACGCTCAACGTTCAACGCCCAACGCCCAATGAAGAAGCAGCTGATCAGGCTGCCGCGCTATCAACTATCAGCAATCAACAATCAACCGCTGAGCCTCTGGTCGATCTTATCCAGGAGGGTCAGCATTTTGTGCTTTGTCGCGGTGGCGCGGGTGGGAAAGGTAATGTTCATTTCAAAAGTTCCCGTAATCGCGCCCCGGGCCAGTTCACTGAGGGTGAAGATGGTGAGCAGGGCCATTTCCTCTTCGAACTGCGCACGATCGCTGACGCCGGGCTGGTTGGTTATCCAAATGCAGGCAAGTCGACCCTGTTGCGGAAGATTTCCGCGGCGCGCCCCAAGGTGGCGGCATATCCGTTCACCACGCTTCATCCAATCGTGGGCATAGTTGAATTTCCGGGATATCAGCGGGCGACGGTGGCGGACATTCCCGGTTTGATTGAAGGCGCTCATCGCGGCGTTGGACTTGGCCACGAATTTTTACGGCACATCACACGCTGCCGGATCTTGGTCTTTGTCGTCGATATTGCGGGGAGCGAAGGCCGGCATCCGGTGGAAGATTTACAAAGCCTGCGGCGTGAGATCGACCTTTACGACCCGCTGCTTTCGCGACGCCCCTGGTTTGTGATTGCGAACAAAATGGATCTGCCTGGCGCGCCAGAAAATCTGAAGGCGTTGCGCAAGAAGTTTGCAAAGATCGACATCGTACCGGCCTCGGCGGTGAAAGGCGAGGGGGTTGAGGAACTCAAGGCCAAGTTGGAAGCAACGCTTGCAAATGTAATGACCAACGACTCGCCCTCGGGCTACGGGTGGCGGCAAATGACTAAGGATGATGACGCTCCCCGAGGCCGAGGAAGTTAGCCGGTGGTGCAAACCACCGGGTCAGGCGTTATAAAAGACCAAGCCCTGAAAGGGCGCTGGAGATCAAACGTATATGCCATCCACACATCTGAGTCTTCACTATCACATTGTTTTTGGGACGAAGAACCATGAGCCGATGATCGAATCGACATGGCGGGACAAACTGCACGCGTACCTCGGCGGGATTATCCGGACCTTGGGCGGGATTGCCGAGAGCATCGGTGGTGTTTCCGATCATGTGCATCTGTTGGTAGGACTTCGGGCGACGCACCGCCTGGCTGACGTCCTGCGTGAGCTCAAAGCGGTTTCGTCAGGTTGGGTGCACGATGAAGTCGGGATGCGCGGTTTTGCATGGCGGGAAGGTTATGGTGCGTTTACTGTCAGCTTCTCGCAACGCGAGGCAGTGCGTCACTACATCGAGCGACAAAGCGAGCATCATCGTACGCGCACTTTTCGCGATGAATATTTGGAATTGCTAAGCCGCAGCGGGGTAGAATTTGATGAACACTATGTCTGATTCCGGCGCCCCGTACGGGGGCTGATTTTTGTCAATATTGGTCACCGGTGGCTTGCGCCACCGGCTTCCTTCCGAGACATCCCTTCAGGATTGAGCGGCCGCTGGCCACGAAACCCGAAAATCTTAGGAAAGTCGCTTGTCATTCGGCCAAAACACGCTTTGATATGCGCGTCGCAAGCGCGCCTTGTGTCGAGCGTCATTGTCTTTGCGGCTGACGCTGACAATGGAACTTCGGGTCGCCGCTTTGCCACCAACCGAAAATGCGGAAGCGTTGTTCATTATTGTCGATCTTAGCGCTGTTTTGCAGCGTTGCGTTTGCCACGTCGAGCGTTGCCGCTGAGACCGAGGCACCACTGCCGCTGAAACCATCGCCGATTTTTCAGATCGGCAAGTTCGCCGTGACAAATTCGATGCTGGTGACGTGGATTGTCGCGGTCGGCATCATCATTTTTGCACAAATCGCGACCCGAAGAGTGCAATCCATCCCGAGTGGAGCGCAAAATTTTTGGGAATGGCTGGTCGAAGGAATTTATAATTTCCTAGAAGGAATCATTGGCCGCGAGCTCGTGCGCAAAACTTTTTGGTTTTTCGCGACCATTTTTATCTTTATTTTATTCGTGAACTGGTTCGGCCTCATTCCCGGCGTTGGCACGATTGGCTGGGGCCATCCTGATCCGACAACCGGTGTCTTTCATGTCGACCGTCCCCTGCTGCGCGGCGGCAATGCCGACTTGAACATGACCACTGCGATGGCCGCAATTTTTTTCGTCCTCTGGCTTTTTTGGGCGATCCAGGCGCAGGGAGTCGGGGGATTCTTAAAGCACCTCTTCGGGCCGAAGGGGGAGACCTCAGGAGTTCTCAAGATTTTAATGCTGTTTATTTTCTTCATGGTCGGCTGGCTCGAAGTGGTTTCGATCATGTTCCGCCCGGTCTCACTCAGTTTCCGGCTTTTCGGAAATATTTACGCAGGCGAAAGCACCCTCGAGGTAATGTCCAACATGGTGCCATATCTTTCGTGGCTGATTCCGATTCCGTTTTATGTTCTGGAATTGCTCGTGGGTGTTGTGCAGGCGCTGGTGTTCATGTTATTGACAGCGGTTTTTACGCTCCTGATCGCGCAACATGAGGGTGGAGAGCATGCACACCAATAAAAATTTCGGCGAGCTCATGAAGGGCCCGCCAAATCAACGAAGAAAAAACCTATGATACTATCACTACTGGCAGAAATGAGCGGAAGCATTCACGTCGGCCTTGCGGCCATGGGCGTGGGCATTGGAATCGGGCTTACCGGTCTCGGAATGGCGACAGCCGTCGGGCGCAATCCCGGCGCGTTTACGCCCGTCCTGGTGCACGGCATTCTCGCCATCGCCTTCACCGAAGCGATCGTGTTCTACGCGCTCTTTCTTTTGCCCCACTAATATAATAAGCGCTTTGGAGAGCGAATCGTCGTGACGCCTGAGTTTTCATTATGAATGGGATAATTGCAGCTGCGAGCGGAGGTTTTGGCGAGATGCTTCGCGATACGGCCGAGACGTTCGGCTGGAATCCGTGGCTGTTTTTGTCGCAGGTAATCAGCTTCGCGATTGTCGCGTTTCTTCTCCGGCGCTTCGCCTACAAGCCGATCCTGGCCGTGCTGGAAGGGCGCCGGCGAAAGATTGAGGAAGGCCAGCTTAATGCCGAAAAAATTAAAAAAGAACTGGCTGAAGCGGAAAAGCGGTACCAGGAAATCCTGGCCAAAGCGAACGCAGACGCGCAGAAAATGATCGACGAAGCGCGCCAAAGCAGCGCTCATTTTGCCAGGCGCAAAGAGCAGGAAGCGATCGTGGCAGCCGAGCAGATCTTGGCCAAGGCGCGTGAAGCAAGCGTGCTTGAACATGAACGCACGATGGCGGAATTAAAACGCGAAATCGGGCATCTCGTCGTCGAGACCACGGCGAAAGTGACCGGCAAAGTGCTCACGAGTGAGGATCAGCGCCAATTGCAGGAGGAGGCAGCCCGCTACCTGGCCATATGAAAACCAAGAAAGAGGTTCGCCGATTGTCGCGAGAGATGTTGCGCGCCAGCTTTACCGACGGACAGCTTGACCAGGGCAAGATAACATCGCTTGTCCAATCGCTGATCGAAAAGAAACCGCGCCACTGCGTTGATATCCTGCAGAATTACAAGCGCCTGCTGCGACTCGAGATCGAAAAACGACACGCCACGATTGAAACAGCAGCTGAGCTTGATCCTCAAGTCAAAGAACAAACCGTAAGCAACCTGAGACGAAGATTTGGAAGCGACCTGACTAGCGAGTTTCTAATAAATCCGGACTTGTTAGGCGGAATGCGAGTGCGCGTCGGCAGCGATGTCTGGGATGGTAGCGTGCGCAATCGCCTGGAACTTCTCCAACAACAACTTTGAAGATCGATCCGTCATCGACGGGCAAGCAACCAACCAGAAATCATGAGCAGTATCCTTGAAGAAATTGAAAGTAAAATCGCCGGGCTAAAAACGTCGACCGCCAAAAGTAACGTTGGGGTCGTGCGTGAAACCGGTGACGGCGTGGCGCGCATTGAAGGACTGAGCGACGTCATGCTTAACGAGATGATCGAATTTCCGAACGGAGTTTTCGGTCTGGCTCTGAATCTCGAAGAGACGGAGGTCGGCGCAATCTTGCTCGGCGATAATACTCTGGTCGAGGAAGGGGACGAAGCGAAGACCACCGGCAAACTATTACAGGTTCCGGTGGGCAAAGCGTTGCTTGGCCGGGTGGTGAACACGCTGGGTCAGCCGCTCGATAATAAAGGGCCAATTAAAACAGATTCATTTTATCCGCTCGAGAAAATTGCTCCGGGTATCATCAAGCGCCGCGGTGTCAGCCAACCGGTCCAGACCGGTATCATGGCGATCGATGCGATGATTCCGATAGGTCGAGGCCAGCGCGAGTTGATCATCGGAGACCGGGCGACGGGCAAAACCACCATCGCCATGGACACGATTATCAGCCAAGCGCGTTTGAACAAGGCCGGCGAAGAGGGAACGCTCAAAGATTATCGGCCGCTCTATTGCATCTATGTCGCTGTCGGCCAGAAAAACTCCAACGTCGCTCGGGCCCTTGACGTTTTGGACAAAGAGGGTGCGCTGCCTTACACGACGATCATTTCCGCGCCTGCTTCCGACACGGCTACTAATCAGTACCTGGCGCCGTTTGCCGGCGCGGCGATGGGGGAGTGGTTCATGGACAATGGAATGGATGCCCTCATTATCTACGATGACCTGTCGAAGCACGCCGTTGCTTATCGACAAGTCTCCCTCGTGTTGAAACGACCGTCTGGTCGTGAAGCCTACCCGGGTGATGTGTTTTATCTTCACTCGCGTTTGCTGGAACGAAGCGCGCGCGTGACTGAAGAATACGGCGGTGGCTCCCTGACCGCGTTGCCAATCATCGAAACCCAGGCAGGCGATGTGTCCGCCTACATTCCGACGAACGTGATCTCGATCACGGATGGACAAATTTATCTTGAGACGGATTTATTTTATCAGGGCGTACGGCCGGCGATCTCAGTGGGTCTTTCGGTCAGTCGAGTTGGCTCGGCCGCGCAAATCAAGGCGATCAAACAGGTCGCCGGTAAAGTGAAACTCGATCTGGCCCAGTTCCGCGAACTGGCCGCCTTCGCGCAATTTGGCTCCGATCTCGATGCAGCGACCAAAGCCCGGCTCGATCGTGGGCAGCGAATTGTCGAGCTGTTCAAGCAGAAACAATACAACCCCATCCCGGTGGAGGAACAAGTCGCGGTGATGTGGGCATTGCAAAACGGATATGTTGATCCGGTGCCGGTCGCGGACGTGAAGCAGTTCCAATCGAAACTGCAAGACTGGTTGCAAACGCGAAAGGAGAGTCTGCTCGATGCAATTCGCGAGAAAAAGCAGCTCGATCAAGCCATCGAAGGCCAACTCAAATCCGCTCTCGAGGAATTTAAGTCGATCTGGAAATGAGCTTATTGCGCAAGTTCGAATCTTCAATGACTGCGACCCGCAAGATCGACCAATACAAAGTCGAAAGCGCGATTTATCTGATCCGTGGCCGGCGCGTAATGCTCGATTCGGATCTGGCGGCGATTTACGGCACCAGCACCATGCGCTTGAACGAGCAATTCAGAAGAAATCGAAACCGATTTCCTGAGGACTTCGCGTTTGTCCTTACGCGAGAGGAGTTTAGCCGTTTGATATCGCAAATTGCGATATCAAAAAAAGGACGAGGTGGGAGGCGCAAACCAGCAGTCGTGTTTACCGAGCACGGAGCGATTATCAATCTTTTCGCGACGCTAAAACGCTTGTTTGAGCCGTCCGAGCCGCCAAAAAGACGGGAAATCGGATCCCATGCGCGCGAGAGGGTCGGACGTTACCGCGTTCACAGATCGAAAATCGAAAATCCCGCCACGGCGGGCTGGCGAAAATCGAAAATTCCCTAAATGGCAAACACCCAGGACATCCGGCGTCGAATCAAATCGATTCGCAACACGGCGCAGATCACCAAGGCGATGCAAATGGTAGCGGCTTCGAAGATGCGCAAGGCACAGCAAAATGCGCTCGCGGGCCGTCCTTATGCCGCGTTGATGAATAAGGTGCTGGTTTCACTGCAAAAGCGAACCGACCCGCGCCTGCATCCGCTCCTGCACATTCGGCCAGTCAGGAAAGAACTTCTCCTGATCATCAGCACTAACAAGGGATTGGCCGGAGCCCTGAACACGAATCTCTTCCGTGAAGCAGCCAATTTCGATCGAGCGAAGACGGTTTACGTGGTGACCGGCAAAAAAGCGCGTCAGTTTATCACGCGCACCAAAGGCGAGTTACTGGCTGATTTTGAACTCAAAGATGCGCCGAGCTTTGTCGAGACCAAACCGATCCCGAAATTCTGTGCGGAGAAATTTCTCGCCCGCGAAGTAGACAAGGTTTCGGTCCTCTACACCCATTTCATCAACACGATCAATCAGCGCGCGACCGTGCAAACGCTATTACCGATTAGCAGTTGGGATTTGCCGAAGAAACATGACGAGTCGGCTCCGACCGAAGATGTGGACCCGTTGCTCGGCTATGTTTTTGAACCGAACGCCGAGTCCGTACTCGATATCATGTTGCCATACTACCTTCAGTATCAAGTTTACCAAATGATTCTCGATGCGCGCGCCTCCGAGCACAGTGCGCGAATGGTGGCGATGAAAAATGCAACCGATAACGCCAATGAATTTATCAAGGACCTGACTCTGGAATACAATAAGATCCGTCAGGCCGCGATCACAACTGAGCTGCTGGAAATTGCGACCGCCCAGATGTCACTCGGTTCTTAACCATCAGATTTATGAATACAGGAAACATTGTGCAAGTGATCGGTCCCGTTGTGGACGTGGAATTCCCGGAGGGAAAGGATTTACCCAAAATTTATAACGCGCTCGAAGTTAATTACGAAGTCAGCGGCAACTCAACCAAGCTCACTCTCGAAGTGCAACAGCATCTCGGTGAAAATTGGGTGCGTTCCGTTGCCATGTCTTCGACCGAAGGACTCAAGCGCGGTATGAGCGTCAACGATACCGGCGGCCCAATCTCAGTGCCGGTGGGCGAAGGCGTGCTTGGCCGCGTGTTCAACGTCACCGGCGACCCGGTGGACAATCGCGGCCCGGTCAACTTTACCAAGCGTTATCCGATTCATCGCAAGGCACCGGAGCTCACCGACCAGGATACGCGCACGCAGATTCTCGAAACTGGAATTAAGGTCATCGATTTGATTTGTCCCTTTTCCAAAGGCGGAAAGGTCGGCGCATTCGGAGGCGCAGGCGTAGGCAAAACGGTCGTGATCATGGAATTGATCAATAATATTGCTAAAGGCCACGGCGGCGTTTCCGTGTTTGCCGGAGTGGGCGAACGTTCGCGCGAAGGCAACGATCTTTACAAAGAAATGAGCGAAGCGGGGGTTATCGATCAAAAGGATCTGTCGAAGTCCAAGGTGGGAATGGTTTTTGGTCAGATGAACGAACCGCCGGGCGCGCGGCTGCGCGTGGGACTGTCGGCCCTGGCCATGACCGAATATTTCCGGGACGAGCGCAACCAGGACGTTCTTCTTTTCCTCGACAATATCTTCCGCTTCTCCCAGGCCGGATCGGAAGTCTCCGCCTTGTTAGGCAGGACGCCGAGCGCAGTTGGCTATCAACCGACCCTGGCCGCGGAAATGGGTGACTTGCAGGAGCGCATTACCTCGACCAAGAAAGGTTCGATTACTTCGTTCCAAGCCGTTTACGTTCCGGCGGACGATCTAACCGATCCGGCACCGGCCAATACGTTCGCCCACCTGGATTCGACCATTGTGCTTGAACGGTCGATCGCTGAACTTGGAATTTATCCCGCAGTCGACCCGTTGGCCTCGACCTCAAAGTCGCTCGCGCCGGAAATTGTTGGCGAAGAGCATTACAACGTCGCGCGCGGTGTCCAGCGGGTGCTGCAGCGCTACAAAGATTTGCAAGATATTATCGCCATTCTCGGCATGGATGAACTGAGTCCGGAGGATAAACTCACCGTTTATCGGGCCCGGAAAATTCAGCGCTTCCTGAGCCAACCATTCCATGTTGCGGAAGTTTTCACTGGCCACAAAGGCCAGTACGTCTCCATTGCCGAGACCGTCCGCGGGTTCAAAGAAATCCTCGAGGGTAAGCATGATGAAGTTCCAGAACAGAACTTCTACATGAAAGGCAACATCGACATGATCGAAGAGTGATTTTCGATTTTCGAATCTCGATTGTCGATTGATGATATGAACGAACACGAAATGAAACAGCGGACGAAAAAGTTCGCATTGCGTATTCTTGATTTGGCCGATGCGCTTCCGCACACCCGCAGTGGAAACGTAATCGCCGGTCAGATTATTAGAAGTGGCACTTCGGTGGCGGCTAATTACCGCGCGCTATGTCGAGCGAAATCCAGAGCTGATTTTATCAACAAGACGAGCATTGTCGAAGAAGAAGCTGATGAGACTGGTCTCTGGTTGGAACTAATCATCGAACGGCGCTTGCTAAATGGGCGACGGGTGCGGCCATTGCTAACGGAGGCAAACGAACTAACCGCAATGTTCGTGGCCAGCCGCAAGACAGCGATTTCACGACAAAAGTCATTCGAAAATCGAAAATCGAAAATCGAAAATCCATGACCCTCAAACTCGAGATCGTCACGCCCGAAGAGAAAATCTATTCCGAGGACGTCGACATGGTGACGTTGCCCGGCTCAGAGGGCGAGCTTGGAATTTATCCGAAGCACGTTCCGCTGCTCACCGCCTTAAAGCCTGGTGAGCTGCGGGTGGTGAAAGACGGGCTGGAACGAACAATGGCGGTGGGCGAAGGCTTTGTCGAAATCAAGGCCGATGGAGTCTCAGTGTTGACCGATATGGCGCTTGAGGCGGAGAAAATTGATACGGCAGCGGCCGAGGCTGCGGTTGAGCGTGCCAAAGCCGCGATGAAAGAAGATCATACGGCAGAGGAAGTCGCGGCCATTCAAGCGTCGCTGCAAAAGGCATTGGCGCAGTTGCATGTAAAACGTCGTCGCCATCACGGGTAGGACACACCCTGGTCAAGAGACCGCTGCTATGTGGTGGCGGGTGTCCTCGCCTGCAACCCGGGACGGCTGCCCCCACAGCGCTACAAACGGCATTGATCTTTTCTTCACCGGCGCCGTCTTATTAGAGTTGGGATATGGCCGGTCCGGAAGTTCTCGCTATCATCGCGGGCAGCGGTGTCTATCCGAGAGCTTTGGCTCAGGCCGCGCGCAAAGCCGGTGTGAAAAAGATCATTGCCGTCGCATTCACAAACGAAACCGATCCGGCGCTTGCGCAACATATCGACCTAATCGAATGGCTGCGCGTTGGTCAATTGGGCCGGCTGTTGAAGTTTTTCCGCGAACAAAATGTTCATCACGCAATCATGGCTGGCCAGATCGCACCCAAAAATCTCTTCAATCTTCGGCCGGACTGGAAAGCGTTGCTCGTGCTCGCGAAATTGAAACAGCGAAATGCCGAATCGATCTTTTCGGCGATCGCGAACGAGCTCGCGAAAATCGAGGTCGAGCTTTTGCCCGCGACAAGTTTTCTCGAGGATTCAATCGCGCCTCCCGGATTGATCGCCGGGCCAGAATTATCGCGCCGCGAACAAGCAGACGTCGATTTTGGCTGGAAGATTGCGAAAGAAATCGCGCGTCTCGATATTGGCCAAACCGTGCTGGTTAAAAACGGGACAGTGCTGGCGGTGGAAGCGCTCGAAGGAACGAATGACGCGATCAAACGGGGCGGTAACCTCGCGCACGAAGGCGCAGTCATGATCAAGGTTGCAAAGCCGAATCAAGATATGCGCTTTGATGTTCCAGTGATCGGCGCTGAAACGATGGACGTCGCAGCCCAAGCAAAAATCCGTGTTATCGCGATTGAGTTGGGCCAAACCTTGCTGCTCGAACGAGAAGTTGTGATGAAGCAGGCGGCGGATTCGGGGATTTCAATCATCGGCCATAAAGCCTAACACCATGGCAAGCAGGTAGGTGGCTACAACACTTCTCGAGACGCTCTAGCCAGACCTTGACCTTGATAAATCCAGCCCGATCCGCAGGACACCGTAAAAAAGAAGCAGCGCCGCGACAGGGACCAACCAGATTCCCAAACCGGGATCGCCACCGTAGGTAACGACTCCGCCAAGGAAAAAGCCGACCGGGAAAAGGATACCTGCCCAAATCAGGCTGAAGGAGACAGATGATGGCGGGGTCAGGCCTTTGACAATTCGTCCGGTGAGTCCGGCGGCAATATTGACCAGCGCGAGTGCGGTGCCGTGCGCGTGCGCAAGGGTAAACATGAGTCGGCGCATATCGTTCCCAACATCGACGTACCAGCCGATCTTGAATCCGTGCAGAATTTCGAGGAGGCCGCCTAACGACAGGAAGATAAGGAGCGACCACCAGCCAAAACGCAGGTTGTGGTCCAAATTGCTTGGGGCTGGGCGGCCGTCGGGCTCATTCGGCGAGGAGGATTCGTTTGTTGTCGCGCTCACTTCGCAGTCGTTCAAAAGTATCGTGTTGGAAACGGCCATCTGGATCAAGCGCGGTCTGCGGTTCAAAGGTCGCATTTGGAGGACGCACTTCGCGCAACCATTTTTCGAGTGCGCCGCCAGCAGCTTCATGCAATGGACGCTCTTCTTCAGTGTAACTAAACGAAAAATTCGCAAAGCTTGGTAACGTCTGGAGCGATTTCCAGGCATCAAAACGCACCGCGGCGTACGGGTCGGTCAGGGTGTAAATAAGGTACGGGTACAGCCATTCACGGCCGGAAATCTCTTGCGCCGGTTTCCAACCCATCCCCCAGGCGATCAGAGCGCGCTGTCCGGCATCGCCTTTCAGAATCCATTGCGCAGCAGCGGCGATTATTTGGTCGTCCTGGGAAAGTTGCGGAACCGGTTGGTTATACCAGGCGTGCAATCTTTCGGCTGTCCAGGCGAGAGTTTGGTTGAGGTGACAAAGGTTACAGGCATTGGGCCGTCCATAGTCGATGCTCTCCCGCACCGTCGGCCAGGAGACCTGGTGGGAACGCATTGCCCGTAACAATCCAAATGTCGTGTTCGGCATGTGGCAATTGTAACAACGACTGCCAGGCGAATCGGCCGAGTGGTGGGTGTGCGCGCTGATGTTGGGGCCGATCGTTTTGTGGCATTGCAAACATGCTTCGTCTGAGTCCATCTTTGGCCGCAATTGACCCGTGCGCGCCCACTTTGCCACGTTCGACTGCTGCGTGTTAGCCGGGTGCATTTCGTGACAGGAGATGCAGGAAAATTTTCCACCACGAAAACAAGGCGACGCGTGCACCCCGTTGAACTCGCGCCCGGTGACTCGGATCATCCCGTCGCCCCAGAAGCGATTCGAGAAGAAATCCGGCTCGCTTTCGCGTATGAAATCCTTCTGTTCGCGGTGATCTGGCGCCGCTGGCTGAACGACGAAACGCTGGCCGAGATCTTCGTGGCCCGGGCGAAAACTCGCACCTTGCCGGTTGAAATTGATCTTGTCAGTCATGTTGTTGAAGGCCCAGATACTATGGCATTGACCACAATCCAGGCCGGACGCCGGAGCGGTAATGCGGGCAGGATTTGTCACTGTCGCGTCCGACTTTGTTGTCAGATGAAGCTTAAATCGCCGAAACGGATTCCGGTTGAGCGCGATGTGCTCGCGCCCTTCGCTATGACATGCTTCACAAGCGATGCCGAATTCTGCCACGCGTGAATCCCATTTATTTCCGGCGACGAAGCGCGATTGGCCCTGGGTAACATGGCAATCCATGCACGCGCCATTCCAGGCGCCGATCGAATAATATTCCTTCAGATCGGGCGGCATGAGAAAGGTTTGCCTGACCGGCGCCCAGATTTTCTCGGCAACGATGTAGGCAAATGGAAATTGCTCGAGCGTGCGACCCTGGCCGGTTTCGATCCACGCAATCTGTAAATTGTGCGAGCCAGTGAGGAGAACGATTTGTTTTGGCGGACCGTAATCGCCGCCCAGCTGTCTCGTTCGCACCCAGACCTTATCATCCTGTTGCTCTAGTTTGTATTCTTTATTATCAAGTAAAAACTCATGTTTCTCATTTAGGCCCAGGAAAGTATCTGCAGTTGCCACCTGCGTCATCGTTCGATGAAACGACGTGTGCCAGCTCGCATAATTTCCCGGATGACAGGCGCGGCAAGTGTTCGAGCTGACGTAGTTGTCGATCGGCGACTGCACCGGACGATTCTCCGGCGGTTGCGTCTGACGATCAGAAGCACGCTGCGAAACGAACGTGAGACCGGCCGCGCCCGCGATCGCAGCGATCACGATCGCCCCATTCCAGACAGATCGAGACAAACTCACCACAGTTTACCCGGCTCGCGGGCGATGATTGCAGAACGGCAGGGTCCAGGCAAATCGTATTCTTGTGGCAGCCGCATCGCAATCGAAGACTGGAGCCGAGGGGATTCGAACCCCTGACCCCCACAATGCCATTGTGGTGCTCTACCAACTGAGCTACGACCCCACGTGAAAGATTTTAGATTGTAGATTTTAGATTTTGGATTGCAAGGGTAGGACGTAGAGGGGATTTCCGGAGGTCGGACGTCAGACACCAGATGTCGGATTTTCCGGGGTAGCGCACGCGTCCCGCGTGCTGGCGAAGCCGTCTCGGGTTCGCGCACTTTTTAAAAACCTTGGAACTTTAGCGAAAGCGGACCTTTTTGGCCTCGCAGTTGGGCCGCACTCGAAAGTTAAAAGCGTTAAAAGTGTTACAAGGTTACAAATGGTAGGGTGCGACCGCCGGTCGCGCCGATTCAACTTGTGTACCCGGCAGACCGAAACACGGCCCGAACGTTTTTTATAATCGGCAGGTCAGTTCTGCTCGCGAGTTTTCTCGCTTTTGATTTAACCTCGAACGAATCTCAATGGCCAGAAGATGCAATCGATCAGTCCAAAATTTTGCGACGGCAGAATTGTGCGCGAAGAGGAACCGCTCAATCTGGAGATGCCCTTTGAGGAACTCAACAGTTTCATTACCCCGACGAAATCATTTTATGTTCGTACTCACTTTCCAATCCCCAAGATCGAGAAGGGGCATTGGCGGTTGCGAGTGGAGGGCAAAGTCGAGAAATCCTTCGAGATTGGTTACGACCAGCTGCTTCAGTTAGAGTCGAGAACGATTCCGGCGACGCTCGAGTGCGCAGGGAACAATCGCAACTTTCTCGAGCCCAAAGTCAAAGGTGTCCAGTGGGGGCTCGGTGCGGTGGGAACAGCGGATTGGACCGGCGTTCCGTTATCTATTTTGCTCGATCGCGCAGTCGTTAGGCCAACTGCGCGCGAACTTATCCTGGAAGGCGCGGACCGCGGCACAGTCGAAGATCCAAAAGCTCCGCCCGGCGAATTGAAATTTGCACGGAGCATTCCGTTGAAAAAAGCGAGTTGCGTTTTACTTGCTTACAAAATGAATGGCGCTGAGCTTCCGCCGCAGCACGGGTTCCCCGTGCGGGCGATTGTGCCCGGTTGGTACGCAATGGCGTCGATCAAATGGTTGCGGCGGATCCTTGTCACCGATCAGGCGTTCAACGGTTATTTTCAAACGCTCGACTACGCCGTTTGGAAAAGACGAGGAGAGATGACCGAGCGCGTGCCGCTTACGGAAATGCAAACCAAAGCCGAAATCGCGCGGCCAGTTGAAGGCGAAATCGTTCCGGCAAATTCAAATGTGCGCGTTCACGGCGCAGCCTGGACCGGTGACGCCGAAATCGTCAAAGTCGAATTGAGTGCCGATGGTGGGTCGACCTGGGAAGAGGCCAGATTGTTAGGCGAACCAAAACCGAACGCATGGCGACTTTGGGAATTCAATTGGAAAACATCAGCCAGTCCGACCAAGGCCAAACTAATCGCTCGTGCAACCGACTCGCGCGGATCGACCCAACCTTCGGAACGTGACCCGGATCGCGGCACCTACATGATCAACCATCTTCTCCCAATTAGAGTCGAAGTGCGCTGAGCTTTTCCGGGGAGCACAGGCTGCCAGCCTGTCCTTTTCGGCAGCCTTGCCGAAAAGCTTCTTCGAACGTTCGTCAGCGAAAGTTTTTGCCATGCGCTTCAAGGTCGTCGGCAAGCTGCCGACGACGGCAGGCTCGCAGCCTGCGCTCCCAGGAAAAATCCCCATCGTACTGAACTTCGTCACGCCTTGGCGTTAAATTCCAGCGATGTCGCTCGTCCTTAAAACCATCCAAATGGAGGGTATCGCGGAACTTTCTTATTATGGATGAGCTGTCGTCGTAAAATCAGTGGCCGGCAGGGTGAGGGGGAGGGAGCATATTCAGCGAGCCTGGATTGACTCTCTGGACGTTGTTAGCTCCAACGTCGTTGACAACATTGCCACGGTCGTCGACTTCGACCCAGCGACCGCCCCCGATAAGAGTTCCGGTATCGGGCGGAACCCAAACCATGTGGGTGTGTTTTTGCGCAGGAGCCGTCTTCCCGGTTAGATCGAAGTTGAGTTGAGTGGGTTTTCCCAATTGTGTCTTGGCGTTAAGGATCGATGCCTTGACTGATCCGTTAACGACGAGAGTGACTTTGTAGGTGCCAACCGCCAAGCCATCGGAGATGTAATGCCCGCTACCGTCCGTCTTCACCACCTTGGAGAAATTTTTCGCTTCAATTCGGACGTCGGCGCCTTTGAGTGGGCGACCATTGGCATCTTTTACGATGCCTTCAAGAGTTGGCGTTCCCGCTTGTGCGCTGAAAGCCAAAGCGAATAATCCTACTAAACCAATACTAAGTGATTTCATGTATATAACCCCTGAACTATGTCTGTTATTCATAACTTTACTCTGCGCTGTGAAATTTTGCTAAGGCGTTCAAGGTTCGTCGAGACCGTGCCTCTCCCGGTGTGCTTTGGCCAGATCCTTCGGACTTCGAGGATGGGCGTTGTGCTCTACGTGGCCGTTCCAGGAAGTGTCTCCCTCCTCCTCCTGTAAGGTCACGAAAACGTCTGTCCGGTTCGAGGTATTCCCAGAATTTGCAAGCACATACATCGGTGTAAAAAAGTCTCCCCTAGCCACAATCCCTTGATAGTCCCCAAGGAAAATTCCGCTGTGGCCCCCGCCGGCTGTTCTTAGATCGAATGGCCCGGCCACCGGAACTTCATGCCAGTTCCGTCCGCCATCGGATGAAGTGATTTGCCAGTAGTTGGTTAGCAGGACATTCGGGTCCGCATTATCTTTGCGAAAGTCGTAATACGTCACGGAAATTCTCCCGTCATCCCCGACAGCGATCGATGGAGTGAACGCCTGCACTGCCGGCACCTTGTTGATCTGCACCGGGTCCGTCCAGTGAAAGCCGCCATCCGTCGATTTCGAAAACGCAATGCCTTCCCGCTGGCCACCACTAAAGCGCGCGTCTTGCCAGACGACGAAAAGCGCGCCGGTTTCCGGATCGACGGCGATGGCCTGAAGGCCGTCCGACGTCCGCACAGTCTCCCCTGTTTTGGGGTCTATGACGCCGATGGCGTGTTGCGCGGCGATCGTAATCGGCTCAGACCAGGTGAGGCCTTTGTTCTGTGAGCGGATTATGGCAGTGAACGCGGTGTTGTCACTCTTGCCCACCGTGAACACGTTGACCAGCGCTCCGTTTGGCAACACGACAATTTGATTGCCTTCTGCGAAGTTTCCCGCGCCCAGATCGAAAATCGCGCGGGCGGGCTCCCAGCTCTGGCCCCCATCTTTCGTCCGAGCGAACCAAGTCGGCCCGAGAAAATTACCATCGCTTTCGAAAACAAAGCGCGTCCAAACGGCATAAACGAAGCGCTGATTTTTCAGATCAGCCGTTATGGATCCCTTATCATTGAAAAACGAAAAGTCTGTGTCTGCGATCAGTGCTGTCGGTTCACTCCACGTCTGACCACCGTCGAAGGAGCGGCTGACGAGTATTCCGTTATTGGCGTCAAAGTAGTCGAACGAAAGGGAGATCTGGAAAGCGACACCGGACGGAGAGATCGTGACCCAGGGATTACTGGCGCGCTCGTAATTGCCTCCATTTGCCGCGGTGCCGCCCGAGCACGTCGTAAAATGCGCGAAGGTCCGCTTCCAGGTAAAGCCACCGTCCCACGATATCCCCGTCATCAATCCGTGAGCCCCGCCGAACTGCCAGCGGTCCTGCTGCCAGACTCCGATTAAATGGTTCTCATTCGTCGGGTCCGCCGCTATCCAGGGCTCGACTTCCTGATTCTGGAGATTTATTTCATCGGTAAAGGGCGAGGTCTCGCAGTCTGGTGCAAAGGGTGACCGAGCAGAAACTCGTATCGAATGTGTTTGAGCTTTGGTCTCAGTCCGCGTCTCGTCCGGGCAGAACATCAGGAGCGTAACAACAAACGCGAACATCAGACGTAGAAAAAATCTGGACGCGGTGTTTATGGTGGGAGTTTGGGTTTTCATAAGTTTATGTCCGGTTTCTGATTACTGTGTTTCACAAAAGCTATGGGTGAACTACCGTTGAGAGGAGCCAATGGGTTCGAGGTCGCCGCAAGTCCCGACCGCGACAACGAGCAGAGCGGCGATTACCGAACGCGCGGGTGATACACCAGAATGGCAACGAATTTTCCCAGAATCGAGTGTTCCCGCACCCGTAATTGAGAACCTGGTAATCGCCTTTTCCACACCCTGTAAGGCAATAATTGAGGCGAAAAGAGACCAAAAAAGTCCTAAAATTCCTGAAGCGGAGCCGCGCTTGCTACCGTTCGCGCAACAGCGACTTGTAAGTGAGCGACGCCTCAGCGAGTTTTTGCCACCTCAGGAAGATCACCCAAAAAAGCTCGGGCGACAATACTGCGGTGCCACGGTCGTCAGTCGAAGACGGGTGGTCGGGCGGCGGCGTCCAAGAGCGTTTCAAACCGCGGATCGGTGCGGATTTCATCCCATGCTGGATTAAAACGCAATTCACCATAGCTGGGACCCTGCGGGAGTCTTACAATCTTGGCCAACTCCGTAAACGCGGCGTCAGGTTGACCATTCCAGGCGTACACCTGTGCCAGCACTAGTCGGTAGGTAGGCCCATCGACTGCATCGCGTGAAATAGGACACAATTCGGTCGCGCGCTTAGCTTTGTCCAAAGCGTCTTCTTTGAGCCCCAGCGCGGCGTCGGCGACTGCCATACTACTAACCAGCTCTGGATCGTCGGGGGCTTCGCGCAGTTTCATCGTTATCCGGTCACGGGCAAGCTGAAAGGAAGACTGAGCTTTGGTCGCATTACGTTGGGCTCGTGCGACCATCCCACGGAGTAGAGGAGTGGCGTAACTCTCTCTCTCCGCGGGCGTGGTATTTTCCAGCAATTGAGACGCTTGGGCGAAATCTCGCGCGAATAATGCGGCTGTCGCGATTTGATAAAGATGCGAGACGCCCGAAGGCGAGTTTTCAAGAACGGCCCTAGCCTCGTGAACCCGTCCCATGCGGAGCAGAGCCTGGCTCTTAAGACTCAAAATATATCCGTCTTGCGAAATCATTGCCTTGATCGCTTTGTCTGCCAGTTGCACTGCGTCGTTAAACTGTCGAACTGCTATATAGCTGTTGAGAAGCCCGCTAATCACAAAGGGATTTTGCGGATCGAGCTCAACGGCTTTCTCTCCATCGTGGACGGCATCTCTCCAGTGGCCTAGCCGTCGCTCGCTCAATGCCGCCAGGTCAAGAAACTGCGCTGCGTCCGCGCCGGAAGCCGGTACCGTCCTCAATTCGCGCAGTGCCTGCGCGTAATCATGCAAGCCATAATAACAATATTGTGCTTTGGTTAAATGGGATTGCGGAAGGTCCGGTGCCAGTCGCAGGACCACCTCAACGGCTTCCTGAGCCCGACTCAGCCGTTGCGGACTATTATCGTTATAGCGGTAGATAAAAAGCTGCACCTGCGCCAGCAAAGAGCGGGCAAATACGAACTGTGGGTCACGGGCAATTGCTTGTTCCAACAGGTGAACGGCATTTTCGCAATTGTTTTGGAAAAACGACTCACGAGCTCGTAAGTAGAGATCATAAGCAAGCATGTCCTTGGTCGGGGGGTTTTCGATTGCAGCTTTCTCTGCGGGCGACAACTTCGCTTCAAGCTGGGACACGATTGCCTGGGCAAGATCGCTTTGAACCGCAAACAGATCGTCCAATTTCCGATCGTATTGCTGAGCCCAAACCTCAACCAGCGTCCGCGTGTCGATTAATTGGGCGTTTACGCGAATGCGACCTTCGGCCTTCTGCACGCTGCCTTCCAAAACGTAGGAAACACCGAGAGTCTGGCCAATTTCGCGCTCGTTCTTGGGCTTGCCGCGATAGTTGGCAACGCTACCGCTGCTGATGACCTTAAGCTCGTCAACGTTTGCTAAGTCGGTCAGGATCGCTCCCTGAACTCCATCGGCAAAGTAAGCATTTTCCTTATCATTATTTAGGGTGTCGAATGGCAGCACCGCGATGCTTTTTTCTGGAAGTGACTGCTGCGACTCACTCCGGGTCGAAAATGAAGTGGAATTTTGAAAATTGGATCGCTTTAAACCCCAATGTAGCCGGGAACCGACAAAAAAGACTGCGGTCCCAAACAGAGCCAGACCCACGGCAGCCGCCCAGACTTGAACACGTCTATCATGTCGGAGAAGGTTTTTCAGCCGGTACGCTTTCTTGTTCTCTCGCGCTCGGACCGATCTGCCAGCCAGGTGACCGCGAATATCTTCCGCAAATTGGAATACCGATTCGTACCGTTTCGCCGGATCTTTCTGCAAAGCCATCAGCACGATCGCATCGAGATCTCCGCGAAGTTGAAAGCTCCTCGATCGGTCTTTTACCGCGAGGCTGGGCGCCATCGGCGCTTGCTTGCATACAACGTCTCGTAACTGTTCAGGCGAAGGTGCGTCCACCTGAAACCGATGGGCTCTGGTAGTAGTCAACATTTCGTAGAGAACGATGCCTAAAGCGTATATATCGGTTGAAATCGTTACCGGCTCGCCCCGGACCTGTTCGGGCGAGGCGGAAACCGGCGACAGCCGCTCGTGACCAAACGCCGTGATCTCAAGCGGATTTGTTTTGCTACCTACAACTTTGGCAATCCCAAAATCGAGCAGCTTTGGTTCGCCTTTGCGGTCAACAAGAATATTGGTGGATTTAAGGTCGCGGTGCACGATCGAGCACTCGTGCGCCGCCTCAACTGCGGCGCATACTCTAAGAAAAAGATCGAGGCGACGAGAGACCGACTCATTGTTGATATCAACAAAACGCGTGATCGGCACACCCTCGACATATTCCATTATAAAATACGGCAGGCCGTCATCAGTCGTTCCGGCATCGATCAACCTGGCTATGTTCGGATGATCGAGGCGAGCCAGCACTTCGCGTTCGGCGCGGAACCGCCGCAGAAGCTCTTCGCTATCGCCTCCGCGATTGAGCACTTTCACCGCTACCTGTTTCTCGAAATAACCGTCAGCGCGCGCCGCAAGATAAAGAGTACCCATTCCTCCGCGGCCAATCTCACGAATCACGACATAAGACCCGATTCGCCTGCCGATGACTGGCCCATCCTGCCGCGGAATCGCGCTACCTGCCTTGTCAGCACACGCCTCCAGAGCGTCGAATCGATCACGCACCAGAACCTCGGCCTCGACTAAAAGAGCTTCAGCTTCACTTAACAGATCGGCATCATCTGCACAAAGATGTTTCAGGGCAGCTCTTCGCGCTTCGGCGGAATCCTTTTCGAGCGCGTCAGCGAGAATCGATTTCAAACGCTGCCAGCGATCCAGTGGCATTGTTGAAATTGAATGTGTTGCCGAAGCACTCATGGAGCGTTTTGAGGTATATGACTATTTCACCTTTTGGACAGCTTTCTACGAAGCCATAATTTCGCAATCGCCCATTCTCGCTTTACAGTCATAGGCGACACTCCCATTGCCGAGGCGATCTCTGCGATCGTCAGTCCACCGAAGAAACGCAACTCAACAACCTGCGCCTGCCGCGGATCGAGTTTCTCCAGGTCCTGCAAAGCAGCATCCACCGCGGTAACGTCAACCTTCTGACGTTCGTAAAATTCCAGCGTCATCCGTATGGAATCCTCGCCCCCGCGTTTCTTTCTGGTCCGGGCGACGGCGTGATTAATTAGCGTCTGTCGCATGATCCGGGCAAAAAAGCTCAGAAAGTGCGCTCGATTTGCCCAGCCGGAATAGTTCTCAGTGGCCAGTCTAAGATAAGCTTCATGAACCAGCGCCGTTGCCTGCAGAGTATGGTCTCGTCGTTCGCCCCGAAGGTAACTCGCGGCGAGTCGCCGGAGTTCGTCGTATAGCTCGGTGGGCATTTCCTCAAGCGACTGCGCATCGATCCGAGCAGATGCCCAGTGATCCGAGTCTGGCTCCGGAGGGTTGACTGTCGCGGCGTCGGCCAAGGGTTTTTCTTGCAGATTGGAGATCATTCGCCGCCCTTCAATTCTCGAAAAGCTCCAGGTAAACTGTACAACTCTTCAGTCAACTTTGGCTATTCGTAAACGATACCACACTTTAGGGACGTCGCGTTTGGAAAGACAGTTACCGACGACCCGTTATGCTCATTCCATAGTTGCCGCCGCGCTGGAATAGTCGAATCCGTCGCGAAACTTCGCCGATGAATCGCCGGGATTAATTCCCAGTCTGTGCCTGGCGGTCCTGAAGGATTTCGTTGGCTTTCAATGAAAAATATGCGCATACTCTTATTGGTTTTAGGACTCCCGATTTATGTCCCTCAAATCAGCTGGTATCGCGTTAATCGGATTGTTCCTTCTGGCTTTCAGCGCGCGTGGTGGACTGCCAACTCTTGAAGGGATCGTAAAGGACTGCACTGGACATCCAATCAAGGGTGCCGATGTCCAAATTGAAGCGAAAAATCTTTCCAAGATTGTTAAGACCGATGCTGGCGGCCATTACATCTTCGATGGCCTGGCCGTTGGAACTTATAAAGTGACTCTCGTGGTCGATGGATCAGTCAAGGCATCGATCCCTAATGCCAATACGCAGTTGAGCAAACCCACTCGGCTCAACTTCAATCTAACTACAAGAATCGCGGCGGTTAACTCGAGCGCGGTCTCGCCGCCGGTGCGTAGCACACACATGGTCTGGGTTGCGCCCGACACTGGAACTCTTATCGGCGGCGGTCGCTGGGTCGAAGTCGATAACAGCGGCAATCCTATCAACAACGGAGCTAACGTTGTCGAGAAAATCGGTCGATCCGCGCAGGATCGGGGACGTAGTGTTGGTTCGGCGACAGGTTGCGGCTGTGAGAGTGGGAGTTTCGTCGGGCTGGCGGCTGCCCGCACGGTTAGATCGTTATGGACACGAACGACCGATGACCCGGCTCCGCTAAAGTTCCGCCAGGCGGCGCAGTAATCAGGTCATTTAAAGGGCGTTGATTGGTTTTCCGGGTAGCGCACGCGCCCCGCGTGCTGGTTTCGGCGTCGCGCCGAAACGAACTTTTCTTTCGATTTCGTTCGGACCGAGCACTGAGAGCAGCCCAAGGAAAGTTCGCGATCGCGAGGACGCGGTCGCCAGCACGCGGGACGCGTGCGCTACCCGGGGCGAAATTGCGATCTTGTTGAACTTCGGCCCGGCTTCGCGTTAAATCCTAGCGATGTCGCTCGTCTTTAAAACCGTCCAAACGGAAGGCATCGCGGAACTTTCTTATTTGTTAGGCGACGATGATGAGGGCGTTGCGGCGGTGTTCGATCCGCGGCCTGATTGCGACGTTTATGTTGAGATGGCGCGGGAAGCGAAAGTCTCCATCACCCATATTTTTGAGACGCACATTCATGCTGATCTGGTAAGCGGCTCGCGCGAGCTGTGGGCGCGGCTTAATTCGGCGAAGATTTACGTTAGCGGTGAGGGTGGTGCAACATACGGGTTCGAACACGAAGACGTGAAAGATGGCGACGAATTCGCCTTTGGCGAAATGCTCGTGATCGCCCGACACACGCCCGGCCACACGCCGGAACATCTTTCATATGTTTTGTCGGAAGCCAATCGTCCCGGCGATCCATGGGGC
>JACXTT010002723.1_pt1 | contig 27756 bp, 28 predicted proteins | sample 9270951 | NCBI WGS metagenome assembly JACXTT01 (sample SAMN15532306, study PRJNA645909) | rock metagenome | isolation source: weathered quartz diorite | place: Puerto Rico | collected 2017-06-21 | reverse complement strand
GTACGGTGTTGAAGTAGACCGGGCTGAGCCCCAAGAATGAAAAACGGGGCAGGAGACGCCATGACGCAGTCCTTACTTCCGCCGGCTCTTCCCTGGCCGCTGCAGCTGTTCTTCAATCACCGCAAACTGAATTTTCTTCTCCACCGGATCAATCCGGTCCACCAGCACTCGCACCCGATCTCCCATGTTGTAAGTCTTGCGCGTGCGCTGACCGATGATCTGGCGCGTGTTTTCGTGATACGTGTAGCGGTCGTCGGTAAGGGTTGCGAGGGGGACCAGGCCTTCGACGAAGAGGTCAGTCAATTCGACGAAGAAGCCAAACTTGGTCACGCTGATGATGAGGCCGTCGAAGTCTTCGCCGATGCGGGGCTCCATGAATTTTACCTTCTTCCATTCCATCAGTTCGCGCTCAGCGTCATCGGCGCGGCGCTCGGCCTGGCTCGATTCTTCGGCGATTTCGTGGAGTTCTTCGAAGGAGAGTGGCCCGCCTATCGGTGCAAGGGATTCGTGGTGAGCGGCGTGGTCGCGGCGTTTCGACCAAGGTGAAGGTGTGTCCGTTTCCGCGCTCGCGTGGCTCGGGCGCCCCGTCCACGGAACGTCGGGGGCTAAAGCCCCGTCTTTCAAAGAAGCGTTGGACGCGGCCCTAAAGGGCCGCTCTTCCACGGTTGAGCTGCGGCCCGAGCCTGGCAACAAGCCGACCCGAACTTCGCCGTCTATCAGGTCGGTGGAATCGCGCAGCACGTCCTTCAAAATGCGATGCACGATCAAGTCTGGATACCGCCGAATCGGCGACGTGAAATGTGTGTAGGTCGTGGCAGCCAGCGCGAAATGCCCAAGATTCTCTTCCGAGTATCGCGCTTGCTTCAGAGACCGGAGCATCAGGAAACTCAGGATGCGTTCTTCGGGCTTGCCGGCTATTTTGGCGGCGAGCTTTTGGTACATGCGCGGGGTGATATGCACTTCTTTTGGAACTTCGATCTCCTTCACGAGTTTGCCAGTGCCATGTGCGGCGCGGCGGTCGGTTTTCATCTGCACACGGTGGATCGGCAGCGCTCCCACTCCTAACGAGTATCCAAACGTGGAAGCAATTACTTCGAAGTCGTAGACGCGCTTGGCGTCCGGCTTCTCGTGGATGCGATAGAGCGACGCAATCCGCTTATTCTCGAGATAATGCGCAACACTCTCATTCGCAGCCAGCATGAATTCTTCAATCAGGCGATGCGCGATGTTGCGTTCTGAGCGCGTGATGCTCTTCATCAGCCCAAATTCGTCGAACTCGATCACCGGCTCCGGAAGGTCGAAGTCGATCGAGCCGCGGCGTTGCCGCTTGCGGTTGAGAATCATCGCCAGGTCGCGCATGCGCTCGAAATTCTCGACCAGCGCCGAATAGCGCTGGCGTGTAGCGGGATCGCCTTCGAGTACAGCGTTCACAGCGGTGTAGGTCATGCGCTCGGCGGAGCGGATCACGCCTTCGTTGATTTCGTAACCGACAACTTCGCCCTGATGATCGATCTCCATCGTGCAGGAAAGCACCAGCCGGTCTACCTGGGGCCGCAGGCTGCAAATGTCGGTCGAGAGTTCGAGCGGCAACATGGGGACTGCGCGGTCGGGGAAATAAACGCTCGTACCGCGCAGCCGGGCTTCGGTATCGAGAGGCGAGCCAGGAGTCACGTACTGTGCCACGTCAGCGATGTGCACTTGCAGCTCGTAGTTCCCGTTCGCGAGCTGCCGGACATGCACGGCGTCGTCGAAGTCACGCGCGGTTTCGCCATCGATGGTGACGATCGGCAAATCTCGGTAGTCGCGACGATGCTTTAATTCGCGCGCCGGGATGACGGCCTCGATGGTCTGCGCTTCGTCGATCACCTCCGGCGGAAAACGATGCGGCAGGTGAAACTTGCGGATCATGATTTCGACATCCACGCCGAAATCGTTTTCTTCGCCTAAAATTTCGATCACGCGTCCGCGCGGATTCTGCGTGGCGGAAGGCCAGTCGGTGATCTCGACGTCGACTACGACGCCGTCGACATCCTCCCAGTTCGTGGGATGCGCTGCCTCGTCCCCAATGACCCGGTGCTTAGCAGTACGGGATTTCCCTGATTTACTCTCCCCAGTGTCCTCTGTGTCCCCAGTAGCTAAGGTTTTGGGGTTCTCCATCCCCGGAGGAATGACGATCTCCTGTCCGACTTTCCCGTCAATCGGCGTGACGTAGTTGTGCCGGTGCCCGTAGTGAAAGATCCCGACAATCGTAGGGTGAGCGCGTGACAGCGAGCGGACGATGCGTCCTTCAGCGCGCCCTTCAGGCCGGAACGCTGTGATCTCCACCAACACCTGGTCTCCGTGCATCGCCGAGCCGGTGGCAGGTGGAGGAATGAACACATCGCCGGCGAGTCGGGCCTTCAAATTTGCGTCGAGCGAGGAAGCCTCGGGGATCACGAAGCCAAAGCCATCGCGATGCATGCTCAGGCGTCCAACGAGCATGTTGCGGTTGGAAGGTGTCTGCGGAATGGCGTAGCGGTCGGAATCGACCTCCACTAATTCGCCTTTCTTGACCAGTGCGTGGAGGCGGTCTGCTAGTTCCCTCCGGCTTTCGCCTTTTACCCCGAGTTCCCGCAGCAGCTGTTTGTAGCTCGCGGTCTTCTTAGGCTGGCGGCCAACGTGGCGAAGAATGGAAGAATCAGACAACATCAGTTCTCGGTTCCAGTTCTCAGTTCGCAGTTTTCCAATTCACGCACTGAGAACTGAGAACCGGGAACTGAGAACTCATTAGAGCAGATATTTCTCTTTCAGCACTCGCCGGTGATGCAACTCATGACCCGCAATGATATAGGCCAGCGCGCGAGCGCTGATTTCATCTCCGTTGGCGGTGCCGCGGCGCGATCCGGCTTCGGCATCGAGATGCTGAAAGAACGCCAGGGTTGCTTTGCGCACATCGGTGAATTCTTCGATCAAATCTGCGAGCGTCCGCTGGCCGTGGTTGCCGTTGCGGATGTAGTCATCCTGCTCGAAGCCTTCTATCGGAGTCTGATCACCGCGGGCGATGCGCAGGGCGCGATACGTCATGATGCGCTCGGTGTCGTTCACATGGCCGAGCATTTCCTTCACGCTCCATTTGCCGGGCGCATACCGAAAGTCAGCCTTGGCACTGGCCGATTTGAACAGGGCCACGGTTTCGGGCACCTGCTTCTCTAGGAGTCCGACGATGTCGTCTGACCCAACGAGAGAGATATATCGGTCATAGTAAGGATTGTATTCACCCGTCTGAGGCCGGCTGAAAGAGGTGGTGAGTGTGCTCATGGAATTCCCCCGAAAGAATGGCACGAAGGTCGCATCCCGTTTGTGCCGTTTCATTAATACTATCGCGATAGAAGAATTACCGCAGGGCAGGGAGTGATTACACGCCCGCGTCGTGCGCGGCAAGAAATCGTTAGCGGCATCTTGGGGAGGAACCACGGAAATCCCTAGGAAAATGCTGGATTTCCACAGCCACCGCTCGAACCCCGGAGTACAATCCGTTTTGGCAACTGAAGTGCGGCGATGATTCTGAAATTCCTATCAAGGAAAGGACTCTGAGCACAATGTGGAAGCCTACCAATCAACCTGGAACGCCTGGCCGACCGGCTGAGCCGGAACGTCCGACGATGTCAACACCGACTGCGCCCGCGGCCAGCGACACTGCTGCTGCCCCGCGTCCGGTGACCACCACCACTTCCGACCAGGCCACCATCGGCAAGTCACTTGTGATCAAAGGCGAAGTCACGGGGTCCGAGTCGCTTTATATTGATGGCCGCGTGGAGGGCTCCATCAATCTCTCCGGCAACCGAGTAACGGTCGGCCGGAATGGCGTGGTCGCTGCCAACATTAACGCGCGCGAAATCGTGGTGCTCGGCAAAGTCCGCGGCAACCTGACCGCCAGCGACCGGGTCGATATCCGCAGCGATGGCTCCCTCACCGGCGACGTGGTCGCCGCCCGCATCTCGATCGAAGATGGCGCTTTCTTCAAGGGCGGCATCGACATTCGCAAAGCCGGCGGGAAGCCCGAGGAAGTGAAGAGCGCTACGTCGGTCTCGACCGCGCAGGAAGCAGTCGCGGCGCGGGCCTAGATTTGTTGTTCGCTATTTGTCGTTCGCTGCTGAACGGTTGGGCGGCGGCAGGATTGTTGTCAGAACGGGCCTCGTTCGGGGCCCGTTTTCATTTGTGAGGCAGAGCAAACGACTAGTGCGAACACCGGGTTTAAGGATCTTCGCCGGTCGCCAGCGTCTCGGCCACATCACGAACTTCGTTTACGGAGGTCTCCCGGCAACTGCGAGCGCAGGAGCCACAAACCTGCTGCCACGGCTGCGGCCCAGGTTAGAGTACCGAGTCCCAGTGCCAACAAGTCAGCGCGTCGGCTGCCATCGAGTGTCACGATGCGCGTCACTTCATAGCTAAGCCCGCCCGACACCACCCCTGTCAGCGTTGCCTTGCCCAGTTCTTTCCAATTTAAGCCGGCAAGCGAGACCATCCCGCGCGCATGTAGAAGCAAAGCAATGGCTATGGCATTCGCCGTGATGCCGATATCGGACGCGATCGCGAGGCCAATGACAGAGAGAGTCCGAAACAAGAGTGAGTACATCGGCAAGGAAGCGAGCGTGATCAAGGTGGTCGCTACCATCGGAGTGAGGGTATTGCCGGAGGCGTAGAAGGCTCGGGCGTAGAGTGCCTGTGCCGACCACAGTGCGAGCGAAAGCGAGAACCAGAAAAAATAGATGGCGGTAGATTCCGAATCCCCGAAGGTGAAGCGTCCACGGCGGTAAACAAGATCGATCAGGGGCACCGCGATGGCCATCATCCAGCCAGTGAGCAAGAGCGAAGCTGCCGTGATGCGATAAACCGAGCTGTTCACCGTGTCCGCGAACTCTTCGAATTTCTTCTCGCCGAACAGGCGCGAGAAGAAAGGCAACGACGCCTGTCCAACGGCCTGGCCGAGGATCGCGATCGGAACCGCGAACAGCCGCTTGGCATAGTTCAGACGCGCAATGTCTCCGATTCCGCTCGACGCGAAGTAGCGCAGGATCCAGTCGTCGGCGGTGACCAGAGATACACCCAGCATGAGCGGGATCGAGAGCCGCACCCACTCGCGGAACGCCGGGTTGCCGATATCAAAGCTGGGACGATATCCGGTGCCGACTCTCGCTGCGCCAATGGCGTTGATCAGAAAGGGTCCGGCAATACTGCCGATTACTGCGCCATAGGCCAGCGAGGCGATTCCAAGCTGGTGTCCCGCCATCACACCACCAGCGATGATCGCTACGTTGTAGATCAAGGGCCCCAACGCCGGAAACAGAAACAGCCGGTGCGAAAGCAACACCGCCGAGACAACGCCGCCAACGTAAAAAAAGATTTGCGCCGGCAGCAGGATGCGGGTCAGGTGAATACAAAGCTGCATCTGCTCGGGCGTGAAGCCGTGGAACATCCAGCCTGCGAACTGGGGCGTAAAGATTTCGGCCAGAATGGTGCCCACGAGCAGCACCGTCGTCATTACCGTGACGATGATCGAGAAGGTCTTCTTCGCGTCCTGTTCGCGTTTTTCCGCGAGAAAGCGGGTATAGATAGAGATGAAAGTAATAGAAGCGGTGCCGCCCGCGACGATGTAGTTGAGCCAATCCGGCAGAGTAAAGGCCGCAACGTAAGCATCGGTTTGCTGCCCGGCGCCGAAGGCGTAGGCGATATAGGCTTCGCGGATGTAACCGATCACGCGCGAGAGCGTGATGGTCGTCATCAGCAGGAGCGTCGCGGAAAACGCGCTGTGCTGGTGCGAAGGCCGAAAAAAACGCAATAGCCGCATCCCCTTGAAGAGTAATGCATAGGAGGTTTATCCCGTGAACCTCCGTGTCCCCCGTGGTTAAGGTTTTGGTTCTTCGCGGCAGGCGCAAGGGAGGCGGGAGAGAAGTCCGCGCTTTGACGGCTTTCGCCACGGAATCCGATAATCACTGTGTGACCGAATCAACCCTCACCCGCCAGGATCTCCGCACTCCCGTCCTGCGCCGCTCGTTTCGCAAGCCCTACCCTGCCGCTGTGCGTGGCGAAGGCGTCTACCTCTGGGACACCGACGGCAACCGCTATCTCGATTTTGCTGGATCGGCGGTCGTAAATTTTATTGGCCACGGCGTGCGCGAGATCGCCGACGCCATGCAGGCACAGGCTCGCCAGCTTGAGTTCGTCCACACCAGCCAGTTCACCACGCCGGTAGCCGAAGAATATGCCGCCGAACTGCTTGCGTTTGCCGGCGACCATTTCCGCGGCGGAGCGGTGTTCTTCACCAGCGGCGGCTCGGAGTCAATCGAGGCCGCGCTGAAGATGGCGCGCCAATATCAAGTCGAAATCGGCGAGACGAAGCGCTATCAGGTGTTGAGCCGCAACCAGAGTTACCACGGATCGACCTTGGGTGCGCTCGCAGTTTCCGGCAACCGGAAGCGCCGTGAGCTTTACCTGCCGATGGTGCGCGAGTTCGCCCACATTGGCATGCCTTACTGCTATCGGTGCGACTTCGACTGCACCGACGGATGCCGCAATTGCGGTCAGCAATACGCCGCGGAACTCGAGCATGCTATCGATGCAGCAAGAGGCGAGGCAGCCGCCTTCATCTTTGAGCCGATGAGCGGAGCCACGCTCGGCGCCGTCACACCGCCTCCGGGATATCTGCAAAGTATTGCGGAAATCTGCTGTCGTCACGGTGTGTTGCTGATCGCCGACGAAGTCATGACCGGCATGGGCCGCACCGGACGCAATTTCGCCGTCGACCACTGGCTGAACTCTCAAAACAACTTCGCGCCCGACATTTTAGTAGCCGCGAAGGGCTTGTCGTCCGGATACGCGCCGCTCGGCGCCGTCATCGCCAGCAAGAAAGTCGTCGATGCCATCGCCGACGGCTCCGGCGCGATCCTGCATGGATACACCTACAACGCGCACCCGATTTCGGTTGCCGTGGGCCTAGCAGTCCTGCGCCGGATTCAGTCGCAAAAGCTCGTCACCGCTGCCGATTCCGACATGGGTACTGTCGGCTCAGCGCTCAAGTCTGCGCTGGAAAGCCTGCGCGATCTACCTCATGTCGGCGATGTGCGGGGTTTGGGTCTGATGTGGGGTGTTGAGTTTGTCCGCGACAAGAAGACTAAAGAGCCGTTTGCCGCTAAAGACAACGTAGCCGCACACATCGGCCACGCCTGCGCCCGCCGCGGCGTGCTCGTCTATCCCATGCAGGGCTGTGTCGATGGAATTTCCGGCGACCATGTGCTGGTTGCGCCGCCAGCTGTGATCACGACGGACCAGATTGGCTGGGCGGTGGAGCAGCTGCGCGCAGCAGTCAACGAGTCCACCTAGGCCGATGCTTCCCTCGACATTATTCGCGCCTCGCTGCTAGGTGGTATAACACGATTTTGCAACAGTTACCGGCTGACGTAGAATCTCTCCCATGAAAATACAACGTTTGGTGTTTATCCTAATGGGAGGCGTCGTTTTGTTTTGTGCAGCTGAGTCATTGGCGCAAATCGAACTTTCGCCTAAAGCCCCGGAACACGCTGTCTTGTCCAAGTTGTTTCCACCAATTTATCCGCCATTGGCGCGACAAGCGCGTATCTCAGGAGATGTAGATTTAGAACTCCGCATTCGACACGACGGCAGCATTGAGTCTGCGCAAGCAGTGAGTGGCCACCCGATGCTAAAAGAGGCTGCGCTCGACAGCGCTAAGAAGTCCGAATTTGAGTGCAATAGTTGTCGAGAAGAATTCACGACCTACTCACTCATCTACACTTTTGCACTCACGACGGGAGAAAAATGTTGCGAAGCAATAAAAAACTCTGATGGAAAAGAACATGGGCTTCTCACGGGTGTCTCTGAGTCAGACAACCACGTCACGATCATCGCCGAACCAACTTGTATTTGTGATCCGTCGGCGGAAGTCAGGAAGGTTCGCTCCGCGAGGTGCCTTTATCTATGGAGATGCGGCTTACAGTGAGGCGGTCCTCCACTCGGATACTTGACGCGGTCAAAACGCATTAACTTTCTTGGCTCGACATCCCCCGCTATCCTATTGTGAACAATGCAGATATCTCTTGATATCCGTTTTACCTGCCCTGCATTGCCATTCCTTCCGCCACGCCTCATTCTGCCCTCAGAACGGAGGCACCTCATGGTTATCTCCCTGCCCGATTTTGCCGAGCAGGCCAATCCTAAGACTCTCGCCGAAGCCCGGCGCGCGGGATTCCGTCAGGCGACCCGGGTTCACGGCAGCTTCCTCGCTACCGCCGAAAAGCGCGCTTTGGTTTGGATGGCGGAGCGCATGCCGGCCTGGGTCAAGTCCGACCAACTGACCCTGCTCGGTTTTTCGGCCCAGATCGCAACTGGCGTCTGCTACGCCTTAGCCGCCCGCGACCGTCGTATGTTGCTGGTGGCGATCGTCTGCCTCGCCGTGAACTGGTTTGGCGACAGCCTGGACGGCACGCTCGCCCGCGTTCGGCAACAGCAGAGGCCGCGTTACGGCTTCTACGTGGACCACATGATCGACTCGATCGGCGCCGCCGCCATGATGGGCGGACTTGCTCTCTCCGGCTTCATGCACCCGCTGATCGCCATCGGATTGCTGATCGCGTTTCTCCTGCTCTCGATCCAGTCCTACCTCGCGACCTACACGCTGGGCGAATTTCATCTTTCGTTCTGGCGCTTCGGTCCAACCGAGCTGCGGATTCTACTCGCCGTCGGCAACCTTGCACTGTTCCGCTGGGCATGGGTTATCCACGGGCATTACCGGCTGTTCGATATCGGCGGCGCCATCGGCCTGGTTGGCATGGTCGCCATGCTGATCGTCGTCACTTTGAAGAACACCGCCCGGTTGTACCGGGAAGAGAGGATCGGATGAAACAGAGCAGGTCTCAGTTCCCGGTTCTCCGTTCTCAGAAGGGCAGGGAATGGCTGACGTTCTTACGTTGGCTCAAATTCAACTTCGTTGGCGGGATTGGTATCGGCGTGCAGATGTCCGCCCTCGCGGTGTTTCGATCCCTCCTGCATTGGAACTATCTGCTGGCGACCGCTATGGCCGTGGAGGTCGCTGTCCTTCACAATTTTCTCTGGCATGAACGCTTCACCTGGGCGGACCGGCCCGCGTTGCGATTCACACATTCGCTGACGAGACTGGCTCGCTTCAACGCCACGAACGGCGCGGTTTCCATCCTGGGCAACCTCTTGCTGATGCGCCTGCTGGTCGGCGAGCTGAGACTCAACTATATGGCCGCAAACCTGATTGCCATTGCAACCTGTTCGCTCGTGAATTTCCTGCTCAGCGACCGTTTCGTGTTCGATCCGGGCGCATGTGACCTCGGGTGAGTACCTCCGTAAGGTTCCGGCGGGGGCTAATTTGGCCGCGTTTGGGGGTTCCGCTAGGGATGAATCCAAGCTATAATTGAATCAGTAATCATGCGCTCAAACGGCTCCATTTCGCAGATCTGCTGGATCGAGGGACGCGCGTGTCCCCGCCGCTATCTCTCCGTATTGCCTTCGCACGTCCGTGCCAACCTCTTCGGCAGCGACTAGTCGCTTCTCCTCAAACTCTGGGTTCCAACCGCAGAGGCTAAAGTCCGTCCGAATTTCGGGCTAACGCGGCGCTGAAGCGCCACTCTTCCACGGTCGGTACCAGCCGCTATTCGGCAATCGCGAAAAGCGAAAGGCTAACAGCGAATCGCTAACAACTAACCACTGGTTTTAGGAGAACTGCCATGACCACCAAGACTCTGACTGCGGGCCCCAAGCTCAAGACTGCGATTCCGGGCCCCAATGCAAAGCGTATTGTCGCAGGCGATGAGAAGTACATTTCGCCGTCTTACACCCGTTCCTACCCGCTGGTCGCCAAGCGCGGACGTGGCATTGTCATTGAAGATGTCGATGGCAACGAGTTCTTCGATTTCTCTGCAGGCATTGCCGTGACTTCTACCGGCCACTGCCATCCGGAAGTGGTCGCCGCCATTCAGAAGCAGGCGGGTGAACTGATCCACATGTCGGGCACAGATTTTTATTACGAGAGCATGGTGACGCTGGCGGAGCGTCTCTCGAAGATTGCGCCCATGCCGGGGCCGCACAAGATCTATTACGGCAACTCTGGGACGGAAGCGATCGAGTGCGCGCTCAAGCTGGCGCGTTATCACACCAAGCGGCAGCAGGTCATCGCGTTCTTCGGAGCGTTTCACGGACGCACTATGGGCGCGCTTTCGCTCACGGCTTCCAAGCCGCAGCAAAAGCGCCGTTTCTCGCCGCTGGTTCCGGGTGTGACGCATGTTCGCTATCCCGATGTCTATCGCGGCGGCGTAGTCGGCCCGCAGGACGCAGAGGCTTTTGCGCTCGGCTGCGCTCGCTTCATTGAAGACAAACTCTTCAAGACGACGCTCGCCCCTGAGGAAGTCGCGGCGATTTTCGTTGAGCCGATCCAGGGTGAAGGCGGATACGTGATCGCCCCCAATATCTTCATGCAGGAACTGCGGCGCATTTGCGACAAGCACGGCATCCTGCTGGTGGTGGACGAAGTGCAGTCCGGTATCGGCCGCACCGGCAAGTGGTGGGCGGTCGAGCACACGGGCGTGCATCCTGACATCGTGTGCAGCGCCAAGGGTATTGCCTCCGGTATGCCGCTCGGCGTTGTCATCAGCAAAGCGGAGGTCATGGACTGGATTCCCGGTTCCCATGCCTCCACCTTCGGCGGCAACCCGATCTGCATCGCAGCCGCTCTGGCTACTCTTGATGTAATCGAAAAAGAGGGCCTGCTCAGAAACTCGCAGGAAGTCGGCGACTACATGCGGAAGAAGATGGCAGACTGGCCTAGGAAACATAAGATCGTCGGCGATGTTCGCGGTCGCGGGCTGATGATCGGGGTCGAGATCGTAAAAGACCAAAAGACCCGCGAGTACGCTCCCCAGGAACGCAATCGCATAGTCGAACTCGCTTTCGATCGCGGCATTCTCTTCCTGGGCTGCGGTCCGAGCACGGTTCGCATCTCGCCGCCGCTGGTTGTCAGCAAGGACGAAGCCGACGTTGCCATCGAAGCGCTCGAAGAAGCGATCGCCATCGTCGAAAAAAACGCATAGTCACCGGAGGTGTGCGATGTGGAACGGAAAAGTTGAGTCCATCCACATCGCCTCCGCCGCCACAGGACCGGTACAGGCCCTGGATCATGCGGTTCTGATTCCCGGTGTAGGGCTTGAAGGCGACCGTTACGCTCTCAAGAAGGGCACGTTCTACAAGCCCAAACCGGAGCACGAACTCACGCTGATCGAGGCGGAGGCGATTGAGGCGCTACAGCGCGAGTACAATGTCGAGCTCGCTGCGGGTGATGCTCGCCGCAACATTGTCACTCGCGACGTACCGCTGAATCATTTGGTGGGCCGGGAGTTTTTGATCGGGGACGTCCGTATTCGCGGCATTCGCCTGTGCGAGCCGTGCGATCACTTGCAGAGGATCACGGGCAAGCATGTCATCAAAGGCTTGCGCCATCGCGGCGGGTTACGCGCGCAGATCCTCACGCAAGGGACAATTCGCGTAGGCGATTCAGTAACGCCTTCTGTGTAGAGACGCGACTGGCGGCGTCTCCTTCCGTTAGGAAAGAAACGCTATCACGACTTCGAGCAGTGCATGTTCCTTGTTTTCGTTAAATGCGCAGGAACTCTCGATGCCACGGTTCACAACTCGCACTCTCATCGCCCTCGTTGTCGCCTTGGTCCTATGGGCGTCAGCGTTCGCCGGGATTCGCGCTGGACTGCGGGCTTACTCGCCCTCACATCTCGCGATCCTTCGCTTCCTGGTGGCATCGTTCGTGTTGGCGATCTATGCGGCGGTCGCGCACTTTCGCCGTCCAAAGGTGCGCGATCTTCCCGGGTTGGCGCTCACCGGGCTTATCGGGATCACCTTCTACAACATCGCTCTCAACTACGGAGAGACCCGGGTCACGGCCGGCGCCGCCAGCCTGCTGATCGCTTCGATGCCCATCTGGACTGCGCTCCTCGCTCGCTTCATGCTGCACGAGAAGTTGACTGCCCTGGGATGGTTCGGCGTGTTCCTAAGTTTCGCCGGGGTCGCGCTGATCGCCAGCGGCGAAGGTGAGGGCATCCGTCTTTCACCGCAAGCGCTGGTCATTCTAGCCGCCGCCATTACATCCGCCGTCTACATGATCATGCAGAAGCATTATCTAGGGAGATACAGCGCGCTCGAATTCACGGCCTACTCGATCTGGTTCGGAACTCTGCTGATGTTGCCATTCGGCAGTGGATTCTTCGATGAGCTTCGGACGGCTCCACTCGCGGCAACTCTATCGGTGATCTACCTGGGAATTTTCCCGGGAGCATTGGCCTATGTTGCGTGGGCTTACGTGCTCTCGAATGGCACAGCTGGACGAACCGCCACCTTGCTCTACTTGATTCCGGTCATGGCTATCGGCATTGCATGGCTCTGGTTGGGAGAGGTGCCGCGATGGATCTCTCTGGTGGGCGGCGCCGTCGCGCTGGCGGGAGTGGTGCTGGTGAACACGAAAGGGAAAGAATTGCCGCAGTAACTCAAAAAAAATGTACCCGACGCCGCGTGACCGCGGTCACATCGGCAGAGCAACGCTTCCCCTATAGTGAGTTGAGTTGTATCTCGATTCCCATGTTTGCCGGACGCCTCACCCAAGCCACATTACGAGCGCTTGACTGGCTCTCCGCGCGCACACTCCCGCCCGAGGATGTGCCAGCGCACCAGCGCACCGGACGCCGGGGCGAGGAAGACGCTTACTTCTACCTTCGGCGGAAGGGCTACATCATCATTGCCCGCAACTACCGTTCGCCGCATCATCGCGGTGAACTTGATCTGGTTGGATGGGACAAAGATGTGCTCTGCTTCATCGAAGTCAAGACCCGCACCACGCGCGACGTAAAGCCCGCCGAAGCCGCCGTTGATCGCGACAAGCAAAGAGAATTGTGGCTGGTCGCACGCGACTTCCTGCGCCAGATGCCGCCGTCCTGCCAATGGCGCTTCGATGTGCTGGCCATATACTACGAATCGCATCGCCGCGAATCGACGTTTGAGCTGTTTCAAAATGCCTTTTCCGTGTCGTACAATCACTGACTTGCGCACTTCAGAAGACGGGGAAGGCCCTACTGAAAGGATTTAGTACGTGCCTGAGTTAAGAAAAGACCCCATCGTGGGGCGATGGGTCATTATTTCCACCGATCGCGCCAAACGGCCCACCGACTTCGTGCGCGAGCCGGTCAAGACCAAGGGTGTGGGCTTTTGTCCTTTCGACTACGGAAATGAGAGCAAGACCCCACCGGAGATTCTGGCTTATCGTCCGAGCACGAACGGTGCTGCTCCTCAGAAAGACAGTCCCGGTTGGACGGTGCGCGTGGTGCCGAACAAGTTTCCGGCTCTCGGAATCGAAGGTGACCTGAACAAGCAAGCCGAGGGCATGTTCGACAAGATGAATGGCATCGGCGCCCATGAGGTCATCATCGAAACGCCCGACCACAACGCCACCCTGGCCACTCTGCCACCGAAGCGGATCGAAGATATCCTGTGGGCTTTTCGCGACCGCATCCTCGACCTCAAGAAAGACCGCCGCTTCAAGTACATCCTGATCTTCAAGAATCACGGAGAAGCGGCCGGAGCTTCGCTCGAGCACTCCCACTCGCAGTTGATTGCCTTACCGATTCTGCCCATCTATGTGGCCGAAGAACTCCAGGGAGCCAGGCAGTATTACATCTACAAAGAGCGCTGCGTTTTCTGCGATATCATCCGGCAGGAAACGGAAAACGGTATCCGGGTGGTGGCGGAAAACGAAGACTTCCTGACTCTCGCGCCGTACGCTCCGCGGTTCCCCTTCGAAACCTGGATCCTTCCCAAGCGCCACGAATCGGCCTTCGAAAACTCGTCATCACATATGTTTGAGAATCTCGCCAAGGCCCTGAAGTTGCTGCTGATGAAAGCCGACCGCGTGCTCGATAATCCGCCCTATAACCTGGTGATTCATTCCTCACCCGTGCAGGACCCCAACAATGAGCACTATCACTGGCACATCGAATTTATGCCCAAGCTGACCAAGACTGCCGGGTTCGAATGGGGAACCGGATTCTACATCAATCCCACGCCGCCGGAAGAAGCCGCGAAGTTTCTGCGCGAAGCCAGTGTAGAAGAGGCCGTGCCCGTGACCGTCCGCTAGAGAAAAATACCGTTCGAGTTCGGGGCGCGACCCGCGTCGCGCTCTTTATTTTTGGACGGCAGGGAAATAGAGGGAGCAAAAAATAAGGCACGGTGTCAGCCGTGCCTTCCAGGAGGACATAATCATTGCGGCGATTGCGAGCCACCTCTTCCCCAATATGGAAGCGAACAGCCATCGCGCACTGGCCGTCCCCTTCGCTTCCTGGCTGGTGAGAGTGCCTGTGTACTTTCGTCCCGCACAGCCCTCAGTCGAGCTTAGTGCGCCTGTTCAAGTGAGATGTCAGCGGAGTGTAAATAGTTTGTTATATGGAGAACACGAACGCTACAAAACGGAGGTTCACAGGAGCCCTCGAAGCGGTATTTGTGGATCGTACTGTGTCTTGGGGTTATCTCAGCCTTGCGTGCGGTCAAGAACCTCGGCGTGCCAAGCCATCTGGATGGCTTCCAGCTTGCCTTCGTTGGATTTCTTTGGGTCGTCCTTGAAGTCGGGCAATTCGATTACGTACTTGTGCAAATCCGTGAAACGGACAGTAAGCGGGTCGATTTCGGGGTGGACATCCGACAGCAGAATGCCGATGTCTTCAGCGTCGTCCCATGTGAGTTGCTTGGGCATGAAAGCTCCTAGAAAAGCAGCACTTGGCATTTAGCACTTAGCATTTAGCCAAACCTGTCTCCGAAAAGGCCGATAGGGCACCAACAAGCTAAGTGCTAAATGCCAAGTGCTGTTTTCAGTGTGTTTCTGAAACGTAATTCCGATTCCACGCCGGGATCTCTACCACTACCTTGCCCGGCTTGTTGATCACAGCCTGACATCCGAGGCGCGAGTTTAATTGCAGGTCGGCGGCCATGTCGAGCTTGTCGGCTTCGTCGTCCTCCATCTCGGATATTAACTCCGCGCCTTCTTTTACCCAGACATGGCACGTCGTGCAGGCACAATTCCCGCCGCAGGCATGGTCGAGATGGACGCCGAAGTTCAAAGCCACGTCGAGTAAGGACTCTTCCTTGCCGTGATCCTTGTAGGGTAGTTTGCCATGCTCGAAGGTGACAGTTTTGCCCTCGGGAAGAAATGTGACTTCAACCATGTTTTCACCGGGGGATTCCATCGTCGCTGCTCCAGTACCTTGCGCTTTATTTTCGGACATCGCCACTCCTGAAAAATATATTCACCCAATCTGCTTTCCTGAGAGCTGCCACCGAAGGCCTGCCATCCGCCTTATTCAAATTCTGCCTTCGCCATGGGATGCCCGGCGTGCGGCCCTTCGTCCAACTCGGTTTCATCCATGGTTTTTCCTTTGAGCGCTGTGGACACGGCGGTGTCCATCATCATCTCTGCAAGGTGCATGGTCGCTTCGTTGAGCGCGTCAATGCCCTTACGGATAGCCTGATAGTCGTCGCCGTCCTTAACCGTGACTAGCATCTTTTCGAGGGTCTCGATCTGGCGGCGCTCATCGTTGGCAAGTGCGGACCAGCCCTCGTTCTTCTTACCTTTGTCCAGCGCTGCGAGGATCGTCTCGGCTTCGCGGCGCGCCTCAATGACCTGACGCTGGCGGAAATCTTCCTCCGCGTAATCGTAGGACTCAAGCAGCATGCTCTCGACCTGCTCGTCGGTCAGACCATAGCTGGGTTGAACTTCAATCTGCGCCTCCTTGCCGCTGCGTTGTTCGCGCGCGGAGACCTGCAAAATGCCATTCGCATCGATCAGAAATTTGACTTCAATTCGCGGCATGCCCGCGGGCATGGGCGGGACGCCCTTCAGGTCAAAGCGCGCCAGCGACCGACAGTCGCGGGCCAGTTCGCGCTCGCCTTGCAGGACGTGAATTGCAACATTGGTCTGCCCATCTACCTGTGTTGTGTAGTGCTGCGTCGCGGACGCCGGCACGGTCGAATTGCGCAGGATGATCTTATCGGTAATACCACCTGCGACTTCAATTCCGAGCGAGAGCGGTGTCACGTCCAGCAGTAGCATCTCTTTCGTGATTTCAGATCCGCCGCCCAGGATGTTCGCCTGTACGGCCGCGCCCAGCGCTACGACTTCATCGGGATTCATATCCGTGTGCGGCACGCGACCAAACAGATCCTGCACCAGTTGCCGGACTTTCGGAATTCGTGTCGATCCGCCTACCAGCACGACTTCATCAATCTGCTCGGGTTTGAGGCCCGCATCTTTCAAAGCCTGCTTGCTCGGAGCCGCTGTCCGCTGGATGACCGGCTCGATCAACTCTTCAAACGCCTCGCGGGTGATCTCGCGCCGATAGCGCTGGCCGCCGGGCAACTCGACGTCGAGTTTCACAGACAGCTCGGATGAAAGCGCGGTCTTCGCTTCAATCACTGCCTTGCGAATGCGGGCTACGGCCTCGCCGTTTCGCCGGACATCGAGCTTCAAATCGCCTTGAATGTCATCGAGGGCAATTGTGATCAATAAATTGTCAATGTCGTCGCCACCCAGATGAGTATCGCCGTTGGTGGAAATAACCTCGAATATGCCGTCGTGCAGCTTAAGGATTGAGATGTCGAATGTGCCGCCGCCCAGATCATAAACCGCGACGATGCCGTTTCTCTTCTTGTCCAGGCCATAAGCGAGCGAAGCCGCCGTCGGCTCGTTGACCAGGCGCAGCACGTCCAATCCGGCGATGCGGCCTGCATCCTTCGTGGCTTGCCGCTGCGCGTCGTTGAAATAGGCCGGGACCGTAATCACGGCTTTCGTCACGGGTGCAGCGAAAAATCGCTCCGCATTGCGCTTGAGTTGACGCAGCACATGCGCAGAAATCTCCGGCGGCGTATAAGTTCGCTCCCCGACTTTAATGCGCAGCACTTCTCCTGGCTGGATATCGTCGGCGAGGCGGAACGGAAAGAATTTCAATTCTTCCTGAATGTCTTCAACGCCGCGTCCCATCAGACGTTTGACCGAATAAACGGCCCGCTCCGGCGTCTCGATCAGGTACTTGCGGGCCGCATTGCCGACGATGATCTGGTTCTTCTCGTCGAGCGCAACCAACGACGGCACCAGATTCAGCCCATCTTCACCAGGAATAACGGCAGGGACTCCCCCTTGCATATACGCCACGAGAGAATTCGTGGTGCCGAGATCGATGCCGACAATGTGATCAGAAGCCATTTCGTAAGAAATTGCAGAAGTCAGAAGTCAGATTGCAGAAGTAAGACGACCGGCGGTACAACTTCCGCAACCTAACTTCTCACTTCTGGGTTAGTCTTCGATCGCCTCATTCACATCCTTCAGCAAGTTCCTGATGTAGTTCCTACGGTTCAATACGTCTACCATGTGGTCGCGAATCTTGATGCCTTCTTGCTCCGTGCCGCTGTCGACGGACCGATCCCACTTGCCCCAGTCAGTCTTGAGTTCGGCCAATAGCGCATTGTGTTTTTCTTCCAGCGAGAGTTTTGCCTTGCCGATCTCCTCCAGCAGGGCCGGATCGTCTTCGCCTATTTTCTTCTGCGCGCGAAGTTCCTCCAGATGCATGTTCAACTCAAAAACCTCTTCCAGTAGATCTGGGGGGACGACCTGCTTTTTCAGTTCGCCGGTGGCACGGGCCTTTTCAGTTGCCTGCTTCGATTGCTCTTCGAGTTCCACGCCTTCCAAACGCAACAGGTATTCCGTGCGCTTGATCGGGTCTTTCAGAGTGCGATACGCGTCGTTGAGCAGCGAACTTTGTTCCAGGCTCCAGGCACGTTCCTGACTTTCCGCCTGCGCAAACATGTCGGGATGCAGGCGACGACTGAGCGCGTAGAACTCTTTTTCGAGGGCGGCGGTAGCCAGGTCCAGCTTCCGCGGAAATCCGAAGAACGTGAAGTAGTCCACCGGAACCGGCGGCTGCACTTTGCCGCAGGCACTGCAGAAATGGATGGCGCGCATAGCGCCACACGACCAGCAACTCGCGCTGGCATCCCCAGGCGCAATTGCCAACGATTTGGATTCCAGATTCACCATACAAAATTGAGGGCGGGCGCACGGCCCGCCCCTGTTCACCGGTTGTGTAGGCCCAGGTCTTCGACACGGCCTGCACGGGTTCTGAGCCCCGTGCCTACACGAGCTATGCTGAGAACGACGTACCGCAGCCGCAGGACTTCGTTGAATTCGGATTCACGAATACGAAACCCTGCTGCATCAGGGTTTCCTGGTAATCCAGAACCATCCCGTGCAGATAGATAAAGGACTTCGGGTCCACGAACACGCGCACATCGCCAAACTGAAACACGCGATCACGCTCGCGCGGCTGCGTGTCGAAGCGGATGTTGTAACTCAGCCCCGAGCACCCGCCGCCTTGCACGCCCAGGCGAAGTCCGCCCTGTTTGACAGAGACGCCCTCCTTCTCCATCGCCGAGCGCACCCTCGCGATCGCCTTCTCGGTGATCTGGATGCCTTTGATGGGAGCCGCGGGCGGTGCGGGTTGGGTTGCTTGTTCCATAGGTTGAGCTACTAGCTTCTAGCTCCTGGCTTCTAGCAACCAAGCGCTTGCTAGTAGCTAGAAGCCAGGAGCCAATAGCCGCTTTACTGCACCGACTGCACTGCTACCGGCTTGGCTGCTTCCTGCTTCTTCTTCCAGTCGCCAATCGCGGCCCGGATGGCGTCTTCCGCCAGGACCGAGCAGTGAATCTTCACGGGCGGCAGCGCGAGTTCCTTGACAATCTCGGTGTTCTTGATCGCCAAAGCTTCGTCGATGGTCTTGCCCTTCACCCACTCGGTAGCGAGCGAGGAAGAGGCAATGGCCGAGCCGCAGCCGAAGGTCTTGAACTTCGCGTCTTCAATGACGCTGGTTTCCGGATTGACCTTGATCTGTAACTTCATGACGTCGCCACACTCGGGCGCGCCGACCAGTCCGGTGCCCACGTCCGTGCTGGACTTGTCCATCGAGCCCACGTTGCGTGGATGGTTGTAGTGGTCAATCACTTTATCGCTATAGGCCATTGCTATCTCCTTAAAAAACGCTTCTTCTTCGTCAGCCCCTAAAGGGGCACTTCCGTTCGGCATCGCTAAAGCCGATGCCCTGATACGAAACTTTCTTGTTTAGTGCGCTTCGCCTGCCCACTTCACTGTCTTCAGGTCGATGCCTTCTTTCGCCATCTCATACAGCGGCGAAAGCTCGCGCAGTCTTTCGACAGTTTCGACCACGCGATCGGCCACGTAATCCACTTCCGCCTCGGTGTTGAAGCGTCCGATGCCGAAACGAATCGAACTGTGGGCCAGGTCGTCGCCCGTGCCCAGAGCCTTCAATACATAAGATGGCTCCAGCGTCGCAGAGGTGCAGGCCGAACCGCTCGAAACGGCAATATCGTTGATGCCCATCAGCAGCGACTCGCCTTCCACATAGGCAAAGCTGATATTCAGGTTGCCGGGGAGCCGGTGCTCGGTCGAGCCGTTGATGTAGACCTCATCCAAACTGCCCATGATCTTCTCGCGCAGCCGGTCGCGCAGCCCGGAAATCTTGACGGACTCCTGCGGCATGTCTTCCATGGCGATGGCGCAAGCCTTGCCAAGTCCTACGATGCCCGGAACATTGAGCGTTCCCGAACGCATGCCGCGCTCGTGGCCTCCGCCGTCGATGAGCGGTACCAGTTGTACGCGCGGATTCTTGCGGCGCACATAAAGCGCGCCCACGCCTTTCGGGCCATACAGCTTGTGCCCGGTAATCGACGCCACGTCAATGTTCATCTTGTTGACGTCGATTGGAATCTTCCCGATGGCCTGTACCGCGTCTGTATGGAAGATCACGCCGCGTTCGCGACAGATTTTGCCGATCTCCGCCAGCGGCTGTACGACGCCGATCTCGTTGTTGGCCGCCATGATCGTCACCAGGATCGTCTTGTCGTCGATAGCGCGCTTCAGGTCGTCGAGATCAACCAGCCCGTCCTTCTGCACCGGCATATAGGTGACTCGAAAGCCGCTTTTCTCCAGATGCTTACACGTATCGAGGACCGCCTTGTGTTCAGTAACCGCGGTAATAATGTGGTTACCCTTCTCGCGGTACATCTCGGCGACGCCTTTGATGGCCAGGTTGTCGCTTTCGGTAGCGCCCGAGGTGAAGATGATCTCCTTCGCAGTGGCTCCGATCAGCTTGGCAATCCGCTCGCGGGACAACTCGACTGCTTCTTCCGCTGCCCACCCGAACGGGTGATTGCGGCTGGCCGCATTTCCGAATTTCTCCATGAAATAGGGCAGCATCTCTTCGAGCACCCGCGGATCGAGCTGCGTAGTCGCGTGGTTGTCCATGTAGATCGGCAGCTTGATTCCGTTAACGGAGGTGCGCTGCTCAGTTTCTGGGGTCGCCGTCTTTACTTCCGTGCTCATGATTGCTGTTCTCCTCAACTCATTTGCCGGCGAGTCGCCGGCGCTACCTCAAACAATCGTTACCAGTTCTGCCGGTTTCTTGATTTCGATCGTTTCCGGCTCTTCCCGCATGTGTGAAATTTTGATTCTCTTCAGCACCTGTTCGATGCTTTCATTCACCTTGCGCAGGGGCTCGCGAATGGTGCAGCGATCGGTCTGGTCGCACTCGCCACGCACTGTCACGCACGACGTAATGAACAGCGGCCCGTCGATCGCCTGGATCACTTCAAACGCCGAAATCGTATTAGGATCGCGGGCCAGCGTATAGCCGCCGTTGATTCCGTGTTGCGACCGCAGAAGGCCCGCTTTTGCCAGCCGTTGCAGGATTTTCGCCAACGCTTCCTGGGGTATCCCGTAGGCCTCAGCCACGTCCTTGGCGCTGCACGAACCCTTAGGCGCTCGCTCGGCGAGATGCTTCATCGCCATCAGCCCGTAGTCAGCCTTTTTTGTCAGTTTCAGCATCGCAAAGAATGCCGACCGATATGGTCGGATAGAATGCCGACTATTTCGGTCGCATTTATATTTTAACGCCGACTGGGCCTTCCTGCAAGGCCCATCAGGCAACGGTGCAATTTTGCAATCGAGCGGCAACTTTCGACAGGTGAGTAGTTTAGCCGCCTTGCCTTGGAGGTAAGCGCGGCCCTGGCCCTGGGGTACTTGACATCCTGTGCCAGCGTTCTAAAATACGGCCATTTTCCGGTCTATGAACGGAACCGCTCTCTGGAAACCAGAGAGGCCCGGAATCTATGACGACGAGCCAGCCGCCTCAACCCCCACCCAAGACTAACCGGGAGCCGTGCAAGCATCCCCGGGTGCAGATCGTTTCCCGCGACGAAGATGCCGAGTACGTGGAATGCAAGGAGTGCGGCGACGTCTTCGAGTCCAGCGAGTTTAAGGACATGGCGCTGGAAGAAGGCAAGCCCGCGGAAGATGAGGCTTCATAGAGACGCAGCATGCCGAGGCGCAGGTCTACCGGATCGAGATCAACAGATTTCCTGCGCTGTCCACACGGAATTTCTTGCCGGGCGGAATCACGGTCGTCGCGCTGTACTCAGTAATGACCGCCGGACCTTTGAGCGATTGTCTCGGACTCAGATCACTACGTTCATATACCGGAGTGGCAACGCTTTTTCCTTGAAAAATCACACGGGTTCGATCGACTGTTACTCTCTGGCGCGACGACTTGTTGCTGCTTTTGGCTGCTGTCTGCGCGACCTCCGACCTCCGGGCCTTGACCTTCCCACGCAAACGCGCCGTCACCAGCTCGACCTCTTTCCCAGGATGATGATATCCATACCGGCGTTGATGTTCCTGGTGGAAGCGAGCGGCCGCATTTCCCGCTGCTGGAACATTCAACTCATATCCCTGTCCGCGATAGCGTAGATCCAGACTGCGCTCGAAGTGCAGCGTACCCGCCCACCTCTCCGCTCGAAACTCCTCTCGTGCCGCCGTCTCCAGTTTCCGGAACTCCTTCTCCAATTTGGCGCGAGGCTGCCCTTCCGCGAGACTCCAGAGCAGCGTGCGCGAGAAATCTTTGATCGCATCGCTGACCAGGATTCCAAACGCCGAGAGCGCACCGGGATGAGCCGGCAGAATTACGGTCGGGATGGCCAGGGCCTCGGCCAGTTCGCAGGCGTGCAAACCCCCCGCTCCTCCAAACGCGACCAAGGCAAAGTCGCGTGGATCGTATCCGCGCTCGATCGACACCACACGCAAGGCCCGCTCCATGTGGGCATTCACGACTTGCAGCACGCCGGAGGCGAACTGTTCTAACGTCAGACGCGAGCCCTGCTCTTTCAGCCATTCCGCCGTGATGCGGCGCGTGCGCTCGACATCCAGCATGAACTCTCCGCCCAGAAACCGATCGGCCCGGAGCCTTCCCAGAATCAAGTTGGCATCGGTGACCGTGGGCTGCACGCCGCGGCCATAGCAGATTGGTCCAGGGTGGGCTCCCGCAGACTCAGGCCCCACTCGCAAAGCGCCGCCAGCGTCGAACCGCGCCAGCGAACCGCCTCCGGCACCGACCGTGTGAATGTCGAGCATCGGCACGCCCACCGGGAACCCAGCCACGTCCGCCTGGTTGACGGGACGCGCTGCGCCTTCAACCAGAGCGACGTCGGTCGAAGTTCCTCCCATGTCGAATGACAGGGCTCGCGGGAACCCGCTTCGCGCCGCCATGGCTGCGGCGCCGACCAACCCGCCTGCGGGTCCGGAAAGCACGGTTCGTACCGGCTCCCGGGCTGCCGCTTCCAGCGCGGTGATCCCGCCGCTCGATTGCATTACGAAGATGCGCGGCGCTTTTCTCGGAGCGCCAGATCCTTCATCAAGATTCCTCGCGCGCTCCACGATCCTTTCCAGGTAGCTCTGCATCACCGGTTGCAGATAGGCATTCACTACCACGGTGCTGGTGCGCTCGTATTCGCGAAACTCGGGGAGAATTTTGTGCGATACGGACAGCGGCTTGCCGAGCGCGTCTACCGCAGCGGCCACGGCCGCCTCGTTCTCCGGATTTGCGAATGAGAACAGCAGAGAAATAGCGATGGCTTCCGGTTTCGCGTGCCGTACCGCTTCTCGCACGCGGGCCAGTTCTTCCGTCGACGGGAGTTCCAATATTCGTCCGTCCGCGCCGGTTCTCGCGGCCACTCCGAAACGCAGTTCTCGAGATACCAGCGGAGGCACTCGCTCGAAGAAGAAGTCATAGAGGCGAGGCCGCGCCTGCCGCCCAATCTCGATGACATCCTCGAATCCCGAAGTGGTAATCAGCGCTGTCCGCGCGCCCTTTCGTTGCAGCAGGGCGTTGGTGCCGACGGTCGTCCCGTGTAGAAGTGTGAATCCAGTTCCCGCGCCAATTTTCCGCAGCGCTTCGGCAATGGCCCGCGACGGATCGTTAGGCGTCGAGAACACCTTCAGCGTCCTGAGCACACCGTCCTCCGCCCACACGCAGTCTGTGAAGGTTCCTCCGGTATCAATCGCAATGCGGATTTCTGAATAGGCTGCTCTCGCCATGAAGAGGGAAGACTAACACCGGAGGAGCAGCAAGCGCTCAGCATTCCGGTAAACCCAACCCCAGTAAGGACTGATAGCTGACACTTCTATACTCATGGCAGCGGAGTAATGCTGCTGTCGCAGATGGTGATCACGGACATCGAGACGCGGAGCACTCCGTCTGCAAATGAGCAGAAGTAGCGCACTCCGGTCTGATTAGGTGTCGTTGGCGACGCGATGATCTGGTACGTTGAATTCGGAGTCCCGGTCGCTCCCGCCAGGGTAAGAGCGTAGCCATTCTTCATCCCGAAGCAGTCTGACTGTCGATCAGGCAGGCACTGGCAGGGCCAGGTGGAATGCAAGAGGTCCCGCCCAGCGCCGCCAAGGTGGCGGCGTACCCCACCGTTGGATACGCCGAGTTATAGGAAATCTGCGCGGTGTTGATCCCTCGAAACGCAGCGACCGCAGCCGTCTCATTGGTCTGTCTCCGTGCCGCCAGCAGGTTCGGGATGGCTATCGAAGCGATGATGAGGATGATTGCTACCACGATCAGCAACTCGATCAGCGAAAAACCTCTCTGTCGTTGCATGGGAGCTCCTTCGAGCGTCCTCTGGTCGGGACGAGGACTGGCATGCCTCTTGAACGGCGAATGATGCTCAACCTTGCAAAACGAATTTCACTCGTGCCTGGGTAGACGCGTGCACCGGAAAACTAACCTGCCGTTCAGCCCGACTGCCGTATCCTGAGAGAAGGACGCAGTATCGCGCGGCGAGGTTCGAGTGACCGGAAACATCTGGAAAGCGTGGCTGGTTCCCGGCGGCCTGCTGCTGGCGCTGTCGGCAGCGCTCGTCAACAGCTCTCTGCTGGGACGGGTTGCGCCCTCGCTCGCCTTTTACTACTTCGCCGTGTTTGCCACCGGCCTGCTGCTGGCCTGGCGCTTCAACTCCAGCCGGGTTTTGTTTTCGTTGTTGGTCTTGCTGCTGGCCCACCGCGCGATCGAATTCTTCTCCCTCGGACAAACACGTACCGGCTCCGGCCGCACCGCATTGATCCTGGCGGCGCTGCTGATTCCGCTGAACTACATCGCGCTTGCCCTCATGCGTGAGCGCGGGCTGACCATCGCGGGCATCGCGCCACGTTTCGGGATGCTGTTTCTCCAATCGGTCGTGGTGGCTGTGTTATGCAGACCGGAAAACAGCCCCACAGTTTCGGCGCCAACTGGTAGGAACACTCTTCCATTCTGGACGCTTATCGGTTTTGTGGCCGCAGCGATCGTGTTGGTCGTGCGCTTCTACCAAACGCGCAAGCCGGTTGAGGCCGGGTTTCTCTGGTCGCTGGTGGCGATATTTCTGTGGCTCGATTTCTCGGCGGTCGGCAAAATGGCCGATGCTTATGTGGCCACCGCCGGCCTGATACTGGCAGCGTCTCTGATCGAAACTTCGTACGCGCTCGCCTATCACGACGAACTCACCGGGATCCGCGGCCGCCGCGCGTTCAACGAAGCTCTGCTCTCACTCGGTCAGCAATACGCTATTGCGATCGTGGACATCGACCACTTCAAAACCTTCAATGACACCTACGGACACGACACCGGCGACCAGGTGCTGCGTATGGTGGCCTCGCGGCTGGTCGACGTGGGTGGTGGCGGCCAGGCTTTTCGCTGCGGTGGAGAGGAGTTCGCAATTCTTTTCCGCAACGCCTCAGCGAAAGACGCTTTCGAACGCCTCGATGCGCTTCGGCATGCGATTCAGAACTCTGTTTTCCGCTTTCGCGGCTCGGAGAGGAGAAGCGAAATTCGCTCAGGACAATCCGAACGGAGAAAGTCCGGCAAAAAGAAGTCTGCTACGGCTCTACAGCGGCCGCCGGGCGATTTGTCAGTGACCGTCAGCATCGGAATCGCTGAGCCGAGCACCCGCTATCGCCAGCCCGAGCAGGTCATCCATGCCGCCGATCAGGCTCTTTATCGCGCCAAGCACAACGGACGCAACCGCGTGGAACTGGCTTCGAATGTGCCTCTTCAGCTGACCCGAAGGAAACGCGCGAACGCATCGCGACTTTAGGGTAGAGACGGGGCCTGTCCGATCTCAGAGCCAGCGCAGAGTTTGGGGACAGACGCGGGAGACGCGGCAAGCCGCGTCTCTACCACTCGCGCAGATGAATCAAGAAGAGGATCACGGTTGCGACGAACGGCACGGCGAGTCCGGCACGCAAGCTGCCCGAAGACTGTGAGACAACACCCACCAACCAGGGCAGGACCGCCGGCCCGAGCGCTGCGATCGAAAACATGATCGCTCCAACACTTCGCGCCGTCACTCCGAAGCGATGCGAAAGCCGGGCCACAATGATCGGGTACACAGTGGAGAAACTCAGGCCAGTGATGAGGGCGCTAGCGATCACTCCAGGCAGCGTCGAAGACCGAAGCAGGAACCCAATACCTACTACAGCGATGCCATACCCCGCCTGAAGAACTCGCCGTTCCGGCAACCGTTGCAGGACTAAACCTCCCGCGCCTCTTCCCAGCGTCAGCGCGGCATAGAAAAACGCCGGCATCATCGCACCCATGCTCGCTCCATGAGAACCCATCCGCGCGACATACGAACCGATCCATCCTCCGACCGCGGTTTCGGCTCCTGGATATAGAAAAAACGCGCAGGCGAACAACCACGTTACCGGATTGCTGGCGATCTGCCGCCACGGAATGGGTGCTTCGGTAGACGCTCGCGCTCCCGGAAATGGCAGCTTGTGCAAGGTCACCGCGAGTAGTATGAGAAAAAGCGTTACGGATCCAAGAAAGACCGGTACCAACTGATGTGCCTGGGCCCAGGCCACCAGCAACGAACAGAGCACCGCACCCACGCCCCAGAAGAAATTCAGCAGGCTCACAGCTGCTGCGCGCGAACCAGTGCTCACTTCTGCGATCATCAGGTTGTCGGTGGGAATAATCAGCCCCAACCCCAGCCCGTAAACGGCGACGGACACCATCCCCAGCCATGGAGAACCCAGGTAGAGCGTACCTATGCCGCCCGCCATCAACAGCAGGCCGGAAAGAAATGGTGGACGGAATCCCACCCGCGCCATCATCACCCCCGAAAGTTGCACGCCCGCCAATTGTGCCAGGAACTGAATAAGGAAAAGATTTCCTGCCTGGACGTCGGTCAACGCCCAGCGTGTGCTCAGGATGGGCAACATCGGGCCGAGCAGGGTTGTGAGAATGCCGGTTGGAAGAAAGGCGATCTGTCCAGCTACAACCAGGTGGCGGCGCTGGCGGGCATTCGCAGGTTGCGTGATCGAAGTCGTGACGGATTCGGGAGAAGTGTGCACGCCCTAGAATATCCGAGCGGATAGGAACCGACTACGCTTCCTCATCGCGGGAAATCGCGCTCCTTCGACCAACGGTAGGCTGAACGCAGGCTAGATACCTAGCCCGACCTTTTTCCAGGCGCGCGGGCGAGAGCGAAAGCTTCGACGTAATGTACGGAATGCTGATGTCCAGACGCCGCTTGCGATCGCCGAAACTGCTACCGCCGGTCGTCGCCCCAGCCGCCGTTCCAGCCGCCCTGACCCCATTCGCCACGACCCCAAGCCGTGAACTGAGAGCCGTCGACGACACTGCCTTCGCGGTATTCGAACATGCGGTTCTGCCCGTTGGGTCCACGAGTGTAGATGCGCAGGGTCTTGACGCGGCCTCGGTCTGGATCCACCCCAAACGTAGAGTTCCCCATGCGGAAGGTGCGATCCTGACGAGCCAGTTCTTTGAGCCGTTGCGTGACGTCCACATTTCGACGGGCAGTGCCGTAGCGGGCTGCAAGAATCTGATACTGCCCCTCATCGCCGTCGCCCCAGCCGCCGTTCCACTCGCCCCATCCCCATTCGCCGCGACCCCAAGCGGAAAACTGAGAGCCGTCGACGACACTGCCTTCTCGGTATTCGAACATGCGATTCTGTCCGTTGGGTCCCCGAGTGTAGATGCGCAGGGTCTTGACCCGGCCGCGGTCTGGATCTTCCCCAAAAGTAGAGTTCCCCATGCGGAAGGTGCGGTCCTGACGGGCCAGCTCCTTGAGCCGTTGGGTCACGTCGATGTTTCTTTCAGCAGTGCCGTAGCGGGCTTGCAGAATCTGGTACTGCCCCTAAATCGGGAGGGCGTCGCGTAGGGTAAACGTGCAGATCCCGGTTGTCGCCCTGCCATTAAAGGAAAACATGGAACCACATACAAACCTACCTTT
>JACXTT010002722.1_pt1 | contig 27759 bp, 31 predicted proteins | sample 9270951 | NCBI WGS metagenome assembly JACXTT01 (sample SAMN15532306, study PRJNA645909) | rock metagenome | isolation source: weathered quartz diorite | place: Puerto Rico | collected 2017-06-21 | reverse complement strand
GCAGCGCGCCGCCGGCGAGGAGAAGCCCCGCTTCCAGCCAGGCCGCGCCCGTCGGCCGCCGCAGGTAATTGCCGTCGTACATCTGCTCGATGAGCTGCGCATGCACCTCGACGCCCGGGATGCGCTCGCCGAGCGGCGTCACCTGGTAGTCGAGCAGCCCGAGGCCGGTGAGGCCCACGAGCACCAGCTTGTCTTGCAGGACCTCGGGCGAAACGGCGCCCGAGAGCACTTCCTCGGCAGAGACGCGACGCAGGCCATCCTCGTGCCCGAAATAGATGTACATCGAGCCATCCGATTGCAGCGGCACGGTGGATTTGCCGATACCGAGCTCGAGGTACTCGCCGCCGCGGTCGGTCAGGCGCAGGAGCGGCGTGTCGCTCGCCACGCGGATCATCTCCACTGAAAGCGAAGGCACGAGCACCTGCCCGATGCGCGCGATGAGCGGCACGCGGCGCACCACGCCCTTTGCATCGGAGCTGAGCAGCCCGCGGCCCGCGGCCGCGCGGCTGATCTCCGGCCGGCTCTGCAACTGCCCGTCGTAGCGCCGCAGCGCCAGTTCGCGCTTCGCGGCGATGCGCACCGGCGCCGCCGCCGGGGGGAAGGGGAAGCGCCGGTCGCGGTATTCGAGCCCGGCGATGCCGAGCACGACCTTCTCGCCATCGATCGCCTCCGCGAGCGCCGCGTCGCCCGCGGGGGAGGCGCGGTCGGGCTCGGCGAAGAAGAGGTCCACGCCTACCGCGGCAGGCGCCGCCGCGAGAATCGCGCGCATCAGCTCGGCCATGACCGTGCGCGGCCAGGGCCACTGGCCGCGCGCGTCGAGCGAGCGCTCGTCGATCGCGACGATCACCGCCGGCGCGCTCGCGCGGCTGCGCGGCATGAGGCGCTGGTAGGTGTCGAACACGGCGTCGCGCAAGGCGCCGAGCGGCGGCGGTTCGAGGCCCACCAGGAGGAACAACGCGAGGAGCAGAGCGACGCCCGCCGCGCGCGGGCCGGCGCCGAGCCTCAGAGCTCGATCTCCAGGCCGTCGTGCGCGGCCGAGACGCGCAGCGCGTGCTTGCCGCGCGTCAGCTCCTCCAGGCGCTGTGCGTCGCGCAGCGCCCCCTCGATGGCCGCGTCGCTGTTCGCCGGCTCGTGGTGAAACAGCACCAGGTGCTTGACGCGCGCGAGCTGGCAGAGCTCGACGCCCACCACGTTGCTCGAATGGCCCCAGTCTTCCTTGACCGAGATCGCCTCGGCGAGCGAATACATGGCATCGAAGATGACCAGGTCCGCATCGCGGAAGAACCCCACGATGGCTTCAGTCTGCGCGCGGTCCTCGAGCTTGTGCTCCGAGTCGGTGCTGTAGACGATGTGGCGGCCGCCGATCTCGAAGCGAAAGCCGTAGGAGTCGCCCGAATGGCGCTGCAGCTGCGGCGTCACGCGCAGCCCGCTCACCTCCGACGGGCGCCCCGGCGGGATCTGGATGAACTCGATCGTCGCGCCCAGGTGGTCGAACGACACCGGGAAGCAGGGCGGCGACTGCTGCAGCCGGAAGGCCCGCTCGAGGACGTCGTGGCAGCCGTGGATTCGGATGCGCGTGCCGCGTACGTAGGCCGGCCCGAAGAACGGGAAGCCCATGATGTGGTCCCAGTGCACGTGCGACATGAAGACGTTGACCGTGGCCGGGCGGCCGGCCTGGCGCGCGAGCACGTGCTCGCCGAAGGCGCGCGCGCCGCTCCCCATGTCGCAGACGAAGTACTCATCGCTCCCGGTCTCCAGCTCGACGCACGACGTATGCCCGCCAAAGGTATGGCTCACTGCAAAGGGCAGCGTCTGGGCGGCGAACTCGTACGCCTCGCCGTAAGACGCGAAGCGCCGGCCGGCCGCGGCGATGAGCGCTCGCGCGAGCTTGTCGCGGATGTCGGCTTGGGTGAGGGCGACCGGGATCGAGCCGCGCGTACCCCAGAAGCGTACGCGCACCGCGCGCTCAGCCCCGGTCGAAGGCGTCAAGCGCCTCCGGCGACACCGAGGCGAGGGCTTCGCGCGTGGTGCCGTAGACCGGCAGCACCAGGTTGAAGCGGCTGATCTGCAGGATCTCGGCCACCACCGGCTGCGGCGCCGCCGCCACCACGCGCCCCTGGCGCGCCGCGGCCTGCCGCGCCGCGATCATCAGACAGCGCAGCCCGGCGCTCGAGACGTACTCGAGCCCGGACATGTCGAGCACCAGCGCCGCGCCCTCGCGGGCGCAGGCGTCGAGGTGATCGGCGAGATCGCGCTGGAACGCATCGCAATTGTCGTGATCCAGCCGCCCGCGCGGCGAGACCACGCGCGCGCTGCCGTAGCTCCGGTGGGCGAGGGCCATGAGTCAGCGGTATTCTAGGGCGCGTCATGCAGAAACCCAAAGCGGCGGCCAAGCGGCTCCTGGAGGCGCACGAGCGCCGCGAGCATTTTGCCCCGCTGCCGCCGGAGCTCGCGCCGCACGACGCCGAGGAGGCGTACGCCATCCAGGACTGCTATGTGGCGCGCCGCGCCGAGCGCCTGGGCGCGATCGCCGGCTACAAGATCGCGCTCTCGTCCCGGGAGATGCAGCGGTTCGTGGGCGTCGATGCGCCGCAGGCCGGCGTTATGCTCGCCTCGACGCTCCATCGCACGCCTGCGCGCGTGCGCGCGTCGGACTACGTTCGCCTGATCGTCGAATTCGAGCTCGCGGTGGAGATGGCCGTCGATCTGCCGGCCGCCGATGCACCCTACACGCGCGAGCGCATCGCGCCCTTCGTGCGCTCGGTGATGCCGGCCATCGAGCTGGCGGACGATCGCAACGCCGACTACAGCCGACTGGCGAAACACCCGCTCGAGCTCGTCGCCGACAACGGCTGGAACGAGGGCGCGGTGCTCGGCATGCCGATCGAGAACTGGCGCTCGCTCGACCTCGCCGCCGTGCGCGGCGTCGCCACCATCAACGGGCGCGTGGTGGGCGAGGGCATCGGCGCGGCCGCGATGGGCCATCCGCTCGAGGCCGTCGCCTGGATCGCGAACCACCTTGCGGCGCACGGCCGCGGCCTCGTGTTCCGCGACGTGGTGATCACGGGCAGCATCATCACCACGAAGACCGTCCAGGCGGGCGATCTGGTGCGCTTCAGCGTCGCGGAGCTCGGCGAGGTCGAGCTCCGCGTCGACTAGATCACCCAGATATCGCTCGCCGCCACGCCCGGCGCTCCTTGCAGCGTCGCCACGAGCTCCGGCGCGCCGGCGCCCGAACCATCGGCGTCGTAGTAGAGCTGACCAGTCGTCGTGTTGTAGATCAACCGATCGTCTGCATCATGGCCGCCGCTTGCGCCGGCCGCCGCATAGAAGCGCCCGTCGCTCGCGGCGAAATGTCCGGCGCCGCCGAGCGCACTGAACGCGCTGCCATCGAAGCGCAGCATGTCCCAGCCGCCGGAGAAGTTCGCCACCGTATCGGCATTCGCGGCGCCGTATTCGCGGAATACGTAGCTGTCCTGTCCCCCGCCGCCCGAGACGATGTAGGTGTTTTCCCGTCGACGAATGTCGGACAGCGTGTAGCGCGCGGGTCGATACCCAATCCCATTAAACGATGTCGTCCCGACGTGACAGAGAAATCGAGCGCCTAGCGATATTCGGGCGCTGGAATCTGCGATAAATGTTCGGCCCGCTGTCGCGGTAATCGCGGCTGCCAAGGGGGCACACTAAGCTTGAAGCCGGAATTTCCGAGCGGACTCGGCGCTTTTGCGGCGGGCGCCCGCGACCTCACCGATCTCTTCCGCGCGGTCTACGAGGAGGCCGCACGTGTAATGGATGCCACGGTCTTTCTTTTCGCCATGTACGACGAGGCGAGCGAGACCGTGCACGTCGTGCGCCAGATGGACCGCGGCGTCGAGCATCCGGGCGGCTCGTTTCCGCTCGGCAAGGGCTTCACCAGCGAGGTGATCAGGAGCGCGGCGCCGAAGCTGATCCGGCGCTGGCACGCCGACGGGCCGCCGGTACGCCTGCTCTACGGCACCGAGGAGGAGAAGCTGGTGACGCCGCAGTCGGCCGCGGTCGTTCCGATCCTCTCGGGCGAGCGCGTGCTCGGCGTGCTGTCGGCGCAGAGCTATAGGCCCGAAGCCTACGACGACGCCGACCTCGAGCGCCTCTGCGGGATCGCCGCGCAGGCGGCTATCGAGATCGAGCGCCTGCATTCGACGCAGCACATGGCGCGCGAGCACGAGCGGCGCGCCCTGGAGCTCGAGGCGATCCTCGCGACGATGACCGACGCCCTCATCATCGTCGACGCGCGCGGCGCGATCGTCCAGCTCAATCGGGCCGCGCGGGAGCTCCTGCGCCTTGACGGCGCGAGCCTGGTCGTCGGCCAGCCGCTCGAGGAGCAGCGCCTGGGGCAGTGGCCGGCGAGCGCGCGCGAAATCGCCGCCGCCCTCGTCCCGGTGGCCGAGGCGCTTCGGGCCGGCAAGAGCGTCGCCGAGCGCGATGTCGAGTTGCGCTCGAAGCAGCCGCGCGTGCTGAACGTGAGCGCTTCGGTGATGCGGGGACCCAAGGACGGCGCGCAAGGCGGCGTGATCGTGTTCCGCGACATTACCCGGCAGCGCGAGCTCGAGCGGCTGCGCGAGGACATCTTCGGCATGGCGGCGCACGATCTCAAGACGCCCATCGCCGTGATCCGGGGTCACGCGGAGCTGCTGCTGCGGCACCTCGCCTCCGGCGAGCGCGATCCCAAGGTGCTCGAGACGGACGCCGCGTCGATCGTCACCCACACCGACCGCCTCGCGGAGCTCTTTACCACGCTGTTCGACATCTCCTGCCTGGAGGCTGGGCTGCTCACCATCGTGCGCTCGCCGACCGACCTCAGCGCGCTCGCGCGCGACGTCGTCGGAGGCATGCGCTCCGCCGCCGGTCACCGCATTGAGGTCGTGGGCGAGAGCAGCGTGGCCGGGAACTGGGACGAGCAGCGCATCCGCCAGGTGCTAATGAATCTGCTCTCGAACGCGCTCAAGTACTCGCCCGAGGGCTCCACGGTGACGGTGTCGGTGAGCGCCGACGAGCGCGGCGCGATGGTCGGCGTACGCGACAAGGGCATCGGCCTCGACGGAACCGAGCTCGCGCAGCTCTTCGGCCGCGGGTACCGGACGCAAGCGGCGCGCAGCGTGATCGGCGGCGGCCTCGGCCTGTACTTCAGCAACGGCATCATTGCGGCGCACGGCGGGCGCATGTGGGCGGAGTCGCGCGGCCGCGGCCGCGGCAGCGCATTCTGCTTCGCCCTGCCGCTGGGCGAGCCGCAAAGCACGCCCCGCTCCGCGGAGCAGTGCGCATGAATCGCCGCCGGCTGCTCGGAATCGGCTGCGCGCTCGTCGCGCTCGCGCTTGTGCTGGCGCCCGCGGCGTCTCCGCTACGCGCGCAATTGCTTGTGCCTGCGCCGCCTCCGGCGCCCATGCCCGCGCCGCCTCCGGCGCCCGTCCAATCGATCATCGAAGACAAGATCGACCCCGCGTTGCGCGCCCTGATGGCGGCCGATCCGCAGAAGCTTCTGCCGGTCATCGTGGAGATGCAGGAGCCGCTCCCCCCGTTCGTCGGCGCGCCGAATGTCGATCGCGCTCTGGCGGCCCTCGATCTGCTCCGCCTCTACGGCGTTCCGGTCGGTGCGCTGTCGCTTATCGACGGAGCCGCGGGGTTCGCGAACGCTGCCGGCATCGCAACGATAAGCCTCGCGCCCACCGTGGCGTTCATCCATCACGACGCGACGGTGGGCCCGCGGCGCAGCGCGGAGCCTCCGGTGGCAGCCCCTCCGGATCAGCGCTCAGGGGTCTACCCGCGGGTGGTGAAAGCCCAGCGAGTCTGGCGGCAGGGGATAGCCGGCAACGGCGTGACGGTCGCGGTTCTCGATTCAGGCGTCGCGGCAGATTTGGACCTCATCCTGCCCGCGAACCGTATCCTCGCCTCGGTCAACTTCGCGGATGAGCGCCCCACGAGCGACCCGGGCGGGCATGGGACGCACATCGCGGGGATCATCGCCGGGAATGGCAGCCGCTCCGATGGCGAGTTCGTCGGCATCGCCCCGCAGGCCAACCTCGTCGACGTCCGCGTGCTCGGCCGCACCGGGAGCGGTAGGATCTCCTCGGTGGTGCGGGGAATCGAGTGGGTCCTCGCGCACCGCGCCGTCTACAACATCCGCGTCATCAATCTCTCCTTTGGCGCGCCTGCCAACCTTTCCTACCGCGTCGACCCGATGTCGGCGGCCGTGGAAATCGCCTGGCGCCGTGGTCTGGTGGTCGTCGCCGCGTCAGGCAACGGCGGACCGCAACGCGACACCGTCGTGACGCCGGGCATCGACCCGTACGCCATCACCGTTGGCGCAACGGACGACCGTGGAACCGTCAGCCGAAGCGACGACCTGTTCGCCTGGTTCTCCGCCTGGGGCAGCGCCGACTCGAATGCCAAGCCCGATCTGGTCGCACCCGGGCGGCGCCTCGTCTCCGTGCGCGTGCCGGGGAGCGCCCTGGATACGCTGTTCCCCGAGCGCGTCGTGGTAGCCCAGAACGGATCGACGTACTTCCGCCTCACCGGAACGTCGATGGCGACCGGTGTCGTGTCGGGTGCCGCCGCGCTCCTCCTGGAGACCCGGCCGGACCTCACGCCGAACCAGATCAAGGCGCTCCTTGTCGGGACTACGCAGCCATACGGGCAGGCGAGCGGCAAGGGCCTCCCCGATCCAATCGCGGACGGGAGCGGGCTGCTCGACGCATACGCCGCCATGATCGCGGCGCGTGACACGACGCCCGATGACAATGACACGCTCATGCTGGGCACACTCGTGCCTGGCGGGCTGGTGCCGGGCGGGCTCGTGCCGAGCGCACCCCAAGCTGTGGCGCCCTTGGCCTGCGTCAATCGCGCGCTCCGGCCTGCGGACGGCTTCGCCCGCGCGCTGTACCCGGTCCTCTATGGTTCGCCGCTCCACTGGAAGGATCCGACGCTCGGCGGCATCGATTGGCAAGCGCTCACGTGGAGCAGCGTGGCGTGGGACAGCGTCGCCTGGGACAACTTCGACTGGGACAGTGTCGCCTGGGACAGCGTCGCGTGGGACAGCGTCGCGTGGGACAGCGTCGCGTGGGACAGCGTCGCGTGGGACAGCGTCGCGTGGGACAGCGTCGCCTGGGACAGCGTCGCCTGGGACAGCGTGGCCTGGGACGCTTACACCTTGGACTAATTCATGCGCGTTCTAGTGATCGAAGACGACGAGCACTTCAGGAGCCTCACGCTGCGGTGGCTTCAGAGCTACGGCATCGAGGCGGAAGGCGCTGCCCATGGCGCGCGCGGGCTCGCGCTGCAGCGCCAGCGGCCGGCCGACGTGATCGTCACGGACATCTTCATGCCCGAAATGGAGGGCATGGAGACGATCAACGACCTGCGCAAAGAATTTCCCGAGGCGAAAATCATCGCGATGAGCGGCCGCGACCCGATGGTGAAGTACGACGTGCTCGAGGCCGCGCGCCAAGTCGGCGCGGTCAGGACCTTCAAGAAGCCGTTCAGGTTCGAGGAGCTGGTCGCTGCGGTGCGCGAGCTGAGCGAGGCGAGTACCGGGCAGCAATCGCGGATTGCTTGACCCGGCCATTTGGCCGGCTAATGGGTGTCGCCGATTTCAGAGGAAGAGCTGGATCGAGGGCAGCATCGCGTCGCAGTTGAGGATATCGACGCGCTTTAGGCGGATACGCAGACGATCGTCTGACCAGACGAGCGTGTGCCAGGCGGTCGCGGCGTAGCGCTGCGAATCGTCGACTCGAGTCTCGGTGTACATGAACGGCGTGCGCGTGAGGTACTCGCCGCGCTCGTGGTCGGCCTTTTCGATGTCCGACTCTTGGAGCACGTGCAGGCAGCGGCTTGCCGGCCGCTGGGAGTAGGCGAGGGGACTCTTCAGCCGCTCGATGCGGAGCTTGAGCAGCAACTTGTCCTCGTAGGCGAGCGAGTTCTGGAGCAGGGGATCGGTCTGCCCGTGCACCGCCGGCACCCAGTAGTGGGCGTCGTCGCTGAAGAGCTCGTACCACTCGTCGAAGCGTTTTTCGTCGATCAGGCGTGCCTCGTGCCGCACGAAGCTCACGAGGTCCGCGATCGTCGGACGGGCGCTCATGCGGTCATGAACTCGCGCCAGGCGCGGAACTGGTTGCGCATCGAGATATCGCTCGTGCCGTTGGCGGTCAGCTCGCGCGCGGCATCGAGGCCCGCTTCTTCGTCCGGGCGGAAGTTGCGATGCAGGCTCACCCACTCGTTGCCCGAGGCGGCGAGACCTTCCTGGATCGCGCGGTAGCAGTGCAGGTCGTCGTGGCCGACGACCGACATGGGCGAGTTGATCAGCCGGTTGTAGGCGATGGTGCGCTGGAGCAGGACATCGGGTGCGCCCTTAAGGCGGAAGGTCCACGACTCGAGCAGCGTCTTGTCCGCCGCGAGCGGCCGCGCGACCCGGATCGACTGGATCGCGCCCTTGATCGTGAGGCTCGGGTAGTAGACGGTGTTGTGCCGCACGGTGCCGAGGATCTGCCGCGCGCGCTCCTCGCCGTAGGCGCGCTTCATCGCTGCCTCGTACTCCGGCACCGTCGAATACGCGGAATGGATCGAGAAATTGACGCCGGAAAAGCTGTGCCCGTGCGCATACACGCGCACGCCCATGTCGTCGAAGAACTTGTAGTCGCTCGCGAACGGCACGATCTGCTCGATCGCCATGGGCTTGGGCATGTCCGCGGGCTTGCATTCCCAGAGCTTCTTCGCCACGCCGGCCGAGGAGGCGTGCGCGATCATCGGGTGCATCGTGTCGTTCAGGTTCTCGACGAACAGCTTCCAGTTGCAGTTGTGGAGAAACCGCAGGCAGCCGCCCGCGAGCTCGAGCTCGCCGTCCGGCGCGCGATCGACCAGGTTGTCGATCGACGATAGCGAATCGCCGAAATACTCGCGGAAGCCGATCCCCGTCTCGGACAGTCGCGCGAAGATGAAGCCGCGGTACTCCTCGACATTGCGGATCGGCGTCAGCCCGCCCACCGCAGCCGTTTCGTGGATCCGCGTGCCGTCGTAGCCTTGCTTGAGCGGGATGTTGATCAGCGTCCCATCGGTGCGGTAGGTCCACGCGTGGTAGGGGCAGCGGAACGTCTTGCCCGCATTTCCCGCCAGATCGCCAACTACCTTGGTGCCCTTGTGCGCGCAGCGGTTCATCAGCAGCCGGATGCTGCCGTCCGTATGGCGCACGCAGATCACCGGCTTCGCGGCGATGTTGAGCGTGATGAAGTCGCCCGGCTCGCGTACCTGGCTGGTATGACCGACGTAGACCCAGGTGCGCGACCAGAGGCGCTCCATCTCGAGCTGGAAGACTTCCGGGTCCGTGTACACGTCGCGATGAACCCGATCGGGGTCTACCAACCGGTCGAGCGCTCGGGTATCGTTCCTGTAGCGGTCCATGGGAGCATTGTAGAATCAGCTAAATGATTGTTTTCGACTTCCTTTGTAGCGCCGGCCATCGCTTCGAGGGGTGGTTCGGCTCGGCTGCGGACTATGAGGGCCAGAAAGCGCGCCGGCTCTTAAGCTGCCCGACCTGCGGCTCCGCGCACGTCGAGCGCGTGCCATCGGCGACGCGCGCGAACCTCGGCGCCGAGCCGTCGAAGCAGCCCAAGGCTCCCAAAGCGCCGCAACAGCCCGGCAAGACGCCCGATATGGAGGGCAAGGACCCGTTCGCGATTGCGCAGATGCTCTATTCGCGCATGCTGGACGAGTTGCTCACCAAGACCGAGGACGTCGGCCGCGAGTTTCCGACCGAGGCGCGCAACATCTTCTATGAGCGCACTCCCGGCCGCGCCATCCGCGGCCAGGCGACCCAGCAGGAGCACGACGAGCTCGTCGACGAGGGCATCCCCGTCGCGCGCTTCCCGATCCCGCCCAAGGAAGGGCTGAACTAGTCCCAGCGCTTCAGGTAGGTCCGCAGCAACTCGCCGGCGCCCGTCGGCTTCAGCATCTGCTCGCACGGCACATCCGGATCGGCCGGGTAGCTGATCGTGAGCGTCTTGTACTCGCACACGCGGGTCGGCACCGAACAGGGCTTGCGCCAACTGTTCGCGTACGGCAGTCCGTGCGTCACCGAGAAGCCCACATGGCCGCACGGCGTGTCGTACCAACTCGGGCCAGTGATGTTCCAGCGCTCGTCGCCTTTACCGTCGCCTCGCTGCGCGAGGGCAAGACCGCTAAAGACCGAAAGGACGAGGAACAGAATGGATTTGGCGCTCATACGTCGTGAACACTGGGTCGCGGGTCAGTACTCCAGCCAAGCGACGGCTCACAGAAGTCTGCACCGTTTTTTCGCCAAATGACTGGATATTGAACGACTGAAAAGTATTGTAGAGCAATGACTTACCGGATAAAGGTAAGCCAATGCTTAAGAGACGCGCAAAAGAAATGTCAGCCACGTGCGCTAGGCTTCCAGAAGCGCCTCCGGCTTGGCTAGGCAGGTGCCAACCCGCGTCACATTCAACCTTTTGCGGGAGGGAAACGGTGTGAAGAACGCGACGACAATGCTCTTATCGCTCTGGTGCAGCGTTGCTGCGGCACAGCCGGCATCAATCACGGCACCGCAGCCCAATCCGAATGCGATCCAGGCCGATACCTCGGGCAACTATGGCCGTTGGGGTGGGAGTGCGGGTTCGGCGGCGACCGGTAACTTCACGACGGTCACCTTCAACGGGCGCTCGTTCAACGTAGCCGACTTCAGCGTGGCCATCCATGCGGTGTTCCCGGGCACCTACAACAGCGTTGCCGATATTCCGGCGGGGCAGGGCGGATATACGCTCGACAACATCGTGTGGACGTTCCACGGCCAGAACGGCCGCGGTGCATGCAGCGGACGAGGCTGTGTGCCACCGACCTATCTGGAGTACTCGCCCGAGACGCTGAGTAATGGCAGCACGATCGATCCGCCGCTCGTGTACCTGACGGTCGCCGCGCCCGTGTTGCAACCACTTCTTGATGCGAATGGTGCCCCGGTGCTCGATGCCAACGGCAATCCTGTGATGGTCCCCGTCACGGCGCCCGGCCTTTGCGGCGCGTCTCCGTGCGACGCCGTAGAGCAGTGGCAGGACGTGGGGCCGGCGACGTTCGTGGACGGGACGCCCGCGATCTTTGTCCACAGTTATGTGCCCTGCACCGTTTGGGGTAAATGCGATCAGTGGACGTTGAACGGGCATCTGCCGGCGGAAGTCACGAGTGTGGTGACGAACCCGGATGGCACGACGACCACGACGATCACGCCGATCCTCTATCTCGTGCACGTCACCGGCTCCGCGTGCGGTGGGTTCAACTGCGGCATCCAGCTCAACAATACGTTGACGCTGGGAGCGGCCATCACGGCTCCGTATCACGCGCCGCCACCCACGTGCGGCGTGCCGGGCCTGCCGCCCTGCGACGAGTGATGGACTTTGATCCGATCGGCCGCTGGCTTGCTGGCCTTACTTCGCGTTGACCTGCTCGGCCCACGTCTTCGCGTCGCTCTTGCCGTCAACGAACGGCAGCACGGTCGATGCGAGCCGCGGTGACGTGAAGATGTCGTAGTGGGTGAGACCCGGCAGAATCGCGAGGCGGTTGTGCGACATATGCTCGCGCTGCCAGCCGGCGTCCCTGAGTCCTCCGCCGAGCAGCTGGTAGAACTTCACCATGTGCTCGGGGGTGATCATGTCACTGTCGGGGTAAAGCAGCATCACCGGCATCTCGAGCTTCTTCACTTCGGCGGACCAGTCGTATTTCTGCCGCATCATGGCGCCCATGGTATCGAGCAGGCGCGGGAAGTCGTCCAGCTTGGGCGCGACGGCCGCGTATGACTTATACATCGGCGTCTCCTTCATCATCGGCGCCATCTGCGCCGACACCGCAGCCTGCTGCGGCTTCATCTCCGCATAGAAGCCGTCGTCGGAGTAGGGCGCCGAGATCACGACCAGCCGCCGTACGCTCTGCGGCTGCTGGATCGCCATGCGCAGGGCGACTCCGCCCCCGAACGAGTAGCCGACCACATCGACGCGCTCGCGCCCAAGGCGCTTGACCAGGGCCGCCATGTCGTCGCCCATCGAGTGCAGGCTGAAAGGACGGTCGCCCAGCGCGGTGCGCCCGTGGCCCTGCAGATCCACCGCGATCACCTCGCGCTTGGCCGCGAGTGCCGGCAGCATTCCCCGCCGGAACATGTCGATTGAGCCGAGCCCGCCGTGCAGCAGCAGGAGAGGCTCGCCCTTGCCGTGAACCTCGTAGTAGTAATCCACGCCATTGATTGGCAGGTGACCGCTCTTGATGGGCGTGGCGCCGCCCGCGGCGGGTGCGATGGCAACAGCGACGGTGAAGAGCGAAGCGATGAGCTTGTGCGGCGACATAGCGTCTCCTAGGGACAACTGTGGAAGGCGACGGACGCGAGCGCGCGGCGCGCCAGGTACAGGCGGATCGCCAACGGCGATGAGCCTTTCCGGCATCGTCCGACCCCTTTCAACCGCTAGTCGAACGACGGCGTGGGATTTCGACGCCCGCGCGAGAGCTGGCGAGCAAGCAGCTGAAGGAAGGCCGACTTCGGTGGTTGGTGCTGCACAATGTGTATTATGTTAAATCGGCCATCTTCCCCAGAAGGTCGGCTGAGAAGAGCCGTGGGTTTAGCGGGTGTCGGGTCAGGACGCGGTTCTCCCCCATCTCGCGCGCATAGCCCAGCCAAGCGCGTGCTTTGGCTGAACTTACGGCTCCGACTCCGGTTCGATATTTCGGTTGGATGCCAAAAGCCGAGAAGGCGCGGTCGTAGGCGATTTTCTGTAATGCCTCTGCGAGCCGCTCGAGCTCTTCGCGGTCGTCGACCGGCGCAGGGGACTTGAGCAGTCGCTCCCACCCTGCCGACTCGCGGGCGTAGTCGAGGGCCTGAAGCGGAGCGCCGCCCGCAAAGGCGAGCCACCGCTCGGCGTTCTGCACGCCCTGGCCTGCGAGCCAGCGGAGCGCGACATCCTGGGGCGGGATCGGCACCGGCACGGCGATGCACCGGCTGCGCACGGTCGGCAGCAGCCGTGCGGGGCGGTGCGAGACGAGGATGAAGATGGCGCCGGCGGGCGGCTCCTCGAGGCTTTTCAGGAGCGCGTTGGCGGCGTTCGGGAGGTAGAGGTCTTCGGCCGGGTGCAGGAGCGCGACGCGCAGGGCGCCGCGGTGCGAGCGCAGGTTCAGGAAGTCGGCGAGGCCGCGGATCTGGTCCACCGTGATGAAAAGGCTCGGCTGCTTCGTGCGCCGGGCAGGGGCCTCGCTCCCCTCCTCCTCTGCTTCCTGCTCCGGCGGCACCTTGGCGATTGCCTCGGGCTCGAGCCGCCGGAAGTCGGGATGGTTGCCGCCGAGATACCAGCGGCAGCCGTCGCATTTGCCGCAGGGACGCGCGACGGGATCCGCGTGCTCGCAAAGCAGGAGCTGCGCGAGGCGCTCGGCTAGCGCGAGTTTGCCGACGCCGCGCGGCCCGTGGATGAGCAGCGCATGCGGCAGCCGGTCGCGCGCGCGCTTCAGTGATTCGAAGATGGGCTCGTTCCAGGGATGCATCTACAGGCCTTCGAGCGCCGCCTTGATCTGCTCGCGCACGCCGTGCGCATCGCGCGAGGCGTCGATCACCACGATACGCTCGGGCTCGGCCTTGGCGATGGCGAGATACGCGCCGCGCACGCGCTCGAAGAAGGCGCGGTCCTCGCGCTCGAAGCGATCGAGCGGCCGGCCCGCCTTGGCGAGGCGTGCAGCGGCGACTTCGTACGGGCAGTCGAAGACCAGCGTCCGCGTCGGGCGCACGCCCGGATGGGCGGCTTCGGCAAGCCGCGCGATCAGCTCGCGGTTCACGCCTTTGCCGGCGCCTTGATACGCCGCAGTGGCGTCCGTAAAACGATCGCAGATCACCCATTGCCCGGAGGCGAGCGCCGGCTTGATGACGCGCTCCACGTGATCGGCGCGGGCGGCGAACATGAGCAGCGTCTCGAGGATCGGCGACATCGGGTGGCTGAGGATCGTCTGGCGCAACCGCTCGGCGAGGTCCGTGCCGCCCGGCTCGCGCGTGACGATCACGTGCACGCCTTTCGTACGCATCGCGTCGGCGATGTACTCGATGTGGCTCGACTTGCCGGCGCCGTCGACGCCTTCGAGCGTCAGGAACTTCATTTCGGCGGACGGCGGCCGCCGAGCTGGTATTTGCTCACCGCGCGATTGTGCTCCTCGATCGTGCGCGAGAACTGGCTCGAGCCGTCGCCGCGCGAAACGTAGTAAAGCGCATTGGTCTGGCCGGGCTGGAGCGCGGCGTGCAGCGAACCAAGGCCGGGCATGGCGATTGGCGTCGGCGGCAGGCCGGCGCGCGTGTAGGTGTTGTACGGGCCGTCCTCGAGCAGGTGGATTTTCTTCAGGTTGCCGTCGAAGCTTGTGCCGAGGCCGTAGATCACGGTCGGGTCTGCCTGCAGGCGCATGCCGATGCGCAGGCGGTTGACCAGCACGCCGGCGATCTGGTCGCGCTCCTCTGGGCGCCCCGTCTCCTTTTCGATGATCGAGGCCATGATCAGCGCTTCGTACGGCGTCTGATAAGGCACGGTCGGCGTCCGCGCCTCCCATTCGTCGCGTAGATGCCGCTGCATCGCGCGGTAAGCGCGGCGCAGGACGTTCAGGTCGCTCGCGCCCCTCGCGAAGAGGTATGTGTCGGGGAACAACAGGCCCTCGGGATACGGCTCGGTCGCCTGGATGCGCGTGAGGATCTCGGTGTCCTCGAGCTTCGTGCTGTCGTGGCGGAGATCCGGGCTCGCATCGAGCGCCGCGCGGAACTGCGCGAAGGTCCAGCCTTCGATAAGCTGCACCTGCGCCTGCGTGACGTCGCCCCGCGTGAGCTTGTCGAGGAGGTCGATCGGGGTGATCGGCTGCGCGATGAGGTAATTGCCGGCCTTGATGTCGCGGCTGCGGCCGAGCGCGCGCGCCAGCGCCTCGAAGTGAGCTGGCCGCACCTTGATGCCGGCGCGCTGGAGCTGCGTCACGGCCGTACGAAAGCCGGCGCCTTGCGGGATTTCCACCTCGGCAGCCAGGGCTTTGATGTCCAGCGGCGACGCGACGTACCAGGCGGCGTAGCCGCCGGCGCCGAGCACGATGAGCAGTACCAGTGCGGAAAAATTTTTCAGAGGGCTCGCGCTAAAATGTGAAATTCGAGGCCAGGGTCGCAATTACTTCAGATGAAACCTGAATCCGCCGGGATCCAAATAATTACGACCCTGACCCCGAATTCCTGATCACGCATTTTACGATGCAGCGCGCGCGCCTCACCCGCTATGGTTTGCTCTCGGTCACGGGCGCTGATGCGCGTGCGTTTCTGCACGCGCAGCTCACCAACGACATCCAGCATCTCGCGCCCGATCGCTGGGCACTCGCGGGCTGGTGTTCAGCCAAGGGACGGCTTCTCGCAAGCTTTCTGGTGATTCCGTCGCCGCAGGGTTTCCTCCTGCAAATTGCACGCGATCTCGCCGAGCCGGTGGCGAAGCGGCTCGGCATGTTCGTGCTGCGCTCGAAGGTGAAAATCACCGACGAGAGCAACTCGTGGGCGCAGCACGGCGTGTGGGACGCGGATCTCGCCGGGCCGGACGTGGCCTGGAACGGCAACGTCGCCAGCGTGCGGGTCGAGCCGCGGCGCTACCTGCAGCTCGAGCCGGCGGCGGAGCTGCGCGAGGCGCCGAATGCGGATGAGGTGCAGTGGACGCTCCAGGAGGTCCGCGCCGGCCGGCCGCTCATCACGCGCGCGACTCAGGACCAGTTCGTACCGCAGATGGTGAACTTCGAAACGCTCGGCGGCGTCGACTTCGGCAAAGGCTGCTATCCCGGGCAGGAAATCGTCGCGCGCGCGCAGTACCGTGGCCAGGTGAAGCGGCGCATGGTTCACGCGCGGGCGCCCGCGGGCGTCGCACTCGCCCCGGGCCAGCAATACAACGGCGGCACGGTCGTCGATGTCGCGCCTACTGAAGGCGGCGCCGAGCTCCTCGCGGTCGTGCCGGTCTGAACTACTACGTTTACTACAAGGTAGATCTTGCGCACGTGGCGGAACTGCGCGCCGGGGTCGAGCGGCTGTTTGCCGTGATCGAGCGCGAGTGCGGCGTGCGCGGCCGCTGGATGCACCGGCGTGACGACGCCACCACCTATATGGAGGTGTACGAAGGCGTGAAGGACGAGGCCGCTTTCGAGCGCCTCCTCGAGCGTGAAGGCGCCAAGCTTGGCGTGCAGCGCCGCACCGAGCGATTTGTATGTGCCTGATCGTTCTCGGCTGGCGAGCGCACCCGCGCTTCCCGCTGCTCGTCGCCGCCAACCGCGATGAATTCCACGGCCGTGCGGCGGCGCCTGCCGCCTTTTGGCGCGACCGGCCCGAGATCCTCGCCGGCCGCGACCTGCAGGCAATGGGGACATGGATGGGCGTCAGCCGGGGCGGTCGCTTCGGGGCGGTGACCAACTATCGCGGCGCGCGCGAGCCGTCAGCAGCCGAATCACGCGGCGCGCTCGTCAGCGCCTTCCTTGCCGGCACGGCAACTGCGGCGGCCTACATGGCGGACGTCGCCGCTCGTGCGTCGCACTACAGCGGCTTCAACCTGCTCGCGTGCGACCGGCAGGAGCTGTGGTGGATGTCGAACCGCGACGGCGCGCCGCGCAAGCTAGAGCCGGGGTACTACGCGCTCGGCAACTTGCTGCTCGACTCGCCGGACGTGCAGCCGCTGAAGCACCGCATCGACGACACCCCGCCGGCGGTGGAGCCTTACTTCACCGTCCTCGCCACCGCGAAGATCGTGAATCCGGAATACGGCACGCGCTGCTCCACCGTGCTGCTCGATGCCGGCAATGAGATTCGCTACTCCGAGCGTACTTTCGCCGCGGATGGCGCCGACGGCGAGACAGTTCACTTCCAGTTTTCTATTCCGAAGTGAGTCAGAGCTCCAACTCCAGCAGATCCTTGCCGACAACGATCGGCCCCTTGTAGTGCGCGCGAGCCGCGTCAATCCACATCTGCTCGGTGATGGTCGGATCATCCGCCGGCACGAGATGCGATAGCACTAGCGTCTTGACGCCTGCCGCCTGCGCTACACGCCCGGCGTCCTCGGCCGTCGTGTGGTGCGACAGGATGCTCTGCTTGAGGTTCGCCGCGTTGGGGACGCGGGCGACCAGCCGGTCGAGCGCCGGCGCGTAGAGCACCTCGTGGACGAGCACGTCGGCGCCTTGCGCTAGTCGAATCAGGTTGTCGCTCGGCGCCGTGTCCCCGGAAATGACTATGGAGCGGTCCGGCGCGTCGAAGCGATAGCCGAAAGACGGCACCACGGGCGGATGATGCACGAGCGCCGCCGTCACCTTGACGTTTTCGTCCTGCATCACCGGCCCACCCTCGCTTAGCTCGTGGACGTGGACCAGCGGCGCGAGCGGGACGCGGCCCTCGTCCGCGATCCGCGTATTGATGTCGTACGCGTTCATCTCGAAGAAGAGCCGCGTCATCTTCTCGAGCGGCGGTGGACCCCAGGCATCGACCCGCGTCCGCAGCCCGGCCGCCCAGGCGAGCCAGATGAGGTTGCCATAGTCGGCGTTGTGATCCGAATGATGATGCGTGATGAAGATGTGCCTCAGCTTGGGCAGCGGCACGCCGGCAAACACCAGCTGGCGCGCGACGCCATTGCCGCAATCGACCACGTAAGCCGTGTCATTCGCGACGATGACTTGAGCCGATGCCGAGCTTGCCTTCCGCGGCCGTGGTCCGCCGCCTGTACCAAGCAGGATCAGCCGGGTCTTGGAGCCCTGCCCGGCGCCACGGCTCGGCAACCATGCAGCGGCCGTCAGCGTTGCAACGCTCGCCAGAAACCGTCGTCGCGCTAACATAGCTTCCTCCGCATCGACTGGTGCGGGATGCCCGCCTCCTCGTAAATCGCGCCTTCCGGCTCGAAGCCCTCGGCGCGATAGAACTCTAGCGCATGGACCTGCGCCGAGAGCGCGACTTCGCGATGGCCGCGCCGGCGTGCCGCCTCGATGAGTCGGCGGAGCATTTCGCGTCCCGCGCCCTGCCCGCGCCACTCCTTCAGCACCGCCATGCGGCCGATGTGTCCATCGGGGAGGAGCCGCCCGGTGCCGATGGCGTGCCCATCGGCATACGCGAGCGCGTGAAGTGACTGCGCGTCGTTATCATCCATCTCCATCTCGGCCGGCACCGCTTGCTCTTCGACGAACACCGTGAAGCGAATCCGCTTCGCCTCGGCCTGTGCAGCGCTCCAGTCGAGCAATTCGATTTTGAGCATCGCGCGAAAAGTATAATCGCGGCATGAAAAGCCTCTGGAGCGACGGCCAGGCCGCGCAGTACAGCGGCCCGCTCGGACCGCGCGTCTACACCTCGCGCCTGCTGGGGCGCGACAAGTCGCTGGTGCTGCACGGCGGCGGCAACACCTCGGTCAAGCTGCGCGAGAAGAACCTCTTCGGCGAGGAGGAAGACGTCCTCTACGTCAAGGGCAGCGGCTGGGACCTCGAGACGATCGAGGCCGCCGGCTTCACGCCGGTGACGCTCGGCTACGTGCGGCGGCTCGCCGCGCTCGCGAGCCTGGCCGATCCGCAGATGGTGAACGAGCTCAATACGCACACGCTGCGCGCGGGCGCGCCTTCGCCGTCGGTGGAAACCATCCTGCACGCCAGCCTGCCGCACCCGTACGTCGACCATACGCACGCCGATGCGGTGCTTTCCGTCTCGAACGCACCCGACGGCGAAAAGCGGGTGCGCGAAATCTACGGCGACCGCGTCGTGGTCATCCCGTACATCATGGCGGGCTTCGACCTCGCCGCATACTGCGCGCGCGAATTCCCGCGGCAGGCGGGCAAGCGCACCATCGGCATGGTGCTGCTCTCGCATGGCATCTTTTCCTTCGGCAAGGACGCACGCGAGTCCTACGAGCGCATGATCGAGCTCGTCTCCATGGCCGAGGAATACCTCCAGCGCAAAAAAGCCTGGCATGTCGCCACGCTGCCGGCGAAGGGCGCCGGCGCCAAGCGTGAAGAAATCGCCAGGCTGCGCCGCGTCATGTCGGATCAGGCCGGATTCCCGCTCGTCGCGCGGGTGAACGACGGCGCCAAGTTCCTCGGCTTTGCGCAACGTCCGGACGTCGAGCAACTGTCGCAACAGGGACCGGCAACGCCGGACCATGTGATCCGCACCAAGCCCTTCCCCATGCTCGGGCGCGACGTCTCCGGGTACGCCAAGCGATACCGCGACTATTTCGAACGCTTCGCGTCTGCGGCGAAGGAGAAGAAGACGATGCTCGACGCCGCGCCGCGCATGGCGCTCGACCCGACGCTCGGGTTTGTCGCCGCGGGCCGCACGGCGAAGGACACGGCGATCGTGGAAGAGCTCTACGACCACACGATCGATGTAATCCTGCGCGCCGAAGCGCTCGGTGGCTGGCACGCGCTCGACCAGCGCCATACGTTCGACATCGAGTACTGGGACCTCGAGCAGGCGAAGCTGCGCAAGGCGGGCTCCCCCCCTCCCTTTACCGGCGAAGTGGTCCTCGTCACCGGCGCCGCCTCGGGCATCGGCAAGGCCTGCGTCGAGTCGTTCCTCAAGCGCGGCGCGGCGGTGGTGGCGCTAGACCGCAATCCGGCGATCGAGTCGCTGTGGAAGCGCGCGGACGTGCTCGGCATCACCTGCGACCTCATCGACGCCAAGGCGATCGACGCTGCGCTCGACGCCGCCGTGAAGCGCCATGGCGGCATCGACATGCTGGTGCTGAACGCCGGCATCTTCCCATCGTCGCAGCCGATTGCCAGCCTCGCGCAGGAGAGCTGGCGCAGCGCCATGACGGTGAACGTCGAGGCGAACCTGCTGGTGATGCAGGCGTGCCATCCCCTCCTCAAGCTCGCGCCGCGCGGCGGGCGCGTCGTCGTCATCGGCTCCAAGAACGTTCCCGCGCCGGGACCTGGCGCCGCCGCCTACTCGGCCTCCAAGGCGGCGCTCAACCAGCTCGCGCGCGTCGCCGCGCTCGAATGGGCGAAGGACGGCATCCGCATCAACACGCTGCATCCGAACCAGGTGTTCGATACCGCGCTGTGGACCGACGAAGTGCTCGCGTCGCGCGCCAAGGCGTACAACATGACGGTCGAGCAATACAAGAAGAACAACCTGCTGCAAACCGAGGTGTCATCCAAGGATGTCGCCGAGCTCGCGGCCGAGATGTGCGGGCCGCTCTTCGCCAAGACCACCGCCGCGCAGGTGCCGGTGGACGGGGGCAACGAGCGGGTCGTTTGAAGAAGAAGAAAAACAGGCCGGTGGAGCCGATTCGCTGGCGCGGCGACCGCCTCGAGCTCCTCGACCAGCGCCTGCTGCCGGACAAGAAAATCTACGTCACCTGCCGTACCGCCGAGCAGGTGGCGAAAGCGATCCGCGACATGGTGGTGCGAGGCGCGCCGGCGATTGGCGTCGCGGCGGCCTTCGGCGTCGTGCTCGGCAAAGGCGCGCCGAAGGCCTACGAAGTGCTGGCCAAGAGCCGGCCGACGGCGGTGAATCTCTTCTGGGCGCTCGAGCGCATGAAGAAGGCGAGCGGCCTCGAAGCGGAGGCGCACGCCATCTACGAGGAGGACCTGGCGGCGAACCGCGCGCTCGGCGAGCGCGGCGCCGAGCTCATTCCGTCAGGCGCGCGTGTCATGACCCATTGCAACACCGGCGCGCTGGCGACGGCCGGACATGGAACGGCGCTAGGGGTGGTGCGATCGGCGAAGGGAAAGAAGGTGTCGGTCATCGCCTGCGAGACGCGGCCGTATCTGCAGGGCGCGCGGCTCACCGCTTGGGAATGCGTGCAGGAAGGCATTCCGTGCACGCTCATTACCGACAACATGGCGGGCCACCTCATGAGCCGGGGCGACGTCGATCTGGTTATCGTCGGCGCCGACCGCATCGCCGCCAACGGCGACGTGGCGAACAAGATCGGCACCTACAGCCTCGCCGTGATAGCAAAGCGCCACGGCATTCCGTTCTACGTCGCGGCGCCGCTTTCCACTTTCGATGTACAGATTCCCGACGGCTCGCACATCCCCATCGAGGAGCGGCCGGCGGACGAGGTGCTCGGCTACCGCAAGGTGCGCTGGGCGCCGAAAGGCGTGCGGGTGCGAAATCCGGCGTTCGATGTGACGCCCGCGGAGCTCATCACCGGGATCATCTGCGAGAAAGGCGTGCTGCTGCCTCCCACGGCGGAAAAGATCCGCGCGCTGGTGGCGGGCGTCGCTCAGGCCGGCACAGTCAGGGCCGCGTAGGCCCGGCTTCGATTATTTTCCGCCTCGCCCGGGTCGGCGGACGCTTCTTAGCTTCCCGCTGTTGGCGCCTCCGCAGAAGAACTGATCGCCGCCATCGGACTCGAGCCCCGACACGGCCATCCCGGGCGGCATCTCGACTCTCTCCAGAACCTCTCCCGTTCGAGGATCGACTCGCCGCAGATCGCTCTGGTCGCCTTCCCAGGTGCCGTGCCAGAGCTCGCCGTCGACCCAGGTGACCCCGGTGACGAAGCGGTTGGACTCGATCGCGCGAAGGATCTCGCCGGTTTGCGGATCGATTTGATAGATCTTGCGCTCGCGATAATGCCCCACCCACAGCGTTCCTTCGGCCCACGCAAGCCCCGAGTCGGCGCCGCCGCCGGGCGCCGGGATCGTGGCGAGCACACGGCCGGTCTTCGGATCGATCTTATGGATGCGATCCTCGGCGATCTGGTACAAATGCCGGCCGTCGAAAGCCGTTCCTGCATGCGCGGCGACATCGATCGAGCGCAGTATCTTGCCGCTCGCGGGATCGATGGCGTTCAACTTATCCCCGGCGGCGAACCAGACGTGCTGGCCGTCATAGGTGACCCCATGCACGTGGTCGACCCCCGGAAAGGGCCCATACTCGCGCACGATTTCGGCCGCTGATCGCTTCATGCTTCCATCCTAACTGCTCGGCAGTGGAGCCGGGAGCAACAAGGTCGTCGTGAATCCCGGCACGGGCGGGGTCGTCCAGCGACGCGCCCGCCCGCGACCAAACGACTGCACCTTGCCTGCCCCTGCGAGGGAGTCGAGTCCGCGCTGCACCGTGCGCTGGCTTGTCCTTAGCGCCAGCGCAAGGGCCGAGCTCGACCACGATTCACCGTCGGCGAGGAAGGCAAGCACCGCGGCATGCTCGTCCTCGACGGGCTGCACCAGCACCACGACCTCGCGTGCGCGGCGCGGCGCGAGCGCAAACCCTCGCTTCGTCGCGCCCACGCCGGCCAGCGGCCGCAGCAGCGTGCGAAGCCGGCCGACCTCCACCCGCAACCGCGCGCGATGCGATTCATCGGCGTGCTTCGCTCGGAATGCCCGCGCGATGAGCGCGTCCCTCGGCACGTCTGCGGGCCACGCTTCGGCCAGGGCGCGTGCGAGCGTGAATAGCACGGGGCGCCTTGCGAGCGAAAGCACAGCGTGCGCGTCACGCACGACATAACGGCAGCCGTCCACGACAAGCGCCTTAGACGCCAGCAACGCTTCAACGTCCTCGAGCAGGAGGAGTCGGTCTTCGCCACGCGCAATCCGGCGCGCCGCGGGCGTGTTCAAGACGAGCGACGCGCTTTCGACCTCCGCCGCCAGCGCAGGAATGCCTGCCTCGCGCGCAGCGCGCTCGGCCCGCGTGACCGCGGCGCGCGCCATCTTCGTCCGCAGGCGCCGCATCGCAATCCCCGCAACGACCAGCTCGTGCGTCGCCCTCAACGCGGGCGGCAACGACCGGTGCTGGAGCGCGGCAAGCGTATGCTCGGTCTCGTCGAGCCGCCCCATTAACAGCAGACGGCGCAGCTCGAGATACCGCGCATGCGCCGCATTCACGGCGTCGCCGTGCGCTTCGAGCGTCAGGCGCGCCGCCTCGAGTGCCTTCGCCGGCCAGCCCAGGTCGCGCGAGGCGAATGCGATCTCGGCCTCGGCGACGATGCACCTCGCGCGGGCCACGGCCTCTTTCGGACCGAAGGCGCGCGCTGCACTTCGCACGAGCGCCCTCGCTCGAACGAGATCGCCGAGCTGCGCCATCGCGATGCCTCGAAGCGCGAGCGCAGGCGCGTCGCCGCGCAAGGCGACCCGGTTCAGTGCGCCGAGGGGATCGCCTGCTGCGAGCGCACGCGCCGCGGCGGTGATCAGCGAGTCCATCGGAATCCCGCCACACTTGTAACTCTCATCGTTCGATGTCCGGCGCCTAATCTATCTCATGACCGAAAACCACCAGGAGAAACGAGCGATGACGAAGCACAGGACGGCAACACGTGAGGAGTGGCTCGCAGCACGGGTAGAGCTGCTCAAGGCGGAGAAGGAGCTGACACGCCGCGGCGACGAGCTGGCTCGGCGGCGGCAGGAATTGCCGTGGGTCCGGGTCGACAAGCAGTATCGATTCGAGACCGACGAGGGCAGCGCCTCGCTGGCGGAGCTCTTCCGAGGCCGCTCGCAGCTCCTCGTCTACCACTTCATGTTCGGCCCCGACTACAAGGCGGGCTGTGCGACGTGCTCCACGATCGCGGACGGGTTCGATGGATTTGCTATTCATCTGGCCAACCACGACGTCATGCTTTCGGCGGTGTCGCTGGCGCCGCTCGCGAAGCTGCAGGCGTACAAGCGGCGGATGGGATGGACCTTTCCCTGGGCGTCCTCGCACCGCAGCGACTTCAACTTCGACTTCAACGTCTCGTTCACCGAGCAGCAACAGCGCGGTGGCGTCATCGAATACAACTACGAGCGCGGCGGTCACGCGATGGACGAGACATCCGTGCCACACCCCGTTGCCGCGCAGAACGCGGCCATGGCGGGAACCGACGTGGCCACCTACACGCGCGAGAGGCCGGGCATGAGCGCGTTCGTGCTCGAGGACGGCGTCGTCTACCACATCTATTCCGCCTATGCGCGCGGACTGGACGGCCTCTGGGGCATGTACCAGTGGCTCGACCGCGCGCCCCGGGGGCGCAACGAGACCGGCATGTGGTGGCGCCGCCACGACGAGTACGGCAAGGGCTGAGCCAAGTCGTGGCTGGCGCAACCCGGGATGCCATGGTTCGCGAGCGAGCTTTCTTCGGCGCTTCGGCGCTCCTCTTCGCCGCGAGCGCCGCGGCGACGATCGTCCGGTGCACGTCCATGTCGGCGATGGACGAGATGCCGATGCCCGAGCAGTCGTGGACCGGCGCCGCAGGCTCGTTTCTCGGCATGTGGGTCGTGATGATGGTGGCGATGATGCTGCCGTCCCTGGTGCCAACGCTGTGGCGTTACCGCCAAGCCGTCAGCAGAACAGGCGAATCGCGCCTGAGTGGGCTGACCGCGCTCGTGGGGATCGCGTACTTCTCCGTCTGGACGGTGTTCGGTATTGCTGCTTTTGCTCTCGGCGTCGCGCTGACGGCGATCGGGATGCAGCGGCCGGCGCTCGCGCGCGCAGCACCGGTTGCGGTCGGTATGGTCGTGCTGATCGCCGGCGTCCTGCAGTTCACCGAGTGGAAGGCGTGTCACCTCGCCTACTGCCGGCAGGCACCCGGTCACGGCCTTGCGCTACCGGCCGTCGCCGGCGCGGCTTGGCGGCACGGCGCGCGCCTCGGTCTGCATTGCAGCCAGTGCTGTGTCGGTCTGATGGCGATCCTGCTGGTGACGGGCGTCATGGACTTGCGCGCAATGGCTGTCGTAGGAGCGGCCATCACCGCCGAACGGCTAGCACCGGCCGGTGAGCGCGTCGCGCGAGCCATCGGAGCCGTTGTCGTCGCCGCCGGGTTGTTCCTGATCGCGCGAGCAGCCGGGCTCATCGCGTAGCGCCTACGGCCGCACCGCCGGCGTCTCGAGCTTCATCCCCCGAGCGCGCCACATGAGATAGAGCTCGAGCTGCACCATCTCCAGCGAACCGTACGCGTAGGGCTCGGCGCGCACGCCGATCATGCAGTTGCGCAATCGCCGCTCGAGCGAGCCCATGCCCTGCCACTCGAGCCGGTAGATCGGGTAACCGGTCGGATGGCCCTGCGGAATCGGACTGCCGGCGAGCAGTCTTCCCCAGTTGTCGTCGTGGCACTGCGAGCAGGCGAGATTGAGCTGGCCTTGCCGGCGCTCGTAGCGCGCGCGCCCTGCCTTGATCTGCGGCCGCGTGGCGTCGCTGGCTTCGATGGCGATGGGCATGCCGCGCGACTGGCGCCCGACGTACGCGGTGAGCGCAACGAGCTCCTTGCTCTCGTAGGCGAAGGCCGGCGCGCGCTGCTGCTCCGTGCGGCAGGCATTGATGCGCTGCTCGAGGTTGATCAATTTGCCGCCGGCTACTGTCGGGTAGCGCGCGGCGACGCCCTTCATGCTCTGCGCCGCGTCGCCATGGCAGCCGGCGCAGGCGCGCGCGGCTGCGCCGTCAGGCCGGTTCCAGAGCTGCTCGCCATCCAGCAGCGAGAAGAGCGCGGGATTGGTCGTGTCGTCGTCCTGCATGGCGCGCGTCTCGCGCCCCATGAACTCGTAGCCCGAGCGCCGCTCGGCAAGCGGTATCTCGCCGGCTTGCAGGCACGCGCAAAACGCGGCGAGGAGTAACGCCGCGGCCCTCAAACGACCTTGAGCTCCGCCTTGTAGGTGGCGAGGTAGCCGTTGTCGCCGGTCCACGTGAATTCCAGCGCGCCGCTCTCGGTGACTACCGTGGTGAAGGCGATGAGCGGGTTGGCGGCCATCGCCTGATGCAGCTCGGCGCGGAACACCTCGACGCCGTTATACGTGCAGACGAACTGCGTGATGATGTCGCGCGGCACGAGCTCGCCCGTCTGCGTGCGCCGGAAGCCGGTCTCCATGACGTGCTGCGCGAGCGTCTTGATCTCGATGATCTCGCCGCGCTTGGCGCTCGCCGGGACGGTGACTGCGACGCGCGCCATTCAGATGAGCCCCTCCTCGAGGCACGCCGAGAGCGTCACGACCACCGACACGGTGTCGGACCAGAACGAGCCGTCGGAGAGCTCGGCGATCGCGATCACCCGGCCGGTGTCCGCGATACGTGCGCGCGTCGATACGGTGGCGCGGCCGGAGCGCGGGCCGAGATGCGCCGTGATCACGTAAGGCTGCGGATTCTTCTCGGTGAAGATGTGGACCGCCTTCACGTAGTTGGATGCGGTCATGGGACTGTCCACCGTAACCGAGACAGGCACGGTGTTGCCGTTGTCGATCAGTGGCGGCACATCAAGCTTCACCTTGCCCGCGCGTACCGGCGAATCGCCCGCTACCTTGGCGATCGCCGCCTCGAGCGCCGCTTTGCGCTTCGCCTGAATGTTGGGGTCAAGCTGCGCACGCAGCTCGCCGACGGCGAGCGTGCCGCAAGCCAGCGCTAGAAATTGGCGGCGGGTGGTCATTTCAGGGTAACGAGATAGGCGACCACGTCTTCGATCTGCTCGGCGGTGAGCACGGGCTTGCCGCGATAAGAGGGCGCGACGCGGGTGAACCCGTCGGTCTTGAAATACGCCGGCATGATGGTCTGCGGATTGGCGCGCGCTGGATCGACGAGGCGCAGGCGGATCTCTCCTTCGGTGAGGCGCGAGCCGACGCCGCGCAGGTCAGGCGCGAGGTTGCCCTGGAAGCGCTCCTCCGGAAAGGGACCGCTGTGGCACAGCAGGCAAAGGCCGACCTGCCGGTTCGCGACGATCGCCCGGCCCCGCTGCGGGTCGCCCTTCGCGCCCGACAGCGGGGTCGATAGTCCATCGGCTCGTGCGCCGGTCACCAGCAACAGCACGAGCGCCCAGCCGATCACACGAGCTCGATCCCTTGGTTCTTCAGCGGCACGGTGCGCATGCGCTTACCAGTCGCCCGGTAGAACGCATTCAGCACCGCCGGCGCCGCCACGCAGATCGTCGGCTCGCCGATGCCGCCCCAGATCGTGCCGCCGGTCGGCATCAGGATGGTCTCGACCTTGGGCATCTGCGCGATGCGCATCGAGTTGTAGTCGTGGAAGTTGGTCTGCTCGATGCGGCCGTCCTTCACCGTGCACTCCTGTAAGAAGAGCGCCGAGAGGCCGTAGACGAACGAGCCCGCGACCTGGCGCTCGATCTGCGCCGGGTTCACCGCGTAGCCCGGGTCGGTCGCCCCGACGATGCGGTGGATCTTCACCTTGTTGCCGTCGGTCACAGAGATCTCGGCCGCTGCCGCAACGTAGCTGTTGAACGCCTTCAGGTGTGCAAGGCCGCGATACACGCCTTTCGGCGCGGGCTTGCCCCAGCCGATCTTCTGGGCCACCGCGTTCAGCACGCCGAGCGCGCGCGGGCTCTTGCCCAGCAGCTTGCGCCGGAACTCCAGCGCATCCTGCCCGGCCGCCTCCGCGAGCTCGTCCATGAAGCATTCCATGAACACCGCGTTCTGGTTGATGTTCACTCCGCGCCAGAAGCCCGGCGGCACGTGCGTGTTGCGCATCGCATGGTCGATGAGCAGGTTCGGGATGTCGTAGGTGAACGAGTGCTCGCCGCTTTCGAAGACGCCCTGGAACGAGAGTGGGTCGCGGCCCTTCTGCTCCTGGACCACTTGCGGCCGTACGGCAGCAAGGATCGACTGGCCCGAGAGCCGCATATGCAGCGCGCTCAAGTTTCCGTTTGCATCCAGACCGCCCACCAGCCGGCACTGCATCACCGGGTGGTAGCGCCCGTGCAGCATGTCTTCCTCGCGCGACCACAGCAGCTTGATCGGCGTGCCTGGCATCTGCTTGGCGATGAGCACGGCTTGCGTCACGTAATCGTTCGGGTACGCGCCGCGCCGGCCGAAGCCGCCGCCGAGCAT